>ERZ779840.1-NODE-1-length-352424-cov-9.870749_pt1 | contig 352424 bp, 292 predicted proteins | sample MGYA00511561_ERZ779840 | MGnify/ENA primary metagenome ERZ779840 (study PRJEB29588, sample SAMEA2162036) | human gut metagenome | biome: human gut; feature: human-associated habitat; material: faeces | place: Denmark | collected 2008/2010 ...
CATTTGTCAAACTTGTAAAGAATGCTATTGATTGGGTTTAATAGCATTAATAGAGCGTCAAATTTCAGTTTATGAGGATAAAAGATGGAACTTAGAGAATACAAGTCAACTGACTGTGAGCAGATAGCGCAATTGTTCTACAATACGGTATATAGCGTAAATGTAAAGAATTATACAGAAGAACAGTTAAATGCATGGGCAACCGGTAGCGTAGATTTACAAGAATGGAACCACTCTTTTTTAAATCATAAAACAGTGGTTGCAGTGGAGGATGATGAGGTTGTTGGATTTGGAGATATTGATCAATCTGGCTATCTGGCTAGGCTGTATGTCCATATAAATTATCAGGGGATGGGAATTACACTTAAAAACTATGTGATGGAGAAGAAAACTTCTAGCGGCTTTTCTGATAAAAGTTCAGGAGGTAATGAATAAAGGGATTTAATATGATAAAAATTGTGTGGTCAATAAACGATATAAATAAATATCAAACAGGAAATTTGCTGGATGGTGCAGTAAAGATAGAAACACCGCAGAGTGTTGGTGAACTGATGAAAAAAGCAGTGCCAATTGCTGTAATTTTATGTGTTATCCTTTTTATTGCTATGCTTTGTAAAACGATAATATGCAAGACCGTTGTAATCTCGCCAATATTTATTCTGGTCGGATTTGCTTTCGGTTTTTTACTGTTGATAATTCATGAGTGGTTACATGGAATTGTTTATCCTAAGGAAGCAGATGTAACAATAGGCAGAATAAAAGGAAAGGCAACATTTGTTGCATTAGCATCATATCCATTGAGGCGAGATCGGTTTATATTGATGTGCCTGTTGCCATTTGTTCTTGGGTTAGTTCCATTTATATTATTTGTAATTAGTCCTGCTGAATTTAGAGTATTAAATGGATTGAATTTTGGCATGGCATGTATGGGGATGATTTCGCCATTCCCAGATGTGTTTAATGTCCTTGTCGTTCTAAGAAATTCTGAAAAAAGCGATTTAATAATGTTCTACAAGAATGATATGTATAAGATTTCTTAAATTTTTGTTTGGAAAAATGCTTAATTATTCAAGTGAAAACATATAGCAATTAATACGGGAAAGAAAAATCGAAATTTGGAGAGGTATTGTTTATGAAGATTGAATATAGAAAAGCAGATATTACGGATTCAGAATTGCTAATAGATATTTATAATTTTGCATTTTATAGTGATTATATTAAATATGGTGAATGTCCGGCGTATGGAAAGACTAAAGAGATGATGGAAAAATCTATAATAGAATATCCAAAATTTATAATTTTATATAATGGTGAACCGGTCGGTTGTGTTTCTTGTAAAAAAGTGGAAATGGGAATATATGAAGTTGGGTGTTTGTGTGTTGTCCCAGAGTTTCAAGGAAAAGGAATTGGAACGCAGGCAATTAGAATTGTAACATCACACTATAGGGATTGGGATAAAATTACCTTAGTTACACCCATAGATAAAAAGGAAAATGTAAAGTTTTATACAGAAAAATGTGGATTTAATATAGTGTCTATGGAAATGGATGGAAATGTTAAAGTAGCACGATTTGTTTTAGAAAAATGAATATGACAGCTATATATTGATTGATGTTTCAAGAGCATCAAAAGAAACCAAAGAACTTATTGCAGAACTAAAAGATTCAAACTATTTTTAAATGATACAGGTCTGTTTGTAACTTTGATGTTTAAGGATAAGGATTTTATTTATGGAAATTTAAGGCTGATAATGAATATAAGGAGTGGATTGCCGGAATATCCACTGATTTTAAACAGCCTTGTAAGGGGCGTAAGAATCATCAAAGTTATTCGCTTTTGCATAGGATTTAAGCTGCTTAATGATGCGGTTGGCATATTGGAGAAAGATCAGCAAAAGAGAATCTGTTGGAATCGAAAAGAGGCGTTGAATAATCAAAGACCAAAGCATGGCATTCAAAGGATATTTATGATTTCTGCCCGTGGATGCATAGTAGTGACGGCGAAAAGAAATCGGAACAATTTCATCAAGTTCAATGTGATTTTCGAGCAGAGTAAGGAATTGAGGTTTGTCAGATTCATAAATATTTTGACAATCTTCAAAAATATCGTCCAAAGTGAGTTGCTTTCTGTGGGATCATAAATATGTATCCTTTCGGGGCGTGGTTAATTGTTTTTTGAGCAACTCCATTATATCACAAGCCGTGAAAACAATATGACAGCCAAAGGCATGGTTATGATACAGAACAAGGTAGTAAATACATTTAAAAGACCGGAGTATGCAGCATCTTTGTTATATACCTGAGCCATCTGGGTGATTGTTGAAGCGGATGGTGTGATGGAGGCAAGGAATACTATGAGGAGTAAAGTTCTTCCTTCTGGAATAAGGGCATATACATGACTTACATACATTATAAGCAGTAAAACAGCAGGCCAGATGGCGAGCCTGATGGCAGAGAAAATGTATAGTTTTGCGTTTTTCAGGCTGTCGCGGATCGGCGAATCAGCCATCAGCATGCCAGTTACTATCATGCTGAGAGGTGCAAGCATATTTCCTATGTCTTTTACCGGTGTGAGTATGACAGATGGCAGTTTTATCTGGCAGAAAAAGAGCAGGAGTCCGGCTATTATGGCTATTACATTTATATTGGTTATTATCTTTTTCCATTCCATATGTGGCTTTTCGGCGAGCATGGTGCTGCAGTGTGTCCAGAGAAATATCAGCTGTACAGACATAAATGCACATGAATACAGTACATAGTCGGTACCCAGCATAGCATTTACAAGTGGGATTATCATATTTCCCGAGTTGGAATACATGACAGTGGCACATTCAACTGTATTCCAGTGCCAGAGTTTCCTTCCGATATTTATAAAAATCAATAGAAGAATATGTATAATGGTTGCAAGAACAGCGGAAAATAATAGTCCCTGCAGTTTTTCTTTTGTAAAGCCAATTTCAAATGAATTTATTATGGCGCAGGGCATCACCAGATATACTACAATGATAGACAGGATCCTGCTGTCAGAAGCATTTAATATATGTTTGTTGACAAGAATAAAACCAAGTAGGATCATAATAAAAAAGTTAACAAGTTTTCCGAGCAAAATTATACTTATCTGCATATTGATTACCTCTTTTCGATCCTGTATTATAATCCCATTTTACAAAAAAAGGAATATCCAACAATGGGTGGCTTGTCAAAAATAAAAGAATGCGATAGAAAGTGTCAGTTATACAGAAAAATATAAGAATCCCATTTGGTGTATGCCGGGCGGGATTCTTGTGGTATAATAAGCATAAGATTTGGAAAAAGACTGTTGTTTGAATAATTCAAACAGCAGTTTTTTCGATTTTAAAATAGTCGAAAAAACGATATAAATATCGTTTTTATTATATTATAAAAATCGTATTCATACTATCATACATTTAGAGTAAAAGAACGAGAATAGAATTTGCTGAAAGGCAGAAAAGAAGAATATTCATATGCAGAGAGACGGAAAAAGCAACTGCATAAATGAGATAAAACAAACGAACGAATAAAATCAGGAAAAGGAGTATGATGGATATGAAGAATCAGGTAGTATTGGATTGGGATCAGTATGTAGCACTTGCAAGACAGACGGTAGCAGAAGGCTGTGTTCTGCTTGAGAATAAAGATCAGGCACTTCCACTTGTAAAAGATGAGAAGGTGGCAGTATTTGGAAGAATCCAGAATCACTATTATAAGAGCGGAACCGGTTCAGGAGGAATGGTAAATGTATCAAAGGTCTATGGAATCGTAGATGGTCTGCGTGAGAGTGGTCAGGTCATCCTGGATGAGGAGCTGATCAGGATCTATCAGGACTGGGAAAAGACACATCCATTTAATGAAGGCGAAGGCTGGGGAAATGAACCGTGGTGTCAGGAAGAAATGGAGCTGACCGATGAGGTTGTGGAAGCAGCCGGCAAGCGATCAGAGACAGCTATCGTGATCATCGGACGTACAGCAGGCGAGGATAAGGATGCAAGTGATACCAAGGGCTCTTATCAGCTTACAGATGTGGAAGAAGATCTGCTCACAAAAGTAAGAAAGAACTTTGATAAGATGATAGTTTTATTAAATGTCGGCGGCCTGCTCGATATGAGTTTTACAGACCGTTACCAGCCGGAAGCCGTTATGTATGTATGGCAGGGCGGCATGGTCGGCGGACTTGGAACGGCAGATGTATTAACAGGAGCTGTTTCACCATCCGGTCATCTGACAGACACGATCGCATATAAAGTTGCTGATTATCCTTCTACACCATATTTTGGTGATCCGGATAAGAATTATTACAGTGAAGATATCTATGTCGGATATCGTTATTTTGAGACTTTCGCAAAGGACAGCGTCAGATATCCGTTTGGATATGGTCTGTCCTACACAACATTTGAAAAGGCAGTCGTTGTATTTGCAAATGAGCCGGAGAAACAGCAGTTTACACTTCATGTAACTGTTTCAAATGTCGGTTTAAAGAAAGGAAAAGATGTTGTTCAGGTCTATGTGGAAGCTCCGCAGGGTAAGCTTGGAAAAGCAGATAAGGTTCTTGTCGGATTTGCAAAGACGAAGGAGCTTGCACCGGGTGAATCAGAAGAACTGGATATTACCGTTCCATACAGCCGCTTTGCTTCCTATGACGACTCCGGTATTACAGGACATGCTTATGCATTTGTATTAGAAGCAGGCACATATCATGTATTTGCCGGCGAAAATGTCAGAAGTGCAGAATGTGCAGGCGCGTTTGAGCTTGCAGATGATCTTGTGATCGAACAGCTTTGCTCTGCACTTGCTCCGGTAGAAGCATTTGACAGAATGAAGGCAGCAGAGACAGAGAACGGATATCAGGTCATGATGGAAGCAGCACCACAGCATGCATCAAACGAGAAGCAGAGAAGACAGGATCATCTTCCACAGGAGATCCGTCAGACGATGGGTACTCATACATTATCCGATGTGGCAGATGGTTCGATCGGAATGGATAAATTTATTTCAGAATTGACAGACGATGACCTTACTTGTATCATTCGAGGAGAAGGCATGGGAAGTTCACTTGTAACACCGGGAACGGCAGCAGCATTTGGCGGTGTATCCAAGTCACTGATCAACCGTCATGGAATCCCTTCGGTATGCTGCAGTGATGGACCGTCCGGTATGCGGTTAGACTGTGGCGTGAAAGCATTCAGTCTGCCAAACGGAACGATCATCGGATGTACATTTAATACAGAGCTTGTAAAAGAGCTTTACACCTGTACCGGTTATGAGATGATCGCACAGAGGGTTGATTGTTTACTGGGACCCGGTATGAATATTCACCGTCATCCGTTAAATGGAAGAAACTTTGAATATTTCTCGGAAGACCCATATGTGACAGGATGCTTTGCCGGTGCGGTGTTAGAAGGGCTGCATGCAGCAGGTGTAACAGGGGCAGCGAAGCATTTCTGTGCAAATAATCAGGAGATGAGACGACATTTTGCAGATCCTGTTGTATCAGAACGTGCACTTCGGGAGATCTATCTGAAAGGCTTTGAGATGATCGTAAAAAGTGGTGCCTGCGATGCGATCATGACGACATACGGGCCGGTAAACGGAGTATGGACAGCCGGAAATTATGATCTCTGTACGACAATCCTCAGAGAAGAATGGGGATTTAAAGGTATCGTCATGACTGACTGGTGGGCGTCCATCAATGAGCGTGGACAGGAGCCGGATAAGATTAATTTTGCGGCAATGGCACGTGCGCAGAATGATATCTATATGGTATGTCCGGATGGATCAACAAATGCCAGCGGAGACAATACAGTCGCAGCACTCGTAGATGGACGGCTGAAGCGCGCGGAGCTTCAGAGAAATGCAGCGAACATCTGTGGCTTTGTACTTGATACAGAAGCAATGCGCAGAGCAATGGGCTGCCCGACAGAGGTATCGATCATCAATCGTCCGGCGGAACCAGATGATGTTGATCTGTCAGAGGTTGAATTCGTCAGATTAGATGGCGACTATGAATTACGACTTGATACCAAGGAGTCGAAAGCCGGTGTAAATTATGTACTTCCGTTTGATGTACAAAAAAAAGGAATTTATGAGATCGAACTGATCGGAAGTTCCGATCTCTCAGAACTTGCCCAAATGCCATGTACGTTGTATTATACCAATATACCGAGCCTCAGTTTCACATTCCATGGAACAAATGGGGAAGACATGGTTATCAAAAAAGAATTTGATCTGCATACCAGATTTTCAGTTATGCGTCTGAATGTCGGTAAAAATGGTCTTCATTTAAAACAGATCAGATTCAGATATTTAAGGGAGGGCAAAATTTGGAATTAAATATTTTACTGAAGATAGCAATTATCTTTCTGTTTTTTACAGTCGTTGATATATGCGGACATTTCATCTTTAAGACAAAGAGAAATGTCCCGGAATGGCTGCTCACGATAGGGGTAGTTCTGGCTTTTGCCGGGACTACCTTTCTTGGCGTCCGGGCATATTTTACGGACGCAGATACAAATGATCAGGATATCTATATGGCGTATTGTTATATGAAAGAGGGCAATATCGATCAGGCGTCAATCCTTCTTGACGACATTGCAGGTTCTTTTGAAGAAAAAGAACTGCTCAGTGTGGCATGTGATGTCATGAACGGAGATTATATTAACGGCCATTTTAAACTTCAGGAGTTATCAGAACAAAACGGGATCAGTAAGGCAGGAAAGGCATATCTGACGGCTCTTGATAACTATTGCTCCGGGAAACTAGGAATGATCTCCGGAGGAGAAAAGGCATATACAGATTATGAATCTTATCTGTCTGATCTGGAAAAAGAAGATGGAGTTCAGGAGACTGCATGGAGTGGGGAGTCAGATGACACGGGTAATGCATCAAATGAAACACTGACAGATTCACTGACTGCCTATATCGAAGATCTTGATTTTACCAGAAAAGAACAGCGGGAGTTTGAAGAAGCGTATGAGCTTGACAATAAGATCCATGGCGTGGCAGTTGCTGATCTTACAGAGGATGATATCAGGGATCTGAAGCATACATATGGTGAGACAGAAGAAGTACTCCGGCGGGAGATCGGTTATTATGTATATCAGAATGATTTTGATAAGGCAAAGGATATAGCTTCTGAACTGAACAAGAATTTTAAAAGTCCGGAGAATACGGTTATATATACGGATGTAATAGTCGAAGAAGTATATCGAAATACCAGAGATCAGAACTATACGGAAGACTCATTTGATATGAAGGATGATGAGATCAAGAGTCTGGTGAAGAAGGCGGAGCGCGCGAAAGAGAAGGCACAGAAGCTGATTGATGATGAAGGTTATGATGGAGCACATGCAGATGAGATAAATGAATTGCTGGAGGAAGCGGATTCCTATTATAAGGATGCAAGTTATGTACCGGTCAAGCGTGCAGTTAATTATGTTCTTGTACAGGAACCGTATCGTGGAGACGATACGGGATTTTATGAACTGCAGTTGTCCAAATTGTATCTGGCAATGGATGACAGAGATACGGCAAACGAGCATCTGCATAATGTCATTGATAACAGTGCCAAGATCAGTGATTCATCATTATTAAAAGATGCAATTGATGAAGTTGTGACACAGTACAATCAGATCTCCGATGACAGTTATAATGCAGAACTGAATGCTGCCGTTAACGATATGGTAGATAAACAGAGCAGTCAGGTTGTTCCTGTATCGGAAGAAACCATAAATGGTTCATTTAATTCGTACGTTGCAACCACATTAAAATACGACAGGATCAACATTCATATCAGCCGTATCGATACTTCGGCATATCCATCCATTCAGGCATACATTAATATCAATGGAACAAAGGACTCCAAAGAAGAACTGGCAGATCAGTTTACAAAGGAAGATTTTACGGTGATCGATACGCAATATGAGATCACGGATTTTACACTGAACAGCGGGGCAGAGAGTGAAGCTGTCAGTATCGGTATCGTAATGGATAAGAGCGGCAGTATGGAAGGTGCGGCGATTGCAAACGCAAAGCAGGCCGCAACAGAAGCGGTAGAGCATATAACCTCAGAGAAAATGATGATTGTTTCATATGATAATGAGGCATATCTGGAGCAATCGTTGACATCCAGAAGCGGAACGCTGAAGAACTCTATAGCAGCTATTTCAGATGGTGGTGGAACCAACATATCTGCGGGTCTAAATCTTGCACTTGATAATCTGGAAGCGGAAAAAGGCAGCAGAGCAGTTATCCTGATGTCTGACGGACAGGATGGAGGTTCGGAAGAAGATATGCAGGCTGCAACTGACCGGGCAGCAAAACTTGGGATCAGTGTATATACGGTTGGATTTGGCGAATGTGATGACGCATATATGCAGGCAATCGCAGAAGCAACCGGTGGTAAATTCGTAAAGGCATCTGCATCAACGGAGCTGTCGGATATCTATCTGTATCTTCAGAAATATATCGTAAATAATTACAGCATATCATATACGGTAACAAAGAATCCGGATGTAGATCCTAGATTCCTTACTGTTGATATCGCAGAATATAATGCAACAGCAACGAAGAATTATTATCTGAAAGAAGAGAATAAACCGGAGGATTCAGATGATGCAGGATTTATCCGGAAGGTAGATGAGAATACACTCGGAGTATCTTCGGTAACGCCGGGAAATGTATCTGTAAAGGATGTACAGAATGGTATCACCTTAACTGTAAATGGCGGAGGATTTTCTGATATTGCGAGTGTGACGGTTGGTAATCTGGCAGTAACAGATATACAGGTAGCAGATAAAACAAGTCTTACAGGCAAATTAAATGGCGAACTGACTGCCGGTATCTATGATGTCAAAGTAAAGACAACAGATGGTCGTCTGGTTGTAGGAAAATCTCTGTTTAAGGTATTCAAAGCAGGAACAACAACCTCGATCCGACTTGGTGATATGACGATCACGGCAGATGCCATTGGTCAGACAGCAGATGATCGCCTGGCGGCCAGTGGAAATGTCATGATCAACGGATTTGTTCACAGCTCAGGTGATATGGAGATCATTGTGGACAACATGGATCCGGATCTTTCCCTTGTGGCAAATAAGACGATCAAGGTCGGTGATTCCGGTAAGGTTCAGGGAGATGGAAAACTATATGTCAGTTACGCAGAGATGGAACAGGCCAATGGCAGCTTCGCCGGTCTGGTCATGGGAAATAAAGATTATGTAATTGGTAAAAATGGATATTATGTAACGGTCAGCGGATCTGATATATCATTTGATCAGACGATTGCCAGTCTGAATCTTTCCGTGCCGTTTATCATGGATATCGATGTTGCAGAGGTAAATCTGCACAGTAACCGGTTACAGGTAGATATTTCATCATTCCGGCTGGATGAAATTATTGATTCAACAAAGAAATCACTTCAACATAAAACCGGAGCAAATAAGGAGTCGGAGCCTGTCACGAAACGGAGCAGCTTAAAGCAGTTTGGAGCAAAAGAATTCTTTGGAGGCTTAGATGGATCCTTATCAATGGCGATCACACCGGATGGCATTCAGTTTGGTGGAGAAGTAACATTATCTGTAGATGATAAGATTAATTTTGGAACCTTTGGGATCAATGAATTGTCACTAAAATTAAATTCCCTGGATCCTGATTACGAGTATTGGAAGATCGGTGGAAAGATCGATCTGGCAACATCCATACCGGGATTCTTTGACAGTCGGATCGCCGGATTTGATGGCTCGTTTTCTTCCTATTACTGGCTGCCGGATAAAGTAACGATCGGAGCAGCATTAGATCCGGGAATAACGGTTTATAAAGTCATTGACATCAATCAGGTTGGCGGAGAATTGCAGGGTATGAGTACGATCGCCTTAAATCTGTACGAATCAGTGATCCCGGAGAAAACATATAATATTATCGGTACCGGTCTTGATAATACTTTATATGATAAGCAGGATATTATACTTGCAGGAACTGCGGGTGCAGATATCAACCTGTTTGCTTCGTTTAACGGTAATAATGCCCTGATGAAGAAGTTCAAGTCATGGGGTGAGATCGGTGAAGCAAATGGTAAGGTAGAGATTAATTTCAGTGATCCTGAATTTGCAATCTCGGCTGATCTGTCACTGCTTGGTTCAGAAAAGGCGAAGGCAGCAGCAAAGATAAATAAAGATGGTCTGGATGTATCTGCGTCTGTAGAACTTGGAATCTCAGGATTTGGCTGTGAGGTAAAAGGAAGTGCTGATGCAAATCTTGGTGGCAATCTGACCGGTGGATATATCAAGCTTGGTGTAAATGGTAACGTGGATATGGCACCAGCTAATGTACATGCAAAGGGAGCTTCGAAGCTTGCGGTTGACTGGGATTGGGATTTTAATAAAGCCAAGGTAACATTGAATTACAGTGGGAATAACGGCAAAGAGAAAGAAGCATCTATCTGGTATGAAGATAATGGAGAACTCTTTCTGTGGGATAAAGTTCATGCATCATCCAACTAAGGGGGTAACAGAAGCATATGAAAAGAGAGACAAGAATAGTAAGTAAAATATGTATATGGCTGTTAATGGTGGCTATTGTGGCAGGATGGCTGGTACTTCCGGTTCATGCAGCAGAGACAGAGGTAACGATTGATCTGGGTCGTGAATATACAGAAGCGGTCTTCTATGTGACATGGGAAAACTATGAACAGGCAGGAACCGTAAAGCTGACATCACCATCCGGTAAAGTCTACAGTAAGGATAAGACACCGGATCAGGTATATGAGGCAAATGGTGAAGCAATCGTCAATGTAGGAAAAGGAGAAGAAGGAACCTGGACGGTTGTGGTGAGCGGCGACAATATAGGAACTGTAGATGTAACAGTCGGTGAACTCCCGAATTCTTTAGTGATCAGCAAATTTGCAGTAACACAGAATGCAGATGGAAGCGTTACCGCAGACTATAAGATCACGGACAGTCCGGATGAGATCTATGTAGAAATATTCGCCGATACAGATTCTGAGGGATTTGACGGAACCTGTGTTTACAGTGAATATATGGATAAGAAGGGAACTGCTTCTTTTGATCTGAACAGCCTTTCCAGTGGTGAATATCATTTTTATATCCGTGTATCTGTGGATGGAATCTATCAGCGGGCTTACGGTGATGGATTTGTCAGCTATCAGAATCCAAATGATTCACAGAAGGTAAATGGCGTAAAAGGCGGAACCTATAACGATGGTTATTATATTTCATGGACGGCAGCAGAGGATGAAGCTTATACCGTTCTGGTATGGGACGAGGCGCATAATCTGATAAACGAAGAAGCTGTTGGAGCGACAGATGCTTATTATGGAGATTATGCAGAAGATACATCCAAAGTATATCTGGCAGTTGTGAGAACAAATGAGAGCTGTATGTATGATCTGATCACTGCAGATCCGGCAGTAAAGGTATCTGCTGATGTAACCTTTGATATGGATTTGGATATGACAAAAAACAGTTTCATAAATGCGACAGTGACACTGGATTCCAACAGCACATTTGATGCATATCTGGGAGATCAGAAAATTCTGGAAGGAGAAAAAGAATCCGGCATATATCGTGTGAATCTGGAAGATGGTGATAACACGGTTTCATTTGTAGTGATAGACAGAACAGGAAATGCAGCCGAATTTTCAAAAGATATCTATGTAGATACGGTTCCTCCGCAATTATCTGTATCCGAAGATATAAATGGAAAAGTAGTAACAGAAGGAAGTATCTATTTAAACGGATATACAGAAGCCGGTGCTGTTCTTACATTAAATGGAGAACCGGTTGAATTGACACAGAATTATTTTAATAAGAAGATAACACTGGCAGGCGGTGAGAATACGATAACTTTAATTGCTGAAGATGCTGTTGGAAATCAGTCGATATATTCAGCGACAATCACCTATGAATCGGCAAAAACAGTAAAGCGGATATTTGAATATATCGCACTTGGCGGATTAGTCCTTGTACTGTTGATCCTTTATATCATTGTATTTGCAAAGGGCAGGAAAAGGAGGAAGCAGTCATGATCGTATATACTATTATTCAGATCCTTCTTACACTTGCAGGTGCGGGTGTGATCGGTTATAGCATCTATCTGACAATACAGGTATCAGGAGATAAGCTGCTGACGCTTGACAGTGAGCTTGGTTATCGTTATGCGACGTCTTATCATCGGTGGCAGTTATATGCCGGAATCGCGATCGTTTCCCTGCTTATCTTATGGATCGTATATATTCTGATCGTTCGGGCATACAGGGTAAAACACAGAGAAGAACGTCTGGCGAAGAAAGCCGAGAAGAAAAATGAGAAGAAGATTGCCAGAGAACAGAAGAAGCAGAAAAAAACTACATCAGAATATATACAGCCTGTAAATGCTCAGAATATGCAGCAACCATATGCACAAGGCTATTATCCGGATGGCTATGCGGCAAATGTGCAGGGCTATGCTCAAAACGGCTACGAAGCAAGTGGGCAGGGCTATGTTCCGAACGGCTACGAAGCAAGTGCGCAGGGCTATGCTTTGAACGATTATGAAGCAAGTGCACAAGGCTGTTATCCGAGCGGTTACGAAGCAAATACGCAAGGTTATTATCCAAATAGCTATAATGCGGATGCGGGCTATTATCCGAATGGATATGAGGCAAATGCACAGGGCTATTATCCGAATGGCTATAATGCGGATGAACAGGGCTATGCTTCAAATGCCTATGATGTAAATACACAGATATATGATCAGATGGCTAATAGTCAAGATATATCAACAGACAAAGCAGATTCTCAAGAGATGAAACAGGAATGGAATGGGAAAGAATAGATTTAAGAGTTGCAACCAAGGATATACCCCAAAAATGCAGTCGTAGTCAGCAACCCTGCCCGAATTCTCAGGATAGTAAATAAAGAAGAAAGATAGAAAAGCGATTGTTCGATAATTAGTGGTGTTATTTTTAAGACAAAAAGGAAGATAGCATGTCTGTTATGAAGTAAACCTTATCCGAGGCCGGTACTTTGGCTGCGTCCTTTGCAGCCTTATGTACCGCTGCACGAGGATTAGAGCGAAAGCGTCTTACGGAATAACAGAGCATGCTATCTTCCTTTTTGTCCTAACAATATATTGTCTAGCCGATCTCGCCATGCTTTTCATAGCTGGTGATACGGGAGATGGAATTGTCTTCATTTACAAAGACTACCGTTGGTCGGTATTCTTTGGCTTCTTCAGGTGTCATAGAAGCATAACACATCAGAATGATATGGTCGCCTACCTGAACCTGTCTGGCAGCGGCACCATTTAAACACATAACACCGGATCCCGGTTCTCCGGCAATCGTGTATGTCTCAAAACGATTTCCATTTTCAATATCAACAATCTGCACCATTTCATATTCAAGAATTCCTGCTTCCTTCAAAAGCTCAGAGTCTACGGTGATACTGCCGACATAATTCAGTTCAGCCTGTGTAACAACGGCTCTGTGGATCTTACTTTTTAACATGGTAATATTCATTAGAATGACACCTCTTTATTCTTTCTCATCGCACATACTATAACATAAAAAGAAAAAATGCAATATAGAAATAAAAGAAATTGTAGAAAAAGGATGCAAAAAGGATGCAACTATATTGCATAAAATATGTAGTGATCATGTACATTTAATATGTCGGGAAAAATGAAAAGAAAGCTTAAGAAAGTTTAATAAAAAAATAGACCCGTATTAATGAACAAAATCGATGGTTTGTGTTAATATTTTTACAGCGCTGAAAAAATATACATATTAATTTTGTTTGTTAAAATGTAGGATCACAGCAGGAGGTAATTATTTTGAAGAAAATAAGAAAAGAAACAGCAGGTAATAAGACAACACAGGTAAGCAGAAAAATGCACTATAAAAAGATGGCAGCACTTGCCATTGTAGGAGTTTTGGCAACAGGAACTGCACTTACAGGCTGTGGAAAGAAGAATATAGATTACAGTGTAGACGGTGAATCAGGAAACGGAGGCAGCTCGGACAGTGGAAGCCTTCAGGGTAAGTACGGAATACCGGAATCCTGTGATACTACACTGGACGCTGGAAGCAGCGGGATCAGCAAACTTGCAATAGAAGCAGATGAGGTAACAGTGCCGGATACGGTAGATCTTCCGACCGTATATGTAAAAAGAAAAGAATCATCAAATGATACCAGAAAACAGATCGTAGAAGCTGTACTTGAAAAAGACAAAGGTATTTATACATATGATTATAACAATATGACAAAAGCAGATATTCAGGACCAGATCGATGAGTATGAAAAGGAAAAGAAGGATTCTGCAGCAAATGGAGATAATTCCAGTGCATCCTGGTTTGATTCCATGATCTCCGACCTGAAAGATCAGCTTCAGAATGCACCGGATGAATATCCGGCGGCTGATGATTATTCCGGTAGTGCCTTTATCGGAGAGATCAACGGAAGAAAATATATTATGTATATGGACGATCAGGAAGGCGGAAGTGGTTCCGTAGGTCTGAAGGATTCATTGATCACCTACCGTCCAAAAGATGGAATGAACGGAGTATATTATTCAACTCCGGATAGCGGGGATGATCTGTCAGATGCAGATGTGTCAGCCTCAAATGTATGTACATTTACAAAGGAAGAGGCACAGTCCATTGCAGATGATTTTATCAGTAAGGTCGGTATTTCAGATGCTTCCCTGAATGATACACAGGATCTTTACTGGTATTACTATGGAACAGATGGGAATACCGAGGCTGTTGATGTTGATGGATATGTATTTACATACAGCAGAGCGATCAATAATCAGACTACCAATGTTCCGGAAGCCTGGAATGTTGATAATATTACGCAGGATGATGGATCGGTAAGCATTCCTGCCGAAACCTGTACGGTATATGTTGATTCTAATGGTATTATATCTGCAAGCTGGGTATCCTATCTGGAAACAACCGGAAAAACAGAGTCAAATGAACTCTTATCATTTAAGGAGCTGTTAGAAAAAGCAAATAAGAATATTGCAGAATACTATACCACATATCCAACCAGATATAAAAAAGTAGAGTTTAATTCTATGAAGCTTGGATATTATCTGGAGAAGACAGATGAAGAAGGAACATTTAAATATGTACCTGCATGGATATTGACACAGTATGAGGATATGACCGATTCCACAAATGAGACATATCCAACCCAGATGGTTGTTCTTGATGCTACAGATGGTACTGTGATCGATCTGATGGAACTGTCCAAGGCACTTGGCACATATCAGAGTTATGAAACAGATACGATCGCAAGAGATGTATCTGATGACGGCAGTTCATCGATATCTACTATAGATGATGATACCAACACTTCCGGAGATTCCACAGACAGTGAAGGAGATTCCACAGAAGGTGATACAGATACAACCGGTGATACGACTGAAGAGTAATCGGTCGCGGAACATGGCGCAAAATAATATGTCATTTACTGGATCGGATCCAGAAGCTATAATAAATGAGAGAAGAAAAGAGGAGGTTCTTATATGCAGAACAAAACAAAGAATAATAAAGAAAGATTTCGCGTATATCGTAAAAAAATGGCAGCCTGCCTGTTAGTTGGTACGCTGGCAGTCAGCACAGCAGTTACCGGCTGTGGCAAGAAGGATATTGATTATGATGTAGAAGGAAATGGTGGTTCTGGAAGCAATGCGGACAGTGGCAGCCTGCAGGGTAAATATGGAATACCTGAAAGCTGTGATACCGAGATCGCAACAGGAGATTCCGGTATTCAGAAGATTGCAATCGATGCAGAAGAAGTGATCGTACCGGATACAGGAGATCTGTATGTTGCATCGTTTAAGAAGAAGGAAACAACAAATGATAGTAAAAAAGAAACAGTAGAGGCAGTTCTGGACAAAGATAAGGGTATCTATGAATATGATTATGATAAGCGTACCAAAGAAGATATTCAGACTGAGATCGATATGTATGAAGCCGAAAAGAAAAAAGGTGACAGTGACATGGCATCTTATTATGATTCCTGGATCAATGATCTGAAGGATGAGCTTGCGACTGCACCGGATGAATATCCTGCAGCAGGCGATTATACAGGAGATACTTTTATTGGTTCGATCGGAGATACAAGGTTTACGGTATCCACTCCGAGCGAGAAAAATGGTACAACCGGATATTCCCTGTATCTTGCGGATGATTTCTTAAAATATCGTCCAAAGGATGGAGCAAGCGGATGTTATTCAACTTCCATGGACGATTACATGCAGTATAGTGCAGACGAGTCAGACTCTGTAGATGCAAATACAAATCAGTGCACATTTTCAGAAGATGAAGCAAGACAGATGGCAGATGATTTCCTTGCAAAAGTCGGATGTACGGATGTTACCTTAAAGAATACATCAGCACTTTGCTGGGTTTATTATGATGATAATGGTGACAACCAGTCAACAGATGTGGATGGATATACATTCACATATTCAAGAGCGATCAATAACCAGCCAACCGCAACAGTAAATGCATGGAATGTCGATAACATCCAGCAGGACAATGCATCCATTGATATTCCAAAGGAGGAATGCTCCATCAGCATTGATTCCAAGGGTATCAATAGTGCAAGCTGGAGCGAATATCTGGAAGCAGATGGAGAACCACAGGCAACACAGATTCTTTCCTATAAGGATCTGTTAGATAAAATGAATGAAACCGTTCCTGAATATTACAGCAAGTACACATCTCATTACAAGAAGATTGAATTTAACGGTATGGAGCTGACCTATTTCCTGAAAGCAGGAGACAAAGAAGGAACCTTTGAATATATTCCGGCATGGATATTATCCCAGTATGAGGAATATCAGGATTATACAGATAAGGACAGCCCGACACAGATGGTTGTAGTCGATGCAAGAGACGGATCAGTGATCGATCTTCTGGAACTGGCCAAGTCACTTGGCACATATTATACATATGATGACAAAGACGATTCCGATACAGAAGACGTAGACGATACGGATACAGACACAGATACATCTTCTGAAGATACATCCGCTGAGGACACTTCTGCCGAAGATACATCTTCTGAAGAATAAAAATATTAATATAAAAGATATGCTCATGTACTGTTTCATGTAATAAGCAGTACATGAGCATTTTTAATTATTCAGAAAATATACAGCTATGATGCAAAAATGATTTCCTCCTGTGTTTTAATTGGAAAGTCGTAAGATAATTTGGAGAAAAAATACAAAAATTGGAGAAGATATGGATACTTCAGATAGTGCAGAGGAGTGACCGGGATCGGGAAAGAAATAAAATATATTTACGATATGAGGAGGAAGGAAGATGAGAAAACAGATCAGGAGAAGAGGAACCGCCTGGCTGATGTTTGGAACAATGATGATGGCGGCGGTATTTACCGGATGCGGGAAAAAAGATATCGACTATGATATCGATGGATCCGGCGGAAAAAAGGACAGCGGAAGTATTCAGGATAAGTACGATATTCCAAAGTCATATGATGACAGTATAGCAGTAGGGGATTCGGGTTTGAGTGAGATCACATTGAAGGTGGATGAGATCTCGGTTCCTGATACATCAATCATGTATACTGAGAAGTTAACAAAGAATGATACCGCAGGAGAGGCACTTAAAAAAATAGCGGAAGCGATATTTGATAAGAGCAAAGGAATCTATGCTTATGATGAGAACAATCAGACAAAGGCAGATATAGAAGAACAGATCGCATCCTATGAACAACTAAAAAAAGATTTGGGAACCGATGCGGAGCGTATTAAGGAGATAAATGATACGCTTACAGAGCTTCAGGATGAGCTGGAAAAAGCACCGGAAGATTATCCGGCTGCCGGAGATTATTCTGCTACAAAGTACCTTGGAACATGTGGTCAATATGAATTTGTTCTGAGGACACCGGATGATACGATTTCAAGCTATGATTTATCATTGAAGGAGGATGCCATGGTATACAGACCTGCAGACGGAACAGAGGATGGAACGGAGATGATCGATCATGGCGGCTATGTGTCATTAAATGACAGTATAAAATATGGTTCCGAAGGTGCAGAGGAGGCACTGAACGATAAAAACCAGTGTAAATATTCAGAAGAGGAAGCATTGGAGATAGCAGAAGAATTTCTGAAGAAGATCGACTGTAATGATATGACACTTGGAGAGTCCTCCGCACTGGCATGGACCTATGATGATGCTTTATCAACGCTTATAGAGCGTGATATTGATGGGTATTATTTTACATTTAACCGGATGATAAAGGATCAGTCTCTTGGAGAGGGCTTACAGGCATTGAATGTTGACAATATGGTGCAGCAGGAAGCAGGTGTGGATATACCTACAGATTACTGTAAGATTGCGGTGGATGATAATGGAGTGATCGGAGCTGTCTGGACGAATAATCTGTCTGTCGAAGGTGAGGCAGAGGAAACAGAACTGCTTTCTTTTAAAGAACTGATGAAGCGGGCGGATTCATCTGTTTCTGAATATTATGCAAAGTATAATACACAGTACAAGTCGATCGAATTTAATCGTATGCAGCTTACCTATTGTCTGAAACCGGGAGCACAGGACGGTGAATTTGAATATGTGCCGGCATGGATCATATCGCAGGTTGAAGTATATGAATTTGATGAAGTTACATATGAAGATCCTCAACAGATGGTCGTGCTGGATGCAACCGACGGATCCTATATTGATATCCTTGAGGTATCGAAGGCACTGGGAACATGCAGTGTAATACAGGATTAAACGGAGGCGGTATAAGGATAATAAAAGAAGTCATTTTTATCTGATATATGAGGGAAAACGGGAAAATCTTTAAGTAAGAAGGGATACAAATGATGAAAATGGACATTACAAAAAGAAGAAAAATGATGGCACTGTTTCTTGCAGGAACTCTTACAGTATCTGCGGCTGTTACAGGATGCGGAAGGAAAAATGTAGACTACAATGTAGATAATACCCAGCCGAAACAAACAGAGGCGGATCTGGGACAGACGGAGACATCTGCATCCGGAGAAGATCTGGATAGTGGAAGTCTGTGGAGTAAGTATAAGATTCCATTTACCTGTGATACGGAGATTGCGGTTGGAGATACCGGCTTATCAAAGATCCATGTAACGGATGATGATATCAGTGTTCCGGATACCTCTGACCTTCAGATCGCACAGTATAAGAAGAAAGATCCGGAGAGTAATGAAGTGAAGAAGCAGGTGGCAGAGAATCTGTTTGATAAGGATGAGGGAATCTATGTATATGATTCCATGCATCGGATAAAAAAGGACATTCAGGCAGAGATCACACAGTATCAGACAGCAAAGGAGAATTATCCGGATCCTGTATTTGCGGATTCCTATGATTCATGGATCAGCGATCTGGAAACGGAACTGGCAGATGCCCCGGACAGTTATCCGGCTGCCGGAGATTATTCCGCGGATGATTATGTTGGTACTGTGGATGGGAAGGAATATGAATTGTATTACAAAACCGACAGCGTTTATCGTTCCTTTAATATGCGGGAAGATTTTATGATGTATCGTCCGAAAGAAAAGGCAACGTATGTCACGCCATATTCAAAGGCTGACTATGAAAGAGAGACAGGAACAGAAGCGGATCAGGAGAATACAGTTCAGAATGCCTGCAGCTATTCCAAAGAGGAAGCACAGATGAAGGCAGAAGAATTTCTGTCGAAGATCGGTGCGAAGGATGTAGCCTTACAGGACAGTTCTGATCTTTACTGGGTATATACAGATGCGACAAATTCGGTTGTTGCTACGGATGTGGATGGGTATTCGTTCACCTACGTAAGAGCTGTTGATAAGCAGCCGGTGTCAACGATGGCATTTAATCAGGTTGAAAATCTGCAGAAGCAGGTGGAATATTATGATGTGCCGGTTGAACGCTATGAGATCACAATGGATTCCAATGGAATCATCAATGCGAACTGGTGTGATTATCTGGAGTCCACCGGAGAAAGTGCAAAGACTGAGATCCTTTCATTTCCGGAGCTGCTTGAAAAGGCAAATGAAACCATACCGGAATATTACAAAACCTATCCATGTAAATATAACGCGATCAATTTTAATGATGTGACCTTGACCTATTACCTGACAGCAGGCGCAGCAGATGGACAATTTGAATATAAACCTGTCTGGATCTTTTCTTCCTGTGATGATAAATCGGATCCGGATTATCCAAGTGAGATGGTGGTATTAGATGCAGCCGATGGATCTGTGATCGATATGTTGAATGTAGCAATGAAGATATCAGCAGATTAAAATTAGACTTGATATTCAATCCCGGTTATGTGAAAATGGTAGCAGGTAAAAATGGTTACATATGTATATTAAGGGATACATTATATGAGTACACAAAACAGTCTTGTTATCATAAAAGAGAAAATTGCAGGTGTCATGCTGGATGATAAGCGCATGAAAGCGGATGATATTGCTAAAAAAGTCCTGAAGGGAAGAAAACGGGAATGCAGCACGCCTCCAAAGTGGATGCAGGATGCATTTCATATTACAAAGGCAGAGTCAGAGAATGGATTATGTTATTATGTGAAGCCAAAGAAGAAAGAGGTAAAGAATTTCTTCTTTTATATCCATGGCGGCGGTCATTGTATGGAGATCAACAAAAACCAGTGGGAATTTGTTGCGACTGTGGTCGAGGAAAATGGATATGGCGCGGCTGTTCCGATCTATCCGCTGGCACCGGAGCATAATGCACAGGATACCTTTGATATGCTGATCGGGACATACAGACATCTGACCAGGCAGGAGACAATCGACCGTCTGGTTGTTGTTGGAGATTCCACAGGCGGTGGACTGGCGTTATCACTGGCAGTTCTGGCATGGAAGGAAGGTGTTCGCAGACCGGATAAGCTGGTGTTGTTATCACCTTCATTAGATACAGAATTTATGGATGGAAATCTCGCCAATCATATGCTTGATCGCAAGAAAGAGGTACGGAAGTATTATTACCGGCTGGGCATTAAGGACTTTCTTAGCAGGTATTGGATCCAGGATCTGTATCATCAGAATGAATATACCTGTCCGATCTATGCGGATCTGACTGATATCTGTGATGAGATCGCCATATTCACAGTAGAGAATGATCTGCTGAACAGCTATGCAAGATTGCTGTATGACAAGCTGAAGAAGGAACAGATCCGGATTCATTATTTTGAATATTTTGGAATGCCTCATGATTATATTGAGCATCAGCATGTACCGGAATGTCGTATGATCATTAATCGTATCAGCGACAGTATCAAGGATGAAGCAAAGCTTGTAAATCCTGAGATCAAGCGTGCAGTATGGGCACGGTCAATGGTAGCGGAACGATATCCGAAGATGTTCCATGATGATGAATCCATTAAGATCGCGGCAAAATTAAACGTTTCTCATAAAGATTTTAATGCGATGTATCAGGAATATGATCGTCTTGTTAAGATCGGACGGATCGTAGAGATTGACAAACGGGTAAAACAGTTTATTATGAGGTATGCAGATGGCGTTATTGTAAATGTCGGAGCTGAGTTAGATACCATGTTTTCCCGCATGGATAATGGTAGGATCCGATGGTACAATGTAGATATGCCTGAGATCATGGAACTGCGGCGCAAGATGGTGGAGAGCAGGGATCGGGAGCAGAATATCGGCAAATCAATCCTTGATTTTTCATGGCTTGACAGTGTGAAGAAGAAACCGGGTGAAGCAATCTTATTTGTATGCTGTGATGTAACGAAGTATTTTACGGATAAGAAGCTGCAGGCGTTTCTGAATGCGATATGGGAGCGGTTTCCGGGCGCTGAGGTACTGTTTGATGTCAAGAACTCCGTTGGCAGAAAACGGGCAAATCTGAAAGTATTAACAGGAAAGAAGAAAGGTTCGTTTATAAAAGTAAGTATCGATAACTGTACCAGCCTGATGTATGACTGGAATATTAAGTACAGAGTACTGTATGACAGGGCAATCCTGAATCAGGAGGATATCACAGAGATGTTTTCTTCTGATATAGCAAGAAAATATCGTCATGCGATCAGACGAAAATATGATAAGATCATACAGCTTCGGTTAGGTACGGAACGAATTGAAATATAAACGGCTTGTGACTGACATGAGAGAAGCAGACAGAAGAAAACAATTAGCAAAAAGAATGAAATATGCAGTGTGCATCTGTGCAGGAATTGTAATTGGAATCATTGCAGGAATCTGTATTGGTATTGATTATAATAAGACAACCAGGTCGACACCTGCCTTGTACACGGAAATGGAACATGGTCTTGAACTGACACCGGGAGAACTGGCAAATCTGATCTATGATAATTACTGGAATTATATCAAGAAGAGTTACATCATCGTAGGAGATGATAAAGAAACTGCACAGCTTTATAAGATCAGTAGTAAGGTAGCCAGACATAATTATGATCTGGAACGGTTTCAACTGGATGATAATGGCTATATGAGTTATTCGGATGACAAAATCAAGCATGCAAAGCTTGGAATCGATGTATCCAGTCATCAGGGATCAATCGACTGGGAGACAGTTAAAGAAGCTGGTATTAAGTTTGCAATGATCCGTTTGGGATATCGTGGATATACACAGGGTGGTCTGGCACTGGATGACGGCTATGTGACGAATATAGAAACAGCTCTGGAAGCAGAAATGCCGGTTGGGGTATATTTCTATACACAGGCAGTAAGTTATGATGAAGGAGTAGAAGAAGCACAGTATGTACTTCAGAATATCGCAGGTTATAAGATCAGTTATCCGGTTGTAATTGATACGGAGAAGATGGAAGCAGAAGGTGCCCGCGCAAATGATATTTCAAATGAAGAGCGTACCGATGCCATTGTTGGTTTTTGTGAGACGATAAAAGATGCCGGATATACACCGATGATCTATGCAAATAGAAACTGGTATGCGCAGAATCTGGATATGGATCGATTGGGTGATTATCAGCTCTGGCTGGCACAATATTCCAATGTACCCGATTTCCCATATCTGTTTACCGGCTGGCAGTATACCAGTGAGGGAAGTGTGCCGGGAATCTCAGGATCCGTTGATATTGACGTCTGGATGAAATAGAAAACATTAAGAATATGATTATAGTACAGAATCCATCTGCTTTATAACAATACAGAGCAGATGGATTCTTGTCTATGATAAAAAGATAAAATTAAAACATCCATATTTTATAATACAGATAAATGCTGTAAATAAAGGTATGGATGTTTTTTATGTGATAAATCGTCTTATTTAATTGTAAAGGTTACGTTCTGAACCTTGCCGTTCTTTGACCAGATGGTCAGGGTATGTGTTCCCTTTTTCTTAACGACTGTGTTCTTCTTAACTACCTTGCCGTCCAGTTTCATCTTTACAAGGCTCTTGCTGTTGGATACTGTGATCTTCTTGCCGGCTTTGTAGGACTTGTTGTTCTTAACGGCTGTTGTCTTTGCTGTTTTTGTAACCTTACTGGTAGATGCGTAGAAGTTTTTCTTCTTGCTGGCATCCCTGATCGTCCATGAAACGGTCTTTGATTTGTTTGAAAGCTTACCGTTTGTGGTCTTAACCTTATTCTTAAATGAAACCTTTACATTCATGTAGAATGACAGGCTGTCAGTAAGATCGTTTTTCTGAAGCTGTGCAGCGTCGGCAAGTTTTGCAATTGTAAGATTACTGCCTGCTGTAGAAGGATCAAGTGTAGCATAGAAGAAATTCTTTGTCAGACATACATTTGTGTAACCTGCAGATGAAAGTAAATCTTCGATATCACTGAGTTTCTTGTTTTTTACAGTCATGGAGAACATATGGTAGGTAACACCATCGATCTTCTTTTTTGAATATTTGGCACCGGATCCCTTAAGTTCATTAATGAGTTCTTTTTTTGTCATTTCAGACATGCTGGCAAGTCCATCCAACATTTCATCATCATAACCCTGTTCAATCATACAGGTTGCTTTGGTGGCAGAGGTGAGTTTTACGGTTGTGTTAATAGCAGAACCGCAGCCGGTCATCATCAGACCAAAGATACAGACACATAAAGTCAGTAATAAGTGTTTCATTTTTTTGTTCATAGATACCCTCCTATAAAAAATTTTGTCTACAGACTCAGTCTATCATCCGCGTTTTCTAAAGTAAAGGCAAATTCCGGATTTTGTAGCTTAATAAATCTTATCTGTGGTATAATCCTTGAAATGGATAAATAATTTCATATATCAGAAACATGAAAAAGAGATTATTATGAATAAGCCTGCAAAGATACAGAAAATCATATAGTAGGAGGTTGTGAATTCCTTGAAGTTCTTACTGGCAGCATTAAATACAAAATATATTCATTCGAATCCGGGGATTTATTCCCTGTATTCTTATTCGGTAAAGAAACAGCCGTCTCTTGCAGAATATATTGAGATTGCAGAATATACGATCAACAATCAAAAAGGAGAGATTCTTGCGGATATCTATAAGAGAAGGCCGGATGCGGTTGGATTTTCCTGTTATATATGGAATATCGAGATGATCCGTGAGCTCATTACAGAATTAAAGAAGCTCCTTCCGGATACAGATATCTGGGTTGGCGGACCGGAAGTAACCTACGATGCCGATCAGCTTCTTGCGAAGATGCCGGAGCTTACAGGAGTTATGGTTGGAGAAGGAGAGGCAACCTTTTATGATGTGCTGAGAAGATATCTTGATATTGGAAATATCCATAATACTGGGAAGTCCTATGATATTGGGAACGCTTGTAATACTGGGAATTCCTGTGGTATTGAAAATTTCCGTGATACCGGGGGTTTTCGGGATATTGACGGCCTGGTGCTTCGGGAAGGAAAAGATATTCTTTGTACGAAGCCAAGAGGACTTACCGATCTGTCGGAGCTTCCATTTCTGTATTATGACTTGGACACTTTTAAAAATAAGATCATTTATTATGAGAGCAGCAGAGGCTGTCCGTTCCGGTGCAGTTATTGTCTGTCATCGATTGACAAACGGGTTCGGTTCCGCAATCTTGATCTGGTGAAGAAGGAGCTGCAGTTTTTCCTGGATCATCAAGTAAAACAGGTGAAGTTTGTAGACCGGACATTTAACTGTTCCCATGAACATGCGATGGCGATTTGGAGGTATATTAAAGAACATGACAATGGAATCACGAATTTTCATTTTGAGATTGCTGCAGATATTTTAAATGAGGAAGAATTGGAGTTGGTCAACAGTCTGCGGCCAGGTGCGATACAGATGGAGATCGGAGTGCAGTCGACAAATCTGCAGACGATAGAGGAGATCGATCGTGTAATGGATGTCGATAAGCTTGCAAAGATCGTTGCCCGGATCCATCAGGGACATAATGTGCATGTGCATCTGGATCTGATCGCGGGGCTTCCGTATGAGGACTATGAATCATTTGCACATTCCTTTAATGACGTGTATGCAATGAAGCCGGAGCAGCTTCAGCTAGGTTTTTTAAAGGTGCTAAAAGGTTCGAAGATGCATGATAATGCAGAACGATATGGTTTACAGTATACAAGCTGTCCGCCGTATGAAGTATTATTTACAAAGTGGATATCTTATGATGAGATCCTGCGGTTAAAGCAGATCGAAGAAATGGTAGAGATTTATTATAACAGCTGTCAGTTTGAGAACACGTTGCCATTCCTGGTGGAAGAATTTGATTCGCCGTTTGATTTTTATGCGAGCCTTGCTTCTTATTATGATGAAAAGGGATATTTTATCCAGACACCGGCGAGAATCTATCGGTATCATGTACTGCTTCATTTTGCAGAAGAACACTTCCCTAAGAAGACAGAATTGATTCGGGAAATGCTGGTATTTGACTTATATCTTCGTGAGAATATGAAGACCCGACCGGATTTCGCCCCGGAACAGGAGGGTGTGAGAGATTTGTTCCGGGACTTCTACATCCGTGAGGCCAACGACCACAGATACCTTCGGGAAGAAGACTATCATGGCTGTGACTGGAAATCTATGTCCAGAATGACACACATAGAAAAGATTTATTACAACAGAGAGACGGGAAATCGTCTGTCTGAAGTATGCTATATATTATTCGATTACAAACGCCGTGATCCGCTGACCGGGGATGCAAGGTATATGATAGTAACACCTGTCGCATCCATGTGATATAAAGTTTGGCTGTCTCATGTTGCCCGGGATACTGCTATTTTACGGATGTGTATGTGTTCGGCCTCATGTTGTCCGGGATACTGCCGGTATACTTTGTATGTCTTGTTTTTTTTCTATTCGTTGCAAATGTCTGATTCGATCATGCTCCTGTGCCAACTCGCCTTTCAGGCTCAAACAGGCACCCGCATTCGCTGACAATTTGCATCTCATAACGAAAAAAAGCAAACGACAGTACAAAGTGTACCGGCAGTCGCCCGGACAACATGAGGCCGAACACATATACACCCGCAGAATAACAGTAGCTCAGACAACATGAGACAGGTTACATATATACCCGCGGAACAGCGCTGTTGACGAAAATCGGGTTGATCGGAAATGTAACCATATCGCCTACCGAGATATTACATCCGGTTGTATCCACGATCACGGAGTTCATACTGATTTGACCTAACACCGGAAGCCGGCAGTCTTTAAAGCTGGCAGCCGGTGATTTTTTATGGAAAGTGCCTTTTAATTTATAATAAATACGGATCGGAGAGAAGAAATTTGTCCGGAAATCGGTGTGACGCTCCATGCCAAGCCCGTGGTAATATCCGGCGGAGATAACGGCTGTCTTTGCGTCATGCGACAGCTTGAAGCTGTGACCGTAGCCGATGTTGTGACCGGCCGGCAGTTCATAGATATCGTCCACACAGGCGGACAGATTGCAGACCTCATGAAAACCATAATCATTTGGAACCGCAAGTCTGCCAAGAAAGGCAGAGCCGATGCGGATGGCATCTAAGTTCATGGATGGATATTTTATCATCGAGGTTGAAGATGAGATATGACGGATGCCTACCGGAATGCCGTCTTTCTGGAGTGTGTCACAGAGGTGAGTGAAATCCTGAAACTGTTTCTTCACATAGTATTCATTTCTGCATGCAGCTGCATGGAAATGAGAGAAGATACCGGTGATCCGCACATGCCTTAGCGACTGTACGGTATCGGCAATCTGTTTTTCTTCGGAACATAAGAAGCCGTATCTACCAAATCCGGTGTCAATGCAGAGATGTGCATGGACTGTCGGATGGTTCATGTAGGCGGCTGTTTCATCGATCACATGTGCACAGTCGGTACTGGTGATGCTGAGCGTGATATCGTGATCGATCGCAGTCGTGATATCTTCTGAGTTATATAAAGGAGTCATCAGCAGGATATTTCCCGTGATGCCGTTTCTGCGTAAGGTGACAGCATCTGACAGTTCGGTTACACCATAGTTATCAATACCCTTTGATTGTAAGAACGATGCAAATTTTGTAAGTCCAAGCCCATAAGCGTTCCCCTTTAATACTGCTATGACCTTTGCGCCGTTTGCCAGACGTTTGATGATCCGTATATTGTTATCCAGTGCATTTGTTTTGATTGTAAGAGTTGTCATGTCCTCAAGTTCCTCCGGTTTCATGTAAGTATTTATCTCATTGATCATCTACAGACATATGGTCTGTTGTCGAAACTCGCTGCCCGGGCATGAGCGGTTGTTCATTTATTTGATGTATCTAGCATATATTCGAAATGCATCATTTTTGTATAAAAACCGACACAGAAATGCAATATCTTTGAACTTTTTTTGCATCGTTTGTATGCAATCCGGAAAAGTGGATGTTGTATAAGAGTAAAATGTGATAAACTATTTAGAAATAAAGACAGGATGGAAACCGTTTATGCAGACACTGATAACAGAGATTCGCGATAAACAGAATATTACAAAGGAACAGCTTCAGCTTCTGCTGGAAACAGACAATCAGGAAATGATTGAAGAATTGATGGTATGTGCCAGAACGGAAGCGCAGAAGGTATACGGAAATAAAGTCTATATGCGTGGGCTGATCGAGTTCACAAATTATTGTAAAAATAACTGCATTTATTGTGGGATAAGAAGAGATAACTGCCATGTTGATCGATACCGGCTGACCAAAGATCAGATCCTTGACTGTTGTCAGAGTGGATACCGGATCGGGTTCCGGACATTTGTGTTACAGGGAGGCGAAGATCCGTTTTATACAGATGACCTAATCTGTGAGATCGTATCAGAGATTAAACATCAGCATCCGGACTGTGCGATCACATTGTCGATCGGAGAGAAAAGCAGGCAAGCCTATGAACGGTATTTTTCTGCCGGGGCGGAACGTTATCTGCTTCGCCATGAGACTGCGGATAAGGCACATTATGAGAAGCTTCATCCGAAAGAAATGTCATTTGACAACCGGATCCGGTGCCTGCATGACCTGAAAGAGATCGGTTATCAGACTGGGTGTGGCTTTATGGTCGGTTCACCATATCAGACGGTCGATACGTTATATGAGGATCTCTGTCTGATCAAAGAACTGGAACCGGAAATGTGCGGAATCGGACCTTTTATTCCGCAGGCAGACACACCATTTGGAAAAGAGGCTGCCGGAACACTTGAAATGACCTTACGGCTGCTGTCAATTATCCGTCTGATCCATCCTACTGTGCTGCTTCCTGCGACAACAGCACTTGGCACGATCCATCCGCTTGGCAGGGAGAAGGGGATTCTTGCCGGGGCAAATGTTGTGATGCCGAATCTGTCACCGGTCGGTGTCAGAAAAAAATATCTGTTATATGACAATAAGATCTGCACCGGGGAAGAAGCCTCGGAGTGCTGTGGCTGTATGATGCGGAGAATGCAGGAAATCGGATACGAGGTTGTGGTTGATCGCGGCGACCATCCATTGTATGACAAGAAAAGATGAATGCATATATTGGAGAAATGCAAACATGGGAGAGGCTTTTTAGCTGAAGGTGAAAATATCTTTGTTATTGCAGATTTTATGAAAGAAAGATGTTGGAAAACATTCTGATTATATTAAGAACTGCATGTTTTACATTCTGCAATACGACAGCAAATAAAATGGGCGGTTTTCTGTCACTGACTAACTATATATTGACATTAGCAAAGATTTCGTCATGCGATGCACATTGCCAGTAAATACGGGTGCCTGTCTGAGCCGAAGGCGAGTTGGAGTACATTCTGCAATAAGACAGCAAATAAAATGGGCGCTATGTTATTGTCGGTTGCTAAATTTTCGTCAGCAGAATACACATTGTCAACGAATGCGGGTGCCTGTTTGAGTCCGAAGGACGAGTTGGTACAGAAGCATGAGTGAATCAGACATGTGTATTCTGGTAGAAAATTTAGTTGCGATAATACATAGCGCCCATTATATTTGCATTCGTACTACAGAATGTCGATGTACTCATCGGCGAGAGCCTTGTTCATACTGCGGACAGCACAGAACTTGCCGCACATACTACAGGTGTCGGAGTGGTCATCCTCTGGCATACGACTGTCGCGGATCGCTTTGGCTGTAGCAGGATCAAGTGCGCAGGCATACTGTGCATCCCAGTCCAGGACACGTCTGGCATCCGCCATCTTATCATCGATATCTCTGGCACCTGGAATACCCTTTGCAATGTCGGCTGCATGAGCAGCGATCTTCGATGCGATGATACCCTGTTTTACATCATCTACATTTGGAAGTGCAAGATGCTCGGCTGGGGTAACGTAGCATAAGAAAGCAGCTCCGTTCATGGCAGCAACAGCACCACCGATCGCGCTGGTGATATGATCGTAACCGGGAGCGATATCTGTAACCAGAGGCCCGAGAACATAGAATGGTGCGCCCATGCATAAGGTCTTCTGAACTTCCATATTTGCAGCGATCTGGTTAAGTGGTACATGACCGGGACCTTCCACCATAACCTGTACATTGTGTGCCCAGGCACGCTTTGTTAGCTCGCCCAGACGTACCAGTTCTTCAATCTGGCATACGTCAGTCGCATCTGCCAGACAGCCTGGACGACATGCATCTCCGAGGGAGATCGTAACATCATATTCTTCACAGATATCTAAGATCTCATCGAAATATTCATAGAACGGGTTTTCCTGACCGGTCATACTCATCCATGCAAATACAAGGCTTCCACCCCGGCTTACGATGTTCATTTTACGTTTATGTTTTTTGATCTGATCAATCGTTTTTCTTGTGATTCCACAGTGTAAGGTTACAAAGTCAACACCATCTTCTGCATGAAGACGGACAACATCGATGAAATCCTTTGCTGTCAGCTCTGCAAGATCACGCTGATAGTGGATGACACTGTCATAGATCGGAACCGTACCGATCATGGCAGGACATTCGCTTGTCAGCTTCTGACGGAATGGCTGTGTATTTCCATGACTGGACAGATCCATGATCGCCTCAGCGCCCATATTAACTGCGCTCATTACTTTTTCCATCTCAATGTTATAGTCCTTGCAGTCTCTGGATACTCCAAGGTTTACGTTAATTTTGGTACGCAGCATACTGCCGACACCTTCAGGATTCAGACAGGTGTGTTTCTTATTAGCACAGATGGCAACCTGTCCCTTTGCAACTAAATCCATGAGCGCCTCGACAGCCATATGTTCCTTTTTCGCTACGATCTTCATCTGTGGAGTGATGATCCCTTTTCTGGCTGCGTCCATTTGTGTTGTGTAATTTTCCATATTATCCTCCTACTACAACCAATGTTATTTTACGTGGCAGAAAGTGGTGCTCCCGATCTGCCACAGAGCAATAAAAAAAGATGCCGCAGGGCACCTCTAATACACATCCCTACGTTAGCATTACCTAAATCAGGTTCACAGGTCGAGAACTTCATTCTCCTCTCAGCCGGCTAATTTGTCAGCTCCCTGAATATATAAATATCTGGAAATATTATATGCCAGAATACGACATAATTCAATGATAATTTTTCAACATAAAAGATAAATAAAGGCTTGCGTCCGATACATGAATCAGGTGCAGTACCGGAAAGTACGATCTGTCAGGATTCTTGCAAATATCAGACCGAGGGGCAGGGTAACAATGATCATGATCGCAGATGAAAACCATAAAACAGCCTCTGTTAGGGACATGATACCAAGATTATAGAAAGCACGATAAAGGTAAAGGCCCGGAACCATGATAACGATGGACGGAACGGTCAGAGAGATTCTTGGATATCCGTTATTCCTTTTTATAATGGAGGCAAGAATACCTGCGGTTAATGCGCCTGCGAATGCGGCAGCAGCCGGAGGAGTGCTTGTGTAATCGACGAGCTCCAGCCGGAGAGTATTTGCAACTGCTCCGATACAGGCAGCAGTTGCAGCCATCGGAATCGAGCTGTTAAACATAATGGAGAAACCGAAGACTCCGCAGAAGCTTGTAATGATCCGCAGGATAAGCTTTGTACCTACGGCCAGATTCAAAGCGGAGAAATCCTGAGGATGAAAATGTAACAGCAATGCCATGATCCAGGCGAACATAGTGGCTACTAAAACTATGATGACAGAGTAGCTCAGACGTTCAAGCCCGGACCGAAGATCCAGTTTAGCCAGGTCAATGCCGCTTGTTATGAATGGAAATCCGGGAATGATAAACAGCATTGAGCAGATATAGCCAGCTTCATGGAGTGCAGATACGTGGAAGAAGATTTCTGCAAGGTGAAAGCAGATGGCATATGTCATGCATGCGGCTGATATGGATACTGCTATGTTAAAGAAAAGGGTAAAATGGTGCTTGATCATTTTGGTACGGATGACATTTCCAACACCGGCTGCAATAAAAGCAAGGATCATTTCAACAGGACCGCCGCCTAATAGGAAGGTAAATGCACAGCAGGCGAGGGCTGAAGCCAGACCCAGTTTTGCAGGTGAATAAAGTGTATGGATCTTCTCAATCTGATCAAGACGCCGGTGAATCTCTTCGCCCGTCAGATGGGCTTCTTCTTTTGGGAAATTGTCAACGAATTGTTCCATCCGATAGAGCTTCGAGGTGTTTACACCGGTATTCGCAATGCTCAGAGACTGTGAAACGCAGTCGGTTCCATCAAAACAGTTGAATTCAATGGACATCAATCCGACATCAACGGTGCAGGTTACGCCCAGTTCTTTGGACAGGCGGTTCATGGAAGTACGAACACGCCAGGCACCTGTTCCACAGGAGAGCATAATTAACCCGACCCTTCCAATAACAGAGGCTTTTTCTATCAGCCCCGCCTTGGCGATCAGGACATTGCTATCGTTTTTTACATAATCATGCCATGGAATTTCCATATGGTTTTTTTCCATGATATCTGTATAATTACTGTTCTTTGGCATAGATGATCTCCTCCGCTTTTTCAATATGATGTTCCAGATTCGTCAGGAATAATGAATTTGGAAGGAATATGCCGATTTCATCATATCGGGAATTATTTTTCACCAGAGAATCCTGCCCGTAGAAAATATAGGACATAGGAAGCTCCTTTTCCAGTGCAATCATAAGATCCCATACAGCAGAATATGCTTCTGCTTCTGTCTCCTTTTGCTTTACAGTATCGGGAAGCTCGCGGATCAACAGTACACCGTCACTTTTTTCCAGAATCTTCTGTTCCGGTTTCATGTCATTTGCGGCATAATCGTGACTGTATCTGTATGCGCGGGCTAGATAGATATTTTTATTGTTTCTAAGTGTCTGATAGATCTTATGAAAATGACGATATTCTTTTTCCCGGATCGAAGTTTTGTATTCAGGAAGCAACTGACCATTATCATCTGTCATAATGACAGGATTTGTTTTGCCATCTGCGTTGAATCGATATGGGATCAGAAAGGAATTGCGCAGAAGATCAAACAGGGTATTGTTGCAGATCGCCATAAGAAATGCAGACAGATCCCGGTTATGATAGGAATTGAATAGTGCCTGTGCAAATTCTTCTGCCGGAAGTGGTGCGTCGTAAGCATCATCGTTATAGCACAGGTAATTTGCAAATGTTTCCTGTAATTTCTCACATGCCCATGGATCATTCAGGATTTTTTCAAATAAGAAATCTGCTTTTTTTTCTCGTGGAAAAATTGTAGTTTCGTTCATGCTTAACCGACTTCCTTTCTTTTTCTGTTATGCACAATTATACTATTGGCAGAAAGATAAGTAAAAGATATAATTGATATGACAGACATAATCATTTGATATGATAAAAGAAACGGAGAAGACAGATGAATATTAACTTTGAATATTATAAAATTTTCTATTATGTGGCAAAATATCATAATTTTACAAAGGCTGCGAAGGTTCTGGAAAGCAGCCAGCCAAATGTTACAAGAGCGATGAACTGTCTGGAACAGCAGATGCACAGTACCTTATTTGTAAGAACCAACCGGGGCGTTCAGCTTACACCGGAGGGAGAAAAACTATATATGTATGTGTCGGCAGCTATGCATCAGTTATTAACGGCAGAGGAAGAACTGGCGGACTATTCGGGCATGGTACATGGAAGTATATCGATCGGAGCCAGCGAGACAGCGTTAAATATATATTTGTTTGATAAATTAAGGTCATTTCATACTGCATATCCGGGAATTCGACTGAGAATCTATAATCATTCCACGCCGGAGGCAGTAGATGCAGTAAAGAGCGGTAAGATTGATTTTGCTGTTGTGTCGACACCGGTGGAAGCAGACTCGCCCCTTGAAACCAGAATGTTGAGATCGTTTCGGGAGATCCTGATCGGTGGACAATCCTTTAAAGAGCTGCAGGGAAAGACGTTGTCTTTAAAAGAATTAAAGAATTATCCGTTGATCAGTCTTGGAAGAGAAACGATGACATTTCGATTTTATGAACGGCTGTTTTTATCGTACGGGATAGAATTTGCACCGGATACGGAGGCTGCGACAACAGATCAGATCCTGCCGCTTGTCCGTTGTGAGCTGGGACTGGCATTTATACCGGAATCCATGGCAGGTGAGGCGCTCGAACGCGGAGAGGTAATACAGGCAGTCCTAAAGGAGAAAATTCCTGACCGGCATATCTGCATGATATATGACAGCCAGCATCCACTGAATACAGCCGCAAGATCATTTCGCAGATTATTGGAAGAAGACTGCGAAAAGGTAAACACCCTCAATCGGGGCATCGATTGAGAACAGAAAACGTCTGGTATGCAGTTATCAAGTTCAACATTCATACATTAAATATCCCCCAGGCATATTTGCAGAAAATGTATGACTGTTTTGTGAGGAGGACAGCGGAGGAAGACTGTTGTATTGTTTTGCACGAAAAGGATACTTTGGGTGAGATCGATTTATTTGCACGCGATATTGTATCAGAGTATGAGACAAAAGCAGCAATGTATATGCTTGCCGTGCAGTCACGCATACAATCATTGCTAGTAAAAGATGGCGTGGAATCACGCCAAAACAGGATAGAATGTTAAACAAAGAATCAATATAGTGGAAAAGAGGAATAAGAAATATGAAGATCAAAAGAATTGCATTGATCGGACTTGGCGCGATGGGTGTGTTTTTTGCGCCAAGATTATATGAAGCATTTGGAGAGAATTTTTATATTATTGCAGGTGGTGAACGTAAAAAACGCCTGGAAAGTAGAGGAGTTACGATCAATGGCGTCAACTATAGATTCCCGATCGTGACACCCGAAGAACAGGGTGAGCCGGCGGATCTGATACTGATCGGTGTAAAGGGATATGGATTTGCACAGGCAATAGAAGATATCCGCCATCAGGTAGGCGAACATACATTGATTCTGTCTTTGCTAAATGGTGTAGACAGTGAGGAACAGTTGATTCAGGCATTTGGCGAAAAATATGTATTGTATGCATATATGAGAATGTCCATTGTTATGAAAGACGGAAAAGCAGACTTTGATCCGTACTGGGGCAAGATTCACTTCGGAGAGAATAAAAATGATGTTCTGTCAGATCGTGTACTTGCTGTAAAAGAAGTATTTGATCATGCCGATATTCCATATGAGATCGATCCGGATATGTTAAAGGGACTCTGGTTTAAATATATGTGTAATATTGGGGAAAATATGACTTGTGCGTTGCTCGGTATCCCATTTGGATTTTTCCGTATCAGCGACAGTGCGAATTGGATCCGTGACAATGCCATGCGGGAAGTGGCTGCGATCGCGCAGAAGAAGGGAATCGATATAGGGGAAAAAGAAATAGCGGAGCAGGATGTTACTGTAATGACAATCCCACCAGAGAACAAACCATCAACCCTGCAGGATCTGGAAGCGGAGAAGCTGACCGAGGTAGAGATGTTTGCCGGCAATGTCATAAAGATGGGAAAAGAGCTTGGCGTGCCCACTCCGATTAATGAGATGTTCTATCATGGTATCCGGGTACTGGAGGAGAAGTTTACAAAAAGATAATATTTGAATTAGCACTCGACTGTTTACAGTGCTAACAAAACGTGCTATAAATAATGGTATGAAGTAACTGCATATAATAGAGAAAGTTGTGTGAGTCTAATAAAATGCAGGAAAATGACAGTAATATATGACTGATGAAAGAGAATCAGAAATATAGATAGAAATGGGGTAATTAGGATGGATAGACCAAGTATTTTTTCAGATAATTTTGAGATGATGAATGGCTTCTTTGATGATTCCTTCTGGGGCAGCCATTCCGGACTTCGTACCATGACTACAATGGCAACTGATATATTCGAAACAAAGGACGGATATGAGATAGAGATGGATCTGCCGGGATTTCCAAAGGAAAGCATCAAGGCAGAATTAAAAGGTGGTTACCTGACAATTCTTGCCAGCTATACCGGCTCGGATCGTGAAGACAGGGAAGGAAGCTATATCAAAAAGGAACGGTATTCCGGTCACTATAAGAGAAGCTTTTATGTTGGCGACAAAGTCAGTGAACAAGATATTAAAGCAAGATTTGCAAATGGTGTTCTGTATGTCTATGTACCAAAATTCGACGACCAACCGGAAGTAGAAGAAAAGAAGATTATCTCGATAGAAGGATAACGGACAAATTTTAGGGGCTGTTTATTATAATGTAGCAAGCCTGTCCGAGCACCGGTACTTAGGTTGCGTATTTTGCAACCTTATGTACCGTTGCGTTGATAACTGAGAACTTAGCGAGGTATTGTCGAGGTTAGTTCGAAGTTATACAGAGTAGGATAGAACGAAAGTGTCTTGCGCAATAATAATAAACAGCCCCTGAAATTTGTCTGTTTTCTAAAATCCCAGATCTTCATTTACAAGGATGACCTTGATACGTCCTTTGTGCTTGGAATAGCGGGTGGTTAAGAACTGGCAGCAGACTGTTTCCGGTGACAGACAGTTTGCGCATTCGCCGGTTGTACTGCAAGGGGTTGAAAGTCCGAAGCGCTGTGCATTGATCGGAGCTGCTTCATTTCTTGCACGGCTTAAAGCATCTTCTTCTGTCCGTACTACCTTGTTCATTCCTGTGATCACGATAACATGGGAAGGACCATAGACGATGGCAGCTACACGATTTCCATTGCCATCGATATTTACCATAATGCCGTCTTCGGTGATTGCATTACAGCTTGTTAAGAAGTAGTCAGCGAAGAAACATTCTTTGGAGATCCGGTCTTTTTCCTCCGGTGTTTTTGCTGCATCACGGTTCAGCTCTTTGTAGTTTCCCTCGATAAGAGCATCTAAAAGTCCGGTTGCTTTTACGGTCATGGAACCGCCCCAGCCGACAGAGCTTCCTTCCGGGATCAGACTCAGTGCAAGCTCCTTAGCTTCTTCCTTTGTCTGGACATAGAAGCCTTCCATATTTCTGGCAGCCAGCTTGTTTATCATGGCTTTCGCCAGTTTGTCGTTTCTCATGTTTCTAAAAGTATCCATTTGATATACCTCCGTTTATTCAGGGAAATCCAGATTATTTTCCGCAAAGAAATTCATCACTTCAAATGCAGAAGTACAGTTCTGATTGATACATACGATCAGGGCAGCATCCTGTGGAAATTTGGGATACAACACGGCATTTCCGGAGATTGTAAGTGCACGTTGGATTTCTTTCAAATTCATTCCGGCGCATAATGCCAGAAGAACCAGCTTGTATTTTCCGGGATGTGGTTTCCTGCCGTTTAAGATCTGATAAGCATAGCCGCGGTCCAGATTGCTTCGTTTTATGACATCGGCGGTCAGAAGTTCCGGGTGATCTTTAAAGTAAAGATTAAAATAATCCTGCAGATTGTCACAGGACATATCATCTGCATGAGATGTTATATATGATTTAAAATGTATATTTGAATCATCGGTTGATAATTCATTCAGCAGATCTGTTGTTCTGGTCGTTTTCATGATTAATCTTGCATTCTTTCCCTTGATAATTTTTATCAGTACCATATAATATTTATTATACTTGTCGATAAAGCAATTTCAAGATAAACAATAGGAAAATGATATGAATTTAGAAATACAAAGTCGTCTGTCCTTTTATCGCAGACTGGAAGAAGTAGAGCATAAAAAGGGAATTTCTCTGGTGCGGCATATAGAGACCGGACAGATTTATGTAGAAAAAGTGCTGACGCAATATGATAAATCTATATATGATTGGCTGCAACAATCAAAACTCCCTTACGTTCCGCAGATTTATGAATGTATGGAAGAGGATGGTACGTTATATCTGATCGAAGAATACATACAGGGGATCACGCTGGAAACATATATTGAACAGTTTGGATGTCTGGATTTGGATGCTGCCGGAAGAGTGATCGAATATCTTTGCCGGACATTGGAAAAACTGCACAGACATATACCGCCGATCGTACACCGGGATATCAAGCCGACAAATATAATGCTTCAGGGGGATTTCAAAAAGGGACATGGTATTGTATCTGTATATCTGATCGATTTCAATACTGCAAGAGTTTTTGACGCAGAAAGGAATCGGGATACCGAGTTGATCGGTACAAGAGGATTTGCAGCTCCGGAGCAATACGGTTTTTCGCAGTCAGATGCGCGGACGGATATCTACGGACTTGGCGTGTTATTAAATTATATGTTGTGTGGAAAATTGATCCGGGATGGAATTTACGCAGATCATCAGGAAGTGTCACAGATCATCCGAAAAGCAACCCAGATCGATCCGGAGAAACGATATCAGACAGCAGAGGAAATGCTCGATGCGATGCAACAGAGCATGATTTTAGATGAAGCTACAGATAAAGTATCCTTGAATGATAAATCCCGCCCGGCATGGACTCGTTTCCTGCCACCGGGATTTCGGGAAGGAAAAATCCTGAATATGGTTGTTGCAGCCATTTATTATATATTTTGGATGTATTTCTGTCTGACAGTAGAAGTAAAAGATCATGGAGAACCGCTCTCCGGAACTTGGTTATATGTAAATCGCTTTGTATATTTTATGATGTTTATTATTACTCCGTTTTTTTGGAATAATTATCTGGACGTCTGGAATTATTTCCCGCTTGTGCGCTCACCGAAGAAGATATGGAAGCTGGTTGGATTGTTTTTATATACGGTGGCATGGTTTTTTTTAGTGATGTTTGTATTCGTTATAGTAGAGGACATATTCCGATAGTGTGCTGTCAGCACACCAGCTCTTTCTGAAAATTTTATAAGATAGAATATGCAGTGGTTGTAATTATATCAAAATACCCTGAATGATGACTGATACAGGGGGATTTTAATATAATAGCAAGAACACTTATAACAGCAGAAAGAGGAGAGAATTTATTATGGAAAAGACAAAGCAACCTTTATCAACATTCAGACTCGTAGCAGGGATCATAACGATCGTGTTATCAGTTTTAGTAACATTTCAGTCCTGTGCGGCAGGATTATCAAATGCACTGGAAGAAAACGGGGAATCCGGAGGCTCTGCAGGTGTATTACTTGCAATTTGTTTCCTTGTTGCAGGAATTGTTGGAATTGTAACCAGAAAGTCAACCGGAGCAGGCGGTGCATTCACAAGTGCAGGCTTCTACATAGTCGGTGGTCTGATCGGCCTTATATGTGCAGGTTCCTATGCTGATTTAATAATCTGGGGCGTTATCTCCGTAGCATTCGGTGTTATATTCATAATCGCAGGCGTATTAACAAAGAAGAGAAATTCTTAATTTATATAAAACGTCTATAAAAAATAAGTCCATCCGGTTGTGTGTGTGGGAATATAGTCATCCCCCCCACACAACCGGATGGACTTATTTTTGATTATAGGAAGAAAAAACACGCATACTTCCGCCGGAAACCGGAAAAAATACTAAAAGAATATTGGAATATAGGGGATTTTAGGATATACTATAAAACAGTGTGTTTAAAAAATACAAACAGCGATGGAGGAACTATGTTAGAGTTAAAAAACATCTCATATATTGTAAATGAGGATGGAAAAGAGAAAGTAATATTAAAAGACATTAACCTTACAGTAAACGAACATTTCGTAGCAATTACCGGACCTAACGGTGGCGGTAAATCAACACTTGCGAAGATCATAGCCGGAATTATCAAGCCAACAACTGGACAGATTCTTTTAGATGGAGAAGATATCTCGGAATTGAATATAACAGAACGTGCAAAGAAAGGAATCAGCTATGCATTTCAGCAGCCGGTTCATTTTAAAGGGCTTACTGTAAAAGATCTGGTATCTATAGCATCCGGCAAAACACTGAATGTTTCACAGATCTGCGAGATCCTTTCCGAAGTTGGTTTATGTGCAAGAGATTATGTGAACCGTGAAGTAAATGCAAGTCTTTCCGGTGGTGAGTTAAAACGTATTGAGATCGCCATGATCATTGCAAGAGGTACGAAGCTGTCATTATTTGATGAGCCGGAGGCAGGCATCGACCTGTGGAGCTTCAACAGTCTGATCAAGGTATTTGAAAAGATGCGTGAAGAGATCAACGGAACGATTCTGATCATTTCCCATCAGGAGCGGATCCTTAATATAGCAGATAAGATCGTTGTGATTGCAAATGGTCATGTTGATGCAATCGGAAGCAGAGATGTGATCATGCCAAGACTGACTGGTGAATCAGCCACTTGCAAGGTGCTGGAAGAAAAACAGAAATAAGTTGTGAGGTAATAGAACATGGATTTAATTCAGAAGAGTTTATTGCAGCAGGTAGCAGGACTTCATGATGTACCGGAGGGCGCATTTAATATTCGTGTCAACGGACAGCTTGATAGCAGAAATACAACTGCAAATATAGATATTGTAACAAAAGAGGATAAGCCGGGAATCGATATCATCATTAAACCGGGAACAAAAAATGAGAGTGTGCATATTCCGGTTCTTTTGAGTAAGAGCGGTCTGCAGGATATGGTATACAATGATTTCTATATCGGAGAGGACTGCGATGTTACGATCGTAGCCGGATGTGGTATCCATAACTGTGGTGTGGACACCTCCAAGCATGACGGCATCCATACTTTTTATATTGGTAAAAATGCAAAAGTAAAATACATCGAACGGCACTATGGTGAGGGAGATGGAAATGGCGAGAATATCATGAATCCGGAAACCATCGTGCACTTGGAAGAAGGTGCCTCGATGGAGATGGAGACAACTCAGATCAAGGGAATTGATTCGACTGTCAGAAAGACCGGCGGTGATCTGAAGGATAACGCATCATTAGAGATCAGGGAGAAGATCATGACACATGGCAAACAGTATGCAAAGACTGATTTTGTTGTGGATTTGAATGGAAAAGGCTGCAGTGCAAATGTAGTATCCAGATCCGTTGCAAGAGATCAGTCCAGACAGGAATTTTTCTCCACGATCAATGGAAATAATGAATGTAAGGGTCACAGTGAATGTGATGCGATCATTATGGATAGCGCAAGCGTATCAGCAAGTCCGAAGCTGACGGCAAATAACATTGATGCAAACCTGATCCATGAAGCAGCGATCGGAAAGATTGCAGGCGAGCAGCTGATCAAGCTGATGACGCTTGGGCTGACAGAGGCAGAAGCGGAAGAGCAGATCATCAATGGATTTTTAAAATAAAAGCGTTTACAATAAATCATATAACCTATTTGACATTAAAGGTAGATAGTGATAGTTTGTAAGAGTAAAAAATACAAATCATAAAATCATAGCGAGGTATCAAAAATGCAGGAAATGAAACCGATTAAAGAGGGTAAAGTACGTGAGATTTATGATAATGGTGACAGCCTTATCATGGTAGCAACAGACCGTATCAGTTGTTTTGATGTCATTTTAAAGAACATCGTTACAAAGAAGGGTACAGTCCTGACACAGATGTCCAAATTCTGGTTTGATATGACAGAAGATATTCTTCCAAACCATATGATCTCGGTTGACGTAAAGGATATGCCTGAATTTTTCCAGCAGGAGAAATTTGACGGAAACAGTATGATGTGCAAGAAGCTGGAAATGCTCCCTGTTGAGTGTATCGTTCGTGGTTATATCACAGGAAGTGGCTGGGCAAGCTACAAAGAAAACGGTACAGTATGTGGTATCAAGCTTCCGGAAGGATTAAAAGAATCCGATAAGCTTCCGGAACCGATCTACACACCTTCCACAAAGGCAGAGATCGGAGATCATGATGAGAATATCTCATACGAGCAGAGTGTTGAATATCTGGAAAAGAGATTTCCTGGCAAGGGCGAAGAATATGGCGCAAAGCTTCGTGACTATACGATCGCTTTATATAAGAAGTGTGCAGAATATGCATTATCAAGAGGTATCATCATAGCAGATACCAAGTTCGAGTTTGGTCTGGATGAGAATGGCAATATCGTTCTCGGTGATGAGATGCTCACACCGGACAGCTCCCGTTTCTGGCCTGCGGAAGGATATGAACCGGGTCATGGTCAGCCATCCTTTGATAAGCAGTTTGCCCGTGACTGGTTAAAGGCAAATCCAGATAACAACTGGGAGCTTCCTGACGAGATTGTTCAGAAAACAATTGACAAATATCTTCAGGCATATGAGCTTCTCACAGGCAAGCCTTTAAAGTAATAAGTAATAGAAAAAGAATAGAATAGTACTTAATTTTATTAGGCGGTATAGGTACGCAGGATTGTATTTATACCGCCTGAATTAATTTTCTGAATATTTAACAAAATGTCTGTAAAATCTGACAATTATGGGTTGACGCTTGAAAAATGGCATGCTATAGTCAGCTCATAAGAAATACAACAGATAAAAAATTACCAGGAGTTTTATGGTGATTATGATAAAAAGATGGAATCTTATTACAATGGGGTAGTAAGATTCCATCTTATTTTTTGCGTTGTCAGGGAGATTCTCATTATAAGAAATCCCATTCTGTAAAGCGGAAATATGTGTGGGAGCCTGTTTCAGGACAAGACTCCTGTGTATTATCTGAATGAATTATATGTCTCTCCAGCTTTCATTGTTACACCACGAAGCTCAGCCATTTCGCTGACAGTTACAAGCTGATAACCATTTTCAATCAGCTTCGGAATGAATGTCTGTGAGGCAATAGCGGTTGACTGGTGAAGGTCATGTATCAGAATGATCGCTCCGTCATAAGCACCATCCACAACTCGTGTGATCGTAGTAGGAGTGCTTCTGGTTTCCCAGTCTCTGGTATCCACAGACCACATGATCATTGGAAGACCTACATTCTCACGTACAGTATCATTGACGCAGCCACCAGGCGGACGCATCAGAGTAGGAGCAACTCCGATCTCACGGATGATCGCATCTGATCCCTTTTTGATCTCTTCTTTGACTCCGTCTGCGGATAATCTGTTTAACCATGCGTGATCATAGGTATGTGTACCGATCTCGCAGCCGAGTGCATATTCCCGTTTCAGGTAAGAACTGTATGTGGAGCAGCGGTTTCCAACAACAAAGAAGGTTGCAACTGCATTATATTTTTCCAGTGTGTCCAATACCAGTGGTGTGTATGGAGAAGGACCATCATCGAAGGTCAAGGCAACCATTTTCTTATTTCCATCTACCGTTCTGTAGATAACACCCTTGTCATTTGCGACATACAGGCAGTTGCCGATCTTAACTCTGCCGGTCAGTAATGTACCATCTGATTTAAAATAATATCTGTCTTTTCCAATCGTCTGCATCCCATATGCCATGGTTCCGTTTTCTTTGTAATAATAGGTTTTGCCGTTTATCTTCTGAAAACCGGTTGCCATGGTTCCGTTTGCCTTAAAATAATAATTGCTGCTGCCAACTTTCTGGACACCGACAGCCATAGTTCCATTATCATGGAAGTAATATGTTTGGCCATTCAGTTTTTTAAATCCTTTTGCCATGACACCCCGTTTGGTAAAATAATAGGTATTTCCATTTATTTTCTGGAAGCCGGTTAACATACAACCATTTTCTTTGAAGTAGAATGTTTTATTGTTTAAGGTCTGAAAACCGGTCTGCATGATACCATTCTGGTTGAAATAATACATGTTCCCTTTTATTCTGAGAAATCCGGTTGCCATAGCCCCGCCTTTTTTACGGAAATAATAGGTATGACCGTTTAATTTCTGGAAGCCTTTTTTCATGGCACCTTTGTCTGAGAACAGATAGGTATGTTTTCCAATCGTATGCTTTCCGGTGTAGGCAGCACCGCTGGAACCGAAGTACATTTTATTTCCTTTTTTTGTTGTAAACCAGGAATTGGTAAGTAATACACCTGTCTTTGGATTTAGGTAATATTTTTTTCCGGTATAAGGACTTTTGTACATGCCTTTTCGCATACGTCCGATTTTGGAAAAAATATAAGTCTTACCTTTGATCGTCTGTTTGCCCTTCACGGCTGTACCATTTTTCCGGAGATAATAGGTATTTTCCCTTTTGGTCGTATACCAGCCGCTTTTCTGCATGACACCCTTACTGTTAAAAATGTATGTATGACCATTTATAGTACAGCGCCCTTTTGCCTGTTTGCCATTTTTGTAATAATAGTGTGTGCCGTTTTTTTCCTTTACAAATCCTGCTGTATGTTTTTTTGCTGCGGCATTACTTGTGATGCCGGAAGAGAAAACTGTTGGTATCAGGATCAAAGCGGCAAGAATCAATAAAAAGAATTTTTTCATAAATCCAGACTCCTTCCATATCCGAACTGATCATAATAATATTTTTCGGGTATGGATTATACTAACACAAAAGATAATGGCTTTCTATATAAAATATCTTAAATATAGATAATAAATGCATCGTTTATTTTTAAACAGTATTTTCTGACAAATCGTTGTGGATGCATGGTGTATAATGCTTGCAAGTACAGATGGGGAAGTTTATAATGCTATATTGGCTTTTTTTAAAGATGATAAAGATAAAAAATTCTTTTCGTTAGAAATGAGAGAGAAGTATAATGTTATTACATAAGAAAAAACGGGATACAAGTAAATATTTATTTTCAAATAAAGATCTGGTCAGATTATATGTGCCATTGATCATTGAACAGATGCTTGCGATGTTAGTCGGACTTGCAGATTCGATCATGGTATCTTCGGTAGGGGAATCGGCTGTTTCAGGTGTATCGCTGGTAGACAGTTGTTTTCAGTTGATCATCAACCTTTTTGCAGCACTTGCGACCGGGGGTGCGGTTACGGTCGGACAGTATCTTGGACAGAAGAATAAAGAAAAGGCGGGAGAGGCAGCTACACAGCTCATATGGTTTTCATTGATCCTGTCGCTCGGAGTCATGACGCTAATGTATGCAGGCAAGGGACTGATCCTAAATCATGTGTTTGGTCAGATCGAAGCAGATGTATATGGTCATGCAGATACTTATATGATGATCGTAAATGCATCGATTCCGTTTCTGGCACTTTATAATGCCGGTGCGGCTATTTTCCGTTCCATCGGTAATTCCAATATATCCATGCGGGTATCTCTGATCATGAACGGGATCAATGTAGTGGGAAATGCCATTTTGATCTATGCATGCAAATGCGGAACGGAAGGCGTTGCGATTCCTACTCTGGTTTCCAGACTGGCAGCAGCGGTTATCATGATCATATTGCTGATCCCGAAGAAAAGTGCACAGGCGAAGCAGGACAGTACACGTATTTATATAAAGAAAAGTCTGCATTATCGGGCGAACTGGCATATGTTGAAAAGCATTCTGTTGGTAGGTATTCCAAACGGACTGGAAAACAGTATGTTCCAGCTTGGTAAGATCCTTGTGCTCAGCCTGGTCTCAACATTTGGCACATATGCGATCGCTGCAAATGCAGTCGGTAATGTGATTGCCGGATTCCAGTTGATGGCTGGTATGGCGGCTTCCCTTGCCATGGTCACAGTAGTATCAAGATGCGTGGGAGCAGGAGATTACGAGCAGGCAAAATATTATACGATCAAAGTTCTGGTCATGGCATATATGTGTATCATAGTTACGGTATTGTTTACATTTGCGGTTCTTCCTCTGGTCATGAAAGCGTATGGACTATCTTACGAAGCGCAGTCTGCTGCCGAGAAGATCCTGATGCTTCATGGTATCGCGGCATCTACGATCTGGCCGGTAGCATTTACGCTTCCATGTACATTCCGTGCAGCGGGTGATGTTAAGTATAGCATGATCGTATCCATCTGTACGATGTGGATCTGCCGTATCGTGTTCAGTTATGTGCTCGGCAAATATATGGGTATGGGTGTATTTGGTGTCTGGGTCGCTATGATCATGGATCAGTTCGTACGTGGCGTGCTGTTCATCCGGCGGTATCGGAGCGGCAGATGGATCGGCAAAAAGATAATCTGACCGTATGCGGCACAATATGAGTAAGTTCGTAGAAAAAGTAGAATTTTTCAGATGACAGAAGATTGTTTGGTATGCTATATTAAAAAGGTGTTTGTTCTATGAGAGAATTTGGAGAAGCTTCCATAGAATCTAAGAGGATAACAAATAAATTAGAAAGAGTCTGTGATATACAGACAGGGGTAAACAAAATATGGAAAAGAAACGTAATACTTTTTCAGGCTCGCTTGGATTTGTCCTTGCGGCCGCGGGAAGCGCAGTAGGACTTGGAAATATCTGGCGTTTTCCATATCTTGCAGCAAAGGATGGCGGTGGACTGTTCCTGGTCATATACCTGATCCTTGCACTGACATTTGGATATACACTTTTGGTGACAGAAGTATCAATCGGTCGGAAGACCAAGCAGAGTCCGCTTACCGCTTATAAGAAGCTGAATAAGAAATGGGGATTCCTTGGAATCATTGCAAGTCTGGTTCCGGTCATTATTTTCCCATATTACATAACGATCGGTGGCTGGGTTGTCAAATACTTCCTCGCATTTTTAACCGGTAAGGGTACAGAGGCAGCGCAGGACGGTTATTTTACAGGTTTTATTACATCAGATATCGAACCGGTCATTTTGATGTTGATATTTCTTGCTGTTACGGCATTTATCGTATTTCGTGGTGTTAATAAAGGAATTGAATCTTTTTCCAAGATCATCATGCCGTTGCTGATCCTTCTGGTTATAGGAATCGCGATCTTCTCCATAACGATCAAAAAGACCGGAGATGATGGAAGTGTCAGAACCGGTGTAGAAGGTTTGAAATTATATCTGATTCCGAATCTGGACGGACTTACTGTGAAAAGCTTCTTTACGGTATTATTGGATGCAATGGGACAGTTATTCTTCAGTCTGTCTGTTGCCATGGGTATTATGATCGCTTACGGTTCTTATGTAAAAGATGATGCAGCTCTGAATAAATCAGTTGGACAGATTGAGATTTTTGATACGGTTGTAGCATTTCTTGCAGGCGTTATGATCATTCCTGCTGTATATGTATTCTCAGGAACAGAGGGAATGGCACAGGGTCCAAGTTTGATGTTCGTTTCACTTCCGAAAGTATTTGCCCAGATGGGTAAGGTGGGAAATGTGATCGGTTGTCTGTTCTTCGCAATGGTATTATTTGCGGCATTTACCAGTGCAGTGTCTGTCATGGAAGCAATCGTGGCAAGTATCATGGATGAATTCCATACAAGCAGAGCAAAGGCCGGTATTATTGAGTTGATTGTTGCGATCATTGTTGGAACGATCGTGTGTCTTGGATATAACAAGCTGTACTTTGAAGTAAAGCTTCCAAACGGATCAATCGCACAGATCCTTGATATCATGGATTACATCAGTAATAACATTATGATGCCGATCGTAGCAATCGGAACCTGTATCCTGATCGGATGGATCTCCAAACCGCGGACGATTATCGAAGAAGTGCAGAAGAACGGAGAAAAATTCAGCAGAAAAGGTATGTATGTGGTTATGGTGAAATTCATAACACCGATCCTGTTGTTTATTCTGTTCTTAAAGTCGATAGGTTTATTGACATTTATTTAAAGCTGTAAAATAAAAATATAAATAATTTGTCAGCAATATTAAGTTTTCAAATGAATATTATCTAATATAGACCGATCGTCGGAAGCCGGATATTAAATCTTGCATCGACGGTCGGTTTTGTAATATGAAATATATTGAAGAATTTGTGGCAGACAGAACTCAAATGATAGAAAAATACAGATAAGAAAAAAACAGGTCATGGCATAACTAACAGTATTCCGCTATAATAAGGAAACAGAGGAGAGATGATTCATATAATAAATGGAAATAATTTATGGAGCGTGAATATATATGATATTAAGTTTAATTGTTGGTCTGGGACTGCCGCTTCTTGGAACGACGGCAGGAGCAGCCTGTGTATTTTTTATGAAGAAACAGATGAATTTGTTATTGCAGAAAGCATTGTCCGGATTTGCGGCGGGTGTTATGGTGGCTGCATCTATCTGGAGCCTGCTGATCCCGGCGATGGAGCAGTCGGAAGCAATGGGGAAGCTTGCATTTCTTCCGGCAACTATCGGTTTCTGGCTGGGAATTATATTTTTATTACTGATCGATACTCTGATGCCACATTTGCATATTGACAGTAAGGAGGCAGAGGGGGTCAAGAGCAATTTCAAACGTACGACTATGATGGTATTTGCGATCATCATACATAATATTCCGGAAGGAATGGCAGTCGGTGTTGTCTATGCCGGATGGATCAGTGGCAACACGAACATTACGTTGACGGCGGCACTTGCATTATCCATCGGTATTGCGATCCAGAATCTTCCGGAGGGAGCGATCGTGTCAATGCCGCTTTGTTCGGAAGGCTGTAGTAAGCCGAAAGCATTTGGCTATGGATTCTTTTCCGGTATCGTAGAGCCGATCGCAGCGCTGCTTACGATCGCACTTTCTTCGATCATGGTGCCGGTGCTTCCGTATTTTCTGGGATTTGCGGCAGGAGCTATGCTATATGTTGTAGTTGAGGAATTGATACCGGAGATGGCAGAGGGTGAGCATACGAATCTTGGTACGATCATGTTTGCGGTAGGATTTTCATTGATGATGGTGCTTGATGTAGCACTTGGATAAGAGAACAGTCAGAACGTGAAAATGCAGGTTATGGTTATTGTAAAAGGATAACTATATGCTGCATTTTTATGATTTGTATAACTATATAACTGCATTTTTATGGCAGTTGATATTTTCGGAGTGTTCCACTATACTGTTATTAGGTATAGCTTGAAGCATAACAAAGGTCTGCTTATAGATATATTGATTTTATAGAACGCGCGAGGCAGACCGGATGATTGTACAGGAAGAAGAATTATATAGCAGAAGAAAAGAGGCAGATACAAGTGTATGATGTAAAATCATTAAAAGCAGAAGAATTTATTTCAGATGAAGAGATCAGAGAGACATTGGCATATGCCGATGCGAATAAAGATAACGTACAGATGGTTGATGAGATCCTTGCAAAAGCCAGATTAAAAAAGGGCTTGACGCACAGAGAAGCGTCTGTGCTGCTGGCCTGTGAGATGCCGGATAAGATCCGGGAGATGTATGATCTGGCAAGGGAGATCAAGGAAGATTATTATGGAAATCGTATCGTGTTATTTGCGCCGCTGTATCTGTCCAATTATTGTGTGAATGGATGTGTCTATTGTCCATATCACAGCAAGAATAAACATATTGCAAGAAAGAAGCTGACACAGGAGGATATCGTAAGAGAGGTTACCGCACTTCAGGATATGGGACACAAGCGTCTGGCGATCGAAGCCGGTGAAGATCCTGTGAATAATCCGATCGAATATATTCTGGAATGTATTAATACAATCTACAGTATCAAACATAAGAACGGCGCAATCCGCCGTGTCAATGTCAATATAGCAGCGACAACAGTTGAGAATTATACGAAGTTAAAGGATGCAGGCATCGGAACCTATATCCTGTTTCAGGAGACTTATCATAAGGAAAGCTATCTGAAATTACATCCGACAGGTCCGAAGCATGATTACGATTACCACACCGAAGCTATGGATCGTGCCATGGAAGGTGGTATCGATGATGTAGGACTTGGTGTACTGTTCGGATTGGAAATGTACCGGTATGAATTTGCAGGGTTACTGATGCATGCAGAACATCTGGAAGCGGTTCATGGGGTAGGCCCGCATACGATCAGTGTTCCGAGGATCAAACGTGCAGATGATATCGATCCTGATGTATTCGATAACGGAATCAGTGACGATACATTTGCAAAGATCTGCGCACTGATCCGTATTGCAGTACCATATACGGGAATGATCATATCAACCAGAGAGAGTCAGGCAGTTCGTGAGAAAGTGCTGCCGCTTGGTGTTTCACAGATCAGTGGAGGTTCGAGAACAAGTGTAGGCGGATATGATATCCCGGAGACATCAGAAGATATCACATCGGCTCAGTTCGATGTCAGCGATACCAGAACGCTGGATCAGGTTGTGAACTGGCTGATGAAGATGGATTATATACCAAGCTTCTGTACAGCATGTTACAGAGCAGGAAGGACCGGAGACCGTTTTATGGCACTCTGTAAGAATATGCAGATCTTAAACTGCTGTCATCCAAATGCCCTTATGACGTTGAAGGAATATCTGGAAGACTATGCAAGCTCTGAGACGAAGCAGATCGGTCTGAAACTGATCGAACGTGAGCTTGCGCGGATTCCGAATGAGAAGGTCAGACAGATCACAGCGGATCATATACATGATATCGCAGAAGGTCAGAGAGACTTCCGTTTTTAACAGATGATCGAAATAAGAGCTCCATACAGATAAAAGAGCTTGCAGATAAATGTTGAAGCAGACAGCGTATAATAACAGGGAGGGCATCACATGGCAGGGTTAAATGAGACACCATCGGGCAATCGACTTCATATCGGAGTATTTGGAAAGACAAACAGCGGAAAATCTTCTTTTATCAACCGATTTTCCGGTCAGAATATATCAATCGTAGCGAATGTTGCAGGGACAACCACTGATCCTGTGTACAAAGCAATGGAAGTTTATCCGCTTGGCCCTTGTACCATGATCGATACAGCGGGCTTTGACGATGGGACAGAGCTTGGGGAGGAACGCTTGGAAAAGACAAGGCTTGCAGCCGAGAAAACAGATATAGCGATCATTTTGCTTGCAGATACTGACATGGACGAGGAACTTCACTGGTATGAACAGTTTAAGGAAAAGAAGACACCTGTCATATGGGTGATCGGTAAGGCAGATATCCGGAATGATACAGAAAAGATAAATGAAACGCTGTATCAACAGACAGGACAGCGTGCGATTGTTATCAGTGCCGCGACTGGAGACGGTATGGCTCAGGTAAGAAAAGAGCTTGTACGGAACCTGCCGGAGCAATATGGTGCTTCTTCGATCCTTAAAGAGCTGGTAACAAAGGGAGATCTGGTCATGCTTGTTATGCCGCAGGATATTCAGGCACCGAAGGGCAGACTGATCCTGCCACAGGTGCAGACACTGAGAGAATTGTTAGATAAAAAATGCCTTGTTATGAGCGTGACGACAGATCAGTATGTGGAAGCCTTATCCCATCTGACAGAGGCACCGAAGCTGATTATAACGGATTCACAGGTATTTGCCTATGTCTATGAGCATAAGCCTAAGAAATCTATGTTGACTTCCTTTTCTGTGTTATTTGCCGCACATAAGGGAGATATCGAATATTATATAGAGGGTGCAAATGCGATAGGAAAGCTGAATGGGGAATCCCATGTGCTGATTGCAGAGTGCTGTACACATGCACCGTTAAAAGAAGATATCGGACGGGAAAAGATTCCTAAGATGCTGCGGAAACGGTATGGAGAAAATATGACGATCGATATAGTCAGTGGAACGGATTTCCCGGATGATCTGCAGGGGTATGATCTTGTCATACAGTGTGGGGGCTGTATGTTTAATCGCAAATATATTATGTCAAGGATCGATCATGCAAAGGAGCAACAGATCCCGATGACCAATTATGGTGTGGTGATCGCGTATCTGACCGGGATATTAGATAAGGTTGTAATACCTGACTAAAAAGCCGGAAAAGACAGAAGCCACTGATCATATTAATGGGCTTCAGGAAAAGATAACAACAAATGCTGCAGAAAGTAAGTAATATAATATATAATATAAAACAAAATCAGGAGGCAAAGTTTATGAAGAAATACGAAACGCCACAGATGAATATTGTAGAATTTGAAACAGAGGATATCATTTGTACGAGTGGAGACGTTATAACCGGAGATAATGAAACGCCTATTATTCCCGGGAAATAGGGAAATTAGGCTATAAGCCGGTAAACAGATGATGCCGGATATCAAAGAACAAATGATACGAAAATATACAGATAATTCAGGAGAACGATGATGAAACATTTAGTAAGAATCGCGTCCGTATCACCAAGAGTACATCTTGGTAATGTAACAAAGAACTGTAAGGAGCTTGAAACAGTTTATAGAACCTATGCAGAACAGGTAGACGTTATTGTGACGCCGGAACTGTCACTGACCGGATACACCTGCGGGGATCTGTTTGTGAACCGTCATCTGATCGACAGGGCAGAAGAAGGACTGTTACAATTGGCGGAAATGACAGCAGAATATGGCAAAAAGGGCGCAACACTTGTTGTCGGTGTGCCATATGAAGTAGACGGAGAATTATTTAACTGTGGAGCTTTTTTATGGAACGGAATGGTGCTCGCACTCGTTCCGAAGATCTACCTGCCGAATTACGGAGAGTTTTATGAGAAACGGTGGTTTAGTGGAAGACGTGTAGAGAACCGGACAGTTGAACTGGCAGATGGATCGGAAACTTTATTTGGCAATTCCATCCTGATCGAGATGACGGATCCGAATCAGCAGGAGGAGCATGTTACATTTGGCATGGAGATCTGCGAGGATCTCTGGACACCGATCGCACCGGGAAGACTGCTGACACTTCAGGGAGCAGAGATCCTGCTCAATCTGTCGGCATCCAATGAAGTGATCGGAAAGGAACAGTACAGAAGAACACTGACAGGAAGTATGTCATCCTCCTGTATCTGTGGATATGTCTATACATCAGCCGGAGCCTATGAATCAACCTCGGATATGGTATTTTCCGGACACAATCTGATGTATGAAAACGGAAAATTATTAGGCGAGATCAAGCCATTTGAAGATGGGATCCTGATCCGTGATTTTAATATGACAAAGATCCGCCATGATCGTCTGGCAAATAAATCCTTTGCGGAGTGTAAACGGAATTTTGAAGCCGGAGAATACATGACAGTAAACTGCGAGAAGGTATTTGCAGAGAAAAAAGAAGTATGCGCAAAGGTTTCCATGACACCATTTGTTCCATCAAAGAACAGACTGGAACGATGCCGGTCGATCTTTGCAATGCAGGTTGCAGGTCTGCAAAGGAGAATCGAAGCCACACATGCGTCATGTATCGTTGTTGGCGTATCCGGTGGACTGGATTCTACGCTGGCACTTCTGGTATCCGCACAGGCAGTAAAGAATCTCGGACTGCCACCGGAGACAGTAACCGGTATCACGATGCCGGGATTTGGAACGACGAAACGCACAAAAAGCAATTCAACAACGCTTATGGAACTGCTTGGATGTGACATCCGGGAGATCAGCATCGTAGATTCTGTCCGTCAGCATTTTGCAGATATCGGGCAGGATGAAACAGTACATGATATTACATATGAGAACTGTCAGGCGAGAGAGCGGACACAGATCTTGATGGATGTAGCCAATAAAGAGGGCGGATTTGTGATCGGAACCGGTGATTTGTCAGAACTTGCACTTGGCTGGTGTACCTATAACGGAGACCACATGAGCATGTATGCGGTGAATACCAGCATCCCGAAGACTCTGGTCCGGACTCTGGTAGATGAAGTTGGACATGATATGGATCGAAATGGATTCCCGGGAATCAAGGACGTGATCGAGGATATCATTGATACGCCGGTAAGTCCTGAACTGCTTCCGCCGAATGCGGATGGAACGATCGCACAGAAGACAGAGGATACTGTTGGATCCTATATCCTGCATGATTTCTTCTTGTATTACACACTGCGTTATGGCATGGAGCCGGAAGATGTCTATGACCTTTGTAAAGAAGCGGTAAGACAGAGCGTAGAAGCTTCGGAAGATGGGGAAATAGAAGCATATACATTTACAGATGAAGAGATAAAGAAATGGCAGAAGGTATTCTATACCAGATTTTTCCGTCAGCAGTTTAAACGTAACTGTATGCCGGATGGCGTAAAGGTCGGTACGGTATCGGTAAGCCCAAGAGGGGATCTGAGACTGCCATCCGAGATAGAATTTGAGGATTTCCTTACTTTCGAATAGAACTGGAATAGAGGAAAATATGAACCGTTACAAACGATAATTAAGCTTATTAAAGATTGTTTCAGAGTTGAATTATGATATAGTAGATGGAAATTGCAACCTGAAACTGATCGTACATTCATAACAGGGATATGAATGTCGGTTCATAAAAAGGAGAGAGATATGAAATTAGAATTACAGGGCATCAAAAAGAGCTTTGATGGCACAGAGATCCTGCATGGGATCAATTTCTCGGTAGAGGGTGGAAGCGCACTCGGACTGTTGGGAAGAAATGGCGCAGGAAAGACCACAACGATCCGGATCATCATGGATGTTTTCCATGCAGATGAAGGTCAGGTCTTATTAGATGGAGCCCCCTTTGTCTATCAGCCGGGGCAGGTCGGATACCTGCCGGAGGAACGTGGCTTATATCCGAAACGTCTGATCAGTGAGCAGTTAGTATATCTGGCAAAGCTTCGTGGGATGAATAAGAAGCAGGCGGAAGAGAATATGCGGAAGTGGCTGACCCGTCTGGATGTGATCCAGTACGAGAACCGGAAACTGGATACGTTATCGAAAGGTAATCAGCAGAAGGTACAGCTTGCAGCAACATTAGTAGCAGATCCTGATATCGTGATCTTAGATGAGCCGTTTTCCGGTTTAGATCCTGTGAATTCCCAGATCTTAAAGGATGTTATAAATGAACTGATCGCAGACGGAAAGATCGTTATCTTTTCCAGCCACCAGATGAGCTATGTGGAAGAATTCTGTGAAGATATCGTAGTGATCAATCATGGTGAAGTGGCACTGGCAGGCAACCTTGACAAGATCAAGGAAGAATACGGAAAAGGACATAAAGCAGTTGCGGCTGTTGGAATGGAGTCGGAAGAACTGGAACAGATTCTTCGTGATAAGTTTGCAGATCAGGTGCAGGTGATCAGCCATAACAAGCATCATGTTGTGACACAGATTCTGCCGGAACAGGATGAATGGCAGGTGCTTTCCCGTTTTAAAGAGTTGGGAATCAGGCTTAGGAGCTATGGAGTTTATGAGCCTTCCCTGAATGATATATTTGTATCGGCAGTCGGAGATGAGGAGACACCGGAAGATATAAAAGAAAAAAATAATATCGGAACTTCTTTTTCTGAATTTGAACCAAAGCAGAAAAAGGGTCTGTTTGGAAAGAGAGGTTAAGATATATGAAAAAGATTGGTACAATATTAAGGTTTGAACTCGGTAATTATTTTGGCAGTAAATCCTATCTGATTTCAACGATCTTACTGGCGCTTCTTTGCGTAGGCATCATGTTCGCACCGAGAATTAAGGAATCATTTACAAGTGGAAGTCCTTCGTCTGATAAAGAGACAGATGCAGAGGATGAATCGGATCAGGAGAATGAATCCGTATATGCATATTATGATGCATCCGGTATTATGGATGAAGGATTGCTGGCGCAGGTATATCCGGATGTTAAGCTGCAGAAATGTAAGGATGCAGCAGAAGTAGAGTCGCTGGTTAAAAGTGAAGATGCGGAACTTGGTTATGTAGTTTATAGTACATCAGAATATACCTATTATGTTTATAATAAAGGCATGTTTGATGATTACACCAGTACTTTTGACAGTTATCTGTCCATGCTGTCCAAGAAACAGTACAGTGAAGCACATGATCTGGATTTTGATGAACTTATGAGTCTTGATTATGCAGATATCCAGGCAAAAGAAGTTATCCTCGGTAAGGACAGCACAAGCAATTACTGGTATTGTTATATTCTGGTTATCGTGATCTTCATGCTGATCGTTATGTATGGAATGTCGATCGCAACCGGTGTGGCAAATGAAAAGAGCAACCGCTCGATCGAGATTCTGGTAACAACAACGAACTCCAGAGATATTTTATTTGGAAAGGTATTTGCCGGAACAGTTGCTACGTTCTTTCAGGTCGGATTGATCATGGCAGCCCTGTTGATCTCATACAACTTTAATAAAGACTACTGGGGCGGCTTTATGGGGTCTGTATTAAATATCCCATCTGATGTTCTGATCGCATTTGCGGTATTCGGCCTTGGTGGATTTCTGTTCTATGCATTTATGTATGGAGCACTTGGGGCACTGGTATCTAAGATCGAGGATTTGAACAAATCAGCCGGTACGGCGCAGATGATCGTAATGATCGTGTATTTTGTCGTGCTGATGAACCTGACAAATGTAGACGGACTGGTCATCAGGATCTGTTCATATCTACCGATCAGTTCTTACAGTGCAATGTTTGCAAGAGTTGCGATGGGAGATGTAGCAACATGGGAAGTTGTTATATCAGCAATAATTTTATATATATCGGTGATCGGTATGGGTGTTCTGGGAGGTAAGATCTTCCGTAATTCAACACTTCGGTATGGCAATCCAATCAGGTTATCCAGAGCATTAAAAGAATTAAAAAGAGAAAAATAAGATATAAAAATAAGACAATAAAAAGGCCACATGCGTGCTGTGTTGATGTAAAAATGTAGAAAATATTCCTTATACCTTTACATTAAAAGGCGGATGTGGCATAATTTCATGTGAAATTATTGAACGCACTTGGTGCGGGTATACAGGGGAGACAGGGTAAAATAAAATAGAAATGAAAGCAATTTCTAAATTCGCAGTGCAAAAAGAGTGGCTGTGATATCTGTTCGTTTCTGGAATATAATTTCAATGGCTTAAAAAGAAAGGTTACAGTAAAATATGGAAGTAATCGATTTCCATTCCCATGTTCTTCCGGGAATTGACGATGGAAGCAGAAATATAGAAACATCCATAGAGATGCTTCGGCTCAGTCGGAATGCCGGTGTAGACAGAATGATCGCGACACCGCACTTTTATGCGGACGAGGATCGAATCGAACATTTTCTTGAAAAACGGGAACATGCATATCAAAGTCTGATAGAGGCAGTAACGACTGAAAACATATCGGATACCCCACAGCTTCTGCTTGGAGCGGAAGTTGCTTTTTTTGATGGGATCGGAGATGCAGATAAGGTTGACCGGCTGACAATCCAGGGAACAGAGCTTCTGCTGCTTGAGATGCCGTTCCGGACGTGGACGGATGAAGATCTTTTACAGGTAAAAAAGCTGATCCATGAGAGACAGCTCCGGATCATTATCGCTCATCTGGAACGCTTTATGAAGATTTCAGGGAATAAGCCGTACATAAAAAAGCTGATGGAGCTTCCGGTTACCATACAGATCAATGCAGAAAGTTTGTCAGACTGGAAACAGGGCGGGATGTTGATCCGCATGTTTCAAAAGAGGCAGGCACATATTCTGGGAAGTGACTGTCATGGAGTTCATCATCGCCCTCCGAATCTGATGGAGGGACGACAGAGACTGGAAAAGAAAGCAGGTGCAGACATTCTTGCAGAGATTGATGCATATGGATGTCAGCTTCTTGGTTTGAGATAAAAGGTTGGAGGATAGACAGATGTCAAAAAAAGTAGCGATCATAATCAGTATTATACTGTTTATTATATTGACAGCACTTATCATATGTGAAAAAACATGGCCGACAGGAGGATCTGATCTGATAGGAAACCTGTTCTGATCAGAGAAAGAAAGATGGCACACAGGATACATTCCAGACAGGAAAAACTGAAATTATATAAAAAACTGACAATTACTATTGCAGCAGTTATCATATTTTGTTTAGCGGCAGTTATTGTGTTCCGGGCAATTGACCGGCAGAAGCTCCGGAAGCAGGAGGCATATGAGGCAGAGCAGGGAGTTGTCCGTATAAATGGCAAGAAATATCTTCCGAAGAAGAATATAGAGACCTATCTGTTCATGGGTATCGATTCACTGGATAAAGTAAAAAAAGCAGAGGACTATGGAGAATCCGGGCAGAGTGATGTGCTTATGCTGATGGTCAGAGATATCAGTGAAGGGACATTTAAGACTCTGGCGATCAACAGAAATACACTGACAAATGTAAAATCCCTGGATCTCGACAATTCTTATCTGGGCGATTCTGTTGTACAGATTGCACTTGCACATGCAAGCGGAGATGGACTGGAAGCCAGTTGCGAGAATACCGTGGATGCTGTATCAGAGCTGCTTGGTGGTCAGAAGATTGACGGATATGCTGCTGTAAATATGGGAGCAATTTCTATCATCAATCATATGGCAGGAGGAGTAACAGTTACGATTGAGGATGATTTTTCCAAAGTGGATCCATCCCTTAAGATTGGAGATACGGTTCAGCTCAGTGATGAGCAGGCGGTACATTATGTACATGACCGTTGGGATGTCGCTGATGAAACAAATGAAAACAGAATGAAACGTCAGTCCGTATATATGGAAGGGCTTAAGAAAAATATAAAAGAGAAATGTCAGACAGACAGTACCTATCCGTTGGATCTGTACAATGCACTGGGAGATTATATGGTGACGAATATATCGGCAAATAAATTCAGCAAGCTGGCACTTCTTGTTGTGAAAGAGAAGGATGAGGGCGAGGTATCTATTTCCGGAACAGAAGGGCTGGATGAACTTGATTTCGCTACCTTTGAGGCAGATGAGGAAAGTCTGAATGCAGCGATCGCAGAGCTGTTTTATAAAGAATATACAGAATAGAGATACTTTGGATGGAGGAGAACATGAGCGCAGAAAATAAAAAAGTACCGATGTCGGACAATGGAAAAGAAGAAAAGATCAATAAGGTGACGATGGTGACCGTTGATGATGACGATAAAGAGATAGATCTGGTCGATCTGGGATATGCACTGATGGATAAGTTGCATTTTATCATACTTGCATTTTTGCTTGGTGCAGTCCTGTTAAATGCATATGCATATTTTATGATCAAACCGACGTACCAGTCGACCGCAAAACTGTATGTCGTATCTGCATCGGAGGATTCCGTTGTAAATCTGTCCGATCTGAATATTGGTATGTCGCTGACAAAGGATTATGAGGAATTAATGCTCAGTTATCCTGTATTGGATCAGGTAATCTCCAAATTGAATTTGTCAATGGATTCGGCAGAGCTTGCACAGATGATCGTACTTGAGAATCCGGCGGATACAAGAGTACTGAAGATAACAGTTACAAGCACAGATCCGGAGCAGGCAAAAGACATAGCAAACACACTGGCTGAGATCGCGGTAGAATATCTTCCGGATACAATGAGTACCAATGCACCGAATATTGCTCAGGTTGCAAGAATACCGGATCAGAAGGCAGGACCAAGTTATCTGAAATATACACTGATCGGAGCATTGGCGGGCGCATTTATTTACTGTCTGATCCTGATCATACGATATCTCCTGGATGATACGATCCATACAGCATCCGATATGGAAAAATACTTTGGAATTGTTCCGCTTACTTCAATTCCAGACAGTGAGTCACTGGGACAGAATGAGGACGGCTCTGAATATGGAGAAACAAAATCTGGATTGAAAGGGAGACGAAGCAAATGAAAAAGATAAATATTGATTTTAAAGAAATGCCGTATGCTGTCGAAGAAGCAATGAACAGGCTTCGTATAAATATCAAGTTTTGTGGAAAAAATACAAAGAAGTTGTTGATCACAAGTAGTCTGCCAAATGAAGGCAAAAGTACCATTTCCATGAATCTGTGGAAGATGATGGCAGAAGCCGGATTTCCGACTGTATTTCTTGATGTGGATTTGAGAAAATCAGTGATCAAGAGCAGACATAATATCCAGACAGAAGGCGAGATCAAGGATCTGGGTTATTATCTGTCCGGGCAGGCAGAATATGAGGATGTTGTATATGAAACAAATATCCCAAATGGTTATATCGTGCCATGTTGCAATCTGTTAGAGAATCCATCTGCATTATTGGAGGATGATCGTTTTGCAGAACTGCTTAATAAACTGGCAGAGCAGTATAGATATGTGATTATAGATTCGCCGCCACTTGGCAGTGTCGCAGATGCTGCACAGGTTGCTTCCTTATGTGATGGTGCAGTACTTGTTGTCCGTAGTGGTGAAACGTCCAGAAACGTGATAAAACAATCCATGCAGCAGTTGGAACAGGTTCGCTGTAAACTGCTGGGTGTGATCCTGAACCGGGTAGAAGTATCCGGACGTGCATACAAGAGTTATTATGGAAAATATAAATCCTATGGCTATGGATACGGCTATGGAAAAGACCAGAAAAGCGGAAAATAGAACAGATCCAGATAGATAGCGGATCCGTTCAACAGGATCTGGCAGATGGACACAGGTTGGATGATTCGGCCGATACGTGGCAGACGGCTGTTTTATCATAGATGTTCTGGTTAAAGTGGTGAGAGAACTTCAGTTTTCAAAATGATCAGAACGATTTTTATCCGAAAATGTGCTAGGAAGGAGAAAACTCAATATGAAGAATTTAAAGAAGCTGATTGCTATTATCATGGTTATCGCTCTTATGATTCCATGTACAGCAATGGCTGCAACAGAGTCAGTTACTTCACAGGAGTTAACAAAGAAGAACACAACAATTACATGTTCTACACTTACTTATACAGGTAAGAAACAGACTCCTAAGACGATCAAGGTTCAGTATAAAACCAAGAGCGGCAAGAAAGTAACATTAAAGGCTGGTACAGACTATACTGTTAAGGTTACAAGCGGCAAAAATGCTGGTACTTACTCAGTAAAGATCACTGGTAAGGGCAAGTATGCCGGAAAAGTGTCATCTTCATACACAATTAAGAAGGCAACTCAGAAGAAGCTGACAGTTAAAAACGGTTATAAGACCAAGAAAGCTTCAACATTTAAGAAGAAAGCTAAATCTTATACATTCAAGGTTTCTGGTGTAAAGGATAAGGCTAAAGTAACTTATCAGAGAAGCTCAAAGAAGATTGTTGTAAAGAATGGCAAGATCACTCTGGCTAAGGGTATCAAGAAAGGTACTTACAGAGTAACTGTTAAGGTTGCTGCAACAAAGAACTACAAAGCAACAACAAAGACAATCAAGATCAAAGTTAAATAATATTTAACACAATACATTAAATTGCTATAGCGTTGAAGGCACCCTGGCCACGAGGGTGTCTTTTTTCTTATTGCACGCTGTCCTTACTGTGTGGTAAACTAAGGCAGTATTTTAAATGATGGTGGTATGTGGAACATGAAAAATGAAAAGATGGGATTTGAAAATGAAAAATTTATATTCTGGATTCGGCTTGCGGATGTAACGATAAAAATCTATGCGAATTACAGAAGCACAAGAGAATATTGCCGGGACTACCTGACAACGGGACCGGAGGCATTTTCGGTAATGATCACACAGAGGGATATCGCAGCGGAACGGGATCGGTCGGAGAAGCAGGAACAGGCCGGTGGAAGGAAAGGACCGGGAAGACCGTGGTTTGGATACTACAGTGATGCATATCTGGAAACGCTGGCGTTATACCGGAAGATCGCAGATCAGATGATCGCATACAGTACCTTGTTATTTCATGGTTCGGTGATAGCGGTGGATGGAGAAGCGTATCTGTTCACGGCGAAGAGTGGAACCGGAAAATCTACACATACCAAGCTGTGGCGCAAATATTTTGGAAATCGTGCTGTGATGGTAAATGACGATAAGCCATTGTTGAAAGTAACCGGCAAAGGTGTGTTGGCATGCGGAACCCCATGGGCGGGCAAGGATCATCTGCAGAACAACATCATGGTTCCATTAAAGGCAGTATGTATTCTGGAACGGGATACGGTCAATCATATCGAACAGATCAGGAAGCGGGATGCATGGAAGATGATATTACAGCAGAGTTATCGTTCAGATCAGCCGGCGGTATTATCATCGACAATCCGTCTGGCGGAGCAGATCATGGATAAAACAAAGCTGTACCGGCTAGGCTGCAATATGTCCATGCGGGCAGTGGAGACTTCCTACAATGGAATGAATACAGATATAGATTATGCAGATTAAAAACATATAAAACAACAAAACGAAAATATACAGAAATAATGGAGCGGTAAATGAAATTAAAAGATGAATTTATTACATATGAAACAGATGGAGAACAGATCATGGTAGCTGCCGGAACCGACAGCTTTTCCGGTTTGGTCAGAAGCAATGAGACAGCAGGCTTTATCGTAGAATGTCTGAAAAAAACTGTGACAGAGGATGATATCGTTCATGCAATGACAGATGCATATGATGCATCGGAGGCTGTTGTCCGCAGGGATGTGAAGGGAATATTGAAGAAGCTGGATTCCATTGGTGCGATCGAATATTAAGAAGCCGGAACAGCAAAAAGAGAGAAAATGAAAACGGAGAAACAGGGATATGATAGCTGTTCTACTTATGAGGAACAGTTAAACAAATATGGAACCATTATATATACCAATGTAGGACGCAGTATGATGCCTCTCCTTCGGGAACATCGTGATATTATGATCATAAAGGCCAGACCGGAAGGACGGCTTAAAAAGTATGATGCGGTGCTTTATAAAAGGGGAGATCATTATATCCTGCACAGGATACTTTCTGTAAGAAATGATGGTTATGTGATCTGTGGGGATCACAATTACAGGAGAGAATATGATATTACGGATCCGGATATTATCGGAGTGCTTACCGGGGTGATACGGGATGGAAAAGAGATTCCGGTTACGGATAAGCGATACAGATGGTATGTGCATATATGGTGTGATCTTTTTTATATCCGGGCAGGTATTTTATTTGTAAAGGCAAGAGCTGCCCGGCTGCGCAGGAAAATGGGTAAGAGCAGATGAAGAAACAAAGCAGGATGATGCAGGGTGAACAGAACAGGAAAACATTTGTATGGATGTGGCAGGGTATAGCAGGAAAGCGGTATTATATCGTTTTCCTGCTTATAATATCTGTCCTTCTTGGTATGTCCGGCGGCCTGCTCGCATTGTTGCTCCGGAATCTGATCGATCATGCGGTGGAAGGAGAACGTTCCGGTTTTGTGGCAGCGGGAACAGGACTTGTACTGCTTGTGATCCTGCAGATCACGTTCCGGGCGGTTGACCGTTATCTGGAAGAAAAAACACGGTCAACTTATGAAAATATCTGGAAGAAACGATTGTTTTCGGAACTTATGGGAAGAAGTTACCGCGAAGTCACACAGATCCATTCCGGAGAATGGATGAACCGCCTGACTTCAGATACCGTGATCGTGGCGGATGGACTGGCGCAGATCGTTCCCGGTGTATGCGGGATGCTGACACGGATCCTGATCGCGGTTGTTCTGCTGATCGGTATTATGCCGGAACTTGCTTATGTATTGATACCGGGAGGTCTTCTGCTTGTCTTTCTGACCTGGATATTCCGACGGGTGTTGAAACGTCTGCATAAAAAAGTGCAGGAGGCAGATGGCAGATTACGGATTTTTTTATCGGAACGGTTATCCGGTCTGGTGATCCTTCACACATTCGTAAAAGAACAGGAAACGGCAGATGAAGCAGACCGGTATATGAATGCACATCAGGGCAGCCGGATGAAGAAAAACAGATTTTCCAATATCTGTAATATCGGGTTCGGTGCAGCAATGAATGGAGCTTATATTCTGGGAGCCATATATTGTGGGTATGGAATATTGAAAGGACAGGTTTCCTATGGAACCTTTATAGCAGTGCTTCAGCTTGTCGCACAGATCCAGACACCGTTTGCGAATCTGTCTGGGTATTTCCCAAAATATTTTGCCTGCCTTGCCAGTGCAGAACGGCTGATGCAGGCAGAAACCTTTGAACCGGATAGAGCCGGATCAGAGATGAGCCCTTCCGGTTTTCAGGAATCATTTACGGCACTTGAGATCACAGACGGCTCCTTTTCTTATCGGAGAGATACGGATCTGCTGGGAGTTCAAGCATTGGCAGATTCAGATCACTGTGAAAGAAAGGTTCTGGAGCATTTTAATATGCATATCGCAAAAGGAGAATTTCTGGCACTGACCGGACCCTCCGGGTGTGGAAAGAGTACAGTGCTTAAAATATTAATGAGTCTGTATGCACTGGATTCCGGAGACTGCAGCGTAATACTTGGCAGTGAAAGGTATAAGATGCATGCAGGCTTCCGCTCGCTGTTTGCTTATGTGCCGCAGGGAAATCATCTGATGAGTGGAACAATAAAAGAAGCGGTGGCATTTGGTGAGCATATCGACACGGAGAAGCTGACACAGGCACTCAAAGCTGCCTGTGCAGAATTTGTTTATCAGCTTCCGGAACAAATGGAAACTTCACTTGGAGAACAGGGACATGGATTATCGGAGGGGCAGATCCAGCGTCTGGCAGTTGCAAGGGCGGTTTATTCCGGACATCCGGTTCTGATCCTTGATGAAGCGACAAGTGCACTGGATGAACAGACAGAGAAACGGCTGCTTTCCAATCTCCGTGCAATGACAGATCGGACTGTCCTGATCGTTACACACCGGCCGGCAGCTTTGCAGGTGTGTGACCGTACGATAGCAATGGTGACGAACAGGGAAGAATGAGGAATGAGATAATATGATTCAGTATAACATCAGGACACTTGGAAAAAATGAATGGGATTTTCTGGAGTTAGTGACGTTTGGACTTCATATGAAAGCGGTATCAACGGAACGGCTACATCAGATGAATCTGCAGGCTGTCCGGAAGTGGAGCAAATATCATATGTTAGGTGCTCTGGTTTATGATGCCATTGAACCTGCGTTAAAGGTAGACCAGACATTTGCGGAAGCGTATCCACAGCTTCTTACGGCATGGCGGGAGAAAAGGGATAAGGCGTTACGCAAGAATATGCTGTTAGATGCTGCCAGGAAGCAGTTATTTAGATATATGGAAGCCGAAGGTATCTGGTATATGCCATTAAAGGGGAGCATCATAAAGGATCTGTATAAGAAGCCCGGAATGAGGGAAATGTCAGATAATGATATTTTGTTTGATCCGGCATACAGCCGGAAGATCCGGTTTTATATGGAAGAACATGGATATCAGACGGAATCATATGGCGTTGGAGCACATGATACTTATCTGAAAGAACCGGTCTATAATTTCGAGATGCACCGGGTATTGTTTTCAGAGAAGCCGGGAGCAGAATGGAATCAATATTATCAGGATGTGAAGGACAGACTGATAAAAGATGGAAGTAATTCCTTTGGTTATCATTTTGAAGAAAATGATCTGTATATTTATGTGATTGCCCATGCGTATAAGCATCATAAAGGTTCAGGAACCGGAATACGGACACTTACAGATTGCTATATTCTGAATGAAGCATATGTCGATCATTTTGATTATGAATATATCGGGCAGGAGTTAGCTGTGTTCGGAGCATCGGAATTTGAGCAGACACTGCGGAGTCTTGCACATAAGATATTTGCATCGGAGGATATGGGGCAGAAGAACCGGTTTACAGAACAGGAGCGGGAGCTTCTTACCGAACTGATGTATTCCGGCACATACGGAACGGTCGCCGGCATGGTGGAACGGTCACTGAAAGAACTTCAGGCAGATGGAGGCACGATCACAACCGGAACAAAATGGCGGTACATGTGGCGGAGACTTTTCCCGGATATGGGATTTTATAAAGAGTATGTACCGGTGGTATATCATCATAAGATCCTGTTGCCGTTTTATACTGTTTTCCGTTGGGGGCGTGGATTGATAAAGAACCGGAAAAAGATTACGGAAGAGATTAAAGCAATAAGAAAAAAATAAACACAAAACAAATATAAATGGAAGAGAATAACAGTATCGGAATGAAACAGATCTGAATATAAAAACAGAAAGGCGGACATGGATATGAGTAAATACAAGTTGATTGCTTTTGATATGGATGGAACCTTATTAAATTCCGAAAAACGGATATCAGAGCGGACACTGGAAGCTGTGAACCGTGCATTTGATGCAGGAAAGGAAGTGATCCTTTCGACCGGAAGATGTGTGGCAGAGCTTCGGGAATATTTTAAGCGGATTCCGAGGCTGCGTTATGTTGTCTGCTCTAGCGGCGCGATCCTGTATGATGTAAAAGAGGAAAAGATCCTGTATTCGAATTCAATCTCTATTGAACTGGCAGAAAAGATTCTGACAGAAAGTAAAAAAGAAGATCTTATGGTGCATCTGCTTGCAATCGAATCCATAGTGCAGAAAAAGGACATACCCCAGATGGAACGCTTTGGGATGGGCGTCTATCGGCCAATGTATGAGAAGGTTACAACACAGGTCGATGATATCTATGAATATTATAAGGAACATCCATTTGAGGTCCCGAAGCTGAATCTGTATCATGCGACAACAGAAGGCAGGGAGAAAACCAGAAAGAGACTTGCCGGACTGAATCTTGTTCTTGCGGATGCGGAGAAGACCGCTTTGGAATGTTCGGCGGCAGGAGTTACCAAAGGAACCGGGCTGCTCCGGCTGTGTGAGCACCTGGGTATTGAATCTGAAGAGACGATTGCGGTCGGTGATGCAGATAACGATCTGAATATATTGGAAACTGCAGGATTAGCGATTGCGGTCGGAAATGCAAATGAACATGTAAAAGCAGTTGCTGCGGTTGTTGTCAATGACTGCGACCATGATGGATGTGCAGAAGCAATTGATAAATATTTATTATAAAGAGTTAAGAGGCGATACAAATGACAATCAAAGATTTGAAAGAGGGACAGTCCGCAACTATCTGTACAGTTGGCGGTGATGGAGCACTGAGACAGCATTTCCTTGACATGGGCGTGATACCCGGTATTGAGGTTAAACTGATCAAATATGCACCAATGGGCGATCCTCTTGAAATCCGTATTCATGATTATGAACTGACGCTCCGACTGGCGGATGCTGAGCAGATCGAGGTATCAGATAAAAAATCAGATGAAGACGAACATAGGAAAGATAACAAAAAGGATAAAGCTTTAGTAGAACATCCGGGACTTGGTGAAGGCGGAAAATATCATGTGAAAGCAGATGAACATCCGCTGCCGAAGGATGAGATCCTGACCTTTGCTCTGGTTGGTAACCAGAACTGCGGCAAGACGACATTATTTAACCAGTTGACAGGCTCGAATCAGCATGTAGGTAATTTCCCCGGAGTAACGGTTGATCGGAAAGAGGGAATGATCAAAGGATATCCGGACACAAGAGTAACCGACCTTCCGGGTGTATATTCTCTTTCACCGTACAGCAGCGAAGAAATTGTAACCAGACAGTTTGTATTCGATGAAAAACCAAAGGGCATAATCAATATCGTGGATGCGACCAATATTGAGAGAAATCTCTATCTGACGATGCAACTGATGGAGCTTGATATACCGATGGTGTTGGCACTGAATATGATGGATGAAGTTCGTGAGAACGGAGGATCAATCCGTATTAACCAGCTGGAAAGTATGCTTGGAATTCCGGTTATTCCAATCTCTGCGATCAAGAATCAGGGTGTAGATGAATTGATCGAACATGCAGTTCATGTCGCCAGATATCAGGAGAGACCGGGCAGACAGGATTTCTGTGATCCGGAAGATCATGGTGGTTCGGTGCACCGGTGCTTGCATGGAATCATGCATCTGATCGAAGACCATGCAGAGAATGCGGGAATCCCGGTTCGTTTTGCTGCGGCGAAGGTGGCAGAAGGGGATGCAGAGATGGAAAAATCTCTGCATCTTGAACAGAATGAGACAGAGATGATAGAACACATTGTAAGCCAGATGGAAGAAGAACGTGGAATTGATCGTGCAGCAGCAATTGCAGACATGCGGTTCGATTTTATACAGCGGATCTGCAGACAAACGGTTGTCAAACCGGCAGAGAGTAAGGAACGTATCAGAAGCCGGAGGATCGATGCGGTTCTTACGGGAAAGTATACCGCCATACCGACCTTTATATTGATCATGGGAGCGGTCTTCTTTCTGACCTTTAATGTGATTGGAGCGGTACTTCAGAATCTGCTGGGGAAAGGGATTGATTATCTGACAGCGCAGATGGATCAGCTTCTGACTGCATGGTCGGTGAACACGGTGCTTCATTCACTTGTAATCGATGGTATCTTTAAGGGGGTTGGAAGTGTGCTGAGTTTTCTTCCGATCATAGTGGTGCTGTTTTTATTTCTTTCGTTATTGGAAGACAGTGGATATATGGCTCGTGTTGCTTTCGTCATGGACAAACCACTCAGAAAGATTGGGTTATCCGGAAGAAGTATTGTGCCGATGCTGGTTGGCTTCGGCTGTACGGTTCCCGGCATTATGGCGAGCCGTACCCTTCCGTCGGAGCGTGATCGTAAGATGACGATCCTGTTGACCCCGTTTATGAGCTGTTCTGCAAAGCTTCCGATCTATGCATTCTTTGCAACAGCGTTTTTCCCAAAGTATAAAGCACTTGTTATGGTCGGGTTGTATGTTGTGGGAATACTGATAGGAATCCTTGTGGCGCTTATTATCAGAAAGACATTATTCAAGGGTGAGGCAGTTCCGTTTGTTATGGAGCTTCCAAACTACAGAATGCCGGCATTGAAAAATGTATTGCAGTTATTATGGGAAAAGGCAAAGGATTTCTTACAGCGGGCATTTACGGTTATCTTTGTGGCAACGATCGTGATCTGGTTCTTACAGAGCTTTGATCTGCACTTTAACCTGACGGCAGATTCACAGAACAGTATCCTTGCAGTTGTCGCAGGATTGATCGCACCGGTATTTGCACCGCTTGGTTTCGGAGACTGGCGGATATCGACGGCACTGATATCCGGATTTATGGCCAAGGAGAGTGTAGTATCAACATTGTCTGTGCTGACCGGAAGCATGGATGTTATCCATAAGATCCTGACACCGGCATCCGCTCTGTCATTGTTGATATTCTGTCTGCTGTATACTCCATGTGTAGCAGCCGTTTCTTCCGTAAAACGGGAACTTGGAAGCAAATGGGCACTGGTAGTTGTGGTCGGACAGTGTGTTGTTGCATGGATCATGGCGGCACTTGTCTATGCAATCTGTCTGTGTTTCTAAAACAAATATAAATTATAAAATACAGGCGTGATGATTATAAAAAAATTGTAAAAAAGTCATATCCGGTAAAGATTTTCTTTACTTTTTGATTAGGGATGGCTATAATACAAATTGGCTGTGGAAGTTGGTAGTACAAACTAACCTCCATAGAATAATACTTAGAAAGAAAAGAGGATTTGTGTACAATGAAAAATATTGATTTAAGCAAGTATGGCATTACCGGAACTACAGAGATCGTTTACAACCCTTCATATGAAACACTTTTCGAGGAAGAGACTAAATCTACTCTTGAAGGATATGAAAAAGGACAGGAAACAGAGCTTGGCGCTGTTAATGTAATGACAGGTATTTATACAGGACGTTCACCTAAAGATAAGTATATTGTTGTTGATGAGAATTCAAAGGGCACTGTATGGTGGACAACAGATGGTTACAAGAACGACAATCATCCAATGACAGAAGAGACATGGGCATCCGTTAAGGATATTGCAAAGAAGGAACTTTCAAATAAGAAATTATTTGTAGTTGATGCTTTCTGTGGAGCAAACGCTGATACTCGTATGGCTATCCGTTTTATCGTAGAAGTAGCTTGGCAGGCACATTTCGTAACAAATATGTTCATCAAGCCAACTGCTGAAGAACTTGAGAACTTCGAGCCGGATTTCGTTGTTTACAACGCATCAAAGGCTAAAGTAGAAAACTATAAAGAACTTGGTCTTAACTCAGAGACATGTGTAGCATTCAACATCACAAGCCATGAGCAGGTTATCATCAATACATGGTACGGCGGAGAGATGAAGAAGGGTATGTTCTCAATGATGAACTACTACCTTCCACTTAAGGGAATGGCAGCTATGCACTGTTCAGCAAACACAGATATGAACGGTGAGAACACAGCTATCTTCTTCGGCCTTTCAGGAACAGGTAAGACAACACTTTCAACAGATCCTAAGCGTCTCCTGATCGGTGATGATGAGCACGGCTGGGATGACAACGGCGTATTCAACTTCGAAGGTGGCTGCTACGCAAAGGTTATCGACCTTGATAAGGATTCAGAGCCAGATATCTATAATGCGATCAGAAGAGATGCTCTTCTTGAGAACGTAACAGTAGATGCAAATGGTAAGATCGACTTCACAGATAAGAGCGTTACAGAGAATACTCGTGTATCTTATCCAATTGATCATATTAAGAACATCGTTCGTCCTATTTCATCAGCTCCTGCAGCAAAGAATGTTATCTTCCTTTCAGCAGATGCATTCGGAGTACTTCCTCCGGTATCTATTCTGACACCAGAGCAGACACAGTACTACTTCCTGTCAGGCTTCACAGCTAAGCTTGCCGGTACAGAGCGTGGAATCACAGAGCCGACACCTACATTCTCAGCATGTTTCGGACAGGCATTCCTTGAGTTACATCCTACAAAGTATGCTGAAGAGCTTGTTAAGAAGATGGAGAAGAGCGGAGCTAAGGCTTATCTTGTAAATACAGGATGGAACGGAACAGGCAAGCGTATCTCAATCAAGGATACAAGAGGTATCATCGATGCTATCCTTAGCGGTGCTATCCTTTCAGCTCCTACAAAGAAGATCCCTTACTTCAACTTTGAAGTACCTACAGAGCTTCCGGGTGTTGATCCGGCAATCCTTGATCCTCGTGACACTTATGCAGATGCTTCTGCATGGGAGACAAAGGCATTAGATCTTGCTGACAGATTCATCAAGAACTTTGCTAAGTACGAGAGCAACGAAGCCGGTAAGGCATTAGTTGCAGCAGGTCCTCAGAAATAATATCTGAATGATCAGAATACAATATATGTTCGTGAGATACACCTGAGACACTATAACGTCAGGATATACTTCGGACAAAGAAGAACCGGGTGTGGGTTTCACATCCGGTTTTTCTTTGTAGCAGAGCATATCGTTCTTGCTAACTATATTGTGTCTGATATTATTTGAAGAAGAACGGAGAGTTGATTGAGATGAAAGTTAGGCAGAACAGACAGGCAGAACGGCAGATGTCGGAAGCATTTATTACCAGTGTGTTTCTGGCGTTATCCGGTGGATTTCAGGATGCTTATACATATTTTACAAGAGATGAAGTGTTTTCGAATGCGCAGACAGGAAATGTAGTGCTGATGAGTCAGCATTTTATGATGGGTGAATGGCAGGCAGGACTTCGTTATCTGTATCCATTGTTTGCATTTGCATTTGGGGTGTTCTTTGCAGAACAGGTACAGGGACGGTTCAAATACGCAAAGAAGCTTCATTGGAGACAATCCATTTTATTGATGGAGATTTTAATTTTGTTTTTTGTTGGATTTTTAACAGAAGGATGGAACATGCTGGCAACGGTATTGGTATCTTTTTCCTGTGCAATGCAGGTTCAGACATTCCGGAAAGTCAACGGACATTCTTATGCGAGTACGATGTGTATCGGAAATCTCAGAAGTGGTACAGCAGCCTTATCTGTATATTTAAGAGAAAAGAAGCCGGAGCAGTTAGAAATGTCACTATATTATTTCGGTGTGATCCTGTTCTTTGCGGTCGGAGCCGGAATCGGAGGTGTTTTGTCGGTACATCTGGGCTTCCATGCTATCTGGGTATCCAGCGGATTGCTTCTTATCAGTTTCCTTCTGATGTTTAAGGATCGTCTTGAAAAAGATGTGCATGAGCTGGAGGGTGACCTGGAAGAAGATATTCAGAAACTTGGAACACAGCTCCGCGAAGAAATTAAGAAATAGATAAGAATAAAATAAAGAATATTCATTTTGTTATATTTATGAGATAATGAACGTGAAATTATTCGTTCTCAAGTGTGCTGATTATGCGGCATGCAGTAAGTATAGGATATGCAGAAAGAAATCTACAGAAAGTGAGGTGGCAACTATGCTTCAACAACAGAAGAAACAAATATGTGTGATATATTGTATCATATTGATATTAGCTGCCACCGTTTTTGGCATAGGTGATATAGAAAGTTCCAGAATGGAGCGGGGGCTTGAACAGAATAAATCTGTGCTTCGTGAAGTCCGGACGACATCAATTAATGAAATAGGGATACTTCCGACAGGAAGCGTTCTTCGTACAGTGTTTGAAACGCAGAGCCTGAAATCGTTTCAATCGGAGAAAACAGTTGATCTGTGGATCCTGGTTTTACCGTTTCTGTTTACCTTATCCGGGTTCGTTTGTGATACCAGAAAATGGTGGGTGAAGATTGGCACACTGGTGCATGCATCTCAATGGTATCGAAGGCTTGAGTATATACATAAAAAGGACGGAAAGAAACTCCTGACTTCTTACATTTGAAAACTGAATATGTAAGAAGAAAAGGAGAATAATAAAATGGGTATGGATATATTTGCTATTGTTTTTGGCGTTGTTGCAATCGGTCTCGGAGGATTCTTTTTCATTAATGAGACATTTATTAAAAAAGAATCGGATAGCGATAAGATATCTGCAGATGCAGAGAAGAACAGCAGAGAATCATAAGCAGTATACTATTATATGGGATATTATAAGAAACAATAGCTGAGACAAAAAGCTGTCGGAATTGGTCATTTATTAACCGGTTTTGCCTGATATAATGCAGGTGAAAAGGGAGATATATGATGGATTCCGGCAGCTTTTTTCACGTATGCAGTTATTTGCCGTAATTAACGCATTCCTGATATAAAATACTGGATTTTCTGTTTACAATATGTTAAAATGTTTGTCACATATACTTAAAAATCGACAAAAATCAGGATGGGAGATAAAGTATAGATTCGTCTGTTCAGAATGAACGATATATAAAGAAGAAAGTAAGGGATAAAATGGCAGGAATGATAGATATAAAGCCGGCGACCAAGCTGCGGTTGGCACTGGATGTGCCGGCAGGAAAACAACCGGTATTCAATATGATAAGCACACGTTGGCATTTTCAACGATTCGATATGGTGTTACTGATTTTGCCGGATTTATACAAATCTGTTATGGCGTTCCATGTATCGCAATTCCACTTTCGGAAATCCCTTTGCCAACGCTGATTTCATTTCCATATCTGATGCACGGAATTGATACTCTATTTTTCAGTTCAAATGTGTCTGATAATTTATTCATTTGACGATCCTTCTTGTCTTTGATAATTAAATGATAGTTCTTGAAGTTCACTCTGTGTCAAGCTTTTTTTCAGAGATTAAAAAAATTGTAAAAATTATGCGAATGTACGAAAAGAAATACAATAAAAATGATAAGGATTGTTGAATTATAAAAAAAGATTCTGTATAATACCATTAGAGTGTATTATATATTCACATAATATAAAATTGAAAGGAGAAAAAATTATTATGTTACAGAACCAGGAATGGGATTCATTCACAGGTAGACTCTGGAAAGAAGAATGTAATGTCAGAGACTTCATCCAGAACAACTACACAATGTACGACGGAGACGAGAGCTTCCTTGCTGGACCAACAGATGCTACTAACAAGCTCTGGGACAAGCTTCAGGCTCTTCAGAAAGCAGAAAGAGATAACGGCGGTGTATTAAAGGAGGATGCTGATGTTGTATCAAGCATCACAGCATACGGCCCTGGATATATTGATCCTGAGACAAAGGACCTTGAGCAGGTTGTTGGTCTTCAGACAGATGAACCACTTAAGAGAGCATTCATGCCTTATGGTGGTATTAAGATGGCTGAGGAAGCTCTTGAGATGTATGGTTACAAGCCAAACGAGAACTTCCATAAGATCTTTACAGAGTATCACAAGACACATAACCAGGCAGTATTTGATGCCTATACACCAGAGATGAAAGCTGCACGTCATACACATATCGTAACAGGTCTTCCTGATACTTATGGACGTGGACGTATCGTAGGTGACTACAGAAGAGTTGCTCTTTACGGTATCGATCAGCTGATCGCTTGGAAAGAGGAAGATAAGGCAAACTGTGGCGATGGTAATATGTTTGATGATGTTATCCGTCAGAGAGAAGAGCTTGCAGAGCAGATCAGACGTCTGCAGGAGATGAAGGTTATGGCTCAGTCATATGGTTATGATATTTCTAAGCCTGCTTCAAACGCTAAGGAAGCTGTTCAGTGGTTATACTTCGGATACCTTTCAGCTATCAAGACTCAGAATGGTGCTGCTATGTCAGTAGGACGTGTATCAACATTCCTTGATATTTATATTGAGAGAGATATTAAGGCCGGAAAGCTTACAGAGGCTGAGGCTCAGGAGCTTATCGATCATTTCACAATGAAGCTTCGTATGGTTAAGTTCGCAAGAATTAAGTCATACAACGAACTGTTCTCAGGTGACCCTGTATGGGCTACACTTGAAGTTGGTGGTATCGGTGTTGACGGACGTTCAATGGTTACAAAGAACGACTACAGATTCCTTCATACTCTTGAGAACATGGGACCGGCTCCAGAACCAAACCTTACAGTTCTTTATTCTTCAGCTCTTCAGGATACATTCAAGAAGTATGCTGCTAAGATCTCAGTAAGAACAAGCTCAATCCAGTACGAGAATGATGATGTTATGAAGCCTATCTGGGGTGATGACTATTCAATCTGCTGCTGTGTATCAGCTACACAGACAGGTAAAGAGATGCAGTTCTTCGGAGCTCGTGCAAACCTTGCTAAGTGTCTCCTTTACGCTATCAACGGTGGTAAAGATGAGAAGTTCTTAGACAAGAAGACAGGCAAGCCAATGCAGGTTGGTCCTGAGTATGCTCCAATTACTGCAGAGTATCTTGACTATGATGAAGTTCTTGCTAAGTACAAGAAGATGCTTGATTGGTTAGCAGGACTTTATGTAAATATCCTGAACCTGATTCAGTACATGCATGATAAGTATTACTATGAGTCAGCAGAGATGGCACTTATCGATACAGATGTACGTCGTACATTTGCAACAGGTATTGCCGGATTCTCACACGTAATCGACTCACTGTCAGCTATCAAGTATGCTAAGGTTAAGGTTATTCGTAACGCAGAAACAGGTCTTGCAGAAGACTTTGAGATCGAGGGAGAATTCCCTAAATATGGTAATGATGATGACAGAGCTGATAACATCGGTGTATGGCTTCTTCATGAGTTCCTTACAGACATCAAGAAGAGACACACATATCGTAATTCAGAGCCTACAACATCTATCCTGACAATTACATCAAACGTAGTATATGGTAAGTACACAGGTAACCTTCCAGATGGAAGACGTGCTTGGACACCATTCGCACCAGGTGCTAACCCAAGTTACGGTGCAGAGACATCAGGACTTCTTGCTTCACTGAACTCAGTAGCTAAGATTCCTTATGAGTGGTCATTAGATGGTATCTCAAATACTCAGACAATGAACCCATCAGCACTCGGACATGATGAGGAAGAAAGAGCTGAAAAGCTTGTAAGCGCTATGGACGGATACTTCGATCAGGGTGCTCACCACTTAAATGTAAACGTATTCGGTAAGGATAAGCTCCTTGATGCAATGGAGAATCCAGATAAGCCAGAGTACGCTAACTTCACAATCCGTGTATCAGGATATGCTGTTAAGTTTATCTCACTTACACGTGAGCAGCAGCTCGACGTTATCAACAGAACATTCCATGACTCACTGTAAATCTTACACAGTCTGAATGTTTTAACAGATAAGTAAAAGATTGGAGTCCCGGGGAGTCTATCTCCGGGACTTTTTTACAGCATAAGGTAGAAGGATTTTTATCCGTATATCATGTGCTTCGCACATTCTATGCATTTCGCAAAATCAGCATCCTTGCGAGCAAATAATTTTGCGTTCATTATATCATGTGCTTCGCACATTCATTTCGCAAAATCAGCATTCTTGCAAGCAAATAATTTTGCGTTCATTATATCATGTATAAAAATTGTGTATCAGAGAGAAAATAGAAAGAGGCTATGAAGCTGTGCGTGGTGGAAGCAGATGCATAGTCGCGGTTGTTTAATGTGTATTTGTGTAAAATAATAGAAAGAACTTAGAGGTGGAACATGCCGGAAAAGAAACAGATTTTAGGATATATTCATTCAACAGAAAGCTTTGGAGCAGTCGATGGTCCGGGAATTCGATTTGTTGTATTTTTACAGGGATGCAAGATGAGATGTAAATATTGTCATAACCCGGAGACATGGAATCTTGTAACAGATTACAGCAGACTGTATGCTGACGATGTCAGCGATGATGAAAGAGAAGCACTTGAGAAAAAAATTGAAGAGAATACAAAACTGCTCAAAGATAAAGGCGTTAAGATCGAGGCCAGAACTCCGGAAGATCTGTTAAAGCAGGCACTTCGTTATAAGCCATACTGGAAAGGTCAGGGTGGTATCACTGTAAGCGGTGGTGAAGCTTTACTTCAGATGGATTTCCTGATCGAATTTTTTAAGCTGGCGAAGGCGCAGGGTATCCATACTACGATCGATACGGCCGGAAATCCATTTACCAGAGAAGAACCGTTCTTCTCAAAGTTCAATGAACTGATGAGCCTTACAGATCTTTTTCTGCTTGATATCAAGCAGATCCATGATGATAAGCACCGTGAATTAACAGGGTTCTCAAATCAGAATATTCTGGAGCTTGCACAGTATCTGTCCGATCATGGCAAGCATATGTGGATCAGACATGTACTTGTTCCGGGAATTACGACAGATGAGGATGATCTGAAGAAGACAAAAGAATTTATAGATACTCTTAAAACAGTGGATAAGGTAGAGGTACTTCCATATCATAAGCTGGGTATTCAGGAGTGGGAGAGACTTGGAATTCCTTATAAATTAGAGGGAATCGATCCTCCAACAGAGGAGCAGCAGAAGCTGGCAAAGAGCATTCTTGAAAAATAGGGAATGAACAAAAACATCACACGGACGGTATATATATTTTATAAGCAGACCTGTCCGAATGTCGGTCCTTAGCGATCCGCTATTAAGCGGGAGCTTAGTACCGTTACATGAGGATAGAACGAAAGTGTTCTGCGCAATAAAGATATATATACCATCCGTGTAATGTTTTATGTCACGAACTTATATAATAAGAATGCTCTTTGCAAGCATGTTTTTAGAGTAGGTGGAAGGTCGACTTTTGGGTGTCGATGATTCCGCCTTTTTTTAGTTTGCTGATTTCAGCGGACATGGCGGAGCGTTCTACACCGAGATAGTCTGCGAGTGCCTGACGATTGAAAGGAATCGTGAAGGTATCCGAATGATTCTGTTTTGCCTGATCGGAGAGGTATGCCATTAATTTATCACGGGTTGTTTTCTCTGACATATAGCGTATTTTTTGATTTAACGCAAGGTTTTTCCGGGCAATTTCATGCAGCAGATTCCGGATCAGGGTATTGTGAAAATCACAGGAATTCGAACATGAGGTCAGAAGATGATGGCAGTCCAGAAGCAGAATATCACTGTCAGTCATGGCAAAGACGCTGACTGGTACAGTAGAAAGACCTGCGCAGGAGAAGGCTTCTGCAAACAGATCACTGGGTTGTAAATTTGTCATAACGCTTCGGTTTCCATAATAATCTTCTCGGATCACCTGCGCTGTTCCGGTAAGGATGATTCCGATAAAGCGAGCTGGATCGCCCTCTACGAATATGGGATTCCCTTTTTTTACATGAATATGGTTTCCATCCAGACATGTAAGCATGGCCGGCAGATTCTGTTCATCGATGCCGGTAAACAGGCGACAGGCTGACAGGGTATCAATATAGGATGTAAGATCAGATTTGTTCATAAAATTTCCATTTCCTTAAATGTTATTTTGTTGGAAATCCAACATACATTTTGAAATAAGTATATTAGAATAAGCACATAAAATCAAGAACCTGATTGACAGTTAAGTGATGAAAGAAAGCTATGATGTATATTGTCCATCAATGAAGCGACAAATATAACAGCAAATATCATAGAATGATCAGGTATCGGGTATTCAGGAGGAAAAATGATGATTCGCAGGATTATAGAAATTAATGAAGAAAAGTGTAACGGCTGTGGGGCATGTGCATCGGCATGCCATGAGGGCGCGATCGGGATGGTGAATGGTAAGGCAAAGCTGCTTCGGGATGACTATTGTGACGGACTGGGAGACTGTCTTCCAACCTGCCCGACCGGGGCTATTACATTTGTTGAGCGTGAAGCAGCAGACTATGATGAGGCGGCGGTATTGGCGGCAAAAGCTGAGAAGATGGCAAATGAAGCAGGCAATCCATCAGGAGAACCTCTGCCATGTGGTTGTCCGGGTACGGCTATGAAAACATTTAACAGAGACCAGTATGACAAAAAGACAAGAGCTGTTGAAGCTGGGAGTAAGACTGCGCAGAATGGTGCAATATCACCTGAGCTTGCACAGCAGTTAGCATCGATGATGGGACAGCAGGAGTCAGAGCTGCGCCAGTGGCCGGTACAGATTAAGCTTGTTCCGGTGACAGCCCCTTGGTTTGATGGAGCAAAGCTGCTTGTTGCGGCGGATTGTACAGCGTATGCATATGCGAATTTCCACCGGGATTTTATTAAGGGACATATCACTTTGGTGGGCTGCCCGAAGCTTGACATGATAGATTATTCTGCAAAGCTGACAGAGATCATCCGGAATAATAATATCCGGAGCATTACGGTTGTAAGAATGGAGGTTCCGTGTTGTGGTGGTATTGAGATGGCTGTAAAGAATGCGCTTCAGAACAGCGGAAAATTCCTTCCGTGGAATGTAGTTACAATTTCAACAGATGGAAAGATTATGTAAGTAAAATAAATGTATATTGTTTTACTGTTGCTAATGTAAGATCATGTGGGATAGAGGACACAGATTTTGCAGGAAAATATGTCGGGTGACAGAAAAATAAAAGAGAAGAAGGCTTCGGGTGTCAGAAATTATAAGGTAAAGGGCGTGACCGGAAAATAATACTTGACATTTTGGTTAGAAGTATCTAACATAACATGTGTTATGATGAATGATCAGGAAAACACAATAGAGAAAATTAAACAGACAGCATTAGACGAATTCTTCATGCATGGCTATAACAAAGCAAGTCTTCGAACGATCTGCAGTCGGGCAGGAGTTACGACCGGTGCAATGTATTTTTATTTTAAGAATAAAGAAGCATTGTTTCGGGAGATATTTGAACCATTGGTCGTTCAATATGAAGAATTGCTTGTCAGATATATGAAGTTAGAGCTTGCAGAACCGGAGCTTGGCACACAGTTGGATGTCCAGATGATGCAGTTTATTCTGGAACATCGGAAGGAAGCGGTGATCATTCTGGAAAAGGCGCAGGGAAGCTGTTATGAGATGTATCGCTCCAAGGTAGAACAACTGATGGAGCAGTCCATATATACATTTTATAAGAGCCGGATGGATTACGAGCCGGATGAAAAGCTTGTAAAGATACTGGCAAAGATCCGTTTGGATGGATGTCTGGAGATTATTAAAGGAAATTATAGTATGGAAGATAGTTTGTATTTGGTTGAGAAGATCGGGATCTACTCAATGGGTGGAACAGACAAATTAATACAGAATCTAAGAGAGCCTCACAGCATATAGCTGTGGGGTTCTTTTTTTACAACATAACAAAAAATAACATTTGTTATGCAAACACAGAAAAGGAGAATTATCTATGAGTGAAGGAAAAGTAATGCAGACAGGAACAACAGGAGAACAGGCTAAAACAAAGGTAGGAGTACAGGGAGTACCGGAGACGATGCTGCAGACTTTATTTGCAAGAGCGGCAGAATCCGAAAAAGAGAATCACCATATCTATGATAAGAAAGCGATCGAGATCGTATCACAGTTAGATTATGATTTCTCAAAAGCAGAATCCGATAAGCTGATGAGCAGCGGTGTAATTGCGAGAACGATCGTGCTGGATCGTCTGGTAAATGATTATCTGACCAAACACCCGGATGCCATTGTTGTAAATATTGCCTGCGGACTGGATACCCGTTGCTACCGGATGAAGGGAAAATATCAGCGTTGGTACAATATCGATCTTCCGGAGACCATGGATATCCGAAGCCGTTTCCTTGAGGAGAATGGTCCGGTTTACCAGATCGCAAAGTCTGCAACTGATCCATCTTATACGGTGGATATCGAGTATCATGGAGAACCGGTTCTGGTGGTGATCGAAGGTCTTACGATGTATTTAACGGAGCAGGATGTGCGGAAGATGTTTGAGATCATTGATCAGACATTTACACAGGCAAAGGTTCTGGTTGAGGTAATGGCACCATTTGTTGTGAAGCATATGAAAGAGAAGTCCATAGAGGGAAGCCGGGCGAAATTCATCTGGGGTGTGAAAAGTGGAAAAGCATTTCAGAGTGTTACACCTTCTTTCCGGAGCGAAAGAGATATCAGTCTGGTAGAGGGGATGAAAGAATTTGCTCCCATATATAAAGTGCTTGGAAAGATTCCGTCTGTAAGGAATTTTTCAAACAAGATTCTGGTACTGAATAAACGATAATTTATAAACAATAGGAGCTTGGAAAAAACTTGACAATATCTTTTTTGTTGATGTATTTTTGAAAAAAGCGAGACATCTCTCTTTTTTTAAATAAAAAGACAGAAGGCAGTTATGAGATTTGACGAAAAAGGGCTTGAGATCGGTAAGACTTTGATGTTGTTGCCGGGACCTTGTTGTAATCGATGAATGGATGGAGCAGCCGGTTTAATCGCAATACGAAGCGGAACCGGCTGCTTTGATTGCATTTATGGAGTGCTGGAAAATTCGGTGGGGGAGAGATAAAGAATATTGTAAGATTTTTGTTGAAAAGTCGTGTATATAGATAGAAGGAGGTATTTGAATGGATGACAAGGTGATTGTTCAGATGTATCTGGATAGAGATGAAAATGCGATTTTGAAAACAAAGGAAAAATATGAGGCGTACTGTTATGCAATATCAAATAATATTCTGGGAAATTATGAGGATGCACAGGAATGTGTAAATGATACTTATTTACGGGTATGGAATTCAATACCACCGCAAAAACCGGTTAGGTTGTCAACTTATCTAGGGAAAATTGTAAGAAATCTTTCATTTGACAGATATAAGAAAAACACGGCGACCAAAAGGGGTGGAGGACAAACGAAATTGATCTTAGATGAATTAGAAGATATCATTTCAGAGAGAAATACTCCTGTGGATGAAGTAGAACGGAAAGAATTAATTAGAACTATAAATGAGTATCTGGCAAATGTATCCCAAAGAAAGAGGCAATTATTTGTATGCAGATACTGGTATGCGGATAGCATTAGAAATATTGCTGACAGGTATAATATGACGGAGAATTATGTATCGGTGATATTAAATCGAATGCGGGCAGAATTACGCATATATTTGTCAGAAAGGGGGTTCGAATTATGAACAGAGAAGATATGTTTGAGCTGTTGCAGGATTTGGATGGCCGATATATAACTGAAGTAGATAGAAAGAAAAAACATGGCTGGATTAAGTGGTTATCGGTTGCGGCAGTAATAGTTATATTTATTTTTGCCGGATGTTTTATATTGATAAGCAATCGAAAAGAAAATGCGTATAAGGTGATCGCATCTGAAGTGGGAAAAGAATATATGCAGCTCGGGGCAACGATGCCACAGATCCTATATTGTAATGACAAGAAAATAATTATGTATGACTACATAGGAATATGGGTATATGATTTTTCAAAAAATAACTTGGTTGGATATTGTGATTTTCGTCCGCTTGATATGACACAGATTCAGGGATATCCATATGTTTGTGTGAAAGCTGTAGAAAATGGAAAATTTGTCGAATTTTATATGTCAGATAACAGTAAAAGATATCTTTATGATGTAAATAAGGATGAATTTAAAGAAGTAGCAACATATGATGAAATGCAGAAGGCATCAGATACGATGCCGGATGTATCGGCAGACCACTCTCTTTCAGAGTATGCATCTACCTATCAGATAGCAGATAAGACTTATATTTCTTATACATTAAATATAGAAGATAGTGCAAATGAGGTGCAGTATAAGGATCTGATAATCTTAAAAGAAACAAATGGGAAACTGGAAAAATTTTTGCCATTTGCGACAGGTGGCGAAAAGTGATAGCCGACAAGAATTTTTACATTTCAACTAAACTGCCGGCGCTTGTGATACGCATAGGTGTTGCCATACTGCCTCAAAAATAGTAAAATAAACTCAGATTTTGCCTGAATATGGGAGGCTTTCTATGAATGAGACAGTTATGATCAATGCATATATAGTCATATCAATTATTATTGCTGCTACAGATATACTATTAGCGGTAAAATCCTTTGAAAAGAATAAAACAACAGGTAGATTTCTGGGGTTTGCCTGTATGGGTGCGGCTATTGTAGATATTAGTTATCTGATCAGTATCATAAGTGATTCCTATATGTGCATGGCGATTATGTCGAGCATATATTTTATAAGTATAGATTTTATGCTTGTCTCTCTTTTAATTTTCACGGTTTATTTCACAAAAGGAAAGTTTTCCGGATATGGGAAATGGATGGTAGCATTCTGCTTTTTATATTGTATATATGAATTGATCGTGTTTGCAGTTAATCCATTTATGGAAATTGCAATTGAATATAAACCACGGGATACGCTGATTGCAAAGTATAGCTATCACATGAAGCCCTTGTATGATCTCCATCTGATATTTTCTTATGTAATGGTGTTATTGGTGGTAGGTTTATTGATTCGGAAGATTTGCAAGATTCCACATGAATATCGTTGGCAGTATTTAAGTGTTATCATAGGAATTCTTATTATTGTAGGGACAAATGCAATCTTTTTATTTTTACCGGGCGAATCTGTAGTGAATTTACTGGACTATTCGATCGGAGGATACAGTGTAGTATCATTTATTATTTATTGGAGCTGCTTTGATTATTCCACACATGGGATGTTGAATAAATTGAAGACAAGTATATTTGAAAATATAGGGCAGGGCATCGTTTTGTTTGATGATGACGAGCGCCTGATTCTGCATAATGAAAGAGCTGATTTTTTCCTGGGAGAAGAACGGTTGACCGGCTGTAAAGATCTTCAGAGTTTTCTGGATGTATATGGATTGTCGTTTGATCCGGAATCAGACGACGACAGCTTTTCCCTGCAATGCTATATTAAGTCAGAAACGGAAGAAAAGACATTGCGATGCGATGTAAAGAAGCTTGAAAATAAAAAGGGCCATAAGATTGGTCAGATGTTTGTATTTACAGATATCGCACTTGAGACGGATATGCTTACAGGATTTCAGAAATGGGAAAATTTCAAACAGCTTGCATTGGAAAAAAATGATCATTTTACGTTCCCGGTAGGAATTGCTGTATGTGATATTAACAGTTTGTCTGTTATCAACAGCACACTTGGAAAAAAAGCAGGGGATCAGAGGATCCGGTTGTTGGCGGAAAACATGAGAACCTGTTTCCCTGAAAGGGCATATTATGTCAGAGGAACCGAGGCACATCTTATAGCACTGTGTAGCCGAAGCAGTGAAGATGAGATGGCAGTATGTGCCGGAAAACTTAAGGAGAAGTTCGACGGAAGTATTCAGTATGCAGTCAGTGTGGTAGAAGGTGAGACACACAGTATAGTTGAAAGCATTCGAAATACAACTAAAGCTATGCGCACAAAGAAATTAGTAGACAGCAAATCCATTCATTCGGATATGCTGGCATCTCTGATACGGGCACTTGAGGAATGTGACAGTGATACGGAGCATCATGTTCGCCGTACACAGATTATGGGTGCAGAGCTTGGTAAACGTATAGAGTTATCCGATATACAGCAAAGCCGTTTGTCCCTTCTCTGTCTGCTGCATGATATCGGAAAGATTGGTGTTCCGATGGAGATATTGAACAAACCGGGAAAACTTACCGATGAAGAATGGAAAATCATGCGTTCGCATGTTGAAAAGGGCTATGATATTGCAAACAGTAATGCGGAATTGAAGCAGATCGCAGAGGAAATCAGACATCATCATGAAAGATGGGATGGAAAGGGCTATCCGGATGGACTGAGCAGGGAGAGTATACCTGTACTGTCACGTGTAATTGCTGTTGTTGATGCATTTGATGCGATGGTAAGTGACCGTCCATATAGAAATGGAATGCCTGTATCCGATGCACTTGAAGAATTAAAAAAATGCGCAGGAACACAATTTGATCCGTTTATTGTTTCCGAGTTTGTTCAAATGATATCAGAGAATTATTCTGATACCGTAAAGGAAGTTCATAAGTTCAGACAGGAGAAGGAAAAGCCTCAACACAGACAAGTGGCAAAACCGGAGGATAACAGTACACTTCAGGAAGTATTCTGTGTACATACAGTGCAATGCAGCAGATATTTGCTGGATGGTTCATGGAATATTTTGTCTGTGGATGATAATTTTGAGAAGCTGACAGGTTATTCCGGTGAGGATGTAGAAAAAAATTCCATGAATCAGATGGATCTGATCCCTGAAGCTGATCGGACAGAATATTTGTGCCGGACAAATGCCAATCTGGCTAAGGGTACATATGTATTGCAGGAACACAGACTCCATCGAAAGGATGGAAAGGATATTTATGTCTTTTGCTATGGACGTGTCTTTTACGATTCGGCAGTTAAACAGGATCGTGCAGAGATTATTATTTCAGATGTATCGAGTACTTATTCCATGAAGATCTTGACAGATGCAGAGCAGAATAAGGCAGAAGTCAGATTGCGGAATTGGGAGAATACATATCGTACAGATTCCCTGACGGGCCTTTTGAATCATGCGGCTTTTCGAAATGATATGGAGATGAAGCTGTTATCAGGTGATTTTAATGCAATGATGATCATGATAGATGTTGACAAATTTAAGCAATACAATGATACCTATGGTCATCATAATGGTGATAAATATCTGATCTTAGTCGCCCAGACATTGCTTGCGTCTTTACGAAATGAAGATTTTGCCAGTCGTATGGGTGGGGACGAATTTGCGGTAATGATGTTCTTCAATAAGAGTGTGCCGGAGAAGGCGATCAAAGAACATGCCCAGCAGATATTTGATAAAGTAAATCTGACAGTAAAATCTGCAGAGGGAGGTACCGGCATCTCTATGGGCGCAGTCATCGCTAAGTCAGAAGCAACCTTTAACCGGTTATATGAGGAAGCAGATAATGCATTATACGAGGCGAAGGAAAGCGGAAGAGGCAGACTGGTCGTGAAGGAGCATGGGGAAAAATAATATAGTATTTATGTTTATAGATGGCATTCTAACAGGAAGTGTTAGGATGCCATAAGAAGTTTGGAGAATTTTAATGACAAAAGAGGAATGATATAAGCAGCTATTTGAGAGACTTGGTAATTCCAAGTTCCGAAGCAGCTTTCATTTAAAGCAGAAGGACATTGATTACATAAATGAAAAAGGACTGGATACTATAAGGCAGCATGCGCAGGATTTCATTGCAAAGCGGGAAGCTCCGGCGGTTATTCCAAACGATGGAAAACAGACGCCGATGAAAGGGCATCCGGTATTTATCGCACAGCATGCAACTGCAACCTGCTGCAGGGAGTGTATCCGAAAATGGCATAAGATACAGCTGGGCAGGGAATTGAGCCAGATACAGCAGGAGTATCTTGTGGATGTGATTATGACCTGGATTCAGAGAGAGATGGAGAGAAATAGGGGGTGAGATAACAGTCGGAGCCAATATTCTGGTTGTTTTTGTATATTTACTGAAAATTTAAATACTTCACACAAATAATAATTTAGTCAAAACAGGATGTAATGACTAAATTAAAAGTCTTGACGATAAAATTAAAACATGATAATTTATAATTATTCAATTAGGTTATTCGTGTAAATAATGACTAAATTAAAAATGTGAGGCTATTGAATGAGAGATTATAATTATAAAGAAAAGTGGAGCAAACTGCTAACGCCTGAGATAGTAAAGAAACTCACGCTCATCAATGAGTATAAAGGGGAACAAAGATTATTTATCGAGGCACATAAGGATGAATTAATTGAGTTAGTAGAAATTGCTAAAATTCAGAGTACTGAGGCTTCAAATAGAATAGAGGGAATATTTACCGCAGATGACAGAATCAAAAGCCTTGTTCAGGCTAAAACTACACCACGGGATCGTGATGAAGCGGAGATAGCGGGATATAGAGATGTGTTAAATACAATTCATGAAAATTATGATTATATTCCAATTAATGCAAATTATATTTTGCAGTTGCATAGAGATTTGTATAAATTTTTGGGAAGTACAGAAGGTGGACGGTTTAAGACTTCTGACAATATTATTCGAGAAACAGATGCGGATGGGAATGAATGTGTTCGATTTAGACCGGTTCCAGCATGGGAAACTGCACTTTCAATTGATGAATTGTGTAAATCGTATCATGAGGCAAAGTCTGAAGCAGATCCGTTGCTTTTGAGTTTGATGTTTATTTTAGATTTTTTATGTATACATCCGTTCAATGATGGAAATGGACGTATGAGTAGATTGCTTACTTTACTTTTGCTTTACCAGTCGGGTTTTATTGTTGGTAAGTATATAAGTATTGAAAGAATTATTGAAGAATCAAAGGAAACTTATTATGAAGTCCTTCAGGATAGTTCCATTAATTGGCATGAGAATGAAAATGATTATAAACCATTTGTGAACTATATGCTGGGAGTTGTTGTAAACGCATATAAGGAGTTTGAATCCAGAGTGGAATTGCTGACGAATCCTAATCTGTCAAAAGCAGATCGTGTTCGTGAGATAATAAGAAAACATATAGGGACAATTACAAAAGCGGAATTGTTGAATATGAATCCGGATATAAGTGATACAACTATTCAGAGAGCTTTAGCAGATTTGTTAAAGAATGGAGAAATTGAAAAAATTGGTGGAGGACGCTACACGAAATATGTGTGGAGAGTGGAGGATTAAATGATTACAGGCGAATTAAAAAATAAAATTGATGGTCTATGGGATATTTTTGCAGCAGGAGGTTTGGTTAATCCTCTTGAAGTGATTGAGCAGATTACCTATCTGATGTTTATTCATGATTTGGATGATTCCGATAATATAAGAGCAAAAGAGAGTGCAATGCTGGGGCTCCCATTTCAGAGCATTTTTTCAGAAGAAGTAAAGATTGGGGAAAGAACAATTGACGGTTCACAGCTTAAATGGTCTGTCTTTCGTGATTTTCCTGCAGATAGAATGTACTCTATAATGCAGGAATGGGTATTCCCATTTATTAAAACACTGCACAGTGATAAGAATAGTGCATATTCCAAATACATGGATGATGCAATATTTAAATTGCCAACACCCCTTGTTTTATCCAAGGTAGTTGACTCTTTAGATGAAATCTATGCAATGATGAATGAAGTTCAGACTGCTGATGTACGGGGGGATGTGTATGAATACTTATTATCAAAAATTGCTCAGTCGGGGCTTAATGGTCAGTTTAGAACGCCAAGACATATTATTCGAATGATGGTTGAGATGATGGATCCTTCAAGCGATGAAGTAATCTGTGATCCGGCATGTGGAACCTCTGGTTTTTTGGTAGCTTCAGGAGAATATCTGAAAGAAAAAAAGAGAGAAGAAATTTTCTATGATAAGCAAAAGAAAGAGCATTATATGAATCGTATGTTCTATGGTTATGATATGGATAGAACAATGCTTCGCATTGGGGCAATGAATATGATGACACATGGAATTGACAATCCATTTATTGAATACAGAGATAGTTTGTCTGATCAAAACACAGACAAGGATAAATATTCTTTGGTATTAGCAAATCCTCCATTTAAAGGAAGTCTTGATGCAGAATCTGTATCAGGAGATTTACTTAAAGTTTGCAAGACGAAGAAGACAGAATTATTGTTCCTTGCGTTATTCATACGTATATTAAAAATAGGCGGACGATGTGCATGTATCGTTCCGGATGGTGTGTTATTTGGATCATCCAAAGCGCATAAGGATATAAGAAAAGAGATTGTTGAAAATCAGAGATTGGAGGCTGTTATTTCAATGCCTTCTGGAGTATTTAAACCATATGCCGGAGTTTCAACTGCTATTCTTGTGTTTACAAAAACGGAGCATGGCGGAACAGATAATGTTTGGTTCTATGATATGACAGCAGATGGCTTCAGTTTGGATGATAAACGATCTCCGATCTCGGAAAATGATATTCCTGATATTATTGAGAGATTTAGAAATCTGGATAAGGAGATGGATCGAAAACGTACAGATAAGTCATTTATGGTTCCAAAACAGGATATTGTGGATAATGCTTATGATCTTAGTATTAATAAGTATAAAGAGATTGAATATGTTGCTGTAGAGTATCCGCCAACATCGGAAATAATGGCAAATATTCGTGAGATTGAAATGGAGATTGGGAAAGAGATGGATGAATTAGAAAGGTTATTAAAAGAATAAGGGATACTGCAATGAAAACATTTAATGGAGAGAAACTAGAGGAATATTATAGTAATATTGAAAAAATAAGTAGTTTATTGTCTAGAAATGAAGAATTGATTCGCGAAGAGGGATATAATCCACCTTTGGATAATTTTACTATTGAAAAAGAAAACAGAATCAAAATGCCTCAAAGATACATAAGGACATCAAAAGAATTTTGGATTCAATATCATTTGAATGAAATTGTTGATAATAGAAATACAAAAAATAATATCTCATATGCTCTTCAATTATCTGATTATTATAACTATCTGGTGAATAGATTTTATATATGGGGATCTATAGAAATAATGTTATATAAACAGGCATTTGTAAATATTGTTTCAATTACAGAGGCATTAATTTTGGAAACATCAAACAATATAAACAAATATTGTCAAAAATGCCCTAAGATTGGACAGTGTGGAAAGAATCTTACTAAAGATGATAGAAGTAATATGAAAAAATCTACTTTAAAACTTTGGAAATTAGGTATACTTGATTTTGAAGAGGAAGAAATTAAAGAAATAATTGATATGTATGATTATAGAAACAAAATTCATATCAGATTGAATGAACAAAATGAATTCTTAGATAATATATACAATATGGAGTTATATAATCGATCGATTTCTTATTTGAAAAGGATTGATGATAAACTCTGGAAACATGGAGTTCCATATTATGAGTTATGTATGGGATTTGAAAAAAAGACAGAGAGGAATCCAGTAAATTCGGATTTGTAGGGATGATGAATGGAATATGTAATGTTAAAAGATGTTTGTGCCATTAATATGGGACAGTCGCCTGATTCGGATAGCTATAACAATAATGGAGAAGGTGTTCCATTTTTTCAAGGAAATGCCGATTTTGGAGAAAGATATCCAGTCGTTAGAAAATGGTGCTCGGCACCTACTAAGATGGCGGCACCTGAGGATATATTAATTTCTGTAAGAGCACCTATAGGTGCAATGAATTATGCAAAGGAAGAATGCTGCATAGGACGAGGACTTGCGGCGTTGACCCCAGATAGAACAAAGGTTTCGCCAGAGTTTCTCTTTTGGTTATTGAAAGAAAAGAATACTGAATTAAATAGTAAAGGAACTGGAAGTACCTTCAAGGCTATTGGGAAAAAAGTGCTTGAAGAAACAATGATTCCTAATATTCCTATAGAAAAGCAACTTGAATATTCAGAAGCTCTTGAAAAAGTACATGCAATTATTCAGATGAGAAAAAAAGAAATTCAGCATTTAGATGATCTCATCAAAGCCCGATTTGTCGAGATGTTTGGCAGCATACACGATGGCAGATTCGATATGAAAACTTTGCTAGAAATAGTGAATGATGATAAGAATTCAATAAAGAGAGGACCTTTTGGTGGTGCACTTAAAAAGGAGGATTTTGTCGAGGATGGTTATTTAGTGTATGAACAGAGACACGCAATTCATAATGATTTTGAATATGCAAAATATTATATCACTCAGGAAAAATATGAGGGTATGATTGGTTTTAAGGTTGTTCCGGGTGATTTGATTATTAGTTGTTCAGGCGTAACATTGGGGCGCATTGCAGAGGTGCCAGAAGGAGCCAAAGAAGGCATTATAAATCAAGCATTGTTGAAGTTATCACTTAATCCTCATATTATGATGAATACTTTTTTTATTCAGCAATTTAGAGGTGAAGAAATTCAAAATATACTTTTTGGCTTTAGCAGAGGAAGTGGAATTCCAAATATGCCATCTATGAGTGAAGTAAAAGCTGTGAAGTTTATATGTCCGCCATTGGAGTTACAAAAGGAGTATTGTGATTTTGTCCACCAAGTCGACAAATCAAAAGTTGTAGTACAAAAGGCACTTGATGAGACACAGATTTTATTCAATAGTTTAATGCAGCAATATTTCGGATAAATGGATTGGATAAGGGGGGATTATTATATGCAAAATAAATATATAGAAAAATTAATAAATTACAAATCGTTGGATGAATTTGTAACTATGTTTTTTGGATTAAGTCTGTGTGAAAAATTATCGGTATTAGGCGATGATATGATAGTTCCTAAAGGTACTATTTTCTACAGAGCTAGAAAAGACGAGGGACGACCATTAGAAGATGAAAATGAATGGTGGTTACCACCCAAAAAAGTGGTTACTAAAGGTCGTTTTAATAAAGAAAAATCACCTGTACTATATTTAGGTACGGAGGATTTTTTATTACCAAGAGAAATCGGATTAAAACCAAATGAAAACTATTACCTTGCAAGATATGAGTGCGTAGAGACATTTAAGGTGGGCTCATTACTTAAAAATAGAAGTATAATTACAATGGGATTACATAAGATAGCAATGGCAATAGAAAATGAAGGAAAATTAACTCCAAATGAGATTGATGCTTTGTCAAAGTTAGAGTGTGATACAAGCAATATATGTAATATTTTAGGAGATCCAACAGCAGTATTTTATATTAATAAATATATACATAAAAATTTGTATGATATTACAAATCAAATATTTGATTTGGTTTTGCAACGCAATCCAAATGGATTACGATATTGTTCAGCATATTCCCCATTCGAAGTCTCTGGAGCAGAGCAAGTTATAACATTAGATGGCTGCATAAAGGGGAATTATGCCCTAACGGAAGACGGTATACAACATTTAAAATGGATTGGATGCGAAAGAAAAGAATATTCAGAGGATGATTATAAAAGCGATCTTAGTACGTTTATAAAAATAGCAATAGAAAATTATAGCTGATTATATTTGGGGATGAGTTAGTATACGGGATATCATAAAAAATATATTTGTACGATTTAAAATTTTTAAATCATAATATAGATGTGTTTGTAGAATATTTAAGAAAATAAGGTAAAGACTGGTGTAGGATGTTGGTACATTCGAAAGGAGTGTATGAACATGCAGGAGAAGTTAGTAAAAATTTTAAATGAAATGGCAGAATATCTGAGTATTGCTCAGATGAAAAAGTTACAAGAAGTACTTTTGGAAAATTTGGATGAATCACATGAAGAAAAAACAGAAATAAGTAATACAGAATATTTGCAGTTGTATTTGGATGCTAAAAAGATTGAAGGTTGTTCGGAACGAACATTACAATATTATAGAGTTACAATCGAAAAGTTATTATTAAGGGTTGTAAGTCCGATTCGGAAGATAACTACAGAAGAGATTCGAAGTTATCTTTCAGAATATCAAAAAATAAATAATTGCAGTAAAGTAACCGTTGATAATATACGCAGAAATATTAGCAGTTTCTTTTCTTGGTTAGAGGAAGAAGATTACATATTAAAGAGTCCGATGCGACGCATTCACAAGATAAAGACGAAACAACCAGTAAAGGAAATTATTTCTGATGAAGCTATTGAGCGGTTGCGTGATAATTGCAAGCATCCTAGAGATCGGGCAATGATCGATCTGCTATATTCAACGGGAATTCGAGTCGGAGAATTAGTTAATTTAAATAGGGATGATATAGATTTTGAGGCACGAGAATGCGTTGTTTACGGAAAAGGAGATAAAGAACGGCGTGTTTATTTTGATGCAAAGGCCAAATTGCATATGAAAGAGTATTTGGAAAGCCGAAAGGATGATAATCCGGCATTGTTTGTAACATTGGATAGTCCTTATGACAGATTAAAAATAAGCGGAGTAGAAATAAGAATCAGAGAGTTGGGAAGAAGACTACATCTTACGAAGATTCATCCACATAAATTCAGAAGAACCATGGCTACAAGAGCAATTGATAAGGGAATGCCGATAGAACAGGTACAGAAAATTCTTGGACATTCACAGATTGATACTACAATGCAGTATGCAATTGTAAATCAAGGAAATGTAAAAGCATCACATCAGAGATATATTGCATAATTTTTGGAAATTCCTTCAAATTCGGATTTGTAGGGATGATGTAAATGAGATTAGAAGAAATATGTACGGTCTTTACTGATGGTGATTGGATAGAAAGCAAAGACCAATCTGATGATGGGATTAGGCTGATTCAAACTGGAAATATCGGGGAAGGAATATACTTAGAAAAGGAAGCAAGAGCAAAGTATATATCAGAAGAAATTTTTGGAAAACTGAAATGTACAGAAATTTTTCCAGGAGATATTTTGGTTTCGAGATTACCTGATCCTGTTGGTCGAGCTTGTATTATACCTGAGAAGGAAGAGCGCATGATAACAGCAGTTGATTGCACTATTTGTAGGCCTAATGAGTCCATTATTAGTAAAGAATACCTTTGCTATTTTATGCGCTCAAGTGCATATTATAAAAAATTGCTTGGTAGTGTTACAGGAACGACAAGAAAAAGAATATCAAGGAAGAATTTGGGCAATGTTGAATTGGAAGTTCCTTCTAAAGAAAGACAAATGGATGTTGTTGAACAGTTGGATTGTTTAGTTAAGGTAATAGAGTCTAGAAAGCAAGAATTGCAGCTCTTAGATACCCTTATCAAAGCCCGATTTGTCGAGATGTTTAGCTCAATAAGAGAAGAACGGCTATTAGGGGAAATATCTGAGTTTGTAACTGTGGGAATCGCTAATTCGGCTACTCATGCGTATGCAGAATCTGGAATACCCATGTTGCGAAATCAAAATATCAAAGAAAATTATCTTGATGATTCGGACTTAATATATATTAAACCGGAATTTGCGGCTAAATATGATTCTAAGTGTTTAAAACAAAATGATATAATTGTTATGAGAACAGGCTATCCTGGTGTTGCATGCTTGGTTCCTGAAAAATATGAAGGATGCCAAACGTTTACTACTTTGATTGTTCGATTGAAACCAAATAATAATCCAAGTTATGTGTGTAGTTATATTAACTCAGATTTTGGTAAAAAATTTATTAATTCAGAAAAAGTGGGTGTAGCACAACAGAATGTGGGTGCTAAATCACTTGCAAAAATGCCAATTAAGATTGCACCAAAAGAAATTCAAGATGAATTTGCGACTTTTGTAGATCAAGTCGACAAATCAAAAGTTGTAGTTGCAAGCGTTAAGTGAGATAATATATTATCAGTGTGTATGTGTCTACACAAAAAAGAAGAATTCATAATAATGAAATAATAGATTATTCAGATGTAAATACTTGAGAGAATGGAGGGGATTACATGATAACCAATTTTGATTACTTAAAAAATGAATCAAAGTTTTCTAGTTTTGCAGATGTTGCCATTTCGGCAGAGAAAATTATTCTTATAGATCCGGAAGCGAGTATTATTAACAGCCGCCGAGCTATGGAATTTGCGTTAAAGTGGATGTATTCAGTAGATGAGGAACTTGAAAGGCCATATCAGGATAATTTATACAGCTTAATGAATGCAGAAGAATATCGCCAGATTGTAGGACCGGATCTTTGGAAACGCATGAACTATATTCGCCGAAGTGGAAATAATGTTGCTCATAGCAATAAAAAATTGGGACGGGATGAAGCTATGCTTTGTCTTGAAAATTTGTTTATTTACTTAGATTATATTGCATATTGTTATTCTGATCATTATGAAGACAGATCTTTTGACAAATCATTAATTATATCTCGCCTTGAAAAGGCAAAGCAATCAAAAGAGATTGCAAATGCCGTTAATGAGGAACTAATAAAAGAACAGAAAAAGTCCGCAAAACAAGAACTTGATTTACAAAAATTAATTGAAGAAAATGCTTCGCTTAAGGAAGCTCTTTCTGCGCGAAGACAGGAACAACAGCAGACATATGTTCCGAAGCCTCTTGATTTGTCAGAGTACAAAACAAGAAAATTATACATTGATTCTATGCTAATGGATGCGGGATGGACAGAAGGAAAGGATTGGATGAATGAAGTCGAAGTTTCTGGTATGCCAAATAAATCAGGAATAGGATTTGCAGATTATGTGCTTTATGATGATATGCACCGTCCGTTAGCAATTATAGAGGCGAAAAGAACTTGTGTGGACGTTGCAAAGGGCAGACAACAGGCTAAACTCTATGCAGATTTGCTGGAAAAAGAATATAAGAGAAGGCCGGTTATTTTCCTTACCAATGGATTTGAAACACGTATTATTGATGGACAATATCCGGAAAGAAAATGTTCCGTTATTTATTCAAAACGAGACTTGGAGAAGTGGTTTAATTTATTAACTATGAGGACAAGTCTTAAGTATGCTGCAGTCAATAAAAATATTGCTGGACGATATTATCAGGAGGCAGCTATTAAAGCAGTTTGTAATAGCTTTGATGAGAAAAATCGTAGAAAAGCGTTGCTTGTCATGGCAACGGGTTCTGGAAAAACAAGAACTGTGATAGCGTTATGTGATTGTTTGTTAAAAGCCGGATGGGTAAAAAATATTTTATTTCTTGCAGATCGAAATTCACTTGTTACACAGGCAAAAAGAAGTTTTGTGAATATGCTGCCTAATTTATCATGTACAAATCTTGTTGAAGAAAAAGACAATTACAATGCACATTGTGTATTTTCCACATATCAGACAATGATGAATTGTATTGATACAGTAAATGATAATGAGGGAAAATTATTTACATGTGGTCATTTTGATCTTGTAATTTGTGATGAGGCACATAGATCAATTTATAATAAATATAGAGATATATTTTCATATTTTGATGCGCCGTTGGTTGGTCTTACTGCTACCCCCAAAGCTGAAATTGATAAGAATACATATGAGATATTTGAATTGGAAAATGGTGTTCCAACATATGGTTATGACTTAGCACAGGCTGTGAAAGATGGATATCTTGTTGATTATGTTTCAGTTGAATCGAGACTGAAATTCATTGAACAGGGAATTGTATACGATGAATTATCAGAAGAAGATAAAAAAGCATATGAAGATACATTTAAAGATGAGCAGGGTAATTTACCAGAGGCAATAAGTTCGTCTGCACTTAATACATGGTTATTTAATGAGGATACCATCAAACAGGTATTAAATATTTTAATGACGGAAGGCATTAAGATTGAGTACGGACAGAAAATAGGTAAGACTATTATTTTTGCAAAGAATCATGATCACGCAGAGAAAATATTAAAAGTATTTAATCAGGAATATCCGCATCTTCCTGACTTTGCAAAAGTAATAGATAATTATATGACTTATGCACAGAGCGCAATAGATGAGTTTTCGGATCCAAAGAAAATGCCACAGATAGCCATATCTGTAGATATGTTAGATACAGGTATTGATGTGCCTGAAGTTTTGAATTTGGTGTTTTTCAAAAAAGTTATGAGTAAAGCAAAATTCTGGCAGATGATTGGTCGAGGTACAAGACTTTGCCCTGGTTTATTGGACGGAGCGGACAAACAGAAATTCTATATTTTTGATTTTTGTGGAAATTTCGAGTTCTTCCGAATGAATAAAGGGAAAGCCTCAGCTAATATGATTGCACTTCAAGGGGCGATTTTTAATCTGAAATTTGAGATTACCTATAAGCTTCAGGATATTGAATATCAAATGGACAGGCTTATTGCATATCGAAAGGCATTAGTTCAACAAATGAGCGAGAAGGTTCAAGAACTGCCAAGGGACAATTTTGCTGTTCGTCAACACCTGAAATATGTAGAATTATATTCTACAGAATCGAATTATCAAACCCTTACATATGAGGATACTTTAATAGTTAAAGAAGAGGTTGCACCACTTATATTACCGGATGGTGATGATGCAAGTGCTGTAAGATTTGATGCGCTTATGTATGGAATTGAATTAGCATATTTAGTTGGCAAAAAGTATTCGAAGGCTCGTACAGACCTTTATAAGAAAGTAACGGGAATTGCGAGTGTAGCGAATATTCCTGAAATTCAGGCACAATCCGAATTAATCAATAAGATTTTGAATACAGATTACGTTGATAATGCGGGAATAAATGAATTTGAAGAAATAAGAGAGAAACTTCGTGATCTTATGAAATATTTGCCACATCCGAATATACGTTATGATACTAATTTCACAGATGAAATACTTTCGACAGAATGGAATGAATCTGAACTTGAAAATGATGAATTAAAGAATTACAAGGCAAAAGCAGAATATTATATAAGACAGCATCAGGATAATATTGCTATTGCAAAGTTAAAGACTAACCATCCATTGACATCAACAGATATTGCTTCATTGGAAGAAATACTATGGCAGGAAATAGGCACAAAACAGGATTATGAACAAGAAATTGGTACAAAACCACTTGGCGAATTTGTTCGTGAGATTGTTGGCTTAGACATGAATGCAGCAAAAGAGGCCTTTTCCGAATATCTTACAAATACAAGTCTTGACAGCAGGCAAATTTACTTTGTAAATCAGATTATCGAATATATAGTTCATAATGGAATGATGAAGGATCTTTCTGTCTTGCAGGAATCTCCATTTACAGATCAGGGAAGTGTTGTTGAAATATTTACTGATTTAAATGTGTGGATGGGAATAAGAAAGGTTATAGACACAATAAACGCTAATGCAGCAGCATAGGGAAAAGGATGAAGTCAGTCACATACCTAGGTGGGGGGAATAATAAAAATGGAGGCAGGTAAAAGACAGCCTGAGAACTGGTAGATCGATATATGAAAACAAGGGCTGAAGTAAGACAAAGCATAAAGTAGGAATATATATAATGCAGAGATTACTTGCGGAGGAGCCTTTTGGAAAAAGGGAGATACAAAGTATGAAAACTTCGGGTGCGAAGCTGTTCTTTATCAAGTTACAACAGGAAGATTGGAATGAATCGGAAGACACTGTAGTACCCTAGCATTCAGATATAAGCGTAATAGTGAATGGGCGTATGCATATTGGATTCGGTGATGTAGAGGAGAAATTCCGAAAGATACAGGTCGAGATATAAAAAATCGATATCGCAGAAGTTGTTTAAGGTTGTGTATGATTCATAAAACATCGCTTATATATAGCGAAGTGTTTCAGTAAATTTTATTCACAATCTCAATGAAATGTGATATAGTATTAGAACCTTTAAACTTTTCTGAAGGGAGGATTTTACTTATGTATAATGTTTTGACAGTAGCTAGATATATTATTAACAGGTGTAATGAAAATAATAGAACCATAAGTAATTTGAAATTGCAGAAAATGCTATATTTCGTACAGGTTGAATTTTTAGTAGAGAAGGGAGAGGCTTGTTTTTCAGAAAAGATACAAGCATGGAATTTTGGCCCAGTTGTACCCGAAGTATATCAGCAATATAAAGTTTATGGTGCAGCAAATATTCCTTCTAGGAGGCGCTTGGTTGATCGAACTATTATTTCTGAGGCTGATAAAAAGATTATTGATGATATGGTAGATGAGTGTGCGAAATATTCGGCATCAGAATTGGTAGAGATTACTCATAGACAGAAACCATGGAAACAGGCATATTCTAAAGGACCGAATACAGTTATTTCATGTACTAAGATAAAAGAATACTTCTTGGAGGATGAATAATGGCTGAACCAAGAAGACCTTTGAATAGGATAGATAAGGGTGAAAAACAAATTCTGCCTAAGAATAATCAAATAGATATCATGACAGAGAAGATGCAAGAAATTTGTAATTCCCTGCTAGAGGATAAGTTTGATGTAGCTAAAACAACGAAGAGTTTAATTGACTATTTGGATAAACATGAGAGAATATTATATTCACCAATAAGTAATGTAATTTATCATTGCTATGATGAAGAAAATGTAAAAACAGCAGGAGAAAGAGTTGGTACAATTTCTTCAAATTTAGAGGCGATGTTTGCGTACACTGAAACTGATGAATATAAAAATAGTATTCGGACAGGCAGAATTAAAAAGAAGGCTTATCAGGATGCACCTAAAACAATACTTAAATTATGGGATCATGTTAATTTAGCTCAACAACAATATGTAATATTAAGACAGAGTGATGAAGAGTATCAAAAGAAATTTGAAACTTCAATCGAGCCGTTTAAACAGGAAATGACAAAGGACTTAACTGCCCAATTACTGACGATAGTAGGTATTTTCACTGCGTTAGCATTTCTTGTTTTTGGTGGTATAAGTTCACTCGACAATATTTTTTCTAATATCGAATTACCGATATTTAAACTTTTGATAGTTGGTTCAGTATGGGGTTTGTGTATTTTAAACTTAGTATTTGTATTTTTATTTTGTGTAGGCAAAATGACGAAGATGAGTTTTTCATCTATACAAAATCAAGAAGCTACTATTTTTCAAAAATATCCGATTGTATGGTGGAGCAATTTTATGGTGTGTTCAATTTTAGCTATGAGTATGTGGGGATATTTTATTACGCAGGGGAATATACACTCATGGTTGAATGATTTTAGTCAGAACAATAAAGGATTGGTGTCAATTGGTGGGACAGTTGTGATATTTTTGGCGATTATTATATTAGGTGTAGTTTTACTCAAGAAAATAAGAATAACTGATAATCATGATGAACGAAAAATAAACAAATAAGAAAAGCACCCACGGGTGCTTTTTTCTTTTTATGGGTCGTTATCTTGTTGAACTTGCGATGCGTGCAAAACATAAATTACTTGTTATGCAGGTGTGCGACGAGTGTTATACAAAAAATCACCTTTCCTTTACTGGGATGTTTTTCTATGGAAAAATGATAATAGTGACGATATAATAAATAGGAAAAAACTGGAATTTTGAGATGTTAGATGTTTAAAAATTTTTAATTAAAAAATGGAGTGTATATATGGTAAAAGGATTTATTTTATATAAAAATGAGAAAATTCCTTTTGTAATAGATAAATATAGAATGGAATTATTTACTGATGATAAAATATTGAATGATTTTATGCAGGAATATAATAAAAAGAAAAATTATATTCTTTCAGGAGTATATTTTAGTTTCGGGACGGAACCTAAAAATATAACCATCCTAGTTGAGTGTTCATGGGGAAGTATTTGCTATCTGTCTTGTTATATTGTGGAAAATCTTCATGTGAAAGAGGGATATAATGAAATTGGTATTCAATCGTCGTATTTAGATAGTGTTTTTCGGTATAAATATAACTATATCGATTTATCAAGAACTGGGATGAATTTTGCGGTGGATATTAAAGAGGTATATTCCATTCCATTTGAAATGGAAAATAATACGTATAATCTAAAATACTGTATAGGGCACAACGGAAAATTAGGTTTATTAGAGGATTTTGAGCGTAATGGAGATGCGAGGATAAGGCTTAAAGAAGGAACAATTTTAGAGTGTGCTAGAATTGTACGCATTTTGCATAGGTTTTCTATGTTTATGAATTCACAAGCAGATGTTTCTTTTAAAAAAATTGCTCTATATAATGATGGTATATTGGCAGGGTGTTTTTTTTCTGACAATATATGTGAAGAGAATTTTTCTGTAAATGATGTAATGTTTTTTAAACTTGATGTGATGAAGTTTGTACCTAAGATTTTGAATAATATTGCTCAAGATTGTAGGAGTAAAATAACTAGAAGTGTTCCGTTAGGTCATTTATCAAATACAAAAACAGAATATTCACCGCAACGATTCATTGAGCAGGTTATGGCTTTTGAATATTTATTTGAAAAAATAGAACCAGAGAAAGCAAAAAGTAAAAGTTGGATATTAAAAAAGGAATTAGTATTTATGTTTGATTTGTTTCCTGGTATATTAGAGAAGTCAATTTTTAATGCTCAAAGGGTGAGTGAAGAGATAAAGAAAACAAGGATTGATATTGTGCACGGATATGCATATTATTATGATTTTGCTTCGGATAATAAATTACACTATATTATTATTCAGTTTGACAGGCTGATTAAGGCGATGAGTTTAATGTGGATGGGATTTTCAAATGAGGAAATAATGGAGTTCTTTCGGTTATGATAAAGATATTATTGAAAAATAATAGAATTATCAGAAAAAAGACGAAATTTATAAAAACTTTAGTATTAAAAATTTCCCTTTAACTACTAACAACCAGTAACAACTTGCAGGTTTCTGCTCTGATTTGCCACAAACTGTAATTTCAGAGCATATCATTATAAACTCGGAAACCCTCGCAAAACAGGGCATTCTGGGGCAAAAGAAGGAGAAACCAAACAATGATAAAAATACTATTCATCTGCCACGGCACTCCAGTTTTACTATAATGCAGGACTTTGCAAAGTGGGGCAGAGTACGGCATAATATGGCGGAAAGCCTTGCAAATACTACGGTTTCGACTACTAAGGCTCATAGGGGTTGAGCCAGAATAGTCAAAGAAATTGGGAGAAATCCTTAGTAGTAAAAGACTACTTAGCGATGGAACACATACAGAAATTTGAACAAAACTCCGGCTGATTTGTGAGAAAATTGCAGATTAGCTGGGAATTTTTTATGTGTCCGTTTTTTAGGACTATATTGGTGATAATATTGAAAATGCAGGAGCATTGAATTTATAAAAAAAGAACATTTGTACGTGCAACAAAGTATTGACATTGACATACTTGCCGAAGTAGAATGATAGGTAGTGGGAGGTGCCCTAAAATGAAAAAATCAATATCAATAAGCATACGTGTTAGCGAAGAAGAATTAGATAAATTCAAGCAGGCTGCAAGATTAGAGGCATATGCTTCTTATAGTGAATTTGTACGTAGGACAGCACTTATAGAGGCGGCGAAAATAATCAAAAAGAATGAGAATGAAGGAGCGAAAGCCGATGAATGTAATTAGCTTGTTTAGTGGATGTGGAGGACTTGATTTAGGCTTTGAAAGAGCAGGATTTAATATTCCTGTGGCGAATGAATTTGACAAAACCATATGGGAAACTTTTAAAGTTAACCATCCTAATACACATTTAATTGAAGGTGATATTAGGCAAGTCACAAAAGATGATATTGCTCAATACATAGATGGAGAAGTAGATGGAATCATTGGCGGACCGCCATGTCAGTCATGGTCAGAAGCGGGCTCCCTTAAGGGTATTAAGGATGCGAGAGGTCAGTTGTTTTTTGACTATATCAGAATATTAAAGGAATTTCAACCAAAGTTCTTTTTAGCGGAAAATGTTAGTGGAATGCTTGCGGATAGACATTCTATTGCCGTACAAAATATTTTGGAATTGTTTGATGAGGCAGGATACGATGTCTCTTTCACATTGGTTAATGCTAAAGATTATGGTGTGGCAGAAGAAAGAAAAAGGGTATTTTATATAGGTTTCAGAAAAGACTTGAAGATAGACTTTGGTTTCCCTAAAGGTTCGACTAAAGATGATTCCAAGAAAATTACTTTGCGTGACATCATTTGGGATTTGAAAGATACGGCTGTTCCTTCTGGAGAAAAGAATCGTCACAATCCGGATGCGATAAATAACAACGAATATTTTATAGGAGCATATTCTCCTATATTTATGAGCCGTAATCGTGTTAAAGGATGGGATGAACAAGCATTTACTGTTCAGGCATCTGGACGTCAATGTCAGTTGCATCCACAAGCACCTAAGATGGTAAAGGTTGGAACTAATGATTGCAGATTTGTGGAAGGCAAAGAATATCTTTACAGAAGAATGACCATCCGTGAAGTTGCTAGAGTACAAGGATTCCCGGATGACTTTAAATTTATATATAACGATACAAATACTGCATATAAGATGATTGGTAATGCAGTTCCTGTGAATTTAGCATATGAAATTGCTGTAGCAATTAAATTGTATCTTGAGGGAAAAGGCTCTTCTGTTGAAGTTGACAGAGAAGTTATCGATGCAAAGGAGGCCAATGAGAAGAAAGTGAGTACGAAGAGTAATGATCAGGGAAGAGCATATGAATATGCTTGGATGCAAACTTTATATAAAGCATTAGCGGAGTTAAGAAAAACAAGAATTGTAGAAAATTCAAGTTTGGCGGCAAATGAAAAGGCGTGGTCTTTAATGGATGAAGATATGCAAGAAACATTTATGATATCAGCTGGTGCTGCCATTAATACAGTATTAGAGCTTGAGCCTAGAATGGCAGAAATTGATAACGATGAACTCACTCTTGAATTCCAAAAGGACGGACAAGGAGTAAAAGGTGATGTCAGAGATATTGTTATTAAGAGAAAAGATATCGAATGGGAAGTCGGATTGAGTATCAAACACAATCATGATGCAGTTAAACATAGTAGATTAAGCCACAAGTTAGATTTTGGTAATGAATGGTTTGAAATGCCATGTTCTGATGAGTATTGGGATGCTGTAGAACCAATCTTTAATATATTGAAACAGGAAAAAGAGAATGGTACAAAATGGTCTGAAATAGAGGATAAGGGGCAGAATGTGTATATTCCTTTATTGCAGGCATTTATTGATGAAGTGAATCGAGCAAATAAAAAGGATAACACAATGCCAAGAAAGATGATTGAATATTTAATTGGTATTGAAGATTATTATAAAGTTGTGAGCAAGGATAGCAAGAGACTTACAATGATTCATACTTTTAATATGCATGATACATTGAATAAGCCAGCAAAGAATAAGGTATCCGCAATTACTGTACCTATTGTGAAATTACCTACAAGACTGGTAGCACTTGAGTTCAAGCCAAATAGTGATAATACTGTTGAAATGTATCTTGATAATGGATGGCAGCTTAGTTTTAGAATTCACAATGCAAGTACAAAGGTTGAGCCAAGTCTTAAGTTTGATGTTCAGTTTATCAGTATGCCAATGGAAGTTCTTAACATCGAATGTAAATGGAATTAAGGCGGTGGCATTAATGAGAAAGATGCTTTTAAGCTTTAAGCCGGAAGTGTATGAGAAGATTAAATCCGGGAAGAAAAAATTTGAGCATAGAAGAAACTTTCCGGACGATCCTATTATGGCTTATATGTATGTGAGTGCACCTGTTAAGGCAATTACAGGAATTGTGTACTTAGGCAAGAGACATCTTTTATCCGATTGGAAAGAAGAATTTAAGGAGGATAAGGATACTATTGCTCGCATTGAAAAATATCAAGAATCATATCGATATGCTATGGAGATTGATGAATTTCAGGATACTACAGCTATTTCGCTTGATGACTTAAGGCGTGATGTTCCGGGATTTGTTGCACCACAGATGTATATATATTTGGATGGAACGGAATTGCTTACATACATTGAAGATAGAATCAGTTGGGAATCTGCTAATGTAAGACATAATTTTGATATTGTCTTATCAGATGAGATATGTATTCATTAATAGAAAGGATGATGATATGGGTGAAAGAAAAGCATTAGTTGTAGGAATTAATGATTATCCGACCTGTCCGCTTAGAGGTTGCTGTAATGATTCAGAGGCAATAAAAGATTTATTAAGTAATCATGGAAATGGTGACCCAAACTTTTCCGTTTGGAAAAAGGACAATGTTGCAACAAAAGGTGAGTTGAGAGGCTTAATAGAGAAATGTTTTGAAGGTGATGCAGATGTAGCACTATTCTATTATTCTGGGCATGGACATATTGATGCAGTTGGAGGATATTTAGTTACACCAGATTTTTCAGAAAATGACTATGGGGTATCATTACAAGAAATTCTGACGATTGCAAATAAGTCAAAATGTAAAGAGAGAATAATTATACTTGATAGTTGCTATTCTGGATTTATGGGTAGTATAAATACTGATGGACAAAACACAGCGAACATTAATGAAGGAGTTACTATTATGACAGCAAGTAGAAATAGTCAAACTTCTATGGAAGTAAATGGACATGGTGTATTTACTTCGTTGTTGATAGAAGCACTCAATGGTGGTGCAGCAGATGTGACAGGACATATTTCTATTGCAGGAGTTTATGCATTTATAGATAAGGCTTTAGGTCCATGGGAACAGAGACCTGTATTCAAGACAAATGTGACAAGATTTACATCGTTGAGAGAAGTACAGCCACAGGTTGATATGACGGTATTAAGGAAAATCGTGAATTACTTTAAAAGTGAAGATTATCAATATGATCTAAACCCGTCATATGAACCTACCAATAGAAGTGAAGTTGTTCATAATGTCATTGAGCCATATGCAAAGGATGAGAATACTGCTGTATTTTCAGATTTACAGAAGTTGGAAGGGGTTGGCTTAGTGGTTCCCGTTGGAGAAGAACATATGTATTATGCGGCAATGAATTCTAAAGCATGTGAATTAACGGCTGTAGGAAAACAATATTGGAGATTAGTAAAAGAAGGAAGAATATAGGAGGAATGAATATGCCAAGTTTAAGAGATTATCATATTTTAATTAGTCATTCATGGGATTACAGTTCTGATTATCAGACAATTAAAGGTTGGCTTAATGATGCTAAAAATTTTGATTGGACAGATTATTCGGTACCACTTACAAAGCCTTTGGATGTTAATGGGAAAAAAGAATTGAAGGAAAAACTTCGCAACAGAATATCATTATGTAGTTGTGTAATTATTCTTTCAGGTATGTATGTTTCATATAGTGAATGGATAGATTACGAGATTGATACAGCAGTAGAATTAGGAAAACCAATTATTGGAGTGAAGCCTAGAGGTCAAGAAAGAATACCAAGTAAGGTTAGTAACAATGCAGATGTTATGGTTGGCTGGAATTCTAGTAGTGTTGTACAGGCTGTTAGAGATTATGCCTTGTAAGAAAAAGTTTATTTTGCATGTTTACTATATTTCTGGAGTTTATATATTGACCTAAATTTAACTGGTGAAGCAGGCTGAAAAAGCAATAGTAATATTGGTGGATAAGATAAAATAGATAATTATTTAGTTTAAGGAGTAACCGAAAGGTTGCTCCTTATTTTTTGCACTTTTTTTGGAAAAAGCCTCCATTTATTCCTTGTAATGAGTAGGAAGGCAACAACACTAAATGCAAGAGTTTGAAAAATATTAAAACTTTTTGCATCGAAATTAGGAGTTTTGCGTTTGACCAATACATAGTGCTTTCATAAAAAAGTTTCAAAAACTGTAGTTCAAAATCCGCCTAACTGTAATTGGGAGGATTAGAGGGGAGAGGAAATCTTTCTTCGGATAGGAAAAGGCAGAAATTCCTTACTAATAAAAGTGCGAGGGAAAACGAGTCATTTTAGAAACTTCTGTCCAGAGTAATGCGAAAAATAAAAAAATATCCCGCCCATTTCAGAAAAAAGTGTCCATAGGAATGTGAAAGGATAAAAAACTTTCGTTCAAAATTAGATTTCCTGTCCAAAGGAATATGAAAGGGGTTGTAACTTTTCCCGTCTATGAAAACAACACAAAGGGGGCATACAACATGGATTTATCAAAAATTCCAAACAGGTTGCGTGGCGAACCATATTTCTGCTTGATGAAACTTGAACAGAAACCGGGCAAGGTCAAGAAGGATAAGGTGCCATACAGAACGAATGGAGCAAGAGCAGACCCTACAAACCCTGAACATTTCACAAGCCTTGAGAATGTAATGAAGGTTTATGAAAAGGGTGGATATGACGGAATCGGCATAGGCTTATTCGATGACATTATTGCAATCGACATTGATGATTGCGTGGAAGATGGTAAGCTGAACGATTTTGCTACAGAAATTGTGGAGGCATTAAAGACTTATGCAGAGTTTAGTATCTCCGGCACAGGAGTCCATATCTGGGCAAGGGCACCTGGTCTTGTTTATGACAAGGAGCGCTACTACTTTAACAATCGCAGATACGGACTTGAGGTATATCCGGCGGGCGTAACCACGAAGTTCATAGTGACTACAGGTAATACAATCAATGATTGTGACGTCAACGAATGTACAGATGCACTTAAGGTTATTCTTGAAAAGTACATGATAAGACCGTCAGCTGAAAAGCCAAAGGTCGAGGCTCCGGGGAGTTATCTTTCCGATGAATCGGTAATTGAGAAGATGCTTGCTTCTAAAAATGCAGAAAAGACAAAAGCCTTGTGGGAAGGCGAGATACCGGAAGGTAAATCGCACAGTGAGGCTGACGCAGCACTATGCATGATACTCGCATTCTGGTGTGGCGGTGATGAAGAGCAAATGGACAGGCTTTTCAGGCAATCTTCTCTTATCCGTGACAAGTGGGATGAACTTCATGGTCCCGATACTTACGGCAATATAACCATACGAAATGCGATAGCAAGAACCACAGAGTTTTACAAACCTGTTGATATAGGAAATGCCCGTGAGGACTTCAACGAACTTGCGATTCGTCTTACGGAGTTCATGCCGGAATCAAATCGACTTTACAAGGAAGGTGACCTTGGAAACGGAAGGCTTTTCGCTGATGTGTTTAAGGACATTGCAAGATATGTGCCGGAACGCAAGAAGTGGTTTATCTACGATGGCACCCGCTGGATTGCAGATATCGGTTCGCTTAAGGCTATGGAACTTGCCAAAGATTTGGCTGATGCATTGCTCATTCATTCCGTGACTATCAAGGATGAAGATATGCGAAACAACTTCATTAAAAATGTTGTGAGAAAGTGGCAGCAGAGAGGTTATCGTTCGGTCTACCTTAGTGACGCTCAAAGTGTGTACCCGGTGCCAATTGAGAGGTTTGATGTAGATATTTATTTTTTCAATTGTAAGAACGGAACACTTAATTTGCGAGATGGAACTTTCAGAGAACACAGAGCAGATGACTTCGTTACCAAAATCTCACCCGTGGAATATGTGCCGTCTGCAAGGTCGGAACGCTTTGAGAAATTCATCGATGAGATTACCTGTCAGGACAAGGACAGAGCGAGATTTCTTCAGAAGACATTGGGCTACGGCTTGAGTGGTGATACAAGGTTTGAGTGCATGTTCTTCTATTTCGGAGAAACCACAAGAAATGGTAAGGGAACTCTTATGGAGGCTGTTCTTATCACACTTGGGGATTACGGAGCAACAGTAAGACCAGAAACCATAGCGACCAAGTATAACCCAAACAGCCAGAACCCTTCAGAAGATATTGCAAGACTTGCAGGCATACGATTTGCCAACATATCCGAGCCGGGCAGAGGGCTTTTACTTAATGCAGCACAGGTCAAGACGATGACAGGTAGTGATACCTTGAATGCTCGTTTTCTTCATGAGAACAGTTTTGATTTCAGACCACAGTTCAAGCTATATGTGAATACCAACTATCTGCCTGTAATTACGGATATGACAGTGTTTACAAGTGACAGAGTTCTGATAGTGCCGTTTGAGAGACACTTTGAACCTTGGGAACAGGATAAAGGATTAAAGGCAGAATTCAGAAAGCCGGAAGTACAGAGTGCAGTTCTCAACTGGTTACTAGACGGATATGCACTTTTACAGAAGGAAGGACTGCAACCACCGAAATCAGTTCTTGAGGCAACGGCAGCATACTACCACGAAAGTGATAAGATTACACAGTTTGCCGATGACAGGCTCATCGAAGATGGTACCGCAGAGGTCAGAACATCACAGGCCTACGATGAATACCGAAGGTGGTGTGATGAGAATGGCTGTTACTCCGAGAATAGTAGAAACTTCAATCAGGAGTTACGCAAATTCGGAAAAGTAGTCAGAAAGCGTCCGAAAGCTGGTGGAGAGAAAACCACAATGCTTATAGGATACAGGCTTAAGGTAGATTTCTTAAGCTAGGGGCAATATGTGGCTATTCAGAATGGTAAATCCTATAGGAAAAAATATTATAAAAAACACCATATGGACTAGCCACAAAATGCCCCGATTGTGAAAAAGCAAGAAGGGAGGAATGCCTTATGGTCAAGATTTGGGGAAGTGCCGAGAAGTTACATTTACTACCCGGCGATTGTGACACAGAGAAGTACAAGTGCATCCGTGTGTATATGAAACCGGATAACAACCTTGTCGGAGTATTCATGAGCAAGTCGGCAGAACCACCTCATTACTATGTGATTGATGGTTCACAGGAGATGTACTACAAAACCCGTGCCGAGGCAATCGGCTACTGTATCAGTAAAGGATACGCAGAGAAAACAGAGAATTAGGAGGATATGCAAATGTTTACACAGGATTATTTTGAGAAACACTTCAAACTTCACAACAAGATTGTGCTTTACACACCGGACGATATCAAGTTGGAGTTTACCAAAGAGCCACACTTCCATATGAGTGGCGGACACACATCACTGGACCTTATGGATGTGGAAGACCTTACCTCATTCTGCAATGCAAGAGGTTTGAAGACAAAACCAAGCAACAACATCACAGTTTAGCACGATAGGGTGACCCAAGGGGCGGTCATAATCTCTGTGGGATTTATGGCAGGGCAACGGTGCCACCCCTTCGTGTGAATAACTTACAAAAGTTTTAGGGGTATTAACCCCGGAAAGGAAAAATAATGGGAAAAAGAGGACCTATGCCGGGAACAGGTGGTAGACCAAGAAAAGCATTATCGGAAAAGTTAGCTGATGGTAATTCCAGATATAAACCAATAAAGGTTATACCTGCACCTTCTACATATGAAGGTATAGATATTCCAAAGCCAAATGATTACATCAAAGCAAAACAAAAAAACGGCAAGCCATTATATGCCGAGGAAATCTATAACAATACCTGGGGATGGCTTATTGAATGCAAGTGTGACCACTTATTCGTACCTGCAATTGTGGAGGAATATGCGATGAGTTTTGCACGTTGGATTCAGTGTGAAGAGGCAATTTCGGAGTATGGTTTTTTGGCAAAACACCCTACAACAGGACAGGCTATCACATCTCCGTATGTCAGTATGAGCCAGAGTTACATGAAACAGGCAACACAGCAATGGTCTTTAATTTATGAGATTGTAAAGGCTAATTGCACAGTAAATTTTGAAGGAGCAACACCCTACGAGGATGCAATGGAATTGTTGCTCAAGAGTAGAGAAAGGAGATTTTAACTATGGTTACAGAATCAATTTCAAACAACAATTTTTTACAGGAGGGAACAGAAATGGGGATTGATGAAATCACAATCAGTGGCAAGGATTATGCTACAGAATATTGGAACAAGGCAATGAGGGGTAAGCCAGCAGACTTTGAGAAACTTAAGGGTGGCAGAACGGCAACAGATATGTTTACTCTTCCTTACGATAGTAATCGTAAGTATATGGCTGAACTTGAAAAGGATAGTATCTTCCGTCAGTTTGCAACAAGTATCAATGTATCTTCATCCAACAATACCGTGCTTGCGTATGCGTCAGACGATGTGACCGCATGTGTGCCGGAAGGAGAATCTATTAATGTATCGGATCTAGCAGATGATTTTACAAGAATTAAGACAGAGGCTCATAAGGTGGTGTCACTCGTAAAAGTAGCGAATGCATTTGTTACTGATAATGCGTTTGATATCAAGAAACACCTTCCAAAACGATTTGCAAAGGTCTTTGGCAGAGCAGAAGAAAATCTCTTCATTAATGGAACGGGAGTAGGTCAGCCTGTGGGTATTTTGAATGACACATTGGGTGCTGAGACAGGAGTTGCCACAACTGACGTTACTTTCGATGATGTTATTAATCTTTATATGTCAGTAAAGGCAAAACATCGTAAGCATGGAGTATGGCTTATGAATGACGAGACAGCACTTGCTCTCCGTAAGCTTAAAGATAAGGACGGCAATTATTTATGGCAGGAGGATATGGATACCATTCTCGGTAAGCCTGTGTACATTTCAGAGTTTATGCCTAGCATTGCAACAGGCAAGAAAGTTATTGCTTTTGGTGATTTTAGTTACTACTGGATTCTTAATCGCAGACCTTTGGCTGTCAGAGCGCTTAAGGAGAAGTTCGAACTTTATGACCAGACGGGCTACCTTGGGATGGAGTATATTGACGGCAAACTTGTGAACAGAGAAGCAATCAAGGTTATGCAGATTTCATAACCAATACAAATATCATTAGTCGGGGCGGAGATATCCGTTCCGGCAGGGAGGTGAGCATAATGCATATGGTTGAAACAGAGAAAAATGATAGTGCGTTGCCTGTTGGTGAGAAGTTTATGCTCACTATCAAAGAGGCAGCACCTTACTACAATATAGGTACAAAAAAGCTGCGTAGGCTTGCAGAGGATAACCTTGGTGTGTTTTCAGTGTATAGCGGAAATAGATACCTAATTGTAAAAACAAAGTTCGAAGAATTCATCCTTAATTCTTCGGAAATATAGTTCCTTTTATCTGCTGAAAGTAGTTGCTATTTCAGGGGTGTAGAGTGAATATACGATGAACCCAATAAAACCTTGAAAACAGCCACTTTTGGCAGAAAGGAACGTAATGTTATGGCAAAGCCTAATTTAGCAGAAAAGGATATTTTGAACCCTTCGGAGGCGATTGAATATTTCGTCTTGAGCCGAAGAAAGTTCTATGATTTGTTGAAAAATACGGATGGAGAAGATTTCTTGGCATACTACGGAGAACGCAAGCTGATTATCCGTGTAGTTTTTGAAAAGTATTTATTGCACCATCCAGAGTTAAGGAGGCAGGTATAATGGCGAAAGCAGGAAGAGGGAAGACAAGGCGTGATTCCAAACGAAGAGTTCTTCGTCCGGGAGAGAGCGTCAGAGCAGATGGAAAATACCAATATAAATATCATATCGATGGCAAACCGCATTTTGTTTACAGTTGGAAGTTAGAGCCAACAGACAAATTGCCAAAGGGAAAAAAGCCATGCTTGTCACTCCGAGAACTTGAGAAACAGGTTAATTCTGAAATAGAAACACTCCCCAATATGGCAGATGGTCAAATGACGGTATGTGAACTTGTAGACCGATACTTAAAAACCAAGACAGGAGTCCGACAGAGTACCAAGCAAGGATATGTCACAGTGCAGAGAGTTCTTGCCAAAGAGCCTTTCGGAAAGAAGACAATTCGAAGTGTGAAAACATCGGATGCAAAACTGTTTCTTATCAAGCTACAACAAGAAGATAAGAAAAGCTACAGTTCCATCCACACAATCCGGGGAGTGCTTAGACCTGCCTTTCAGATGGCGGTGGATGACGATATCATAGTGAAAAATCCATTCGGATTTCAGCTTGCCGGGTTGTTGGTAAACGATTCGGTTACGAGAGAAGCAATTTCCAAAGACCAGATGCGAAAGTTCCTAAAGTTTGTCCATGACGATGTGGTATACTGCAAATATTATGAAGTGGTCTACATCCTCTTTCACACAGGAATGCGAATATCGGAATTTTGTGGTCTGACACTGAAAGACATTGATTTGGAAAAGCGAATTGTTAATATCGACCATCAGCTGCAAAGAACATCAGATATGAGGTATATCATAGAAACTACAAAAACGGATGCCGGAACAAGAAAAATTCCCATCACGGAGGATGTGGCAAAGATGTTTCAGGCTATCATTGAGGATAGAGTACCACCAAAAGTCGAGAAGGTGATTGATGGATATAGTGGATTCCTTTTCTACGATGAAAATGATATGCCTCTGGTGGCAATGCACTGGCAGCACCGATTCAATCACATGGTAGGTAGGTACAATGATATTTACCGGGTGCAGATGCCGAATATCACACCTCATGTGTGCCGACATACCTATTGCTCCAATATGGCAAAATCGGGAATGAATCCTAAGACGTTACAGTACCTCATGGGACATTCGGACATCAGCGTAACAATGAATGTGTACACGCATATTGGATTTGATGATGCTGAGGAAGAACTGAAACGGATGGAGGAGTTCCGGAAGACACAGGCAGAGGTTGAAAAGAAGAATGAGAAACCGATGTCACAGAAGATGTTCAAGGCAATTTAATATAGAAGAAAGATGACGCTTCGGCTTAGCTGGGGCGTTTTTTTGTTGTTAAAGACATCGTATATGTTATAATACTTGCATGATAGCTTTGGATAATTATTAATAAAACTTGGGTGTATATTAGAAAAAAATTGAATGCAAAGGAGAAAACTATGGGACAGGTACATGTAAAGGAAGGATACGAATTATATCAAATTATTACAGACTTTGGAGATCCGTTGGAAATATTTAGAGAGGGGATACAAAATTCGTTTGATGAATGCGCATCAGAGATTTATGTGAATGTTTATGAAAAACAAAAATTAGGCGGTGATAGTTCGTTAATCATAGAAATAATTGATAATGGAAGAGGACTGTCAAAAAAAAATATTGCTAATTTTTTTGATGTAGCAAATTCTACTAAAGTGACTGATGACTTTATTCCAAATTCAAAAACTAAGCATGGATATAAAGGACATGGTGCAAAAGTATTTTTTAACGCAAATGAGGTTTTGATTTGTTCAAAAACAAAGCAAGGAGAGTATTGGGCAGCACAATTAAAGAATCCTATTGAACAAATTGCTGATGGTGGTAAATTGTTCTATTCTGAGTGCGATAATCCTGATGAACTAAATATATCTTTACCAGAAGGATGGGAATCTGGATTTATGGTAAGAATTATTTCGCCTCGACATTTTAAAACACAACATACGCGATTTAAACTGAATCACATATACTTGAGGGATTATTGTAAATGGTATACTTTGGCAGGAACCGTAGAAACTTTGTACAATCAAGACCTGGTAAATAAAGATATAAAGATATATTTGAGTGGTCTGCTTCGGGATGAGTTTGTACAAAAGTATAATAATCAAAATATATGTGATCCAGTTCCAGTATTTAAAGATACAACATTTGGAAAATATGAAGAATTATCTTTAGGTCATTACTTTCCGCCGGAACGAACTTCAGATTCTTCTATGAAAAAATATGCTGATTCAATTGGAAGTAATAAACCCAAGTATATGTTTTATAGCAAACTTGTTTATAATGAAATAGTTACAACTGGAAGCATTGCATTTCGACTTATTATTTCGCTAGAAGGATATGAAACCAAAAGACGATATGATTTAAATTTATCTAGACAAGGCAAAGCTAGTGAAGAAGGAACTCATACAGATGGACAAAGATATGGTATATGGGCATGTAAGGGGGGCGTTCCAGTAGAAAAAGTAGATGATTGGATTGAAGGCGGAAGAGGTGTTGGTACATATACATATATGCAAGCCTTTATTGACTGTGATGATTTTCAGTTGACCGCTAATCGAGGTTCTATCATGAATACCGATATAGAAAAACTGGATATGATAAAAGCAGAAGTTAATAAGATATTTAAAAGTAAGACTGTAAAGAATGCTATGCAAGAAAGACTTGATTGGGAGGAATTAGAAAAAATTGAAAAATCATTGGAAGATGATCGTGAAGATTTGCAGAAAAGATTTAAAGCAGGAAAAAGAAGAAAAGTGATTCGTTTCGCTGATGGAACGGAAGTGCTAGAACCAACAAAAACAAAAAGCGGATATTCTGAATCAGAGACATTTGTTGTGTTAATGACTATAATGCAAAAATATCCGGATTTGTTTTCTTTCAATTTCATGGATTATAACACTACAAAGGGAATTGATTTTGTTGTAGATCATCTTGGAACACCAAAGTATATTGAACTAAAAGGTACATTGACTAAAAAGATAAATCATCCATTTAGGTATACATATAAATTTATATGTTATGATATTGATGTTAACAAAAATGAAATAGTAGAGGATAAAGAGGGATTCTATACAAGATTGCAAGTTATAGAGAATGCCAACTTTGAATCAAATGATATCACATATAACAAAAAAATGTTTACAGGATATAATTTGTTACCTGAAAAAACAACGAGTATACAGAGTATGGAAATAATTGTGTTAAAATCTTTTCTTACTGAAGTTCTTGGAGCTGTTATTGTGTAGATTTATTTCTGAATCTGTGATTTCCAAGCATAATAATTCCTTGACAGTGACTTATCATGTTTTGTCGTATTTTTGAAGGTGAAAGATTTGTAGCATATTGTATAGATTTCTATGCAATAAAAGGAGGAAAGCACAATGACTCAATATAGTAAGAGAGCATATAAATTGGCAAAAGACAATACTAATATTAATTCTGACGGAAAAGCTGTAATACTAGAAAATGATGAGTGGCGTGATGAGAAAGAATGGGATGCAATGTTTGAACAGTTACAGAAAGACCGGGAAATTTCTGATTAGATGGAGGTAGTTATGAGATTGCATGATTTTCTATCGTTTTTTGATGAATCAACAATGGTAAAAATAATAGATAAGGATGAAGTATTAATGGAATGCAAGGTTGGAGAGGTGACTCAAAGGGTTTTAAATTGTCGTTTCCTAAAAAATGTCATATAGAGAATGGTATTCTATTTGTATATACGGAAATTAGTCAACCAGAAGATATGTTGGATGAATACGAGTAAAGAGAACTGTAATTCAGTAAGATGCTAGGTAATTTGGTGATAGCAAAAAAATTATGAGCTGGTAAAATCAATGCTTAGTAGTAAGCATTTTCATTTTACTACCAATTTTACTACTAACAGGTAGTAATAACTTGCTCCATCTTGACGTATTTTGCCAAGATGCCAGACTAAGAACATATTTTACAAATACATGAAATTCCTTGCAAAACAGGGCATTTCAGGGCAAAAAGGAGTAAATCAAAACGATGATAAAAATATTATTCATCTGCCACGGCAACATCTGCCGTTCCCCCATGGCAGAATTCATATTAAAAGATATAGTAACAAAACGTGGTATTGCCGATCAGCTTGAGATCGCATCGGCAGCCACCAGCACAGAAGAGATTTGGAATGGTGTTGGGAATCCGGTGTATCCACCGGCAAGAGAAGAACTTGCCAGACATGGGATAAGTTGCAAAGGCAAACGGGCGGTGCAGCTTACAGCCTCAGATTATGATTATTACGATTATCTGATCGGTATGGATTCTATGAATATGAGGAATATTGAACGAATGACCGGACACAGACGTGGGGATAAGATCTATAAGATGCTGGAGTTTGCCGGGCGGGATGCAGATGTCAGAGATCCGTGGTACAGTGGAAATTTTCGGGAGACTTATGAAGATGTTGTAGAAGGCTGTCAGGCGTTTCTTGACTGGTTGACAATTAACAAGAAATTAAGTAATTGATTAACCCAAATTTCACTTGATTTCCGAATAATTAAGTTGGATGCGAACTTTCTTTTTGCTAAAGAACATGTTAATATATATATAATAGCAAGTTCCTGTGGAAACAGAACATGTAAAATTAGGTAAGTATTCATTGTTGGGAGAAGATATTATTATGGCATTTGAATCATGGAGAGAGATTAACAGAATAAGGAAAAATCACCGCGACGCCATATATTTTTACGCGAATCTGCAAGAGCGGTTTTACACGATTGAGGAAAATGATATTCTGCCTGATGAGTTGGATCCGGATGATAAAAATTTACTAAAAGCATTTTGCGACTGCACATGTATAGAAGAAACAGAGAAGAATAAAATGTGCAATTTGTATAGACAGATTGAGCAGGGAACAAAAGAGCCGATCAAGATGGATGATTTGGAGACGTGGGTGCATCTTGAGACCAGATCAGGGAAGAAAGCTCTGATGGCAGTCCTTTGTTACCTTGAGAAAGATGAAAAAGGATTGATTCGGGAGTATGTGGGCATGATACGGATCATGCGCAAACAGGAATTAGAGAATCGGGAGATTGTGACATCGTTTAGCAATGATAAGAATCCGGCATTCTTTCTCAAGAAGATTGCGCGTTTTCAGGCAGAGCATCCGGAGCGGAAGTATGCATATATTCAGTTTGATGTCCGTAGATTTAAGTATATCAATGAGAAGTATGGCAGTGATACAGGAGATGATATTCTTCGGTATATATATGACACGCTGGATGTGATGTGTGATAAGGAACATCTGCATTGTAGATTGTCAGCGGATGTATTCCAGATCGTGACCTATTATAATTCCAGAGAAGAAATCATGGAATTTATTGATAAACTTGATGAAAAGATTCGGAGATATGGTGATATCAAGTTAAGCATTACATATGGAGTGAATATCGTACCGGGCAGTTCAACGGCATATCGCAAGCATGGAGATGAAGCAGGACTTGCCCGTGCAGAGGGTAAGCGGACGATTTTGAATAAGGTTGTATTCTATGAGGATACGCTGATGAATCATGTGAAACAGACGGGAGCGATCGAGGAAGTTGAGGAGGAGGCTCTGAGACGGGAAGAATTTCAGGTTTATCTTCAGCCGAAGTACCAGTATGACAGAAGCCGTGCGAAGATCGTTGGAGCAGAGGCGCTTGTGCGCTGGATTGATGCAAATGGAAAATGCAAGTCGCCGATGGAATTTATTCCGGTATTTGAGGCAAATGGATTTATATACAAATTAGACTGTTTCATGTGGGAGATGGTATGTAAAGTTATCAGAAGATGGCTGGATACCGGAAGGCAACCACTTCCAATCTCGGTAAATGTGTCGAGAACCTATCTTCAGAAAGAAGATGTTGCAGGATATATCAAGAATCTGATCGACAAATATCAGATTCCGATGGAGCTGTTCCAGTTAGAAATTACGGAGACAATGGAGAATGCAGAATCATTGTCTTATATCAATAGTTTGAAACAGGCGGGATTTACATTGTTAATGGATGATTTCGGATCAGGTTATTCTTCCCTTTGTATGTTGAAGAATACACCATTTGACGTATTGAAGATGGATCGGCAGTTTTTGGATGAATGTTTGGACAGTAAACAGGGTAAGACGATCATTTCTCATGTGATATCCATGTCAAATGATTTGGGCTTAAGTATTATAGCAGAAGGCGTAGAGAATCGAGGAACGGCAGATTTCCTTTATGATAATGGATGTAGTGTATCTCAGGGATTTTATTTTTCCAAGCCTGTTTCGATTCCGGAGTTTGAGCATATGTTGGATGAACAGCAGACAGAGCAGCAGAGGTAGATATAAGGAACGGGAGGACAAAGTACTGTTGGAACTTTTGGATGGAAGACCGGAGAATACGAAAGGAAGACTGGAGAAGGAGATTCGGGTATATGATTTTCTTGACCATCTTGGAATAGAATATAAGAGAGTCGACCATGAACCGGCATTTACGATGGAAGTATGTGAGGAGATTGATAAGATGTTGCAGGCGACAATCTGTAAGAATCTTTTCCTGTGCAATCGTCAGAAGACACAGTTTTATCTGTTGATGATGCCGGGAGACAAGCCGTTTAAAACGAAGGAGATCACTTCACAGATCGGGAGCGCAAGACTGTCATTTGCATCGGCTGAGGACATGGAGAAATATCTGGATATCGAACCGGGGGCTGTCAGTGTCATGGGACTGATGAATGATACGGAGCATCATGTACGGCTGCTGGTGGATGAAGACATATTAAAAGGCGAGTATCTTGGCTGCCATCCATGTGTGAATACATCCAGTCTGCAGATGCGCACGGCAGATGTATTCGGATTGTATCTGGATGCGGTCGGACACGATATGACAAAAGTCGTCCTGACAGGTGAAGCATAGAGCAAAGAAAAAACCAGGCCATAAGTCATATACATTCAGGGAAATGTTGTTGACCATGTGTTTGGTTTTTGCTATGTTTAGACGAGAGATTTGAAAGGAAATAAAATATGAAAGAAAATATAAAGGGACGGCCGGGAAATAGAAAACCGGATGGCAGAAAAGTCCAGTCTCCAAATAAGAAACCCAACCCCGTGGCATACGAATATACAGACGAAGAATACCGGAGATTACTTGTAAAGAAGCAGACAGAGATGGAAAAGCTGCTTTCAGGATTTGCACCGGTCGATCCAATCGTGGGAATGGAAAATCCGTATTATTACAGGAACAAAGTATGTGCGGAATTCAGAAAACTGAAGAATGGTACGATCATCTCCGGCCGATATCAGGAGGGTACTCATAATGTCATAGAGACAAAAGGCTGCAAGATCGAAGATCAGCGGGCGGATGCGATCATTCAGGATATCACAGGACTGTTCCGGTCATTTAAAATGATGATCTATAATGAAGACAGCGGATATGGACTGATCCGTCATGTGCTGATCCGGACAGCACATCAGACCGGACAGATCATGGTGATCATTGTGACGGCATCTCCGGTATTTCCGTCGAAGAAGAATTTTGCAAATGCACTTTTGAAGCTTCATCCGGAGATCACAACGATCGTTCAGAATATAAATACAAAGGATACGAATATGGTGTTAGGTGACCGAAATCAGGTCATCTATGGCAAAGGCTATATAGAAGATGTTCTCTGTGGCAAACGGTTTCGTCTGTCGCCGGGAAGCTTTTACCAGATCAATTCTGTTCAGACGGAGAAATTATATAACAAGGCGATCAAATATGCGGATCTGAAAAAGAAAGAGACGGTGATAGATGCATACTGCGGAATCGGAACGATCGGTATCGTTGCAAGCGACCGGGCAAAACGAGTGATCGGTGTGGAACTGAATGCAGAAGCAATCCGTGATGCGAAGATTAACAGCAGGATGAACAAGATAGAAAATATCGAGTTCTATGCAAATGATGCAGGCAGGTTTATGGTAGAACTGGCAGACGCAGATGAGCATATTGATGTTGTGTTTATGGATCCGCCTCGTTCAGGAAGCACAGAAGAATTTCTTTCTTCTGTTGTGACTCTGTCTCCGCGTAAGGTAGTTTATATTTCCTGTGGACCGGATACCCTTGCGAGGGATCTGAAGTATCTGACCACACATGGCTATCAGGTGTTAAAGATCACACCATTTGATCTCTTCCCATTTACTGAGCATACAGAGGTTGTTACGCTATTGACGAGAGACAGAGTTATTTTTAAGTAGGAGAGGAACGTTATTAAAGATGAAAGAAAAGATAAAATTATTATCCGGTGCACAACTGAAATATATAGCATTTGCTTCAATGTTGATCGATCATGTTAATAAAACATTTTTCATATATTTTAACAGTAAGGCTTTAATAGTTATGAGTGAACTGTTTGATATATTAGGCAGGATCGCATTTCCTATCTTTATTTCCCTGTTGGTGGAGGGATATTTTAAAACGAGAAATCGATGGAGATATTTGGGAACACTCCTGGTATTTGGAATTATATCAGAGGTTCCGTTTGATATGTGTACATCTAATGTATTTTTTGAACCAAACTGGAATAATATCATGTTTACGCTTGCGCTGGTGTTGGCGATGATCTGGATTATTGATGCCCTGAAAAAGAAGATGCAGACGCTGCCCAAGTTCTTGTGGTATCTTGTATCTTTTATAATTGTAGCAGTAACTTGTCTGATAGCCATGAATCTGAGTCTGGATTATGATTCCCATGCGGTGTTGATCGGTTATTTTCTGTATCTTTTTCATGACAGACCGATTATTGCTATTCCGTTTAATTTTGCATCGATGTATAAGGAACCATGGGCACTTCTGGGTTTTGGCCTGATGCTTACTTATAATGGAAAGCGTGGAAAGCAGAATAAGCTTGTGAACTATTTGTTTTATCCGGTGCATCTTCTGATATTGGGAATTCTGAGAATGTGTCTTGGAATTTGACAGTAATTTGACGGCAACCGGCTGATAATCATTGAATTTTATGCCCCAATGTAGTATAATCATCGTGCTATTTTGGGGCTTTTTTGCGCCATTATACAGGTAAAGAACAAGAATACAGAGAAAAATTACCTTGTGGCATCAACTTTGAACGGCCATCTGACATAACGTAATATGGCTGAATGGTATGAGTTGTATGACCTTATAAATCAAGGTTTTAAGGAGGAATTATAACCATGAAGCTCGGCATAGTTGGACTTCCCAATGTTGGAAAAAGTACATTATTTAACTCTCTGACAAAAGCAGGTGCAGAATCAGCAAACTATCCATTCTGTACCATCGACCCCAATGTAGGTGTCGTTGCAGTACCGGATGAGAGGTTAGACAAGCTGACAGAGATGTATCACTCGGCAAAGACCACTCCTGCAGTTATTGAATTCGTAGATATCGCAGGACTCGTAAAGGGCGCATCCAAAGGCGAAGGTCTGGGAAACCAGTTCCTTGCAAATATCAGAGAGGTAGATGCGATCGTTCATGTTGTCAGATGCTTTGAAGATACAAATGTTATTCATGTAGATGGTTCGGTTGATCCGATCCGTGATATTGAAACGATTAATCTGGAGCTGATCTTTTCCGATATCGAAGTTCTGGATCGTAGAATAGCAAAGACGATACGAGGTGCAAGAAATGATAAGATGCTTGCAAAGGAGCTGGATTTCCAGCAGCGTATCAAAGCACATTTGGAGGAAGGCAAGCTTGCAAAGACTCTTGAAGTAACAGATGAGGACGAACAGGGTTGGATCGAGGAATACAACCTTCTTACATGGAAACCGGTTATTTTCGCAGCAAATGTAAGCGAAGACGATGTAGCAGATGATGGAGCATCAAATGAGTATGTTCAGAAAGTAAAAGAATATGCAAAAGAATTTGATTCAGAAGTATTTGTTGTCTGTGCACAGATCGAGCAGGAGCTGGCAGAACTGGATGACGAAGAAAAGAAAATGTTTTTGGAAGACCTTGGAGTAAAAGAATCCGGTCTTGATAAGCTGATAAAGGCAAGCTATTCACTGCTTGGACTGATCAGTTATCTGACAGCCGGTGAGACAGAATCCAGAGCATGGACGATCAAGAAGGGAACAAAAGCGCCGGGAGCAGCCGGCAAGATTCATTCTGATTTTGAGCGTGGATTCATCAAGGCAGAGGTTGTAAGTTATAAAGATCTTATGGAATGTGGCAATATGGTAGCTGCCAAGGAAAAAGGTCTGGTAAGACAGGAAGGTAAAGAATATGTGGTAGAGGACGGAGATGTCATCCTCTTTAAGTTCAACGTATAATACAGCTTCCTTTAGGAGATAACAAGAAAATGGAAACAATTTCAGAATATTTTAACAGTATTATCTTTCCGCATTTGGGAATCTTCCTGAAGCATGTAGGTGATCATATATCCATTGGCAGCTTTGAGATCCGGTTTTATGGTATCATCATTATGTGTGGATTTATCCTTGCCTACTTCCTTGTGACAAATGAAGCGAAACGAACAGGACAGGATCCGGAAATGTATCTGGACTTTATCCTGATCCTGATCATTCCGGTAATCTTAGGCGCAAGAATTTATTATATATTGTTCCGGCTGGATCAGTATATAGTGGCGGGAAATATAAAAGAAACCATCCTTGGCATGTTAAATATCAGAGGTGGCGGACTTGCGATCTATGGTGGTGTAATTGCTGGTATTATTACCGGATGCATTTTTGCGAAGAAGCGGAAGGTAAATGTGCTTCGGCTTGCCGACACAGCAGCGTTTGGTCTGCTGATCGGACAGATCCTTGGACGCTGGGGCAATTTCTTCAACAGGGAGGCGTTTGGTGCGTATACAGATTCTGTATTTGCGATGGGAATCCCTCTTGATTATTACAGACATGAAGGAACACTAAACAGTCTGATCAACAGTGGAGTGATCTCAGATACCATGCTTGCAAATACACAGATGCTTCATGGTATGGAATGTATAACAGTACATCCTACGTTCCTGTATGAGTCACTCTGGAATCTGATGTTGCTGATCTTTCTTCTTATATATAGAAAGCATCAGAAGTTTACAGGTGAATTCGCATTTATCTATGTAGCAGGCTATGGACTTGGAAGATGTATCGTTGAAGGACTTCGTACAGATTCCTTAATGATCGGCAATTCCGGTATCCGTGTATCACAGCTTCTTGGATTTGCATGCTTTTTAGTTGGTGCAGTTGTGCTCATCGTTGGTTATGTTCGCAGAGCAAAAGGGCAGTTGCAGACCATTGAAAATGAGTCTGTTCAAGCGCCTTCAGAGGATGGAAACAACTAGGCTCAATGCGGTAATTCATTGCGTGAAAAAAATATTTAAAAAAGTTGAAAAAAGTTGTTGACAGATACAACGTCTTATGATAACATATCCATTGTTGTGAGGCAAATAAATCACAACAATGGAAAATGCGCGAGTGGCTCAGCGGTGGAGCACCTCCTTGCCAAGGAGGGGGTCGCGGGTTCGATCCCCGTCTCGCGCTCTTATTATTTTATAGGAAGTCTTATTTAAGACTTCCTATTTTTATGTAGCAAAGGTTTTGAAACCAACCATATGAGCCACTGCTATTTATCAGAAAAACAGTAGCATAGACGACTGACTTTCGATGATCCGATGCTGGAACAAAGGGCTTCTTCTTAATAATCCTAAAGAAGATTTAATAATTGTTTTATTGTAGTTTCCTCCGAAATATGATATTTTCCCATCATATAAAGCATTCCCAAAGATATAGATAGAAGAAAAGTAAGTAAAAATTACGCAAAAAATGAAAAAATGAGGTAATTATTTGTAAAATTTGCGGATTGAATAAAAAGAAAGGGATGCTATAATGAAACCGATTTAATCTTATTCTGAAATTACCGGTTTATGAATAAGATAACAGGATTGCATTAAGTATTTGGTTAGTGGTTGCCGAATCACGGCAGAATGGAGTTTTAGATGAAAGACAAATTGAAGAAATTGTGTAGTACAGCTATATTCCAGTGTGTTGCGATTGCAATTGTGCTGGATATTATTTTGGAGATATTGGGAAGACACTCATTTATCAATACGATGAAATATATTGTGAATGAACCATTGGTGTTCCTGTATAACTGTTCCATTATCTTTTTTACTCTGACATTGGCACTGCTGATGCGTAAGAGAGTGTTTGGTTATGGTATTATTTCATTTGCATGGCTGCTTTGTGGTGTAACGAACTGTATTGTTTTAGGCTTTCGTATCACTCCGTTTTCAGCGATCGATATGCTGATGGCGAGAAATACAATCACCATCATTGATAAGTATTTCTCAGTATGGCAGGTTGTATTCATTGGTGTAGCGTTATTTGTTGCACTGGCAGCGGTTATCATATTGTTCTTAAAGTCCCCGACAATCCAGGGAAATATTTACAGAATCCGTACAACGGTTCTGATCGTTGCATCTTTCTGTATGGTTATGCTGTTTACAAAGATTGCATTAAATGCGCAGGCAATCTCGGATAACTTTGCAAATCTGGCAACAGCATATGATAAATATGGTTTTGTATATTGCTTTTCAAACAGTGTAGTGGATGTCGGAATCAGTGAACCGTCAGATTACAGTGAAGAAAAGATGCTTGAGATCAAGGATGAACTGGATACGGTGAAAGCTTCGGGAGCAAAATTTGCAAAGAGAAAGCCAAACGTAATTGTAGTTCAGTTGGAATCCTTCATGGATCCGTCATATGTAAAAGAATTATCTTTTAATATGAATCCGATTCCGAATTTCACAAAATTAAAAGAAGAATGTTCGTCAGGTTTCCTTACGATGCCTGCAATCGGAGCGGGAACGGCAAATTCAGAATTTGAGGTGCTTTCCGGATTTGATGTGGCATACTTCGGTGCCGGTGAATATCCATATAAGACGGTACTTGGAAGTACAACCTGTGAGACGATGGCGACACAGTTTAAAAAGCTTGGTTATTCTACTCATGCGATGCATAACCATGACGGTACATTCTATGACCGTTATATCGTATACAAGAATCTTGGCTTTGATACATTTACCCCTATGGAATACATGTATGACGTAGAGCATACCCAGAAAAACTGGGAAAAGGATAATGTACTGACCGGAGAGATCATGAAGACCCTGAAATCTACAGAGGACAAGGATTTTATCTTCACGGTCAGCGTTCAGGGACATGGAAGATATCCGAGTGAATTAGATTATGAGAATTATTCCTATCCGGTAAAAGTAACAGGTACGGGAAGTGAAGAACTGGACAATGAATGGACATATTATTGCAATCAGCTTCATGAGATGGATGAATTTATCAAGGATTTAATTGAAGAACTGAAGAATTATGATGAAGATGTAGTACTGGTAATGTATGGTGATCATTTACCGGGATTTGAACTGACAAATGATGATGTAGAGAATGGAAATCTGTACCAGACGGAATATTTCATGTGGAGCAATATGAAGCATTTCATTGATAAAGATGAAGATATCCCGGCTTATGATCTGAGTACGAAGCTGTTTGATGTGATCGGACTTGAAAAGAGTGCCATGCAGAAGGTGCATACACTTTACAGCGAAGATGATCCTGAATACAGCGATGTAATGTGGAATGTAGAATATGATATGTTATACGGTAAGCGATATATGTATCCGGATGGCTGGCCATATGAGCCTACCGATATGCAGTATGGTGTAGAACCAATCTATATTACGGATATAAAAGAAGGCGATTATCAGAAATTGTCCGATGACCCGGAGAAAGCACCGGAGCAGCTCCATGGATATTATATCAAGGGTGAGAATTTCAATGAATGCAGTTTTGTTTGGATCAACAACGGATTCAAGAAGGAAACAATCTATATAGACCGGAATACTCTGTTTATTCCTGATATCACGTTTGACGATGGTGAGGAAGTCTATGTTGCTCAGGTTGGTGATGACAGCATTGATATCGGAAAGTCGGAAGCGTTTATTTATCAGACTCCGGTAGCAGAAAATTAAAGATAACTGATAATTCCTCATAAAAAAGAAATTTTTTGGTAATAAATAATCTTGACATTAAATAGGTTATTTGATAGCATAGCATCATATATTTTGGATATAACAGGAGCGTTCGTTTGAATGCTCCTGTTATATCAACTTACAAATAAAAAAAAGAAAGTGAGAGAAAAAAATGGGTAAGATCATAGGCGAAGGAATTACATTTGATGACGTATTATTAGTACCTGCATATTCTGAGGTGCTTCCAAATGACGTGGATTTAACAACTAACTTAACAAAGAAAATACAGCTTCAGATTCCTCTTATGAGTGCCGGTATGGATACCGTAACAGAGCACAGAATGGCTATCGCTATGGCTCGTCAGGGTGGTATCGGTGTTATTCACAAAAATATGTCAATCGAGGAGCAGGCAGAGGAAGTAGATAAGGTTAAGCGTTCTGAGAATGGTGTAATTTCTGACCCATTTTATTTATCTCCTGAGCATACACTTGCCGATGCAAATGCACTTATGGCAAAGTTCAGAATTTCAGGTGTGCCTATCACAGAGGATGGCAAATTAGTCGGTATCATTACAAACCGTGACCTGATGTTTGAAGAAGATTATTCCAAGAAGATCAGCGAGTCAATGACTTCAGAAGGTCTGATCACAGCAAAGGAAGGCATTACATTACCGGAAGCAAAGAAGATTCTTGCAAAGGCTCGCAAAGAAAAGCTTCCGATCGTTGACGATGATTTCAGATTAAAAGGACTTATCACAATTAAGGATATTGAAAAGACGATCAAATATCCACATTCTGCTAAGGATCCACAGGGAAGACTTCTCTGTGCAGCAGCCGTTGGATGTACAGCAAATATTCTGGATCGTGTTGCTGAACTTGTATCAGCAAAGGTTGATGCGATCGTTATTGATACAGCACATGGACATTCAGCAAACGTACTTCGTACTTTCAAGATGGTAAAGGAGAAGTATCCGGATCTTCAGGTTATCGCCGGTAACGTAGCTACTAAGGCCGGTACACAGGCAATGATCGATATGGGCGTAGATGCAGTTAAGATCGGTATCGGACCTGGTTCTATCTGTACAACCCGTGTTGTTGCAGGTATCGGTGTACCACAGATCACAGCTATTATGGAAGCATATGATGCAGCTATGAATGCAGGTATTCCTGTTATCGCTGATGGTGGTATCAAGTACTCAGGAGATATCACAAAGGCAATTGCAGCAGGTGCAAATGTATGTATGATGGGTAGCTTATTTGCAGGTACAGATGAAGCTCCTGGTGACTTCGAATTATATCAGGGACGTAAGTACAAGGTATACAGAGGTATGGGTTCTATCGCAGCTATGGAGAATGGAAGCAAGGACAGATACTTCCAGGAGAATGCAAAGAAGCTTGTTCCGGAAGGTGTAGAAGGACGTGTTGCATACAAGGGTTCTGTTGAAGATACTGTATTCCAGTTGATCGGCGGACTTCGTTCCGGTATGGGATACTGTGGAGCTCATAACATTCCTGAATTACATGAAAAAGCAGAGTTTGTTAAGATCTCAGCAGCATCATTAAAAGAGAGTCATCCACATGATATTCATATCACAAAGGAAGCTCCAAACTACAGCGTAGAGTAATAAAAGTATTTAATAGAAATATAAGTTAGAATATAGCCGGTGAGAATATGCAGATAACATATATCACTGGCTATATTTGAGTACTGAGTTTGGCGACTGCTGTGATGACATAAAAGTATAAGAAGTCTGTGTCTGCGATTATCATGATGACATATGTTTTAATAATTGGAAGGAGAATTAAGATGCTCTATCTGGCACCTTTAGAGGGGATAACCGGATATATATACAGAAATGCATACCAGAAATATTTTGGAGGAATCGATCGGTATTTTACGCCTTTTATAGCTCCTGCAAAGGGGAAACCGTTCAGACATCGTGAGCTGGCTGATGTTCGCCCTGAACATAATACGGGCATAATGGTGATTCCACAGATTCTGACGAATCATTCAGAAGGCTTTATAAAAGCGGCAAAAGCTTTAACTGATATGGGATATGATGAGATCAATATAAACATGGGTTGTCCTTCCGGTACGGTTGTTTCAAAAGGAAAAGGTTCAGGGATGTTGGCAGATCCCGTAAAGCTGGATCATTTCCTTGAGGAGATATTTGCAGCCGATATCTGCAAAATATCGGTAAAGACCAGACTGGGAATGGAATTTGCAGATGAATTCCCGGATATACTGGATGTATTAATGAAATATCCATTTACCGAAGTGATCATTCATCCAAGAACCAGAGAAGATTATTATGGTGGCAGCGTAGATCTTGCTATGTTCGATCTGGCAGTAGAACGATACGGAGAGCAGACAGAAAGTGTCCTTTGCTATAATGGTGATATTACCGATGCTGCCGGCTATAAAAATATTCAGAAACGATATCCACAGGTTGATAAGATCATGATCGGACGTGGAATCATAGGAAATCCGTTTCTTCCACAGGAGATTGCGGAACAGAGGTGCTGTTATAACGCAGGAATCCTTCTGGCATTCCACGATGAACTGTTTGCCGGTTATATGGAAGCAGGGCTTGGGGCGAGAAATGTCATGTTTAAGATGAAAGAGTTGTGGTCGTTTATGGAATGTCTTTTTGAAGCTCCCGACCAGCAGAAGATATTAAAAAAGATCCGCAAAGCCAACGATCCGGATACCTACAACACCGAAGTCCGGAAGCTGTTGCGGTAATGAAGAAAACAGAATAAAAATGAGAAAAAGATATTAGCATGAAGTATATCCTATAAGTTGAATACTAGAAAAAGGAAGCTGACAATAATATGTATTGCCAGCTTCCTTTTTTATAGGGGAAGTTTAGAACTCATTTCCGGGAAAATGAGGGATTCCGTCAAAACCTGCCTTCAGATCGTCGTCGGTAGGAATATAATCGCTCATCTCACCATCGTTATATTTGCCATAAGCAACCATATCGAAATATCCGGTTCCGGTCAGACCAAAGACGATCGTCTTTTCTTCCCCGGTTTCTTTACATTTCAGTGCCTCGTCGATAGCAACACGGATCGCGTGGCTGCTTTCAGGAGCAGGAAGAATACCTTCCACTCTTGCAAATTGGGTTGCTGCTTCAAATACTGCTGTCTGTTCAACACTTCTGGCTTCGATGATGCCATCATGATAGAGCTGGGATACAACAGGGCTCATACCGTGATAACGAAGTCCGCCTGCATGGTTTGGTGAAGGAATGAATCCGCTTCCGAGGGTGTACATCTTTGCCAGTGGACATACCTTGCCGGTATCACAGAAATCATAGGCATAGACACCTCTTGTCAGACTTGGGCAGGATGCCGGTTCTACAGCGATGATCCGGTAGTTCTTCTCGCCACGGAGAACCTCGCCTGCAAATGGGGAGATCAGACCACCGAGGTTTGAACCGCCGCCGGCACATCCGATGATGATATCCGGTGTGATGTTATATTTGTCAAGTGCTGCTTTTGTTTCAAGACCGATAACAGTCTGGTGAAGTAATACCTGATTCAGTACACTTCCGAGTACATAGCGATAGCCTTCCTGCTTGGACTCTGCTTCAACAGCTTCTGAGATGGCACAGCCAAGGCTTCCGGTTGTTCCAGGATGCTCAGCAAGGATCTTGCGGCCAACCTCTGTTGTGGTACTAGGAGATGGAGTTACGGTTGCACCGTAGGTACGCATAACTTCACGACGGAATGGCTTCTGTTCATAGGAAACCTTAACCATATATACCTGACAGTCCAGACCAAAGTAGGAGCATGCCATAGAGAGGGCGGTTCCCCACTGACCGGCACCGGTCTCGGTTGTAACACCCTTTAAACCCTGCTGCTTAGCATAATAAGCCTGAGCGATAGCGGAGTTTAATTTGTGGCTGCCGCTTGTGTTGTTTCCTTCAAATTTGTAGTAGATCTTAGCTGGTGTCTGCAGCTTTTCTTCCAGACAGTATGCACGAACCAGTGGAGCAGGACGGTACATTTTATAGAAGTCCTGAATTTCCTGTGGAATCGGGATGTATGGAGTGGTGTCATCCAGCTCCTGCGCGATCAGTTCGTCACAGAATACAGGACGAAGATCATCGGCTGTCATTGGCTGAAGTGTTCCCGGATTTAACAGAGGTGCCGGCTTGTTCTTCATATCGGCACGTACGTTATACCACTCTTTTGGGATCTCGTTTTCACTTAAATAGATTTTGTACGGAATGTTTGCATCTTTTTTCATAATCATAACCCTCCAATGCTTGATTCATTTGTATAAATAGTTTAAGTTATCCCGGTTATCTTTGATGGGATATATAAATATGTTCCGGGGAATTTTATAATGTCATGCATTTTGCAAAATCATCATCCTTGTGGGCAAAGAATTTTGCATGGATTTGTGATAGATATTAAGACATAAAAAAACTGCCCCAGTATAAAAATGCTGGGACAGGAGATTGTTCATTAGAAAATGTTTCCTGCGGTGCCACCCGGCTTGACGTATCAGATACGCCCGCTCATTGTCTGCAAATACATACATTACAGATATCTCGTTCTTAACGGAGTATCATCTCCGGCTTACATACAGAATGCATATACAGGAATCGTACCACATCGTTCAGCTTGCCCTCGGGAGTCCATTCCATCATAGAAAACATACTGCCTTCCACCGGCGGCAGCTCTCTGGGATGTTTGTCGCATCATGTACTTACTCTCCTTCAACGGTTTAAAGCAATACTAGCATAATTGTTTTTATGTGGCAAGTATTTTTTTATGAATGGGGTTGTATTTTTAAGAAAAGTCCGTTGACAAGCCATTTTCCCTGCTATATAATTGACACATTGAAAAGGCGAAGACGGAGAGAAGTAGCGCTTTTTATCGCTCCCAGAGAGCCGGTGGTGGTGAGAATCCGGCAGAATGAATAAGCGTGAATAACACTCTAACAGCTGCAAGCTGAACCCGTGAAGAAGACATTTGCAGAGATGACCGGAAAATGCGAGATGGTTGTTCTGCGAAATGGATCTCACAGTAGTAGGTGCGCCGCAATTGTGCGTGAAACAAGGAAAGGGACTGTCAGATAAGAGACAGTAAATCAGGTGGTACCGCGGATATGAATTATGTTCGTCCTGGATGCAGGGCAGGCATAGTTCTTTTTTTATGCAACCTGTGAAATATAAAAATCAGTCAAAGGAGATAATGCAGACAATGACCATTTCAAACATTTATCGTAACAGAACCTTAAATGAGATCAGCGAAGGCGACGTTGGCGCAGAGCTGAAGGTGGCAGGATGGATCGAGAACATCCGTGACCATGGTGGTGTATCCTTCATCGACCTGAGAGATATGTATGGTGTTCTTCAGGTAGTTATGAGAGACACTTCATTATTAGATGGACTTACAAAAGAGGATTGTGTATCCATCTCAGGTGTGATCGAGCACAGAGATGAGGAGACATACAATCCAAAGATCCCGACAGGAACAATCGAACTGGAGGCACATTCCGTAGAAGTGCTTGGAAGAGTATACAAGCAGGTTCCGTTTGAGATCATGACATCCAAGGAGACAAGAGAAGATGTCCGACTCAAATACAGATATCTGGATCTTAGAAATAAAAAAGTAAAGGATAATATGATCTTCCGTTCACAGGTGATCAGCTTCCTTCGTCAGAAGATGACAGAGATGGGATTCTTAGAGATCCAGACACCGATTCTGTGTGCTTCATCACCGGAAGGTGCAAGAGACTATATTGTTCCATCCAGAAAATTTAAAGGCAAGTTCTATGCTCTGCCACAGGCTCCACAGCAGTACAAGCAGCTGCTGATGGTTGCAGGATTTGACAAATATTTCCAGATTGCACCATGCTTTCGTGACGAGGATGCAAGAGCAGACCGTTCACCGGGTGAGTTCTATCAGCTCGATTTTGAGATGAGCTTTGCAACACAGGAAGATGTATTTAAAGTAGGAGAGGAAGTTCTCTCAGCAACATTTGAGAAATTCGCACCGGAAGGCTCTGTTGTAACACAGGCTCCTTATCCGATCATCAGCTATAAGCAGGCAATGTTAGAATTCGGTACGGATAAGCCGGATCTTCGTAATCCGCTTCGTATCATCGATCTGACAGATTTCTTCCAGAGATGTACATTTAAGCCATTCCATGGCAAGACTGTACGTGCGATCAATGTACCGAAGAAACTGTCAAAGGGACAGCATGAGAAGCTCTTAAAGTATGCTCAGTCTATCGGTATGGGAGGTCTTGGATATCTGGAAGTTCTGGACGATATGACATACAAGGGACCGATCGATAAGTTCATTCCGGATGATATGAAGAGTGAGATCGCAGAGCTTGCAAATCTGAAAGCAGGTGATACTATCTTCTTCATTGCCGATGTAGAAGAACTGGCAGCTTCCTTTGCAGGACAGCTTCGTAATGAGATCGGTGCAAGACTTGATATGATCGAGAAGAATGCATACAGATTCTGCTATATTAACGATTTCCCTATGTACGAGTACGATAAGGAAACAAAGAAGATCATCTTTACACATAATCCGTTCTCTATGCCACAGGGTGGTCTGGAAGCTTTAAATGAGAAGAATCCGTTAGATGTTCTGGCATACCAGTATGATATCGTATGTAATGGTATCGAGCTTTCATCCGGTGCTGTCAGAAATCACGATATGCAGATCATGGTAAAAGCATTTGAGATCGCAGGATATACAGAAGAAGATCTGAAGACAAAGTTTGGAGCACTTTACAATGCATTCCAGTTCGGTGCACCACCACATGCCGGTATGGCTCCCGGTGTTGATCGTATGATCATGCTCCTTCGTAATGAAGAAAATATTCGTGAGATCATTCCGTTCCCTATGAACGGAAATGCACAGGATCTGATGTGTGGCGCCCCTGGTGAGGTTACAGAGCAGCAGCTCCGTGAGGTTCATATCAAGGTAAGACAGTAACAGAGAAAATCAGGTATTTATGTATAGATTACCGGATAGAAGATTATTTTGATATACACCCAAGATTTTATGTTAGAAAGGTGCATAAGATATGCAGGGCTCGCATAATAACCAGAAAAAGATAGCAGTTATAAATGATTACTCAGGATTTGGACGCTGTTCCATAGCAGTAGCAATGCCGATTATTTCTGTAATGAAGGTTCAGTGCTGTCCGGTTCCGACGTCGATTTTTTCCAATCATACGGGGTTTGACAGCTTCTATTATGAAGATTTTACAGATCATATGCAGAGGTATATCGATGAATGGAAGAAGCTGGATCTGCAGTTTTCCGGTGTCTGTACCGGATTCCTGGGTTCCAGTGAACAGATCAGTATAGTGGAACGGTTCCTTACGGATTTTAAAAGACCGGAGACAAAGGTGATCGTGGATCCGGTAATGGGTGACTATGGCAAACCATATCCGACCTATACAGACGAACTGTGCCAGCAGATGAAAAAGCTGGTGCGGTTTGCTGATATCCTTACTCCAAATACCACAGAGGCATGTGTTCTGACGGATACACCATATAAGGATGACTGGCATATGGATGAACTGAAAGCTATGGCGGAGAAGCTGGCAGCACAGTCAGAGAGCAGACAGGCAAAAGTTGTGATAACAGGAATCAGGCGGGGAAGCTTCCTTGCTAACTTCTGCTATGAAAATGGAAAAGTAACCGTTGTGAAGACGAAGAAGATCGGAGAGTCGCGCTCCGGTACCGGAGATGTCTTTTCGGCGATTCTTGCGGCGGATGCCGTAAATAATGTAGATTTTACAGAATCAGTTAAGAAGGCAAGTGTATTTATTAAAGAATGTATCAAACGTTCCGTTGAGATGGAGCTTCCATTGACCGATGGAGTGTGTTTTGAGGAATGTCTGTACAAGCTTGCCAGATAACAGGAGGCGAATAGTATGGAGATATTATATAAAGTTCATAATAATCTGTATGTAAATCTGACAAATAAATGCCCATGTGCATGTACATTCTGTCTCAGACAGAATATGGATCATGTTGGTGAATCAAAGAGTCTGTGGTTAGAGCGGGAACCATCAGCAGAAGAAGTGATTGCTGAATTTGCAAAATTCGATATGAGCCGGTTTAATGAGGTTGTGTTCTGTGGATTCGGAGAACCGACGGAAGCCTTTGAGGTGTTGAAGAAGGTTGCGGCATTTGTAAAGGAGACTTATCATATGCCGATACGTTTGAATACGAATGGGCTGGGAAATCTTGTAAATGGCAGAGATATCACACCGGAGATGGAAGGCCTGATCGACACGGTATCGATCAGCTTGAATACGCCGAATTCAGATCGGTATCATGGACTGGTCAGAAGTAAGTTTGGAGATAAATCCTTTGATGCGATGCTTGACTTTGCAAGAAGTTCTACAAAGTATGTAACAAATGTAGTTATGACGACTGTAGATACCACGATTACAAAAGAGGAAGAGGAAGAATGCCGGAGAATCTGTGATTCGATCGGTGCAAAATACAGAATCCGCCCATGGGAGGATTAATTAATCTGATAATAAAAGCTCTGTATGAAAATACAGGGCTTTTCTTGTTATCCTATAAATAAAGACCGCAGGTAGCGATCAGGCTGCCTGCGGTCTTACTGTAATATTTATTATTATAACATAAATGCTTATTTATTTCCGGCATCTCTCTTAGCACGGAAACGAAGTGTAGGATCAAGGATCTTCTTACGGATACGGAAGCTCTTAGGAGTGATCTCAAGAAGCTCATCTGTATCGATGAAGTCAAGTGCCTGCTCCAGACTGAGTACCTTAGGAGGTGTCAGCTTTAATGCATCATCAGCACCGGAAGAACGGGTGTTGGTCAACTGTTTCTTCTTGCAGACATTTACTTCGATATCATCGGTACGTCCATTTTCACCGATAACCATTCCGGCATATACAGGTTCACCTGGTCCGATGAACAGTGTACCTCTTTCCTGTGCATTGAACAGACCATAAGTGATAGAAGTACCGGTCTCGTATGCGATCAGAGAACCCTGTGAACGATAGTTCATATCACCCTTATATGGGAGATATTCATCAAAGATCGTATTGATAACACCATTTCCCTTTGTAGCGGTCATGAAGTCACCACGGAAACCGATCAGTCCACGGGAAGGTACAAGGAACTCCAGTCTGGTTGTACCGTTTCCGGTAGGAGCCATACCCTGAAGCTCACCCTTTCTGGAATTTAACATATTAATAACTGTTCCGGTAAATTCATCCGGAACATCGATATATGCAATCTCAAATGGTTCAAGCTTCTTACCGCGTTCATCTGTCTTATAGATAACTTCGGCTTTGCTGACTGCAAATTCATATCCTTCACGTCTCATGTTCTCGATCAGGACGGATAAGTGAAGTTCGCCACGACCGGATACCTTGAAAGCTTCTGTTGTCTCTGTTTCTTCTACACGGAGACTGACATCTGTATTTAATTCACGGAACAATCTGTCACGTAAATGTCTGGAGGTTACAAACTTTCCTTCTTTACCGGCGAAAGGAGAATCATTTACCATGAATGTCATGGAAATAGTTGGCTCTGAAATTTTCTGGAATGGGATTGGGTCCGGATTTTCAGGAGAACAGATCGTATCACCGATATTAACATCTGCAATACCGGAGATGGCTACGATCGATCCGATGTCTGCTTCATTTACTTCTACTTTATTCAGACCCTCGTAAACATAGAGCTTACCGATCTTAACCTTTAACATTCTGTCAGGGTCGTGTTCATTAACAATAACAACAGGCTCATTTACAACGACCTTACCGTTGTCAACCTTGCCAACACCGATACGGCCTACATATTCATTGTAGTCGATCGTGCTGATCAGAACCTGTGTACCTGCATCCGGATCACCGGTAGGAGCAGGAATATAATCAACGATGGTATCAAACAGTGGCTTCATATCTGTACCCGGTTCATCTGGATCAAGAGAAGCAACACCTGTCTTTGCTGATGCAAATACAAATGGGCAGTCAAGCTGATCGTCATTTGCATCCAATTCGATCAGAAGCTCAAGAACTTCATCTACAACCTCTTTAGGACGAGCTTCAGGACGGTCACATTTATTTACACATACAATAACACTGAGGTTCAGCTCCAATGCTTTCTTCAGAACGAATTTGGTCTGTGGCATGGCACCTTCGAAAGCATCAACAACAAGAATAACACCATTTACCATCTTCAGGACACGTTCTACTTCACCGCCGAAATCAGCATGTCCCGGAGTGTCGATAATGTTGATCTTTGTCTTACCATAACGGACGGCAGTGTTTTTGGAAAGAATCGTGATACCACGTTCACGTTCAATATCATTTGAGTCCATGACACGCTCGGTAACTTCCTGATTATCACGGAATACACCACTCTGTTTCAAAAGTTCATCCACTAATGTTGTTTTGCCATGGTCAACATGGGCAATAATCGCAACATTTCTGATATCATCTCTGGTAATCTTCATTTTTTTCACTCTTTCTTTATGATATTAAAATTACTTACAATACAACGTTTACCATTCTAGCATACGAAAAAAAGCATTTCAATGGAAATGATAGCCGAAAATTACACCAAAATATTCGGTAAAATGCGCCGAACTGTACAAAAATATGTTATTATTAGAAAGTATGACAGGCGGGAACGGTTCCTGCTAAATAAGTGATTTGGAGAGGTATTAAAATGAATGAGAAAAAGGGCAGAGCGATCGCACTGTTGCCGATCGGTGTATTTCTGTTATTGTATCTGGGACTTGGGATTATATTTGAATATGTGATGAAAATTCCGATGGGCTTTTATAATGTGCCTATCATCGTGGCATTTCTTGCAGCTATCCTGGTCGCATGTATCCAGAACCGGGAATTGGTATTTGATAAGAAGCTTGAGATTATGGCACAGGGAGTTGGGGATAAGAATATTATAACGATGCTGTTGATCTTCCTGGCAGCGGGTTCGTTTGTCGGGGTAGTCGGAAGAAGCAGCGCAGAGAGTGTAGCATATTTTATGCTGACACTGATCCCGGCAAGATTTTCAGTAGCGGTTTTGTTTGTTGTTGCTTGCTTTGTATCAGTTGCTATGGGCACTTCGGTTGGAACAATCACATTGTTAACACCGATTGCTGTAGCAGTGTCGAGAGCGTCTGGCTTTGATATGGCATTTTGTGTTGCATCGGTTATGGGTGGAGCAATGTTTGGGGATAATCTTTCTTTTATCTCAGATACGACGATTGCGGCATGTAATGGACAGGGATGTGAGATGAAAGACAAATTCCGGGAGAATTTCTGGATTGCGTTTCCGGCAGCGGTTATAACGCTGATATTAATTCTTGTACTTTCATTTCAGACCGACATACAGGGTCAGGTCAGCCAGACTTATAATCTGGTGCAGATCATACCGTATGTTCTGGTGTTGATCGGTGGAATTATAGGGCTGAATGTATTTATCGTATTACTTACGGGAATTGTATCCGGAGCATTTATTATGCTGATATGGGGACATACTGCACCTGTTGATCTTCTGACAAATATGGGCTCCGGTGTTTCCGGAATGTTTGAAACCTGTATGGTAGCAATATTAGTAGCGGCGTTATGTGCACTGATTCGGGAATATGGCGGTTTCGATGCACTTCTCAGTTGGATACACAGGATCTTTCGCGGAAAGAAAGGCGGACAGCTCGGAATGGGGTTGTTAGTCGGAACAATGGATATTGCAACTGCAAACAATACGGTAGCGATCGTTATGGCAAATCCGATTGCTGGAGAAATGGCACAGGAATATGGAATCTCTCCGAAGAAGACTGCCTCTTTGCTTGATACTTTTTCCTGTATCTTTCAAGGGATGATCCCATATGGTGCGCAGATGTTAGTTGCAATTGCCGCGGTAGGAGAACTGGGTGATTCCATTTCTGCTTTTCAGATCATGCCGAAGCTTTTTTATCCGATGTTCTTGCTGCTGACATCACTCGTTACCATAATAAGAAGTGATAAATAATAGAGACAATTCAAAGAATATAGAAAACGCTGATCTGTTCACATTGCCAATAAACTCTTTGGTAGTATTCACATAGAAACAGATCAGCGTTTTCTGTTTTATTTGCCAAGTAACATATTTTCCAGTTCCTCTGGTGAGAAGGTGTAAGAGGAGTTGCAGAACTGGCAGTTTACCTCGATCGGCTTATTGTCTGCGAGCAGATTTGCAATCTCCTTTTTACCGAGACTGATAACAGCCTGTGAGAAACGTTCCTTGCTGCAGTTGCAGTGCCACTTCGTAGGAATGGTATCGGTAACTTCTACATTATAGCCTTCAAAGATCTGCTTCACGATATCAAGCGGTTCCATACCCTGGTCGAGGAGAGCGGTAATGGATGTGAATTCACCCAGACGTTTTTCCAGATCAGAGATCAGTTCCTCGGATGCAAATGGCATAAGCTGAATGATAAAGCCACCGGCTTGTTTTACTGTGTTGTTCTTCTCCATCAGAACCCCTAAAGCTACAGAAGTTGGAATCTGTTCTGAGGTTGCAAAATAATATGTCAGGTCTTCTGCAATCTCACCTGAAACAAGCTGGGTCTGACCGATATAAGGCTCTTTTAGGCCGATATCCTTGATCACGGAGAGCACGCCCATATCAAGAGCTTTAGCGACGTCCAGTTTTCCCTTATCATTTGCATGCAGGATAACTTCCGGATTGTTGACATAGCCTTTGACATTGCAGTGCGCATCAGCAGTCACTGTCAGTCCGCCGATCGGACCGCTGCACTGGATCTGGAGCGTCAGCAGATCGGAGTCATTCTTACATGCAGCCCCCATCAATGCACCTGCAGTCAGCAGACGACCGAGGGCGGCAGTGGCAACCGGACTGGTATTGTGAATACTTCTTGCTGTTTCAACAATTTCCTTTGTGGTGCCGGCAAAGAAACGAACCTGTCCATCTGCCGCCATACCTCTGATAATATAATCACTCATATGTTATTCCTCGTTCTTTCTATATATAATGTAAAATATTGCACTTTTAAGGTGTCTTTTTAAAAATAATACCTGCATTTATAAAGTGCTGGTTAATAACAAAATAAATACTTGTATCTATAAAAGTAGTGCTTAATAATAAATTGATGACTAAAATCACTACGGCAGGAGATCAGATATATAATTTGCCTTCGTGATGTTTTTCTCTGGCTATCACATAGACACGTTCACTGTCATCGGTTGCTGGCGTGTGCGTAAATGCATCATACATGGCAAGAAGCTCCATACCTGCCTGTTCTACACAACGAATCATGTCCTCACAGGTCAGTCCGATCTGGTAATGGAATTCCTGCGTTTTTCGGTACAGGTCGTCCTCCTCTTTCAGAAACAGGCTGAGTGAAAGCTCGTTGACATTTTGTTCCTCATCATAATAATTATCCCAAATGAAGCTGACATCATCCCGATCCTCAGCAATCACTGAATCTGCAACGACATCCCGGAAATAGTGTTTGGTCTTAAAATCACAGATAAAGATACCCCCTGCTTCCAGATAATTATTTGCAAGAGAAAAAACGGTAGTGATCTGATCTGTATTTGACAGATAGTTGATGCTGTCACAGACACAGACGATGGCATTTACTGTTCCGAATAATTCAAAGGAACACATATCCTGCTGGAGATACATAATGGATGAGAAACCATTCGCAATCTTTTTTTCATTTGCAATCTCCAACATATCGGAAGACACATCAATTCCGATCATATCATAGCCTGCGGCTGCAAGTCCTTCCGTGATCGTTCCCGTTCCGCAACCAAGCTCGGCAACCAGACCTTCGGTGATATTGTATTCATGGAGCAGGCTGGTGATATAAGATATCCATTCGTCATAAGGAATGTTATCCATCAGCTCATCGTATACCTGCGCGAAGCTTGTATAGGCATCCATAGAAAAACCTCATTTCATAAAATCTCAATGCCATCATTATATACATCTCAGAAAGGAAAAACAACCGTTTCTTTTGGAGCAGTTTTCTATTTGCTGCGGCAGACAGAATGTAAAAAATAAGGTTTGAGATTGAACATGGTGGGCTTTTGTGTTAATATAAATTCGGTTAGAAATCCTCATATGGAAGAAACCATATATGAAAGTGGGTAGTTTGGCATGATAAAGTTCTATAGAACAGATCATAAGGTTTTGTCAGAGATAACAGAATATGAAGACAATATGTGGGTTTGTATGACGAAACCTACAGTAGATGAGACCAAACTGATTGCAGAAGATTTTGAGATTGATCTGGCAGATGTCAGAGCTGCATTGGATGATGAGGAGAGCTCCCGTGTGGAGGTCGAAGATGGTTATACACTGATCCTTGTCGATATTCCGTCGATCGAGATGAGAAATGAACGCGAAGCATATACAACTATTCCTTTGGGTATTATCCTCGTAAAGGACATTCTGATCACGGTATGCGCGGAGGATACGCCTGTTCTGGATGCATTTATTGAGTCAAAGGTAAAGGAATTCAGTACAAAGAAACGGATGCGCTTCATGTACCAGATTTTATATAGAAACTGCATGACCTATCAGTATTATCTGCGAGTTATGGATCGCAGAAGAAATCTGATCGAGCAACGGATCCAGGATGAGACAGAGGATGCGGATCTGATTGATCTTCACGAACTGGAATCTAACCTTGTATACTTTGCAACATCACTTCGTGCAAACGGAGTTGTATTAGATAAGCTTGCAAGATACAGCAGTATCAAGCAGTACCCGGAGGATCAGGAGCTTCTGGATGATGTTATGGTCGAGAACAAACAGGCTATCGAGATGACCGGAATCTATCGAGATATCATAAGCGGTACAAGAGAACTGATGACGACGATTATCAATAACCGCCTGAACAATATCATGAAGTTCTTAGCGGCTATCACCATCGTAATGGCGATCCCGACGATCATATCCGGTATCTATGGAATGAACGTATCAGGTAAGTGGATGCCTCTCGCAGAAACCCCGTACGGCTTCTATATTGTATGTGGCATCATCGTTCTGATCTGTATTATCATAGCCCTAATCCTCAAGAAAAAGAAAATGTTCAAGATGTAAAAATAAATCCGTCAAGCAAATAAGCAGCGTGTCTGTGTACAGACAACGCTGTTTATTTATTTGACGGATAAACACACATAAGCATGAAGGATGATAGTCCGGAATGCGCATGTGTGTAGCGATTTCGAAAGTTCGAAGAACGGAGAAATCGTATTATTTTTACAGGTAGAGGGAGGGGGACACATAAGCATGAAGGACGATAGTCCGGAATGCGCATGTGTGTAGCGATTTCGAAAGTTCGAAGAATATTGACCCCCTTGCTTCATAATGCTAAACTTAACTTATTTAAAAAACAACATTCATTTCAAAGACAGAAAGTTTCTATCCTTTGAACTTATGGAACAAACCTGTTTGAATGCCGGTACTTAGCGATCCACGAAGTGGGAGCTTAGAACCGCTGCATGAAAACAGAGCGAGAGCGATTTGCGTAATAAGTTACTAAGGATAGAAACTTTCGTCCGGGAAACATGGAAAACATGTATGGGAAAGGAGATAACAACGATGAAGCTGTTTCATTTGTCGGATCTGCACATTGGCAAGATCGTAAATGGATATGAGATGTGGGAAGACCAACGTTATGTGTTTGACCAGATCCTTGCATATGTAAGAGAAGAACAGCCGGATGCTGTGATGATCGCAGGAGATATCTATGACAAAGCAGTTCCATCCGCAAAAGCAGTAACAGAATTTGATGAATTCCTGACTGAACTTGCAGACAGCGGAACGATCATCCTCATTATCAGTGGCAATCATGATTCGGCAGAACGTCTGGATTTTGCCAGCAGTATCATGAAAAAGCAGAATATATATATGAAAGGAACCTATGGTGGAGAAGCCATGAAGGTGACGATGCAGGATAAATGGGGAGATGTGAATTTTTATCTGATGCCGTTTGTAAAGCCGTCAAACGTAAAAAATACATTATCGGATTTAACAGAAGAACCGGAGAAAGAGTCAGCAGCCTTAACATATACAGAAGCCATGCAGCAGGCAGTTGCAGCCATGCAAGTTGATCCGGGGAAAAGGAATGTACTGATCGCCCATCAGAACGTAACAAATAGTGGAGTGAACCGGCGGTCGGATTCGGAGACAATATCGATTGGTGGACTGGATAATATTGACCGTACGGTATTTGATATATTTGACTATGTGGCACTTGGACATCTCCATTCTCCACAGCAGATCGGAAAGCCGGAGATTCGGTACTGTGGCACACCGGTTATCTATTCTATGTCGGAAGCTGACGATCAGAAATCTGTCACAGTGGTAGAGCTTGGAGAAAAAGGAAAGCTTTCGATCCGTGAACTGCCCCTGAACCAGCTTCATGCGTGGTACAATTTTACGGGTACACTTGATGAAGCCATGAGCCGGGAAGCAAATGAAGATTATGCGAGAATTGTGCTAACGGATAAGGAAACGATCATTGATGTTCAGGCGAGACTTCGGACCGTGTATAAGAACCTGATGTCAGTAGAATTCCAGATGGCAGATGGCAGCAGACCGGAACAGGAACGGACACTTGAGGACGTGAAGAATCTTGCACCTGATGAGGCATTTGCGGATTTCTATAACAGAAAGATGAAACGGGAGCTGTCCGATGAAAATGCAGTTTATATCAGACAGTTGATCCGGGATTATTATGAACAGAGACAGGGGTGAAGATGATGCGGCCACTGGTACTTACAATGGAAGCGTTTGGAACGTATATAGAAAAAACGGAGATTGACTTTCGAAAATTTGGGAAACAGGGGCTTTTTCTGATCTCGGGAGATACCGGATCGGGAAAGACAACGATATTTGACGGAATCATGTATGCCCTTTACGGAGAGACCAGCGCAGGAAGCGGGAAGAATAACACCGGACGAAACGGTGAAATGCTCCGAAGTGATTTTGCAGATCCAAAGCAGCTTACCTATGTAGAGCTGTTATTTGAAAGCGGCGGTCATGAATATAAGGTCTGGCGAAGTCCAGCGTATGAGAGACCGGGATACAAATCCATGAAGCAGGCAGAAGTACGCTGGATGGAGGATGGACAGGAGACAGAGTTGAAAGCGGCAGATATTGATGGTAAGCGGACAGCAGGGGTGATCGGCAGGGTAAGAGAAGTGTTGGGACTTACGGCCGATCAGTTCCGACAGGTTGCGATGATCGCACAGGGAGATTTTAAGAAGCTGTTAGTTGCCGATACGAAGACTCGAAGCGATATCTTTAAGACGATATTTGATACGAAGATTTATGAATATATCCAGAACAGGATCGCACAGGACTGTAAAGAGGCAGAGGGGGTCTATACAGAGCTTGTTGCAAAGGTAGATCGTACGATAGAGGGAGTAGAGCTGCCGGATGAAACGGAGCTTTGCAAAACAGGGCTTCAGGATCTGCCGGAGCATCTGGAAAACCGTCATCTGGCATTTGATGATATTCTGGAAGAGCTGCACAGTCTGAATCAGATCGAAGAAAAGCAGGCGGAAGATCTGCATCATCAGATTGAGAGTTATACACAGACCAATAACCAATATGACAACTGGTATACAGCAATCGAGAAAAATAAGAGAATCATCGGTCAGACCTATGATGGCTATGTGGCACATCTCGATGCATACAGACAGGTGAAGCAGGAATTTGTCAGTGCAGAAGCACAGAATCATAGTATGGAAGCACAGTCTACAGAACCGCTTATGCTGAGACAGGCGGAGCTTCAGAAACAGGCAGATTCTTTTGTGCGGTTAAATGAGATGGAGAAAGAACTGCTGTTTGTGGAGCAGGTATGCCATCAGGCAGGAAAGAAAAGACAGGATATTCTTGAAACAAAGAAGAAACTTCAGAAGCAGACCGAGGAGCTGGAACAGATCGTGAATCCGGGTGACACTTCACAGGTGAAGCTTGAGAAGGTTCAGACAGAAAAGAAACAGATTGCAGAACGTATGCAGCGGTTACAGGAGCTTGAAAAAGAATGTCTGGAGATTGATCATCTGGAAATTAAGAAACAGCAGATGGTGGTTGATAATCGGAGTGCATTTGAGAAGCGGAATCAGGCAAATGCGAATTACGAGGAAGCTATCAGAAATCGGAATGATCAGATCTGTGGAGAACTGGCAGCAAACCTACAGGAGGGAACACCGTGTCCGGTCTGTGGAAGTAAGACACATCCGGAAAAGGCACATTGTGACGGAGCTGTTGTAACAGAAGAAATGGTAAAGAAGCTCCGGGCTGCATTTGATCAGGCGGATGCTTCATTCAGACGAAAAGAAAATGAGCTTGGAAGCCTGAATGGTCGTCTGGAAGAAAAACGGAATCAGACAACAGCAGCGGTTATGGAGATGGCAGCCTTTACCATACCGGATCAGACAGTACAGGCTGATGTTCTGATAGATGAGGTCAGAAAACTGCATGTGATCTGGGAGAAAAGGACAGAGGAAACAGAAGCCAGACTGCGGACACTTGAGAAAGAGCACAGAAGTTATCAAGAACATAAAAGGCAGCTTGGTGAGCTTCGTTTGCAGATAAAAGAACTGGAAGAAACGGAAGTGCGGGTAACAGAGGAATATCAGGAGGCAGACCGTAGTTACACGGCAAAGCAGGCAGCCGCGGCACAGATGCGACAGGAGATCCGGGGGGATGAGTCGGATATCCTGAAGCAACTGCAACAGGTGAGAAATGAGATTGCCGAGGTGAACCGGAAGAAGACAGAGGCAAGAGATACTTATAATAAACTTGCAAAGGAACTCTCTGCACTGGAAACAAATCTGAAGCGTGATGCAGAAGATCAGAATATGCAATACAGACAGGAATGGCAGTTGGAGAAAGATGTTCTTTCTGCACTTGAAACGGACAGCGGAGAAATGAACACATCTGTAAATGTCGAAAGTGTGATACAGAAGCTTCCTGACAGCAATCAGGAAAATGATTTTGCAGATGGACAGGAACTGGAAAAGCAGGCAGGCGGCTACGGAGAATGTTATACACATTTCTGTACGGCATCAACGGTTCTGCTTGAACAGATATCCGGGCAGATAGAACGCACGATCCGGAAGAAAAACAGTGTTGCCATCAGGCATGATGCGATTGTGGAACGATTAGTTAAGAATAAGGCAGCATACAGCAAATTAAAGAAGGATTATGGAGCATATCTGAATATCTATAAGAGATACAGTAAGCTTCAGGATCTTTCACAGGCTGCACTTGGTAATTATAAGCTGGAAACCTATATACAGGAGGTCTATTTTGACCGCATTATAGACAGTGCGAATCACAGACTGCGCCAGATCGTATGCAACCAGTTTGAGCTGAAACGCGGACAGAAGACTGCAGGAAACAGAGGGCTTGATCTGTTCGTGCTGGATCATCGGACAGGAAAAGAAAGAGATGTCAAAACACTGTCCGGCGGGGAAGCATTTGTGGCATCTCTGTCTATGGCACTTGGACTTGCCGATATTGTATCTGCAAATGCGGCAGGTGTAAGAATTGATACATTATTTATCGATGAAGGCTTTGGCTCTTTGGATTCTGATATTCTGGAGCAGGCATTAAATGTACTGGCTGAGTTGTCCGAGTCCGATCATCTGGTTGGTATCATATCTCATGTGGAAGAGCTGAAGCATCGTATCGACCGCCAGATCCTGGTTACTAAGGATCATCAGGGCGGCAGTCATGTGGAGATACAGGTGTAAAAAAATATACCCCACTGATCATAGGAAGATATCTGCTTACAGGCATTTGTATGATCAGTGGGGCATTTTTTAATATTTTACAGGAATTCCGTTTACGGATACTTCATCTGTGATCTCGATTACGATACATTTTCGTCCGTCAATCTCACGGGTCTCTACGAGATCGGCGCGGTCAGGATTGACCTTGATCACAACCTCCGGAGTCTTTACCTCAAATGATTTTGTACTGGCGATATTATTTGCATAGAGCTGTACTTTTCCCGGAGCCGGTGCAGGCAGAGTCTCATCGGAGCCTTCGGCAACCGGATGCTGGTTCACAGAAGCAGCAGCGGCACGATCAAAGTTCGCATCAAAGGTCTGCATTTTTTCTTCGGATACTCCCGAGGTTTCCAGAAGATTCTTTAATGAATTTCTGGATAAGGTCAGTGGCTCCGGACTATCTTTTTGTTCCTCAATCATTTCATTCAGATTCTCATGGATATTCCGGATCACTTCATAATCACAGTCCATTCCGAGTGTATCGGTGATGATCGTCTGGAACGCCTCTTTCTGATTACCGGCAGTTACAGGCATTCCCGTTCCGAGAATATAGCGGATAAATTCTTCATGGATTTCCTCCGGCTTCTTCGTATAGTAGAGGACATTATGGATATCGGCTGTCCGGTCGATAAATGCAGGGAACAGGAAACCGATATCAGGAACATCCACGATCCAGTCACGGATACGGTTGTGGAAGGTGTTCTCCGAATCAAAATAACTAAGTCCTGCCTTTGACAGATTTACATGGCAGATACAGCACATGATGTATTCGTAGATCTCATCCGAGGCATCATCCATTGTCAGTCCGTCTGTTGTCTTTCCGGGTACGTCATATGTATCATGGATCAGCAGGATCAGATAGTTTCCGGTATAGTCATAATTCTCGATTACCTTATCATAGAACTGGTCGATCAGTTCATCATCCTCTAATTTGCTGTTGCGCAGCTTTAACAGAAATTCCTGCGTACCGCCGTCAAATTCCGAATCTGTGGGAAACGGCATCGTGATCAGATTCTTTCCGATCGAGCCGGACAGATTTTTCTTAAAGATCTCAAAATATTTAAATGCTTCCTCCTCCGGCAGAGAGAGAAACGCTTCCTTCATTGTCGCAATTTTACGTCTGTCACCATCCACATAGCAGCCACAGATCTTATCGATCGAACAGGTAGCCTGCGCAAACTGATGCCGAATCTCCAGAACCTCTTTCTTTGTCATGTGTATCAAACTCCTTTATAAAAAACTTTAATAGTGCATTATGTGTTTCATGCATTCTATGCATTTGAAAAATCTTAAATAAGCCTAATAAGTGTATCACCTAAAAAAAACAAAGACAAGAATTGACATCTATAACTTTTAATATTTTACATGGTTAACAATGATATTTAGATTTGTAAAAACAAATGTGTAATAATTATATTGCCATACCAATATACAGATAGAAGTGTGGAATGATATATTTCATGTAGCAAACCTATCCGAGTGCCGGTACTTAAGTTGCGTCTTTTGCAACTTTATGTACCGCTGCATCGAGGATAGAACGAGAGTGATTTGCGAAATGAAGATATATCATTCCACACTTCTATCGTCCCTACATCTTAATAAATCTTAAGGATATCCCAAATTGTATCTTAATGGTAGAAAGCCTTACAATGATACCGTCAAAGAAAGATATGGAAAATATCAGCGGTTTGCTGTATCCTAAAAAGGAATGCGTGGTGCGCACACGTACCCGATAAGATACAGACAACGATCATATTTTCAGACGAGGAGAGAAAAATGTATAATATATTAATTTGCGATGATGAGAAAGATATCGTATCAGCTTTAAAGATTTACCTGAAAACATCCGGCTACAATATTTATGAAGCTTACAACGGAAAAGAAGCGTTAGAGCGGATCAAAGAGCATGACATCCATTTGGTGTTAATGGATATCATGATGCCGGAGATGGATGGGATCACAGCGATGTTAAAGATCCGCGAGGAGACGAATCTGCCGGTTATCCTTCTGACCGCAAAGAGTGAAGATACAGATAAGATCCTTGGACTGGAAGTGGGTGCAGATGATTACATTACCAAGCCGTTTAATCCGGTAGAGGTGATCGCCAGAGTGAAATCGCAGCTTCGAAGATATATGCAGCTTGGAAGCGGACAGATCAAGAAAGATGCAATCGTGATCGGGGGAATTGAGTTGAATGATAATTCCAAGCAGGTTACGGTCGATGGCGAACTGGTCAGTCTGACACCGACAGAATATGATATTTTAAGACTTCTGATGGAACATCCGGGACAGGTATTTTCACCGAGAGATATTTACAAGGAAGTCTGGAAAGAAACACCGCTCGGAGCCGAAGGTTCGGTAGCTGTCCATATCCGTCATTTGCGTGAAAAGATAGAGATCAATCCCGGAGAACCAAGATATATCAAGGTGATCTGGGGAAGAGGTTATAAGATGGAATATCAGTAAACCTCTATACAGTCTGACAGGAATGGAGAATATGAAACATGAATAAGTTAAAAAATAACAATCCTTTTAAATTATTGATCTATACGTTATTTTTTATCACCTGCAGCGTTGGATTTATATTGGGTTATGTACTGCTTGATATGTATGAAGCCGGAATCTTTCAGGGCAGATCGGAATCGGAGCTGCGGGCAGAGCTGGAAGCGGATTATCAGAGCGAGATGTTGACTAACTGTATGAATCGTGGTGTCGAGTATATTAGAAATACTCTGGATATCAGTTACAGTGATGATGAATGGGGAGACTATGAATACGATCCCGATGCTTTGCAGAAAAAGGATATGAATCATGATAATGTTGTCGATGCAAGTGATTTTCTGATGCTGTTATCGGAAAAGGAAAATGCATTTGATAAATATGATCGTACCTATGAAGAGGATTTGGAGAAAACATATGGATATGCGAAAACAGATCTGTATGTGAGTGTTGGTGATGATTGGGATTCTTCAAAAACGGGTGAATCCAATTCTGTTATGCTGGCACAGACAGATAATTTGCCGGAAAAAGCATTAGTATATGGAGTTTTAGGAGAGAAAGCAGTTGTCAGTACGACGATCGGTATTCCTACCGGAAAGATCCTGAGCTATGATACCTATAAGGAAGCACAGAGTATCGGTGTGGAAAAAGAAGGAAACAATTATGATTATGTTAACCTGCGTATGCCGGATGAAGCAGCTCTTTCCAGGTCAGAGGTGTCTGATGATTATGGAATTTATCTGAGTGATCTGGAGGAAAATACCACAGAGACGGAAGCAGAGACGGAAACCGAAACCAAGAATTCAGGAATATCGGAAGAGTCTGCAACATCAGAAGATTCCACAACAATGGAGGAGGAAATAGAGAGCTCCGGTTCATACAGCACGCCGGAGGGAGTAACTATTTCCTATAACGGTGATCAGATAACGATCACAGCAAACGGAAAGACAAAGCAGTATGAGTATGATGCGGAGAATGATATGTATTATCCGATCATAAAAGATGGATATACCGTAATCGTTGGCAATTATGCAGGAGACGATATTACAATATATGCTTCCGGTAATTTATATATCGACGGCACATCTGATGTTTCTTCCCGTATGAATAAGAGCCTGCAGGCAATCAGTAAAGCAGCCGGGGAAAAGAACAGACTTCTGATCTTCTTTGGACTTGATTTTGTTTTGTGTATCATATTCATGATCACAAGTATGGTATTATCCGGTAAAGACGGTGTTGTAAGAAAAACAGAAAAGGTTCCGGTTGAAATTATATTGGCTGGAATAGTCGTTTTGATAAGTCTGTTGATTGCTTTTGCACAGAATATATGTTATTCCTTATCATATGCTTATTATAGTTACAGCGATACAGACCGGCTTCATTATTTTATTGATAGCAATATTACAGGACATGATATTGAGACTATTGTATGTCTGATCGGTTTGAGTTGTATCTGTACGGTCGGACTTTTACTGATCAATAATCTGATCGCAAGAGTCAAACAGTCGAATCTGCTTAATACATCATGGATTGTCAGACTGGGTCGCAAACTATTTGGAAAATCGGGAAAGATAACCGCATTTTTCCGGTATGTATTCAGCAGGGTTCCATTTATAATAAAAGCGATCCTGTTGTATATCGTAATTACGATCGTTGAAATTATAGTGGCATTGCTTGTTACTAATGCTGTATATATAGATGAAGCAGGATTTATTGTATTAATGCTGCTGAAGATCATCTGTGCAATTGCCTATATGGGATTTGTCTGTATGATGCAGGAGCTTTTCATGGGGGGAGACCAGCTTGCAAAGGGCGAGTACGGTCACAAGGTAAATACAAGATTCATGTTTGGAAAGTTCAAAGAACATGGCGAGAATCTGAATCATATCAATGAAGGCGTCCAGCTTGCGGTAGATGACCGGATGAAAAGTGAACGGATGAAGACGGAGCTTATCACGAATGTATCGCATGATATCAAGACACCGCTTACTTCTATTATTAACTATGTCGATCTGCTTCAGAAGGAAAATATCGAAAAAGAACCTGAGGCTTCTTATATAGAAGTAATAGCAAGGCAGTCGGCAAGATTAAAGAAGCTGATCGTGGATCTGGTGGATGCTTCTAAGGCTTCGACCGGAAATGTAAAGGTAGAGCTTGTAAATATGGATGCAAATATGATCGCAGAACAGGCATCCGGTGAATATATTGACAAATTGATGCAGAAGAACATCACGCTAGTAACGAATCTCGCAAAGGATCGCGCAGGGATCGAAGCAGATGGCAGACACCTCTGGAGAGTATTTGATAATCTGTTAAATAATGCATTCAAATATACGATGCCGGGGACTCGGTTATATGTAAATACTTATATAACCGATGAAGATGGAAATGTGATCCGTGATCTTACAAAGAGCATCAAAGAACCTGCGAAGGTATGTATAGAGTTCAAGAACATATCAGAAGCACCGCTGAATATTTCAAGTGATGAACTGATGGAACGCTTTGTAAGAGGTGACAGTTCCAGAAATACAGAGGGAAGCGGACTCGGCTTATCCATTACAAGAAGCCTGTGTCAGCTTCAACATGCGGATTTTAACATTGTGATCGATGGAGATCTGTTTAAGGCTGTGATTACATTTGCATACTGTAAAGAACCACAGGAAGATCAGGATGTGGATCAGACAGAAGCTGCAGAAGCCATAGATATTGAACAGTAGTCACCGGGATTCGAAAAAAACAGTTATTTGTTCACAAAATATATAAATAATTATTGACAACTAACGAATGTTAGAATATACTAACCAACATAAGAACGTAGTAGTTATATTTATTGATATAAAAATGGAGGAATAAAATGATTGTTCAGGAAATCCGTAATGACAATGTGTTTGGTTATGTAAGATATCAGGGAGAACCAAACCGGAAGGATGCAGTGATCGAGAAGCTTAGAAAACAGGGATTTCGCATTACAAAACAGAGATGCATTCTGTTAGATATTATTCTGGATGAAGACTGTTCTTCTTGTAAGGAAATATATTACAAGGCTGTCAAAAGAGATGACAGCATAGGAATCGCAACGGTATACAGAATGGTGAACACTCTGGAAGACATCGGTGTGATCAGCAGAAAGAATATGTACAAGGTTGCGTGTTTCTAAAAATGGGATCATCCCCCACCAGAATGTACACTCAGGTGTAAAAACACATACAAACATACAAACGGGACATCCACAATGGCGTGGATGTCCTTTTTATATGGTAAAGATAAAATTAAGGGGTACGTTGCTTGTTTTTTTAAAAAGTCTGGAATTTCAGAATGGTATGGCGCTGTATATAAACAACATCGACGTTTGCGTAGTTTCGTTTATGAGACTTGCACTAGCTGTCAGCACCAAGCCCTTGTTTGAACCCATAAGGGTGAGTTAGGGCGACTGCTGACAAATCGGCGTGCGAGTCGAATAGAAACGCAGCAGGTCGTGTGTTTATATACAGCGCCATACCATCTTGAAGTTCCAGACATTACATGAAAAATTAAGGCAATCGCAAATGTGAATTTTTCATATTTGTGGTTGCTTTTTTTAGTTAAGTAGTATAGAATTACCCTATAAGTGGAGTGAAGTGGTGGATTAGTGCCACAAAGTGGAGGAAATGAGTCGAAAGAAGGTGGAATAAGTGTCCAAGTGTTTAACAGGTGAATATGAACACAGATTAGATACCAAAGGGCGACTTATCATGCCATCCAAGCTTAGAGAGGAACTCGGCTGCACCTTCATGATCACAAAAGGTCTGGACAATTGTCTGTACGTTTATCCAAATGATGAATGGCAGCAGTTTGCGGACAAGTTGAACCAGCTTCCGATGACGAATAAGAGTGCAAGACAGTTCAAGCGTTTCTTCAACTCAGGAGCAGTAAAGTGCGAAACAGATGCACAAGGACGAGTGATCATTCCACAGACACTTCGTACATTTGCCAACATCGAAAAAGATGTTGTCATCATAGGTAACGGAGAGAAAGCAGAAATCTGGAATAAGGAAGCATGGGACGAGATCAATAATGAAGAATCCCTGAACATGGATGAGATTGCAGACAAGCTGGATGAACTGGATTTCAGAATATAAGGACAGAAGTGGTAGTTATGGAATTTAAACATACATCGGTTTTACTGGATGAAACCATTGAAAATCTGAATATCAGACCGGATGGTGTTTATATGGATGGAACTCTTGGAGGAGCCGGACATTCGAAAGAGATAGCCAAAAGACTTGGACCGGATGGACATCTGATCGGTATTGATCAGGATGGTGAGGCGATTATAACAGCAAAAGAACGACTGGCGGAGTACGGTGACCGCATTACAGTCGTAAGAGATAACTATCAGAATTTTAAAAGCATACTAGACGAGCTAAATATACTTCAAGTGGACGGGATATTGCTGGATCTTGGCGTATCTTCATATCAACTCGACAATGCGGATAGAGGATTCACATATCGGGTTGATGCGCCCCTTGATATGCGGATGGACGACCGCCAGACAAAGACTGCAAAGGATATCGTAAATGGATATACCGAGCAGGAACTCTTTCATATACTCAAAGAATATGGCGAAGAACGATTTGCAAAAAGTATTGCATACCATATTGTGAAGTATCGTGAGAAAAAAGAGATTGAAACAACAGAAGAATTAAACGATATCATCCGTGGATCAATTCCTGCAAAAGTACGAAATGCACAGGGACATCCATCCAAGCAGACATTTCAGGCAATTCGTATTGAATTAAATCATGAGCTTGAAGTACTAACGAATTCCATTGATGGAATGATTGACTGTTTGAAACCAGGCGGAAGATTATGTATCATCACATTCCATTCGTTAGAAGACAGAATCGTAAAAAATGCATTTCGTAAAAATGAAAATCCGTGTATCTGCCCACCGAATTTTCCGGTGTGCACATGCGGAAGAAAATCAAAAGGAAAAGTGATAACAAGAAAACCAATTCTTCCAACAGAAGAAGAAATGGAAGCAAATTCAAGATCCAAGAGCGCAAAGCTCCGGGTATTTGAAAAAGGTATGAATATATAAAAGGGGTGTTTTAAAATGTCAGAAAGACGGAATCACTACTACATAGATGGAAGTACAGTCCGGAAGCTGGATTATTCAGCAGAACCGGTCAGAAGAGAATATGAACCGGCAAGAAGAACAGAGATGCCGGCAGAACGCCCTGCCAGAAGAAGACAGGAGAAACAGACAGCAACACCTGCAAGAAAGCAGATGCCACAGAGAAAGAAACAGGTAAGAACCAAACAGGCGCCGGCTGTCAGACAGAGAGACAGAAGATGGGTCGATGAATTAAGACATGGATTATTCTTATCATTTGCTGTAATATGTGCAGTAGGCTTGTGCTTTGTAATGCTGAAATTAATGGCAGATGTAAAAGAAGGAAAAAATGAAGTTAGTACACTGCAGAGCCAGTTGAATGAACAGTTAAATGTAAATGCAGAATACAGTTCAGGACTTGACAGCATGACAGATCTGGATGAAATATATAAGATTGCAACAACTGAGCTTGGTATGGTATATTCGAAGCCGGGACAGACTGTGTACTATCCACAGAACAGTGACGATTATGTTATACAGTACAAAAATGTTCCTGAGACCAAATAAGTCTCAGGAAATTTTGCGTTATACCCGAACCTGTTAAGATACAGAATATAAAAATAAAATCAAAGGTGGAAAAATATGTCGACAAAAGCAAAGAATTTTCTTAGGAGAATGAAACAGAGACTGGTTATAATATTTGGTATCGCATTACTCTTTTTTGTTGTGCTTATCGGACGTGTGATCTATATCAGCCTTGCAAAAGGACAGGAGTATCAGGAAGAGGTACTGGATCAGAAGACCTACGACAGTCTGGATATTCCGTTTGAACGGGGAGACATTGTGGATCGAAATGGAAATATTCTTGCCACCAGTGAGAAAGTGTACAATCTTATTTTGGAGCCCAAAAACATCCTGCGTACGGATAAGGGGAAAGAGGCAACAAAGGCAGCGCTGATCAAATATTTTGGAATGGAAGATGCAAAGTTCGATGAATGTATGCAGAACACAGATTCCTTTTATAAGGTAGCCATGAAAGGGCTTGAATATGCAGATGTAAAAGCATTTCAGGAATATTGCGATACAAGAGATGGTGCAGATGTCGTTGGTGTACGGTTTGAGGAGGAATACAAAAGAAAATATCCAAATGGCAGCCTTGCCTGTCACCTGCTTGGATATACCGTAAGCGGAAATGTCGGACAGGGTGGAATCGAAGGCTATTATAACAGTTACCTGAATGGTGTAAATGGAAAGACATATGGATATCTGACAAATGATAATACCGTAGAATCCGTTACAGTACCTGCACAGAATGGTTATACTGTAGTGTCTACGATCGATTTGAATATCCAGAAGATCATTGAAGATAATATAAAAGAATATATGCAGACGACCGGTGCAAAGAAGATCGGTGTTATCGCAATGGATCCGGATACGGCAGAGGTCCTTGGCATGAGTACCTCTTATGGATATGATCCGAACGAACCGATGAATACGGATGCACTTCGTAATATGAAGGTTACCGTTACAGAAAGTACGGAAGAACCATCAACAGAAGAAGACAGTAGCGAGGAAGGTTCTTCTGAAGATACGATAGAAGCAACAACCGAGGAACAGAAAGACCCGGAAAAGATCACATATGATTTTTCATCTATGACAGATGATGAATTCCAGAAAGCAATTGATGGTCTGACAAGTGATCAGACGTATGAAGCATTAGATGCTGTATGGAGAAATTATTGTATTAGTGATATCTTGGAGCCGGGTTCTACATTTAAGCCTTTTACGATTGCAGGGGCCCTTGAGGACGGAGTTGTGAAAGACAGCGATACATTCTTCTGTAAAGGCTATGAGATCGTTGCAGAGGGAACATCTCCGATCTATTGTCATAACCGAAGTGGTGATGGCACGCTTACATTAAAGCAGGCACTAGAGCAGTCCTGTAATGTCGCTTTGATGCAGATCGCAAAATCAGAAGGAAGAGAAACATTTTCCAAATATCAGGATATATTTAATTTTGGTAATCAGACCGGAATTGATCTTTCCGGGGAGGGAAGCGGTCTGGTGTATGATGAAGAAGGACTGAATCCGGTCGAGCTTGCAACTTCATCCTTTGGACAGGGTATTAATGTAACAATGATCCAGATGGCAGCAGCGTTCTGTTCACTGATCAATGGAGGAAATTATTATACGCCTCACACCGTCAGACAGATTTTAGATGAAAATGGAAGTATTATAGAGAATAATGAACCGGAACTTGTCCGCAAGACGATTTCAAAGACAACTTCAGATCTGATGAAGCAGTATATGGCAGGTGTTGTTACAGAAGGTACCGGTTCCAGAGCAGCCGTTGATGGATATACGATCGGCGGTAAGACAGGTACAGCAGAAAAGATTCCTAGAAATCAGGGCAATTATGTATTATCCTTTATCGGTTTCTCACCGGTAGAGAATCCACAGATCATGCTGTATGTTGCAGTTGACGAACCAAATGTAGAAAGTCAGTCTACATCCGGTGCCGGAGCACTGTTATTCCATGCGATCATGGAAGATCTGCTCCCATATATGAATGTATATCAGAGCAGTGATGAAGATGTAACGTATAATGGGAAAGATGAGCCGATCAGCTCTCCATTTGAAGGCAATGTAGAAGACTCAACAGGCGAGGAAACAACAGAAGAAGGAAGCACTGCAGAGGGAGATACAACAGCGGAAGATACCGGTTCAGAGAATGTAACCTCTGAGGGAACAACAGAAGCAGTATCTGAAAATGGCACTTCAGAAGAAACAACCTCCGAAGAAACAACAGAAGCCAAAGTTCAGGATGAATAAACAAGGGAATATCTGGCAGACTGACAGAAAAGGCATATTTGTCCGGAAAAAGTAATAAGATATAAGGATAAATAAATCCGGCGGGCAGAATGAAGCTTTATAGTTATAATCGGAGAAAGATATATTTTACATGTATAGCGATCGTAATGACTGCGGTTTTTCTGATGGGAAGACTTGCTTATCTGATGGTTGCAAAAGCGGATTATTATAATCGTGCAGCAACCGGGCTTCATGAAAGAGAACGAAGCATCAAAGCACCAAGAGGAAGGATATACGACAGAAATGGAAATATCCTGGCTGATAATAAAGCAGTCTGTTCCGTATCGGTCATCCACAGCCAGATTGAGGATGAAGAAGCAGTCATACAGGTTCTGAATGAATATCTGGATAAGGGAGAAGCGGAGATACGCAAAAAAGTAACCAAGGTATCATCCCGTGAATTGATCGCAACAAACGTTGCGAAGGAAACCGGAGATCAGATCCGGGAATTAAATGTTGCCGGAATTAAGGTTGACGAGGACTATAAAAGGTATTATCCTTATGGAAGCCTTGCATCCAAGGTTCTTGGATTTACAGGAGCAGACAATCAGGGAATCGTTGGCCTTGAGGTCTGGTATAATGAGATCCTGGCAGGAGAGGACGGAAGCATTCATACAGTAACGGATGCAAAGGGAATCGAACTGCCGAATGTAAAAGAAACGAGAGTAAGTCCTGTACCGGGAGATGACCTGGTACTTTCACTGGACTTAACAATACAAAAATATGCAACACAGGCGGCTCTTTCCGTTATGGAAGAGAAGCAGGCAAAACGGGTGGCAATGATCATTATGAATCCGCAGAATGGAGAGATCTATGCCATGGTCGATGTGCCGGAATATGATCTGAACCAGCCATTTCAGTTGAACATGGATCTGGCTGGATACGAGAGTGTGACTGACGGTGAGAAGATGGATGCGTTAAACAATATGTGGCGTAATTTTACAGTCAGTGATACGTACGAACCGGGATCTACCTTTAAGATCGTGACAGCGACAGCAGCCCTTGAGGCTGGAACCGTATCCTTATCGGATACCTTTTACTGTCCGGGATATAAGATCGTGGAGGATCGCAGGATCCGGTGCCATAAGACGACAGGACATGGTTCGGAGGACTTCCGGCATGCACTGATGAATTCCTGCAATCCGGCATTTATGACGATCGGAGAACGGACAGGAGCCACGAATCTTTATCAGACCTATCAGAAGCTTGGATTGTTTCAGAAAACCGGGATCGATCTTCCGGGTGAGGCAAATTCCATTATGCATAAGCTTTCCGATATCGGACCGGTAGAACTGGCAACGATGTCATTTGGACAGTCCTTTCAGATATCACCGATCCAGTTTGTGACTGCTGCAGCAACCGTTATAAATGGTGGGAATAAGATCACACCACATATCGGTATGAAGGTGGTGGATGCGGAGAGTCAGGTTATGACGGAGCTTCAATATCCGGTCACCCAGGGGGCGATCGGTAGTGAAACATCGGCGACAATGCGTGATCTGTTGGAGTCTGTTGTGGCAGAAGGCGGAGGCAGCAAGGCGCAGATCGAGGGATACCGGATTGGCGGCAAGACAGCAACCAGTGAGAAGTATCCGAGAGGAACCGGAAAATACATATCATCTTTCCTAGGATTTGCACCGGCAAATGATCCACAGGTCATGGCATTTGTTATGATCGATGAACCGACAGGAGTATATTATGGAGGAACGATAGCAGCCCCTGTCATACAGGAGGTATTTTCCAATATCCTTCCATATCTGGGAATACCAAAAGAGGAATAAGAAAATTACCTCATACGTGAGGAAAAATATAGCCATTTCAAAATGAAATGACGGGTAAGGAGTACAAAGAAATGAACTTGGATTTTTCAATTATTTTACCGATACTTATAGCGTTTGGAATCAGCGTGGTGTTAAGCCCGATCGTGATCCCATTTTTAAAGAAACTGAAATTTGGACAGTTTGTACGAGATGATGGACCGGAAACACATCTGAAGAAATCAGGAACACCGACAATGGGCGGACTGATCATTCTGTTGAGTCTGGTGATTACCTCGTTATTTTATATGAAGGATTATCCGGATATCCTTCCGGTATTGTTTGTAACACTTGGTTTTGGTCTGATCGGATTTCTGGATGATTATATCAAAGTCGTTATGAAGCGTTCCCTGGGACTTCGTGCATGGCAGAAGATGCTCGGACAGTTCGTTGTAACAGCAGTTTTTGCATATTATATTGAGAAATATACCGAGATCAACAACGAGATCATTATTCCATTTGTCGGTAAGACAGTTGTTCTTGATAAATGGGTTTATATCGTTTTGTTATTCTTTGTTGTACTTGGAACAGTAAATGGTGCAAACTTCACAGATGGTCTGGATGGCCTTGCTTCTTCCGTAACAGCATTGATCGCTACATTCTTTACAGTTGTTGCGATCGGAACCGGATCCGGTCTTGCGCCTATCTCCTGTGCAGCAATGGGAAGCTTGTTAGGATTCCTTGTATATAATGTATACCCTGCAAGAGTGTTTATGGGTGACACCGGTTCTCTTGCACTTGGCGGATTTGTAGCATCGATCGCATACATGCTGAAGATGCCATTATTTATTCTGATCGTGGCATTCATTTATTTTATAGAAGTATTATCGGTTATCATCCAGGTAGTTTCATTCAAACTGACTGGAAAACGAGTGTTCAAAATGGCACCGATCCATCATCATTTTGAGCTTTCCGGATGGCCTGAGACAAAGGTTGTATCAATATTTGCGATAGTAACAGCCGTACTTTGTGTTGTAGGTTTACTGGCTGTTTAATACGGAGGATATGAAGATGAATTTTAAAAATGCTTTAGTGGCTGGTACAGGTAAGAGCGGCATCAGTGCAGCAAAGCTGCTGATCGCTCATGGCGTAAAGGTTACGCTGTTTGACGAAAATGAAAAAAGAGATAAAAATGATCTGATGGAGAAACTCTCCCAGTCAGAACTTGTTACGATTCTGCTTGGAAAATTAACGGATGAAGTATTAAAGCAGACAGACATTATGGTTATAAGCCCAGGTATTCCGGTTGATTCTGCATTTGTAGAGGATATAAAGAAAGCAGGCATTCCGGTATGGAGTGAGATTGAGCTTGCATATTATTTTGGTAAAGGAAAGATCGCTGCGATCACAGGAACAAATGGCAAGACAACGACGACGGCACTTGTTGGCGAGATCGTAAAGGCGTGGAATCCGAAGACGATCGTAGTTGGAAATATCGGTATTCCATATACCGAGCTTTGTGATACAACCGATGATGACAGTGCAACAGTGGCAGAGATCAGCAGCTTCCAGTTAGAGACGATCGTGGATTTTCATCCGAATGTCAGTGCAATCTTAAATCTGACACCGGATCATTTGAACCGTCATTATACATTTGAAAATTACGGAAATGTCAAGAAGTCGATCACAAAGAATCAGACAGAAGATGATGTGGTTGTATTAAACTATGATGATGATCATACAAGAGCAATGGCAGAGGGAATCCGTCCAAGAGTTGTATATTTCAGCAGACTGGAGAAGCCTGCAGGCGGTGTATATGTAGAGGATGGTCACATTGTGATCGAGGCAAATGGAGAAAAGATCGATGTCCTTGCATTAAAGGATCTGATCCTGCTCGGTTCCCACAATGTTGAAAATGTGCTCGCTGCAGTTGGTATCTCTTATTATATGGGAGTGCCGGTCAATGTCATTCGTGATGTTGCAGTCAGTTTTAAAGCCGTAGAGCATAGAATAGAGTATGTAAAGACAGTGGCTGGTGTGGATTATTACAATGATTCCAAGGGAACCAATCCGGATGCAGCCATCAAGGGAATTCAGGCAATGGTAAAACCGACTTATCTGATCGGTGGAGGCTATGATAAAGGCTCTACCTATGATGAATGGATCGATGCATTTGACGGAAAAGTCAGATGTTTGGTTCTGATCGGTCAGACGGCGAAGAAAATCGCAGAGACTGCCAAGAAACACGGATTCCATAATATTGTATTTGAAGACGATCTGTTAGGAGCGGTAAAATATTGTCATGAGAATGCAAAGGATGGAGAAGCAGTTCTTCTATCTCCAGCATGTGCAAGCTGGGGAATGTTTGATAATTACGAGCAAAGAGGAAGAATGTTCAAAGAATATGTCCGCGATTTTAAGGAGTGAAATATTTGAATGACAGAAACAGGAACACAGATACAAATGAGATAGATAGCAGAAGAAAGCCGTTATGGTACAGCGGACGTTACTTTGACTATCCGCTGCTTGGCATTGTACTGGGGCTTGTTCTGTTTGGACTGGTCATGGTTTACAGCACCAGCTCCTACCGGGCAGATGAACTGTATGGTGACAGTACATATTTTGCAAAACGACAGCTTGTTTTTGAACTTGTTGCATTGTTTGGAATGTTTCTGGTATCGAAGATCGATTATCGCAGATATGCAAGATATTCCAAATATTTTCTGTATGTGGCAATGGCACTTTTAGTGCTGGTCTACATTATAGGAAGTGCGAGCCATGGATCGACCAGATGGATCTATATTGGTGCATTTGGATTCCAGCCGTCAGAATTTGCAAAGCTTGCGCTGATCGTATATACCGCAGATATCTGTACCAGAAAACCCAGAAGCCTGAATACACTGAAGGGTCTGGCGAAGATGCTTCTGCTTCCGTTTGTAACGATCATACTGATCGCGATCGAGAACTTAAGTACCGCGATCATATGCTTTGGCATTGTTGTGATCATTGTATTTGTCGCCAGTCCGAAAAAATGGCCGTTTGTGCTGATGGGGCTGATCGGAATCCTGATGTGCGTGATATTTATTGCAACAGCAGGCTATCGTGCAGATCGTATCCGTATCTGGCTTGCACCGGAAAAATACGATGATGGATACCAGACGATGCAGTCCCTTTATGCGATCGGATCCGGAGGCTTTTTTGGAAGAGGCATTGGGAACAGTATCCAGAAGATGGGATTTATACCAGAGTCCCATAATGACATGATTTTTTCCGTTATCTGTGAAGAGCTTGGTTTATTTGGTGCGGCACTTGTAATCGCAATGTTTGTGGTCCTGATATACAGATGCGCACTGATCGCAATCAATTCCGGTGAACGGTTTGGAGGCCTGATCGCAACCGGTGTTATGGCACATGTTGCTGTTCAGGTATTGATCAATATCAGTGTTGTAACAAATACGATACCACCGACCGGTGTACCGCTTCCATTTATCAGTTATGGTGGAAGCTCGATATGTTTCATGCTTCTTGAGATGGGACTGGTGCTTGCTGTTGCCAGACAGATGAAGCCGGGAAGATAAAATGGATAGGAAGATATAAAAGATGCAGAACAGGAGAACAGAGAGCGAAACTGAAAAGAAAAAGGGAAGAAAGGCAGGTAAGATTCTGCTGATCATTCTTGGCGCGCTGCTGCTTATATGCCTTAGTGCCTATGTCTATATCCTGAAATGCTACAGTCTGACCAAGATACAGGTGTCCGGCAATGTGCATTATACAGAGGATGAGATCATAGATATTGTAACAAAAGGGAAAAAAGCGGATAATACCCTGTTTTTCTATCTGGACAACAGAATGCATCCGGTAGAGGATGTAACCTTTATTGATAAATTTCAGATCGAAGTGATTGGAAGACATACCATAACGATCACAGTATATGAGAAGTCCATGGCTGGTTGTGTGAGCTATATGGATCAGTATATTTATTTTGATAATGATGGCCGCGTGCTTGAAACGTCTTCCGAAAAACTGGAGGATGTTCCGTGTATTCAGGGATTGAAATTTGACCGTATCGTTGTGGGTGAAAAACTCCCTGTAACGGACGAGGATATGTTTCAGGAGATCTTGACGATGACACAGTTGATCGATAAGAACAAGCTGTTGATCGATGAGATCCGGTTTAATAATGACAATGAGATCATCTTGTATAAGGACAAGATCAAAATAGAGCTTGGAAGCGGATCCGGGCTGGAGGACAAGCTTATGAATCTGGAAAGCATTCTTTCCAAACTGGAAGGGAAAAGTGGAACCCTGGATCTGTCGGATTATTCGGCAAGCAGTGGAAACGCAATATTTAAGGAAAATAAGTAAAATTTAAAACAAAAAGTTGTTGCGTTATTTATGAAAAAATCGTATTATTAAGATATTAATGCGATTATATAGATGTACACTCCCTGTACTTTGGGTTGCGGGTGCCAGATCTGCAGCCTGTGACTTGCTTACAGAATGAAGACAACCGGGGGAGGGAGCTGTACAGGAATTATAAAGAAATATATAGAAGGAGGAAACAACCTTGCTCGAAATAAAGTCTAACGATGAGAGAACACCAGCTAGAATACTGGTAATAGGAGTAGGTGGCGCTGGTAACAATGCAGTAAACAGAATGATTGATGAAAATGTAGAAGGTGTGGAGCTGATAGCGATCAACACGGATAAACAGGCACTTTCATTAAGCAGAGCTACAACAAAGATTCAGATTGGTGAGAAGCTGACAAAGGGACTTGGTGCAGGTGCAAAGCCTGAGATCGGTGCCAGTGCAGTTGAAGAGAATAGAGAAGAGATAGCAGATATTATCAAAGATGCCAACATGGTATTCGTAACATGTGGTATGGGTGGTGGTACCGGAACCGGTGCAGCACCTGTTGTTGCGGAGATGGCAAGGAATCTTGGTATCCTGACAGTTGGTGTTGTAACAAAGCCATTTGGTTTTGAAGGAAAGCCTCGTATGAAGAATGCGATGGAAGGAATTGCAAGATTAAAAGAGAATGTTGATACACTGATCGTTATTCCAAATGATAAGTTATTACAGATCTGTGATAAGAGAACCAGTATTCCGGATGCTTTAAAGAAAGCAGACCAGGTTCTTCAGCAGGGTGTTCAGGGTGTAACAGACCTGATCAATAAACCGGGTCTTATCAACCTCGACTTTGCAGACATCCAGACTGTTATGAGAGACAAGGGTATTGCACATATCGGTATCGGTTCCGCAAGCGGTGAGAACAAGGCTGTTGATGCGATCAAGGAAGCTATGGATTCACCATTACTGGAGACAACAGTATCCGGTGCAACCGATATTATTGTAAACTTCTCAGGAAATATTGGTATCGTGGAAGCATACGATGCAGTTACTTACCTGACTGAACAGGCCGGTGATGGTGTAAATATCATCTTCGGTACAGTTGACAATGATAACATGGGTGAGGAGATCAGCATTACGATCATTGCTACAGGCCTTGAGAAAGCAGAGACAACTACACCTGTCAGCAGATTCGCAGGAACTGCAGCTCCAAAGCTTGATACAGTTAATACAACATCATTTGGAGAAGCAAGAAAGACAACACCTACTTATGGTGGACAGGCACTTGGTGGATCATCTTCCATCCGTCCTACTTTCCTGTCAGATGCAGGAGCAGCATCACAGACAGCAAAGCCGGTAGTTCCAAATACAACAAGAACAGCCGCTCCGGTTGAGCCGCATGTAGCTCCGTCTCCAAAACCGGCAAGACCGACTGTACAGTCAAATGACAGTATCAGAATACCGGAATTTTTAAAGAAAAGATAAATAGCAGAGATGCGGACAGATATGTATATGTACGGATGCCATGGCGATATTGCCATGGCATTTGTGCAATAAGCTGTTATGTAGAAATAATATCTGCATCAGTTAATGGATATAAAAATCATAACATGGAAGGAGACAGATATGAGATTCCTGGCAACCGGAGAGGAAATGCAGAAGATCGATCAGATCTCCATTGAACAGATTGGAATTCCCGGTCTGGTGTTGATGGAACGTGCAGCACTTGCTGTAACAGAAGAAATAGAAAAAAGATTTTCACGGATAAAAACAGGAGAACATGATACCGGACGGACAGCATATACCAGGATCCTTGTTGTAACAGAACGCGGCAATAATGGAGGAGACGGTCTGGCTGTAGCAAGGATGCTGGCGGAAAAAGGATATCTGGTAGATGTGTACTGTATCGGACAGGTTAGCAGAGCAACAGAGAGTTATAAGGTTCAGGAGAGTATACTTGGACAGCTTGGGATCAAGATTACAGAGGATTTCCCGAATGGAGAATATGATGTAATCGTAGATGCAATCTTTGGAGTTGGATTAAAGCGTGACATAGAAGGAATCCATAAAGAGGTCATTGATCATATCAATGATATGCCGGCATATGTGGTAGCAGTAGATATCCCATCCGGTATATCGGCTACGACCGGACGGGTAATGAATGTTGCAGTAAAGGCGGATCTTACAGTAACAATGGGGTTAATGAAGGTCGGTATGACCGTTTATCCGGGACATGGATATTGTGGAGAGATCCTTGTAAAAGATATCGGATTTCCGGATAAGGCAGTTGATATGGTGATGCCGGAGATATTTACATATAATGAAGGGGATCTGAATCGGCTGAATAAACGAAGACCGGATGGAAATAAAGGAACCTTTGGAAAAGTTGCAGTCATAGCCGGCAGTCGGGAGATATCGGGAGCAGCCTGTCTTGCGGCATCAGCAGCCTACCGGGTTGGAAGTGGTATGGTAAAGGTATATACCCATAAGGATAACAGAGTGATTGTCGGGGGATATCTGCCGGAAGCATTGATGATGACATATCAGGATGAGAAAACAGCAGTTATCTGTGCGGAGAATGCATGTGCATGGGCAGATATCATTCTGATCGGACCGGGTATCGGAACCGGAAAAGAAGCGGAATGTATGCTTAAGACAGTGCTGGAGAATTTCAAAGGAACGATCGTTGTTGATGCAGATGGACTTAATCTTTTGTCAGCACATAAGGAGCTGCTTGCAGCAGGGGAAATCAGCAGACAGACAGGGAATATAGCACTTGTTATCACCCCTCATGTAAAAGAAATGTCCAGACTGACAGGAAAGACAGTGACTGAATTAAAAGAAGCACCGGTTCGTGAGTGCAGGACATTTGCGGAAGCAGAAACACTCGTGTGTGTATTAAAAGATGCAAGAACCTGTGTCAGTGACGGAGGCGTGCATACTTACATGAACACTTCGGGAAATGATGGTATGGCAACAGCAGGTTCAGGGGATGTTCTTGCCGGAATGATTGCAGGGCTATCTGCCGGTGGAATATCTCCGACAGAGGCAGCAAGACTTGGGGTGTATATACACGGGCTTGCAGGGGATCGTGCAAAGAAACGGTATGGAAAGGCGGCTATAACCGCCGGCAGTCTGATCGATGAGATCGGTCCGATCATGAGTTCTTATGTATAAAATATAATAGGCAGAGGCGCAGACAAATGAATAAATATAGAAGAATAGAAGCAGATATCAATCTGGATAATATCAGAGAAAATATAAAAATGATGAAGGCATGTGTGCCGGAGAGTATGAAGATGCTTGCCGTGATCAAGGCAGATGCCTATGGCCACGGAGCAGTAGAGGTTTCAAGAGCCCTTTCTGATCTGGCAGACTTTTATGCGGTTGCCTGTATTGATGAGGCGGTAGAGCTACGTCATGCAGGATGTGAGAAGCCGTTGTTGATACTTGGATATACAGACCCATCAGAGTATGATGAACTGATCACATACGATGTAAGACCTGCGATGTATGATAAAGCTGAATGTGCCATTCTCTCAGATGATGCGGTAAAGAAAGGATCAAAAGCAAAGATCCATATCAAGATGGATACCGGTATGAGCCGGATCGGCTTTCAGTGTGATGATGCAGGTATCAATGATATCGTGGAGATCGCACATATGCCGGGAATTGAGATCGAGGGAATATTTACACATTATTCAAAGGCGGACGAATACGATAAAACAGCTGCAAATGGACAGCTTGCGTTATTCCGGTCTGTGATCGGCAGATTAGAAGAACGGGGTATATCGATTCCTGTAAAGCATATATCAAACAGCGCAGGAATCATGGAGATGGATAATGAAGGCTTTGATATGGTAAGATCCGGTATCGTAACATACGGACTATATCCATCGGATGAAGTCGATCATTCGATCGCGGCACTTAAGCCGGCAATGGAACTACTTGCCAAGGTAGTTCATGTGAAGAATGTGAAAGCAGGAACAGGTATCGGCTATGGATGGACATTTGTCGCACCGCATGATATGAGAATAGCAACCGTGTCTGCCGGTTATGCTGACGGATATCCAAGAGCACAGTCCAATATCGGGCGTGTGATCATTCATGGTAAGTATGCACCGATCACCGGACGTGTCTGTATGGATCAGTTTATGATCGATGTAAGTGATATACCGGAGACGTCAGTCGGTGATACAGTTGTTCTGATCGGAAAATGCGGAGATAAAGAGATCACGGTGGAAGAAGTTGCGGAACCGGCAAACAGCTTCAACTATGAACTGATCTGTAATATCGGAAGACGTGTACCAAGAGTCTATATTAGGGATGGAAAAGAAGTCGGGGAAGTGAATTATCTACGTCGGAACTGAATATCATAGAATAGAATTGGAAATACTTTTCACAACAGAAGATATTAATAAATAAATGGAGTGAAAAGAATTGGTAATCAGAAGAGGCGATATATTTTATGCTGATTTACGGCCTGTCGTTGGTTCGGAACAGGGAGGAGTCAGACCGGTACTTATCATACAAAATGAAGCGGGAAATAAACACAGTTCTACTGTGATCTGTGCAGCGATCACCAGCAAGATGAACAAGGCGAAGCTGCCTACACATGTTGAGATTGATTCCAGTCGGTATGATCTGGCAAAGGATTCGGTTGTGCTGTTGGAACAGGTGCGTACGATCGATAAACAGAGATTAAAAGAAAAAGTATGCCATATGGGAGATGACATTCTGAAAAAGGTAGATATTGCATTAAAGATCAGTCTGGATCTGTATTGATCTTTGTGGCATGGTAATTATAGACATTGTATAATCATACAGTTATGCAGATTTCCATATGAATACGGATTATGCAGATTCTCATATGAAAAAATTGACGAATGTTGGAATTAATGATATATTTCCATTATATTTGCATTCGTGTGGAACTAAGAGTGAATGCAGAATGAAACGAACAGGAGAGGTGATTTGTAGACAGAGACTGTCTGGTATATGAAATTATTTAATAACAGAAAAGCTGATGAAGAAAAAGTTGAGGAAGAGATTATTTCCATGGTCAATGAGGGTAATGAACAGGGGCTCATTCATGATGACGAAGTAGAGATGATCACAAATATTTTTGAATTCAGTGAGAAAGAAGTCCGGGATGTTATGACGCCGCGTTCCGATGTAGTTGGAATCGACAAACATACTACAATGGATGAAACGATCAAGATCATGCTGGAGAATAATTATTCCAGATATCCGGTGTTTGATGATGATCTGGACAATATAGTCGGAATCCTTTATTTTAAGGATTTCGTAAAAGCGTATTTAAAGGATAAGAACCAGACGATCGAACAGATCATGGTTGAGCCGATATTTGTGCATCCGACAAAGAATATATCGGAATTATTCAAACGGATGCAGAAAGAGAAAATCCATATGGTCATTGTGGTGGATGAGTATGGTCAGACAGAAGGCATCATAGCGATGGAAGATATTCTGGAAGAAATTGTCGGCAATATTTTTGATGAATACGACGATGATGACGATGATATTGCACTTGCGGGTCATGGATATATCGTGGGCGGCAGAGCAGAACTGGATGAATTGTCGGAACATCTGGGAATTGAGTTTCCGGATGAGGATTTTCAGACACTGAACGGGTTTATGCTGTATGAACTGGGAAGGCTCCCTTATGAGAACGAAAAAATAGATATTACATATAAGGGATATAATTTTGAGACCATTGGGATCAAGGATAAGATGATCGATAAGGTGCGGATAACCAAGGTTGAAAATGAAAATCAGGTATGATATTATGAACCAGTTGGGCTTATAAAGCTTCAAAAAAGAAACCGATATCCGAAAATGGATATTCAAAAGATAGAATTACAGAGTTAAGGAGTAAAAAAATGTCAGGACATTCAAAATTTGCAAATATTAAACATAAGAAAGAAAAGAACGATGCTGCAAAGGGTAAGATCTTTACTATTATCGGTAAGGAAATTGCGATTGCTGTAAAAGAAGGTGGTGCAAACCCTGATAACAACAGTAAGCTTCGTGATGTAATCGCAAAGGCAAAGGCAAACAATATGCCAAACGATACGATCAAGCGTGGTATCGACAGAGCAGCAGGTGATGCAAACTCAGTAAATTATGTTGCTAATACATACGAAGGATATGGTCCGAACGGTACAGCGATCATCGTTGATACTCTTACAGATAATAAGAACAGAACGGCTGCAAATGTAAGAAATGCATTTACAAAGGGCGGCGGAAACGTAGGAACGACCGGTTGTGTATCTTATATGTTTGATAATAAAGGACAGATCATTATCGATAAAGAAGAATGTGATGTGGATGCAGATGATCTTATGATGATGGCACTGGATGCCGGAGCTGAGGATTTCAGTGAAGAGGAAGACAGCTTTGAGATCATCACAACACCGGATGATTTCTCAGCAGTCAGAGAGGCTCTTGAAAAAGAGGGAATCAAGATGGCAGAAGCAGAGCTTACCATGATCCCACAGAACTATGTAGATCTGACAGATCCTGAGGTTGTAAAGAAGTTTACAAGAATTCTGGATCTCTTAGATGAAGATGATGATGTACAGGCCGTATATCACAATGCAAATCTTCCGGATGAGGAATAATTATATCGTTCATGCCATTTGTGCATGAAAGAATTTCCACAGAATCCACATGCAATTTTATGTAAGGGGGTGTGGAGATTCTACCATATATGTATGCCAGGCAGGCAGCAGGACGGCAGAAAGCCGTTTGGCAGCACGCCTGGCATATGGTATGTTAAAAACAAATGCAGAGAGCATATATACATTTTACAACAAGAGTAGGAGCGTAGAATGAAGGGAATATTAAGATATTTACGGGACTATAAAAAAGAATCGGTTCTAGCACCATTATTTAAAATGCTGGAAGCCTGTTTCGAACTGCTGATCCCGATCGTAATGGCACATATTATTGATACCGGTATTAAGAATCAGGACATGGGATATGTTCTTCGGATGTGTCTCGTTATGATCGCACTTGGTATCATCGGCCTGAGCTGTTCTCTGACAGCACAGTATTTTTCCGCAAAAGCAGCAACCGGATTCGGAACGGCACTTCGAAGTGATCTGTTCCGTCATATCACAAGTCTTTCTTATAATGAGATCGATACGATCGGAACATCGACACTGCTTACTCGAATGACCAGTGATATCAACCAGATCCAGACAGGTGTCAATCTGGTGCTCCGTTTGTTCTTACGTTCTCCGTTTATCGTATTCGGTGCGATGATCATGTCATTTACGATCGATGTCAAATCAGCCATGACCTTTGTGGTTACAATACCGGCATTGTCGATCGTTGTATTCGGAATTATGCTTGTCAGCATTCCATTGTTTAAGAAGGTACAGGCAAGACTGGATAAGGTCATGCTTCTGACCCGAGAGAATCTGGAAGGTGCCCGTGTGATCCGGGCATTTAACAGACAGCAAAAAGAGGTTGATGAATTCGATAAGTCAACCGATGATCTGATGGATATTCAGTTGTATGTCGGAAGAATCTCGGCATTCTTAAATCCTGTCACATATGTGATCATCAATCTTGCAACTGTTGCGATCATCTGGATCGCAGCCGGACAGACCGATATCGGTATCCTGTCACAGGGTAAGGTTGTTGCACTGATCAACTACATGTCACAGATCTTAGTTGAGCTTGTAAAGCTTGCCAATCTGATCATTAACATCACAAAGTCGATCGCATGTGCAAAGAGAATCAATGTTGTGTTTGATACGAAGCCATCGATCACAGAGGTTGAAGAAGATTCTGCTTTATCAGAAGCACAGAAGGCAGCCGGCCAGGATGTTCCTAAGGTGGTATTTGACAACGTAGCCTTACGGTATGGTAAAGCATCGGAAGATTCACTGACCGGTATATCCTTTACGGCAAAAGCAGGAGAAACGATCGGTATTATCGGTGGTACAGGTTCCGGTAAGAGTTCTCTGGTCAACCTGATTCCGAGATTCTATGATGCAACCGGTGGTGTGGTTAAGATCGATGGTGTGGATGTAAAGGACTATGATCTCCGTTCCCTTCGAATGAAGGTAGGTGTGGTTCCTCAGAAGGCAGTTCTGTTCCAGGGAACGATCGCCGAGAATATCCGCTGGGGTAAAAATGACGCAACGGAAGAAGAGATCAATGAGGCACTTACAATCGCACAGGCAAAAGAATTCGTTGATCAGAAACCAGATGGCATGAACTTTAAGATCACACAGGGTGGCAAGAATTTATCCGGTGGGCAGAAGCAGCGTCTTACGATCGCAAGAGCAGTTGTAAGAAAGCCTGAGATCCTGATCATGGATGACAGTGCATCGGCACTTGACTTTGCAACAGATGCAGCCCTTCGTCGTGCGATCAAAGAGCAGACAAATGGTATGACAGTATTTATCGTTTCCCAGCGTGCATCGACGATCATGGGAGCCGATCAGATCATCGTATTAGATGATGGACAGGTTGCAGGTATCGGAACCCATGAAGAATTGTTACAGTCCTGTGAGGTATATCAGGAGATCTGTCAGTCACAGTTATCGGCAAATGAAGTATCCGGTAAAATGACTTCTGCCGGAAATGCAATGGCATAGGAAGGAGGAAGCGACGATGAGTAAAAAAGAAAAAAGTACGTCTGTCAATAAGAAAACACTTGGCAGAATATTAAAGTATATCAAACGATACAGTTTCTTAGTTGTCCTTTCCCTGATCTGTGCAGCGATATCCGTTGTTCTGACCTTATATGCACCGATCATTACCGGACATATGGTAGATAAGATCGTCGGAAAAGGAGCCGTTGATTTCGGAGCATTAAAGACACTGGCAATCCGTTTTGTGATTGTAGTTGCGGTTACGGCAGTCTGCCAGTGGATCATGAATATATTGAATAATAAAGTTACCTATCATGTTGTAAATGATGTCCGTACATCTGCATATAAGAAGTTAGAACAGCTTCCGTTATCCTATGTGGATTCTCACACCCATGGTGATATCGTAAGTCGTGTGATCGCAGATGTAGACCAGTTTTCAGATGGTCTGCTGATGGGCTTTACACAGTTATTTACCGGGGTTATGACTATCGTTGGAACGCTTTGTTTCATGTTATCGATTAACGCTGTGATCACGGTTGCGGTTGTTGTGATCACTCCGGTTTCTCTGTTTGTTGCGGCATTTATCGCAAAGAAAACCTACCATATGTTCAGAAAGCAGGCAGAGATCAAGGGTGAGATGACATCACTTGTTAATGAGATGGTAGAAAACCAGAAGGTTGTAACAGCCTTTTCCATGGAAGAAAATGTAAATGGCAGCTTTAACGAAGTAAATAAGAGATTGAATAAGGCCGGACTGGATGCGACCTTCTTCTCATCCATTACCAATCCGTGTACCCGTTTTGTAAACAGCTTAGTATATACCGGCGTTGGCATCATCGGTGCGGTCATGGCGATCAAGGGAAGAATATCCGTTGGTCAGCTTACCAGCTTTTTAAGCTATGCAAACCAGTATACAAAGCCATTTAATGAGATCTCAGGCGTCGTAACGGAGCTTCAGAATGCACTTGCATCCGCAGCCAGAGTATTTGAGCTGATCGATGAAGAACCGGAGATCGCGGAGCCTGCGGATGCCTATGTGATCGAGAAAGCAGATGGACAGGTGGATCTGTCTCATGTGGATTTCTCTTATAATAAAGATGTAGAACTGATCAAGAATCTGAATCTGAAGGTTGAACCGGGTAAGCGTGTAGCAATCGTCGGACCGACCGGATGTGGTAAGAGTACCGTTATCAATCTTTTAATGCGGTTCTATGATGTAGATGCCGGAGCCATTTCTGTAGATGGCCATGATATCCGTCAGGTAACGAGAGAGAGCCTTCGTGATAACTATGGTATGGTTCTTCAGGAGACCTGGTTAAAGACCGGAACGATCAAGGAGAATATTGCATACGGAAGACCGGATGCGACGGATGAGGAGATTATAGAAGCAGCAAAACAGTCCCATGCACACAGCTTTATCAAGCGTTTGTCGGAGGGGTATGATACCATGATATCAGAGGATGGCGGCGGACTGTCACAGGGACAGAAACAGCTCTTATGTATTACCAGAGTTATGCTTGATCTGCCACCGATGCTGATCCTTGATGAAGCAACATCATCGATCGATACAAGAACCGAGATCCGGATCCAGCGTGCATTTGCGAAGATGATGAAGGGAAGAACGAGCTTTGTCGTAGCGCATCGTTTGTCAACGATCAAAGAATCTGATATTATACTGGTTATGAAGGATGGACATATCATAGAGCAGGGTAATCATGAATCACTTTTAGCACAGAAAGGATTCTATTACACCCTTTACAATTCACAGTTTGCACATTAGTAGGAACTAAAAATTTGTATTTATATAAAGGAGACAGGAAGATGAAAGTTAGTGAAAGCGGATATACAAAAGACGAATTACTTGACATAGTAGACAAATACCTCGCTGAGCAGTCCAGAAGATGGAATTTTATTGAAGAAAAGGGAGACGGCATGTATGTGTACGATGAGGAAGGAAATGAATATCTTGACTTCTTCGGCGGCATCGCAGTAAACAGTACCGGTAACTGTAACAAGAAAGTTGCGGCAGCAATCGCAGACCAGTGCCAGAATGTGATCCATGCATCCAATTACGCATATACACTTCCTATGATCCTGCTTGCAAAGAAGATTTGTGAGACGATCGGTATGGAGAAGGTTCTGTTCCAGAATTCAGGAACAGAGACAAATGAAGCAATGATCAAGATGGCAAGAAAATACGGAACCGATCATTACGGACCGGAGCATTATCATATCGTTACAGCCATTAACAGCTTCCATGGCAGAACCTATGGAGCGTTATCAGCAACCGGACAGCCGGACAATGCATGTCAGATCGGTTTCAAGCCGATGCTTCCGGGCTTCACATATGCAGAGTTCAATAATCTTGAGGATTTCAAGAACAAATGTACCAAAGACACAGTTGCAATCATGGTAGAGCCTGTTCAGGGCGAGGGTGGTGTATATCCGGCAACGGAGGAATTCTTAAAAGGACTTCGTGCTTACTGTGACGAGACCGGCATCCTGTTGTTATTCGATGAGGTACAGACCGGATGGGGCAGATGCGGAGATACGATGGCATTTATGACCTATGGAGTGAAGCCTGATATGGTATCTATGGCAAAAGCGATCGGCGGCGGTATGCCGATCGGCGCACTTTGTACATCAGCAGAGCTTGCAAGTGCATTTACACCGGGGGCACACGGTTCTACTTATGCAGCCAATCCTGTATGCTGTGCAGCCGCACTTGCAGAGATCGATGAGATCTTAGACAATCATCTTGCAGAGAATGCAAAAGAGACAGGAGCTTATTTTGCAGAACAGCTTTATTCCCTTCCGTATGTGAAGGAAGTACGCGGACGCGGACTTCTGGTTGGCGTTGAATTCACCAAACCAATCGCAAACGAAGTAAAGCATCTGGCTGTTGAGAACAGACTGTTGATCACAGCGGTAAGACCAAATGTGATCCGTATGGCACCGCCACTGATCGTAACAAAGGAACAGTGCGATAAGGCTGTTCAGATCCTGATCAAATGTGTGTCAAAGGCAGCAGAAGAAGCAGATGCATAAGGAGGTAACAGAAGATGGGAAGAACCGCAGAAGAAATGGAAGATGTAACACTTCTCGGCAATAAGAATGTAAAATACAGCATGGACTATGCACCGGAGATGTTACAGACCTTTATTAATAAACATCAGGACAATGATTATTTTGTCAAGTTTAATTGTCCGGAATTTACCAGCTTATGTCCGATCACGGGACAGCCGGATTTTGCAACCGTATATATATCCTATGTTCCGGATGTGAAGATGGTAGAGAGCAAGTCTTTAAAATTATATTTGTTCAGTTTCAGAAATCACGGAGATTTCCATGAGGACTGCATGAACATTATCATGAAGGATCTGATCAAATTGATGGATCCGAAATATATTGAAGTCTGGGGCAAATTCACTCCGAGAGGCGGTATCTCGATCGATCCATATTGTAATTACGGAAGACCTGGAACAAAATGGGAAGAAGTTGCATGGAACAGAATGTCAAATCATGACCTGTATCCGGAAAAGATAGATAACAGATAGGCGGAATGTCAGATGAATTACAGGGAAACAGTTGAGTATATCCTAAGCATTCCACTGTTCGCACAGAAGATTGGCACAGAGAATCTTGCCAGTCTTCTTGAACGTTTAGGGAATCCGCAGGATAAGAGCAAAGTGATCCATATAGCAGGAACAAACGGTAAGGGGTCAACGGCAAAGGCGCTTGCTACGATACTGATGCATGCAGGCTTTCATGTAGGATTGTTTACATCACCGCATCTTGTCTCGATCAATGAGCGGATCCGATATGATGATGAAATGATATCGGATGAAGATTTTACATGGGCGTTTGAGCAGGTGCGGAAGAAGTTCATCGTTCATCCATCTTTCTTTGAAGTGATGTTTGCGATGGCGGCTGTTTATTATGAGAAGAAGCAGCCGGATTATGTGATTTATGAGACCGGAATGGGTGGCAGGCTGGATGCAACTAATGTCGTAAGACCGGAGCTTTGCATCATCACATCGGTAGGACTTGATCATATGGAATATCTTGGAGATACGATCGCTAAGATCGCAGGAGAGAAAGCAGGGATCATCAAACCGTCAGTTCCGGTCGTATATTTCAAGCGGGATGCGGTTTCGTCTGGAATCATAGAGACTCATGCAAAAGAATTGGATTCTGCCGTAACAGCGGTCGAAAAATCAAACTATATAATAAATGAAATAGATGATAAAACCATTGATTTTTCATTTCATAATCGGTATTATAATTATGACCATTTGAGGATACCGAAAACGTCTCTTTATCAGGTCGAAAATACCTGCCTTGCAGTTGCTTCTTTTGATATCCTGATGCAGATCAGGGATATAGAATATGGGAAAAATGCAGGTGCTGATGTCAGGATAGAGCAGGCAGTCAGAAGCGGATTACTTGATTTTTCATGGGAAGGCAGGATGGAGGAGATCGCACCGGATCTGTTTGTAGATGGTGCACATAATCCGGAAGCAGTCGAATGTTATTGCAGAACACTTCGGACGCTTTATACGAAGAAAAAGAAGATCCTGGTCTTTGCGGCAGTAAAGGACAAGGACTATGATACGATGATACGGGATCTGACAGAAGCACTTTCGTTTGAGAAGATCATAGTTACAAGTGTAGATAATAAACGGAAGGCGCCGGTCTCTCTGATCGCAGACAGGTTCCGGAATTACACAGGACATACGGTGGAGGCATATGAGGATATTGCAGAAGCAATGGATGCCGCCATCCGCTATAAAGAACAGATCACAGATTCAGCAGTCTATTGTGTGGGTTCTCTTTATCTGGTGGGAGAAGTCAAACGCTGGCTTCAGAAGATAAAAGAGAAATCTGCGAATATGGAGGAATAGTATGATAAACTTTGATGAAGAAGTAAAAAAATTCAGACCGACTCTGGAAGTAGACCAGGCAGAAGATGCCATTTATCATAATGATCTGAAGGATATCTCAGATATTATGCAGGAGATGCTTCGTGTAGCAAAGGAAACGGAGAAATAATATGGCAGACGTACTGAATTGTAAGCATTGTGGCGGTAAGATCCTTGTTACCGGATATTGCAGCCAATGTGGGTTAAAGAGTGAATTTGTAAATAAGGCACTGAACACATCCAAATATTATTATAATATTGGTCTGGATAAAGCCAGAGTCCGTGATATGAGTGGTGCAGAAGAGGCATTAAAGACAGCCCTTAAATATGACAAGTTGAATATTGATGCCAGAAATCTGCTGGGGCTTGTATATTATGAAACCGGTGAAGTTGTTCTGGCATTAAGCCACTGGGTCATCAGTGTGAATTATTTCAGCGGACGAAATGTTGCAAAACGTTATATCAAAGAGGTGAAGGGCAATCCACACAAGCTTGAAACAACGAACAATGCAGCAAGAAAATACAATCAGGCAGTAAACTATGCCAGACAGGGCAGTAAGGATCTTGCATTTATCCAGCTTCGAAAAGTCTTATCGGATAATCCGAAGTTTGTAAATGGTTATCTGCTGATGGCACTTCTACTGATCGATGATAACAAATATGATAAGGCAAGAAAAGCATTAAAACGTGTCATCAAGATCGACAGAACCAATCCCCTGGCTGTCCGCTATTTCAATGAGATGGGGCATACGGATGAGGAGATCATGAGCTTTCGTGATTATCCGGATGATGATTATGATGCGGATCTGCTGTTTGTGGAAGACCAGCCACGGGCATATGTGGAATCCGATAATGTTGACCGGAATGGAAGACCGACTCCGGTTGGCAGATATAAGGATATTAATTTCTACAAATATTCGCTTGCCTATGTTCTGGCAGGACTGGTATTGGGACTGACTGTCATGTGGTTCCTTGTTATGCCACAGCATAATAAGAATGCAGATGATGAGAGCAGAAATGTTAAAATTGCCTACAGCGAAGAGATTGCCAATAAGAATACCAAGCTTTCCTCTCTGCAGGATGAGGTTGATTCCCTGACAACAAAGAATAAAGATCTTACGAAGCAGGTCGCAGATTATGAGGAAAAAAGCAAGGCAGATATATCAGATACAGATAAGATTACGATGCAGCTTGCCATGAAGTATTATAATGATACCCAATATGATAAGGCAATGACAGAGATCGACAAGGTGCTGGAGACCAGCCCAGATTATGATGTTGCTCTGTATTATAAAGCTCTATGCTATCTGGGTACGGAGGATGAGGATAAGGCCAAAGAAGCCTTTGATACATTTATCCAGAAATGTCCAAATTCTATTTATTATACAGTTGCAGTAGCATTGTCTGGTGCAGACACAACGAGTGGAAAAACAGATGATGGAGGCAGCACGACAGAAGGCAGTTCGGAAGGAACAACGGAATCCGATATGGATCCGACAAATGAATAAAAAGAAATCAAGATCATACAAAAGACAAATAAGCAATATTGCTTATTTGTCTTTTTTTGTAAAAAAGAGGTGGCGTATGAATAATTATGAGAAAATAGGGGATACTGTGTTAATAGAGCTTCCGGAAGAAGTTGATGATTACCGGGCATCGATACTGGTGAACGAAACGGAAGAGGTATTTCAGGATGGCAGGATCCGGTACGTAATATTCGATTTCCGGCATACAAGCGTGATGGACAGCTCCGGGATCGGTCTGATCACGAGAAGATTCCGGAATGTATATGACAGAGGCGGAAAGGTGTTTGTGATCCATGCAAATGACAGAATGCAGCGTCTTCTTAAAATGTCCGGAATATTTAAGATCGCAGAGCAGACAGAGGATTTTGAGACTGCGTACAAGCAAGTACATATGTCATAAAATGAAAAGGAGAAGAAAAGAATGAACAGAAATGAAATGAAAATAGAGTTTGGAAGTGATCCAAGAAATGAGAGCTTTGCAAGGGTTGTCGTAGCATCCTTTATGACCCGTACGAATCCGACGCTGGAGGAGGTCGCTGATGTTAAGACAGCCGTGTCGGAAGCAGTTACGAATTCGATCATTCATGGTTATGGGCAAAAAGAGGGAACAATCGAGATACGGGCATACATAGAAGAGCGGAAGCTGTACATAGAGATCACCGATTATGGCTGTGGTATCGAGGATGTGGAAAAGGCAATGGAGCCAATGTTTACAACCGGAAAGGATGGACGGTCGGGAATGGGATTTTCCTTTATGGAAGCCTTTATGGATGAGCTTACGGTAGAGTCGGAGCCGGGAAAAGGAACGACAGTAAAGATGGCAAAAAAAATAGGGGCTGGGTGTGCAGTATAAATGGAAAATAATCTGGATCTTCTTTTACAGGCGAAGAAGGGTGATGACAGTGCAAAAGAAAAACTGGTAGAACAGAACCTTGGACTTGTATGGAGCGTAGCCAGAAGATTTACAGGACGTGGATATGATATCGAGGATCTGTTTCAGATCGGCTGCATCGGATTGATCAAAAGTATTGATAAATTTGATTTTGACTATGATGTGAAGTTTTCGACCTATGCAGTTCCGCTGATCCAGGGGGAAATCCGCCGCTTTTTGCGGGATTACGGCGCAATCAAGGTCAGCCGTAGTCTGAAGGAGATGAATAGTAAGGTAGAGCAATACCGGCAGCGGGTGATCAAGGAAAAGGGCTATGAACCTGAGATTGAAGAGATCGCTGCTGCCCTTTCTTATGATGCAGGGGAGATCGTAATGGCAATGGAGGCTTCGTTGGAGCCGGAGTCTCTGGATGCTCCGGGTGTATATTCAAAAACGGAGGAATATAGCCAGGAGATTGTTGATCATTTGTCGTTGATGCAGATGTTGGAACGTTTGGAGCCGGAGGAACAGCGTTTGATCCAGCTTCGGTATTTTGAAGACAAAACGCAGTCGGAGACCGGAAAACTGCTTGGTATCAGCCAGGTTCAGGTGAGCCGGCAGGAAAAACGGATCCTTGAGAAATTAAAAGAAAGTGTATAAAAAGAACAGATGCGGATATCCTAATCCTGTAAGAATATGGGAAAGCAGGTTTCGTAATATGGCAGAAATGGTATATTTGCAGTTGGCAGAAAGTGTTCTGGCGGAAAAACGAAAGGTATTGATCCGGGATGTATCGAAGGTCGTATCCGACAATCTGGATCTGAAAAATAAAATCGAAAAAATTGAACTGATGAATTTTTCTACCAGTTCAAAGGGACAGCAGGTCATATCCATATTGGATATCATAGAGGAGATCAGAAAAAACTGCGATGGGGAGCTGTGTATCCAGAATCTTGGACAGCCTGATGTCGTTGTATATTATAAGGCATTCGATCCGTCGGACCGGATAAAGCAGAAGTTCAAATTTATATTTCTATGCCTGATCGCATTCTTTGGTGCTGGATTTTCAATTATATCCTATAACTCGGATGTGAATCTGGTCGGACAGCTTGATCTGCTTCAGAATGTATTTACCGGAGGCAGTGAATCAGGAGCCATGATTGGCGGTGTTGCCTATTCACTGGGCTTGTTCATTGGAATCATTGTATTCTTTAATCATGGAGCCAATAAGAAATTTACCGATGATCCGACCCCGCTTCAAGTGCAGATGCGGCAGTATGAACAGGAGATCAATCAGACAGTGATCACGGATTCTGTAAGAAAGAAGGATGTGCGGGATGCTGATTAGACATATCTGTTATGCACTGGTTGCATTTATCGGAGGGGCAGCTATATCCAGTGGTTATTTTGCATTTATATCCCTGATCGGAGTATTCCCCAAGCTGGCGGAAAAGGTGAAAGGCAACCGGCACTATATGCTGGTGGAATGTCTGCTGGCATATGGTGCTGTGGCAGGAAATATCGTATATATATTTAATATCCGGATCCCGCTTGCAATTCCTGGGCTGGCTTTTGTGACCCTGCTTGGCGGTATCTTTACAGGCTGTCTGGTTGGTGCGCTCGCAGAGGTGCTGAATGTATTTCCGATCGTATCCAGACGGTTTTCAATCCGGCGTTATATTCCTTACATCATATACATGGTTGCAGCAGGGAAACTCGTGGGTTCTGTTCTTGGTCTGATATCAACCGGACTGGTCTAGGAATGCGATTTATATGCATAGTTTTCATGCAAATGGAAAATACTGAAGAATAGAACCCGGTAAGACAGGAGGAAAGTATATGCAGTTTGAACCAAAAGAAAAGGAATACAATCAGTATGTTGAAACGATTACTCCGGTATCCAATTCGGCAAGAAACTGCCTGTGGGCGTTTCTCATCGGAGGACTGATCTGCACGATCGGACAGGTGTTATTTAATTTGTTTGAATATGCGGGACTGGATAAGGATGACAGTTCGTCTTATGTATCGATCGTTCTTGTACTCATCAGTGTGGTACTCACAGGTCTGAATGTCTATAAGAAGATCGCAAAATATGGTGGAGCCGGAACTCTGGTACCAATCACGGGCTTTGCTAATGGTGTCTGTGCTCCGATCATAGAGTTTCAGACCGAAGGTGAGGTCTTCGGTAAAGGTGTAAAATGTTTTACGATTGCAGGCCCGGTCATCATGTACGGTATCTTTACATCATGGGTGCTGGGACTGATATACTGGATCTGTAAGCTGGCAGGCTGGGTATGATTCCCGGCCTGTTTTTTCAAAAATGTTACATATGTTTTAAGGTAAAATGATGGTTTTGTGAAATATTAGATTTAAGGGGAATCTGTATTGACAGATAAAAATACCTATGATAACTTTAACAAATGGTTAAGTTAATAATAGTAGGTATCTGTATCCTTTAGCAGGATGCGTATACTCACATGTGTAGTAAATGGAGATACATCATGAAAAAAGCAAAAAGAAGTGTTACTACAACAGTATGTGTTATTGTTGCATTGTGTGTGTGTTATCTGATATTTTGCGGAATTATTGGTAAGAAAAAGTTTTTCCCAAATACCAGTATAAATGGAATTGATGTCAGTAACATGACGGTGAAGGAAGCTGCAGCGGCTGTAGAAGATCAGTTTGCAACGGAGTACAATAACGCCGGGATCGACGTAACGTTGGAAGGTAAAACATATTGCATTGCGATCGAAGAAGCTCTGGATCTGAATGTGATCGATGCGGTACAACAGGCAAACGATGTAAGCCATGGTTTTTTAACAAGAGGTTTTAATTTTATTAAGGCATTATTTGGTGAGGCAGAATATACTGCACGACCATCGCTGAAGGATAAGAAGCCGTTGTATACTGCGATCGAACAGTCCGGGCTGACGAAGCTGGAAGGGGTAGAAGATTCCTCTTACACCGTGAAGGATGACAAGGTTATTGTTACAAAGGGCCGCGGAGGTTATACGGTAGATTCGGATAAGCTGGCAGATGAGATTGCTTCCTGCATCAGCAAGGGAGAATTTGATGCGCAGCTTGAATGTCCACTTACATACAGTGATGTCGATCTGGATCTGGTATATGATCAGATTTATGTAGCACCGGCGGATGCAACACTGGATCCGGAAAATGATTACAGTGTAACAGATTCTGTGGTAGGAATCAGCTTTGATAAAGATGCTGCCAGGAAGAAGCTGGATGCGGCAGCCGATGGAGAAGAAGTCAGCTTTGATCTGGTTTATACAGAACCGGAGCTGTCGAAGGAGACATTACAGGCCTATCTCTTCCGTGATACGCTGGGATCCTTCAGTACCAATGTAGGTGGAACGGATGCAAGAAAAGGAAATGTTGCAAAGGCGGCAGAGAATTGTAACGGCACGATACTGATGCCGGGTGAAGAGTTTTCATTCAATAATGTGGTAGGACAGAGAACCATCGAGAATGGGTTTCAGGCAGCTCCATCTTATGTCAATGGGGAATCAGTAGATGAAGTCGGCGGAGGTATCTGTCAGGTATCATCCACTCTTTATGATGCCTGTCTGTATGCGAATCTGGAAATTGCAGAACGTCATTGCCATCCGCATCCATCCACTTATGTAGATGCAGGTTTTGATGCAACGGTATCCTGGGGCGGACCGGATTACCGTTTTATAAATAATACGGATTATCCGCTCAAGGTGACCGCCTCCTATAGTGGTGGTGTTGTGTCATGTGCGATTTATGGAACGAAGCTAAAGGACTTCAGAGTGTCACTGTCCAGTGAACTGGTAGCAACTTATGATTATGATACGGAATATGAGGACGACGATACACTGGAGAAAGGTGAAGAGGAAGTTTCTGTTACAGGTATCACAGGAACCAAATATCAGACCTACCGGACGGTATATGACGGAAATGGAGAGGTAATCTCATCTGAACCGGAATCTGTCAGTGTGTATGATAAACGGGATAAAGTAGTTCTTCGTGGAACCAAAGAGAAGGAAGATACCTCAGAGGAGAATTCGACTGAGGAGAAGAAGACGGAGGAAAAAACAACCGAGGAAAAGACAACTGAGGATACGACAGAAAAGAAGGACGACAAGAAAGACGATTCCAAGAAGGATGATAAGAAATCGGATAAAAAGTCAGACAATAAGAAAAAGAATGATACAAAGACAGATGATTAAATAAAGAAACAAAGAAAAGCTCATATGGAAGCCGGTTCGTAAGGATCAGGCAGCCATATGAGCTTTCTTTTGTGTTATTGATAGTATATTATTCCGCTTCACTGTGGTCGTTTGTTTTGACCTCCTGATTGGTATACAGGTTTACATAGTGAGGACGAAGCTTGGAATATATGATTTTCTGTTCACTGTATAAGCTGTAATAACCGGATAACATATAGCTGACACTGCAGCCGATCGCGAACAGCAGGATACCGCTTGCACCAAATAATTCGATGCTTAAGACCAGAGATGCCAGCGGACAGTTTACAACGCCGCAGAAGAGACATACAAGCCCCATAGCAGCTCCGAATCCTGGATCCAGTCCAATCCAGCCTCCAAGGGTACATCCGAAGGTTGCACCGATGAAGAACGATGGAACGATCTCTCCGCCACGGAATCCGCAGCCGATCGTGATGCAGGTAAACAGGAGCTTCAGAATGAAGGCTTCCGGTTTTGCTGTTCCATGGATCGCCTGTTCAATAATGTTCATACCGGCACCATTGTAGTCATTGCAGCGGACGGCAAGCGTCAGGAGAACCAGTAGCACACCGCCGACCAATATACGAAGATACTGGTTTTTCAGATATTTCTTAAATGTTTTTCCGATGACCTGCATGGACATACAGAAAAGGATGCTGAGTACGGCAGCAGCGACCGAGAGAATGATCACCCGGATTCCGGTTGCCAGTGACATTTCAGGAACCTGATTCAGAATGAAATAAGTAGGGGTGATGTGAAATTTTTCTGTGATCGCATAGGAAATGGTTGCTGACAGGATACATGGTACCAGAGCACTATAATACAGAATTCCGATGCTGATAACCTCTACACTGAAAAGTGCGGCCGTAACAGGAGTTCCAAACAGGGCAGCGAATACGGCACTCATACCACACAAGGTCATAATATGTTTATCGCTGTCATCCATTTTGATCAATTTGCCGATCGATGCACCCAGACTTCCGCCAATCTGCAGGGCAGCACCTTCCCGGCCGGCAGATCCACCAAATAAATGCGTGATAACGGTTGTTATAAAGATCAGAGGTGCCATACGGAAAGGCACATTGTATTCCGGATTCCGAATCGATCCGATAACAAGGTTGGTTCCCTTGTCATGCTTGATGCCGCCTGCACGGTACAGAAATACGATCAACAGACCGGCTGCCGGGAGCAGGAAGATGATCCATCTGTGCCCGGAACGGAACTGTGTGACATATTCAACGCTATAATGAAAGGCTGTTCCGACAGCCCCGCAGGAGATTCCGATAATGGCAGAACAGATCAGCCATTTAATAAATGTTTTTGCGTATCGTTTTGTTCGATCGATACAATTTAACCAGTATTCTTTTGTAAATATCATAATTCATACCTATCCAGATTGTTTTTATTCTTTCATAGATTACCCCGAATCAGCGGATTTGTCCAGAACATATTAAATATGAATAAAATAAAGAAAAGAAGCAAATGACTATCAACAGAAGAACATATGGAAATAAGGAGGCAGAAAATGAATAAAATGGTTGGAAAACAAAGTGTCAGTTTTTCAGATCCTCCATGTATTCTGGGAGCGGCTTCTATCTGTGGACCAAAGGAAGCTGAAGGACCTCTGGCGGATTACTTTGATATCCGTTCCGAAGATCCTACATTTGGAAAGGATTCCTGGGAAGAGGGCGAAAGTGAGATGATCCGGCAGGCGGTCGAGCTTGCGATCAAAAAGGCGGATAAAAAGAAAGAGGAGATCCGGTATATATTTGCGGGGGATCTGCTGGGACAGTTGATCGCAACCACATTTGGTATTAAGGATCTTGATATACCGGTATTTGGGTTGTATGGAGCCTGCTCCACCTGTGGAGAGGGATTGTCGCTGGCATCCATGACAGTTGCTGCCGGTTATGCGGACTGTGTAGTGGCAGCAACGTCCAGTCATTTTGGAAGTGCAGAGAAGCAGTTCCGGTTTCCACTGGAATATGGAAATCAGAGACCGTTATCTGCGACCTGGACGGTAACCGGAAGTGGGGCGTTTGTTGTTGGTAAGGCAGAGCCGGAAGAAGGAGCAATTCAGATTACCGGGGTTACAACGGGACGGATCGTGGATTATGGAGTAAAGGACTCCTTTAATATGGGAGCCTGTATGGCACCGGCAGCGGCAGATGTGATCTATCAGAACCTGAAGGACTTTGACCGGAAGTCGACGTATTATGACCGTATCATCACCGGGGATCTGGGGAAGATCGGGCAGAAGATACTGTTTGATCTTTTAAAGGATAATGGAATAGATATCAGCAGACAGCACATGGATTGTGGTATCGAGATCTTTGACAATGAAGAACAGGATACACATTCCGGTGGCTCCGGTTGCGGATGTTCGGCTATTACGCTGGCTGGCTATGTATTAAAGCAGTTACGGGACGGAACCTGGAAGAGGGTATTGTTTGTACCGACCGGAGCACTTCTTTCCACAGTAAGCTATAATGAAGGACAGAATATACCGGGCGTGGCACATGCAGTTATAATAGAACGGAGGTAAAGTTATTTATGGATTATATAAAGGCATTTGTGATCGGAGGTGCTGTCTGTGTGCTTGTTCAGATACTGATGGACAAGACGAAGCTGCTTCCGGGACGGATCATGGTGATCCTGGTATGTACCGGTGCTGTTCTTGGAGCAATCGGGATATATGAACCATTTCTTGAATTTGCCGGCTGCGGAGCCTCGGTTCCTCTTTCCGGATTTGGTTATAATCTCTGGAAGGGAATAAAAGAGGCAGTTGATCAGGATGGATTTATCGGGTTGTTCCGGGGAGGCTTCAAGATGGCGGCAGTAGGAACCTCGGCAGCATTGATCTTTTCCTATCTGGCATCCCTGATCTTTAAGCCAAAGATGGTAAAATAGCATAAAGTATATTTTTTTATATAGATCCCAGGAAATAGGAAAGGAGCCATGAGAATGATCTCTCATGGCTCCCTTTTACATATATCGTTTTTATTCTTCTGTATTTTTATGTTTGTTCTCTTTTGAGGAAGGTTCATCAGAAGATGGTTCATCGGTAGGTTCCTCTGTTGGCGGTTCTTCTGTTGTAGGAGCTTCCGTTGGCGGTTCTTCTGTTGTAGGAGCTTCCGTTGTTGGTTCCTCTGTTGTAGGCTCCTCTGTTGTCGGTTCTTCTGTCTTGTCTTTTTTGAACTTAACAGTGATCGTATGATTGCCTTTTACCTTTGAGAACTTATACTGTGAAACCGGTCCGACAGAGCTTCCGTCTACATATACATCCGAGATCACATAACCCTTATCCGGTGTGATATAGAAGGTTGTGCTCTTGCCGGATTTTACGGTTGTACTTGGGGAGATAGAACCACCGGATCCATCTACACCGGAAGTAATTTTGAAGCTGTCCTTCTTGTTGTCCTCTGTAGTCTTATTTGGATCTTCAGAATCAGAAGAGTCTTCGGTTTCTTCTTCCTCCGGATGAAGCGGACATTTCTCTTTCAGGATGTTCTGATCGTATTCAAAGTCTGCATCAATGATTTCAATCTTGCCGTCATCATCTACTGTATAATAATAGGTTGTTGTTTCCTTACAGGTATTGGTTGCTACCTTATGGGAATCATTACAGATCACAACCTTCTTGTTTCCACCGCATCGTTTGGTAGGAACGGTTCCTTTTGCGAAATAGTCTGTTATTGTTGGACAGCCTTCAACAGGGAGAAGTCCGGTATCCTTACATACGGTTGCCCGGGTGATTCCGCTTGGCATTTCAAAGATCTTGGAGGTATCCAGACCCTTTGCTTCCACGATCGCATCCATGATCTTACGCCACATGTTCTTATGATAGCTTCCAGCAGCAAAATTAGTATTTACATCAAAACCGATCCAGATCGAAGCGGTGTAATATGGAGTATATCCACAAAACCATGCATCGTAGTTGCTGGAGGTTGTACCTGTTTTACCTGCTGTATAAAGGCCACATGAAAGGTTTGCAGCAGTACCGGTACCGATCGTAACTACATCATGCATGGCACTTGTTAATAACCATGCATTCTGAGGAGAGATGACCGGGGATTCTTCCGGTGTTCTGTTATCGATCAGAAGCTTGCCGTCATGATCATATACCTCGGTGTAGAAGATAGGTTTGATATAATTGCCTTCATTTGCAATTGTTGCATAAGCAGCGGTGATCTCAAGGTTTGTGATGCCATCTGTCAGACCACCAAGGGCAAGGGACTGGTTGATATCCGATTCAATCCCTCCGCTTGAATTTGTACGTTCTTTTACAAGGGTTGTGAATCCAAGCTTTAACAGATATTCGTAAGCAAGCTCCGGAGTAACATCTGTGATCGTCTTAACAGCAAGAATATTCATGGAATTCTGAATAGCCTGTCGGATCGTGCTTGGACCACGGTAGCCACTGTACCAGTTTCTGACTTCGCCGCCATTTGTATAGGTGTATGGTTCATCTTTGTATACGGTTGCAAGGCTCATGCCGCAGCCGTCCAGTGCAGGAAGAAAAGCGGCAACAACCTTAAAGGTTGATCCGGGTTGTCTGGTTGCTTCTGTAGCACGGTTAAAGGAACGATCCTCTGTCTTTTCACCACGACCGCCGACGATGGCTTTTACCTGACCGGTCTCCTGATCCATCAGGGTGAAGGAGATCTGTGGTTCCACTGTGACCTTATAGCTTTCAAGCTGTTCCTTGTAACCGGTTGTCTCGATCAGGTGCGCTTTGTATTCGTCAGCAGCAGCACGGGCATCTTCTTCACTGGAGAAGATCAGGTCGAAAGAGGATTGTCCCATTTCTTCCTGGAACCAGGTTACCATCATATTCTGACTGTAGTTGTACTGTTCACCGTTGTCATCTACCAGTGTCAGTGCATAGGATAACTGATAGCTGTCAGCCGGATAGTTATCTTCATCATTTAAAACATCATCACAGATATTCTGGATCTGTGTATCCTGACAGGTACGGACATCCAGACCACCGGAGTAGATCAGGCTGTCTGCCTCTGACTTGGAATAGCCCATAGCCATGAAATCATCTTCAAGCTGGCTGATGACCTCATCAATGTAATAAGAGTTAACCTTGGTAGGGGATGATTTCTTGATCGATGATACCTTTTCAATCTCGCTATATACATCATCAGCGAGTGCAGTATCGTAATCGGACTGGGAGATCATGTTCTGATCCAGCATATTTTCAAGAACCATCAGTCGTCTTTTGGCATTTTCCTCCGGGAAAACGATAGGGTCAAATTTACTTGGGTTCTGAGGAATGGCTGCCAGTACCGCACATTCGGATATGGATAGATCCTTCAGTTCTTTATTGAAATAGTATTTTGCAGCGGTTTCTACGCCGTAACGTCCCTGACCGAGATAGATCGTATTCAGGTAATACTCGGCAATGCTCTTTTTCGGAAGCACCTTTTCGATCTCAACTGCCAGATACTGCTCCTGCACCTTACGTTCGATCTTGTCAAACATGGTTTTTTCATCCAGGCCGACATTGAAGATCTGGTTTTTGATCAGCTGCTGGGTCAGTGTACTGGCACCCTGATCAAAGTCTCCGGATTGGAGACCGTGGGCGAAGGCACGCATGATACCCTGGACATCGATACCGTTATGCTCCCAGAAACGTTTATCTTCAATAGCAATGAAGGAATTTACAAGTGTTTCCGGTATATCATCGTAGTAAACATACTCACGGTTGGCATCAAAGCTCGCAAGAACCATAAGCTCTTTGCCGTCCTGATCATACAGGGTTGTCTGATATCCTTTCGGGATCAGATCCTTGGCATTCACCTCTGGTGTGTCGTCCAATATGCCTTTTAACATACCAAAACCGGAACCGATTCCAAGTACGATGATCGCAAGGAATATGACCAGTAGTGTTTTGAACAGCGAAACCGATAGTTTTCGTTTATTTCGGGGTAGTTTGGAAACAAGTGCTTTTTGTTTCTTTTCCACGCCCTTTTTGCTAAAATCCATGGAAAATCCTCCTTAAATTAAGTTCAATCATAAATACAACTCATTATAGCAGAGATTTACATAATAATAAAGTAAAACTTCTGATGTGAAATAAAATTAAGACATATAAAAATGCGGATAAATCCCAAATATTTTATAGTTTTTTTGTTACACTATAGGTGGATTTTGTAGTATGATGGTTACAGAAATAAACAGAGAGGAAACAGAACAGCGATGTTTGAGTCAATTGAAGAAGCAATTTCCGTATGGAAAGAGGAGTTTTCCTTTATTGAGGATGCGAAGGTCACAGGATATGACGGAGGGTATCCGGTTGTTGATTTTACGATCCATGAAGCTGCCTTCAGTCTGGTAAAGAGTGAGAGTAAATTCAAGCGTATCATACGATCTGCCGAGATGGAAGGCGGTATAGAAGTAGGAGTATCGACCTGTTTTTATAATACAGCATATGTCAGATGGAATCCGCCGGTCATGACGATCTGTGGTTATCCTGAGGTGATCAGCCGTATATTAAAAAAGATCATGTAAACTGCCCGGGTGAATAAAAAGAAATTCACCCGGGTATTTTATATGTATTGGGATAACAGATAGGAGGCGTATACATGAACCGGGCAATACGAACCGATCTTGCCATTGAGCTGCGGGAGGATATCAAGGATCGCGGGAAGATAGACGGGATCGAAATTGAAACAAGGATCAGCCAGGAAAAAATAAAGACGACTATTATACATGTAAATGACCAGACAGGAGCCGATACGTTGGGAAAACCGGTTGGCACTTATATCACCATTGAATGTCCGGAAATCCGGGAATTTGATGAGGATATCCATAAGCCACTCTGTAAAGAGCTGGCACATGATCTGAAAAAAATGCTGGGAGAAGCCCGTTCCATCCTGGTCGTGGGACTGGGAAACCGGGAGGTAACACCGGATTCGCTGGGACCATTGGTGACCGATCATTTATTTATAACCAGACATTTGCAGATGGAGCATATACACCTGCAGGAAGAGCCGGAATATGAAATCTCTGCGATCTGTCCGGGTGTCATGGCCCAGACGGGGATCGAGACGGTGGAGATCATCCGTGGAATCTGTGACAATATTGATGTCGATGCAGTGGTTGTAGTCGATGCACTTGCCGCCCGGAGCAGCAGACGTTTAAATAAAACGATACAGCTTGCGGATACCGGTATCAGTCCGGGATCCGGTGTTGGGAATCATCGTACGGAGATCAATTCACAGACGATCGGAGCAAAGGTGATCGCTCTCGGTGTTCCAACCGTTATTTCAGTTCCGTCCATTATAGATGGTTCTCTGGATGTTATTGCAGATACATTTAACCAGTCTTATGGAAAAAAGCTGATGGAATCTTTTTCCGAACAGCAGCGATATGAGCTGGCATATCATCTGGCTGAACCGGAGCTTGCGGATATGTTTGTAACACCGAAAAATATTGATGAACTGGTAAAACGAATAAGCTTCACAATATCCGAAGCAATAAACAGCATGATTTTCACATAACCAACATATACTGGTAAATGACTAAAATAAGAGTATTTACTGGATGAAGAACAGACGGATCATAAGAAAAACAAAATACTGCCTTTTATGGGCCGGATTGTCGATACTGATCTGGTTCGCAAATTGTGACGCAACATATCGGATGGAATTGGTAAACCGGATGGTGAACTGGCTGTTTTTTGGAAATGGATACGAAACACAGACCGAAAATATGGAAACCGTGTCGGCATCCGGGAAATATCTGGAGGATATGCTGCAGGAATATTGTCTGGCAGGAGAACTGGTACAGGGAAGTGGACAGAAGGATCAGACTGTGTCGGCGGGACAGATGACGGATGAAAAAGGAACGGACAATCTGCCGGCGCAGACTGTGATCGCACTGGATCACCGGGCGGAAGCCATAGTTGCCGCCATGTCAGACAAATATGGATATATGCGGGAGAAACTGACGGATTATGATTATATGAGATCAAATTTTTATGTTATAGACAGTACAACAAGTGTATCCAGAGAAGAATTAAATGGACAGGATCTTGCTTCCATGGATCTGACGATCGATACAGAAGAAAAGAATTATAAGGTACTGATCTACCATACACACGGAACGGAGAGCTTTAAAGATTCCGAGCCGGGAAAGGTTGAGGATACCGTAATCGGACTTGGAGACTATCTGACTGAGCTTCTTGAAGAAAATTACGGGGTAGCAGTCTATCATGATATAACGGCCTATGATATGACAGGTGGAGAGTTAGATCGAAGTGCTGCTTATGATTATGCAAGAGAAGGGGTCCAGAAGATCCTTGCGGAGTATCCGTCCATTGAGGTCGTGATCGATCTTCACAGGGATGGGGTATCCGAAGATACATATCTGATCACGGAAATAGATGGCAAAAAAACAGCACAGGTCATGTTCTTAAACGGAGTGAGCCGTCTTAATAAGAATGGTGATATCGCATATCTTGCCAATCCGTACAAATCAGAGAATCTTGCATTCAGTCTGCAGATGTATCTGACAGCGCAGGCCAATTATGATTCCTTTGTAAGAAAGATATTTGTTAAGGGCTACCGGTATAATCTGGATCTGAAACCACGGTCGTTGTTAGTAGAAGTCGGAAGTCAGACGAACACAGTAGAAGAAGCAAAAAATGCCATGGAGCCGCTGGCTGCAATTCTCTACAAAGTATTGAGCGGAAAGTGAGATTGTGTTATGATAATGAACACGAAATTATTTGCCTGCAGGAATGCATGCTTAAAATAAAAAAGAGAAAAGAAATTCAGATACCGGAGGAAAACAGGATGGCTCATATAGATCAGTCAAAGATACGAAATTTTTGCATTATAGCGCATATCGATCATGGTAAATCGACACTTGCGGACAGAATTATAGAAAAGACAGGATTATTGACTGAACGTGAGATGCAGAATCAGGTGCTTGATAATATGGATCTGGAGCGGGAGCGTGGAATCACGATCAAGGCACAGTGCGTCCGTACGATCTATAAAGCACAGGATGGAGAGGAATATATCTTCAATCTGATCGATACTCCAGGACATGTGGATTTTAATTATGAAGTATCAAGAAGTCTGGCTGCCTGTGAGGGCGCGATCCTGGTTGTGGATGCTGCACAGGGAATCGAGGCACAGACACTTGCAAATGTATATCTTGCGATCGATCACGATCTGGATGTTATGCCGGTTATCAATAAGATCGATCTTCCTTCGGCAGAACCGGAGCGTGTGGTAAATGAAATTGAAGATGTGATCGGAATTGAAGCACAGGATGCTCCAAGGATATCGGCAAAGAACGGAATCAATATCGATCAGGTCTTAGAGCAGATCGTTACGAAGATACCGGCACCAGCAGGAGATCCGGAAAAGCCGCTTCAGGCGCTTATATTTGATAGTATTTATGATTCTTATAAAGGTGTTATCATATTCTGCCGTTTATTCGACGGTGTGGTAAAACGTGGAACATCCATTCGGATGATGGCAACCGGAGCAGTTGCAGAGGTAGTGGAAGTAGGAATCTTCGGGGCTGGCAGATTCGTTCCATGTGATGAGTTATCCGCAGGAATGGTAGGTTATATTACTGCCAGCTTAAAGAATGTCAGAGATACCACGGTCGGTGATACCGTTACAGATAACGACAATCCATGTGCAGAGGCTCTTCCGGGATATAAGAAGGCACAGCCTATGGTCTATTGCGGACTTTATCCGGCAGATGGAGCCAAATATCCGGATCTTCGTGATGCATTAGAGAAGCTGCAGTTAAATGATGCATCCTTAAGCTTTGAGCCGGAGACTTCGATCGCACTTGGTTTTGGTTTCCGATGTGGTTTCCTGGGACTTCTCCATTTGGAGATCATACAGGAGCGGTTGGAGCGAGAGTTTAATCTGGATCTGGTTACGACTGCACCGGGCGTTGTTTACCGTGTGCATACAACAGACGGCAAGATGATCGAACTGACGAATCCATCCAATCTGCCGGATCCATCGAATATCGAATATATGGAAGAACCATTTGTATCCGCAGAGATCATGGTCACTACAGAATATGTGGGTGCGATCATGCAGCTTTGTCAGGAACGACGTGGCGTATATCAGGGAATGGAATATATGGAAGAAACCAGAGCACTGCTTCGATATGACCTTCCATTAAATGAGATCATTTATGATTTCTTTGATGCTTTAAAATCAAGATCCAGAGGATATGCATCCTTTGATTATGAGATGAAGGGCTATGTACGAAGTGAGCTGGTGAAGCTGGATATTCTGATCAATAAAGAAGAGGTCGATGCGTTATCTTTCATTCTTCATCAGGACACTGCTTATGAACGCGGAAGAAAGATGTGTGAGAAATTAAAGCAGGAGATTCCAAGACATTTATTTGAGATTCCAATCCAGGCTGCAATCGGCAATAAGGTCATTGCCAGAGAGACAGTAAGAGCAGTCAGAAAGGATGTCCTTGCAAAATGTTACGGTGGAGATATCTCCCGTAAGAAGAAGCTTCTGGAGAAACAGAAGGAAGGAAAGAAACGTATGCGTCAGATCGGAAATGTAGAGATCCCGCAGCAGGCGTTTATGAGCGTATTAAAACTTGATGAGGAATAAATATAAAATAATTGCAGGTTATATCGGGACACTTAGAATGAAATAAATCAAATGTGATTTTGATATAAGAAGAAAGCAAATTACAGAAAAATGAGAAGGCAGGAAAAACACATGAGAAAAAATCTGAGTATTTATATACATATTCCGTTTTGCGTTAAGAAGTGTGTATATTGTGATTTCCTGTCTTTTGGTGCGGATGATCCGCAGATCAACCGGAGTGGGGCAGTCAGAAAAGCATATGTCCAGAGTATTTGCAGAGAATTATTGAGCTATAAAAGTATATCAAAGGACTATATTGTAAGAACGATATTTATAGGCGGAGGCACTCCGTCTATACTTTTGCCGGGCGAGATCATGAATATTCTGGCAACGCTTCGAAGCATCTTTAAGGTAGATGAAGCAGCAGAGATCACGATAGAGGTGAATCCGGGAACCCTGACCGCGATCAAGGCGGCAGAATATCTGGATGCAGGGATCAACCGTATGAGTATCGGACTGCAGTCTGCACACAATGATGAGCTTGCCATGCTTGGCAGGATCCATACATATGAGCAGTTCCTGGCTTCCTATCAGACGGCACGGAAGGCGGGCTTTCGGAATATCAACATTGATCTGATCTCTGCCATTCCTGGACAGACACTTCATTCCTATCTGGATACACTGGAACGGGTATTGAAGTGCAGACCAGAGCATATCTCCTCCTACAGTCTGATCGTGGAAGATGGTACGCCGCTCGCAGAGGATACGGAGCTTCTTGCAAAGCTCCCGGATGAGGAGACTGACCGCGAAATGTATGAGGCAACCAGAAAGGTGCTTGAGATGTCAGGGTATAAGCGGTATGAGATTTCCAATTATGCAAAGCCCGGATATGAATGCCGGCATAATATTGTATACTGGACGATGGATGAATACATCGGACTTGGTATCGGTGCGGCTTCTTTTTTTAATGGAAGAAGATACTCAAATACATTGGATATGAAGCAGTATATCCGGACGATGGAGGATGTATTTGATAAACGGTCGGCCGATGAGATTTATCAGAGTCAGGCACTGGATACGATCCGTCACATTGATGAAACGGTTGATGTTGATACCCTGATGGAGGAATATGTGATCTTTGGACTGCGGATGACAAGAGGGATCAGTGCGGCAGATTTCTATGACCGGTTTGGACATTCCTTATATGATGTCTATGGGGATGTTATAAGAAGTTATGTGGCGAGCGGACATATGAAGGATGAGAAAGGAATGGTCTTTCTAACGAGAAAGGGAATCGATGTAAGCAACAGGATCCTTGTAGATTTTCTGCATGATGAAAACAAATGAGAGACGAAGGACAGGTTCGGATATGAAAAAAGAGACAGATGGGCAGCGAGAGACTGTCATAGAAGGGAAGGAACTGAATTATACCTATCCTGGAACGAAAACTCCGGTATGGGAGAAGAATCTGACATTTACGATCGATAAAGGAGAAATCGTCGGGTTGGCAGGGCAAAATGGAAGCGGGAAGAGCACGTTGCTCCGGCTACTGGCAGGATTTATTCCATGGGAAATCAACAGGTGTTCGGGGCAGATGATTACCGGAATACCAGAACGGGATATGGCATGTGTGATCGACAGACCTTCTTTTTTTTCCGATCTTTCTGTGCGGGATAATCTGAGACTGATGGATCGTATGAATGGAGAAAAAGGGCTTATGGATGAGGAGCTGGCAGAACTTCTGGGAATCCATGAATTTGATCGGATCAAAGCATCTAAGCTGTCACTAGGTAATAAACAGAAGCTGGCGCTGTGTCTTGCAATTCATAGGGAAACAAAGCTGGCACTACTGGATGAACCTTTAAACGGACTGGATCCATTTACCAAAGCTTCCGTTCTTTCCTGTCTGAGAAAATGGAGAAAGCAGGGGATGGCTGTTATCCTTACCAGCCATATACCAGGGAATCTGGAACAGATCTGTGACCGGATATTATATCTTTAAAACAAAAGAAATTCGATTCGGATATCAATATAGAAGAAACCATCAGAGAAACAGAAGGCAACTTTGGTTATTTCTTAATTAACAGGAGCAGGAAACAGTATGAATATTTACGGAGCAGAAGTATTTCGGTATAGCAAAAGCTTTTATGGCAGGATGATCATGATCCTGGTAGTGCCATTTGCATGCCTTACAGCAGCATTTCTTTATTATATAAGTAATGGGATAAGCAGTGACTTTCTGGCGGCGGCAGGCTTCTCAGAACAGACGGTCGAAGCGATCAAAGGCCAGATGAGCGGAATTGCTTATATTGCCTCTTCCTTTTCTGCATCCGAACTTCTGATCCTTCTTATGATGTTTCCTGTTATCCTTCATATATCTGAAGATTATGAACAGAATACATTGCGCTGTGAATTACAGAGAAGCAAGAGCAGAACAGCCTGTTATATTGCAAGAATGCTGGCAGCAGTTACTTATGCCTGGGGCATTTTATTGGAATATATTCTGATTTCCGGGGTGATAGCTGCTTTATTTTTCAGAAGTTCCCATGAAATGTCAGTAGCTTCCCGAACTGGAAAAACAGTGCTTGCGATCGTGCTGCAGTTTATAGTGACCGGAGCGTGTGTGATGTTTGTATTTATGCTGACATCCCTGATCCGTCATTCCGTCTTGTCTATGACAACGATAGTCCTTCTGGTATTCTTATTTACACCGGGATATCGTGTTCTTGCGGATTTGTTTGAGCTTCCATCCGGAGTAAAACAGATCTGGATCATAGAACTTTTGAGTACCACAAGTGATCTTGCATTTAATAGAACAGATGTATTGATCATGCTGGTAGTCGGTCTTTTATATGCTGTGATTTCTACAAGTCTCGGCATTCATTTTTTCAAAGTTCAAAAGTTATAAATTTTCTTGATTTTTTTCAAAATAAATGTTGACAAACAAGGGAGTGGGTGTTAGATTAATTTTAGTGGTTAGCACTCGGGGTATTTGAGTGCTAACAAAACGAAAGGGATGAGCAGATGGAACTTGACGAGAGAAAAGTCAAAATTCTGAAAGCTATCGTTTCCAACTATTTAGAGACCGGAGAACCTGTAGGATCGCGGACGATTTCAAAGTATACAGATTTGAATCTGAGTTCAGCGACGATCAGGAATGAGATGTCTGATCTGGAGGACATGGGTTATATATGTCAGCCGCATACATCTGCAGGAAGAATTCCAACGGACAAAGGATATCGGTTCTACGTTGACAGCCTTATGAATGAGAAGATAGAGGCTGAGACAGAGAAGGGAAATCTTCTTGAACGAGTTGATAAGATGGAGAAGATGCTGAAGCAGGTTGCCCGGGTATTAGCGGCAAATACGAATTATGCCACACTGGTTACCACACCTCAGTATAATAATACCGTGAAGTTTATACAGCTTTCCAAGGTTGCTGAATCAAAGCTTCTTGCGGTGATCATGGTGGATGGGAATATCGTAAAGAATAAGCTGATCGATACCACGTACGATCTGAAGAATGACGAGATTTTAAAATTCAATATTTTATTAAACACATTCCTTCAGGGAGCTGCATTAGAAGATATTAATCTGGAACTGATACAGACGATGAAGACGCAGGCAGGTGAGTATGCAGATATTTTAGAAACCATATTCCAGGGGATTATGGAAGCCATTCATGAAGCAGATGATCTGAAGGTTTACACAAGCGGAATGACCAACATGTTAAAGTATCCGGAATTAATGGATTCTGCGACAGCAGAGAAGCTGCTTGGAACTTTTGAAGACATAGAAGACAAAGAAGACTTTGTAAAATATGTAGAAGAAGTTATCAATAAAGATAACTCTGATATAGAGATCCGAATCGGTGATGAGAATTCCAGTGAGGATCTGAAAGATTGCTCCCTTGTAACGGCAACTTATAAGATGCCGGAAGGCGCAAAAGGAACTATAGGTATCATCGGTCCGAAACGTATGGACTATAAGAAAGTCGTTACGATGTTAAAAAATCTGACCGATGAATTGGATGATATATTTAATAATAACGAATAGGGGGTCCGATAATGGCAGACACCAAGAAAGATACTAAGAAAGTAAAGACAGATGAAAAGGCAGCAGAAACAATTGTAGATGAAGTTACAGCAGAGTCAGCAGATACTGCAGAAACAACAACTACAGATGTGAATGTTACAGAAACCGTGGATGTCCCTGAAGAGCAGGCGGAAGCAGCAAAACCGAAGCCGGTTGCAAAAGAGAACAGACGCGGCAGTAAGGCTTTAAGAGAAGAAAATGATAAATTGAAAGAGCGCTGTCAGGATGCAGAAGACAAATATAAACGTCTTCTTGCAGAGTGCGAGAATATCCGCCAGAGAAATGAAAAGGAGTCATCCAAAATGTATGATTTCGGAGCGAAGGATGTTCTTGGAAAATTACTTCCGGTAGTTGACAACTTTGAAAGAGCGATTGCAGCAATTCCGGAAGAGGATAAAGACAGACCGTTTGAAGCAGGAGTTGATAAAATCTACAAATCACTTATGACTTCACTGGAATCCATCGGCGTTACCCCGATGAACTGCGAGGGTGAACAGTTTGATCCGGCGTTCCACAATGCAGTAATGCATGTAGAGGATGAGAATTACGGAGAGAACGTGATCGTCGAAGAGATGCAGCGTGGTTACATGTATAAGGATCAGGTATTACGATTCAGCATGGTAAAGGTTGCAAACTAATAGTCAAATGACTATAGCATATAAATTTTATTAAATTAAGAAAACAGAATTTTATTTAGGAGGAATATAATCATGGGTAAGATAATTGGTATTGACTTAGGAACAACAAATTCATGTGTAGCAGTAATGGAAGGTGGTAAGCCTGTTGTTATTGCGAATACAGAAGGTATGAGAACTACACCATCTGTAGTAGGTTTCTTAAAGACAGGTGAGAGAGTAGTCGGTGAGCCTGCAAAACGTCAGGCAGTTACAAATGCAGATAAGACAATTTCATCCATCAAGCGTCATATGGGTACAGATTACAGAGTAGAGATCGATGGCAAGAAGTATTCACCGGAAGAGATTTCAGCTATGATTCTTCAGAAACTGAAATCCGATGCAGAAGGATATCTCGGTGAGAAGGTTACAGAGGCCGTTATCACAGTACCTGCTTACTTCTCAGATGCACAGAGACAGGCAACAAAGGATGCCGGTAAAATTGCAGGACTTGATGTAAAGCGTATCATCAACGAGCCTACAGCAGCAGCTCTTTCCTATGGCCTTGATAATGAACAGGAACAGAAGATTATGGTATACGATTTAGGTGGTGGTACATTCGATGTATCTATCATTGAGATCGGTGAAGGCGTTATTGAAGTATTGGCAACAGCCGGTGATAATAAGCTTGGTGGTGATGACTTTGATAATGCTGTTACACAGTATATGTTAGATGAATTCAAGAAAGCAGAGGGTATCGACCTTTCCGGCGATAAGATGGCTATGCAGAGATTGAAGGAAGCAGCAGAGAAGGCAAAGAAAGAGCTTTCATCTGCTATGACAACAAATATCAATCTTCCTTTCATCACAGCAAACCAGGATGGTCCAAAGCATTTTGATATGAACCTGACAAGAGCAAAATTTGATGAATTAACAGCAGGTCTGGTTGACAGAACAAAGATACCTGTTCAGACAGCACTTGAAGATGCAGGACTTACTGCAGCAGATCTTGATAAGGTATTATTAGTCGGTGGTTCTACACGTATCATCGCTGTACAGGAAGAAGTTAAGAGATTAACAGGTAAAGAGCCGTTCAAGGGTATCAACCCTGATGAGTGTGTTGCAATCGGTGCATCTATCCAGGGCGGTAAGCTTGCAGGTGATGCCGGTGCCGGTGAGATCCTTCTTCTTGATGTTACACCACTTACACTTTCTATCGAAACAATGGGTGGTATCGCAACACATCTGATCGAGAGAAACACGACAATTCCTACAAAGAAGAGCCAGATTTTCTCAACAGCACAGGATAATCAGGATGCCGTTGATATCAACGTAGTACAGGGTGAAAGACAGTTTGCAAAAGATAATAAGAGTCTTGGACGTTTCAGACTGGATGGTATCGCTCCTGCAAGAAGAGGCGTTCCTCAGATCGAAGTATCATTCGATATCGATGCGAATGGTATCGTAAATGTATCTGCTAAGGATCTCGGAACAGGAAGAGAACAGCACATTACAATTACTTCCGGTACATCACTTTCAGATGATGATATCGAGAGAGCAGTAAAAGAAGCTGCAGAATACGAAGCACAGGATAAGAAACGTAAGGAAGGCATTGAAGCAAGAAATGAAGCAGATGCACTTGCATTCCAGACAGAAAAAGCACTGAATGAAGTCGGAGATAAGCTTTCAGATGCAGATAAGTCTGCCGTACAGGCTGACTTAGACTCATTAAAGTCAACAATTGAAAGCACGGATGCAGAGAATATGACAGATCTTGATGTGGATAAGATCAAGGCGGCTAAGGATAAGCTTATGGAAAGTGCTCAGAATCTGTTCGCTAAGCTTTATGAGCAGAATGGTCCCGGAGCAAATGCAGGAACAGGTACAGGTACACCGGACTTTTCAGAGGGTGATGTAGTAGATGGAGATTTCACAGAGGTTTAAGCCTTGAAATAATATGAAATGTAGTCTATAGTAAATATCTGACAGTAAAACAGGAAAATTGTTTCCTGTTTTACTGTGGATATGAAAGTATATCGCAGATGAAAGGTTAAAAGTTATGGCAGAAACAAAAACTGATTACTATGAGGTCCTTGGTGTAACCAAGAATGCCTCAGAGGCAGAGATAAAAAAAGCATATCGTGTCGTAGCCAAGAAATATCATCCTGATATGAACCCGGGCGATGCGGAAGCTGAAAGAAAATTTAAAGAAGCAGCGGAAGCTTATGCAGTACTTAGTGACCCGGAGAAGCGAGCAAAATATGATCAGTATGGTCATGCGGCATTTGATCCAAATGCCGGCGGCAGTGGCTTTGGTGGCTTCGGCGGCTTTGATTTTGCTGATATGGGAGATATTTTCGGAGATATTTTCGGAGATATGTTCGGTGGTGGAAGCAGACAGAGAAATTCAAACGGACCTGTAAAGGGTGCTAACATCAAGACAACGATCAGAGTTGCTTTTGAGGAAGCAATATTTGGTACACAGAAAGAACTGGATCTTCCGTTAAAGGATGAATGTGAAGTATGTAAGGGAACCGGTTCACAGCCGGGGCATCAGCCGGAGGTTTGTGGCAAATGCGGCGGAAAAGGTCAGATCGTTACAACACAGCAGTCCTTGTTTGGCGTAGTAAGAAATGTATCGACTTGTCCGGACTGTGGCGGATCCGGTAAGATCATTAGATATAAATGTAGCAACTGTGCGGGAACCGGTTATGTAAAGAGCAGAAAGAAGATTCAGATCGCTGTTCCGCCTGGAGTAGATAACGGAACCAATATCCGTATCAAAGGAAAAGGTGAACCTGGATTTAATGGTGGTGAAAGAGGAGATCTTCATGTTACGATCCTTGTTGATCGTCATCCGAAGTTCCAGAGACAGGAATACAATCTTTACTCCTCCGAACCGATCTCATTCACACAGGCAGCACTGGGTGGAAATATTAAGATCCATACGATCGAGGGAGAGATTGATTACACGATTCCACCAGGAACACAGACCGATACCAAGGTTAAGCTGAAGGGAAAAGGTGTGCCAAACCTGAAGAATCCTACTCAGCGTGGTGATCATTATGTAACACTGGTTGTACAGGTCCCTGAGAAGCTGACTGCAGAACAGAAGCGTATCTTGAATGAATACGAGCAGGCAACATTGGTTGAGACCAGACCTGCAACAGATTCGGTAGGAACATCATTCTCGTTTGGAGATCACAAAAAAAGAAAGAAGAAATAGGTAAATAGATTATGAAATGGACACAAATCACGATTGAAACAACGTGTGAGGCTGTCGATTTACTCAGCGCCTTCCTCGATGAGGAAGGCGTTTTGGGTATAGAAGTCGATGACAATGTGCCTCTGACAGATGAAGAAATGGCAGCGATGTTTGTAGATCTTCTGCCGGATGAGATGCCGACGGATGACGGAACAGCAAAGGTTTCCTGCTATCTGGATGATTCCTTTGACAAGGAAGAGATAAAAACAAAGATCAAAAACGAACTGGAACGGTTGTCAGAATTTATTCCGGTTGGAGCCTGTAATATCATAGAATCCGAGACGGAAGATGTGGACTGGATGAATAACTGGAAAGCATATTTTAAACCGTTTCGTCTGTATGATAATATCGTTATCAAACCAACCTGGGAGGATGCACCTTCTGACGTAACAGATGATGATATTGTGATCGATATTGATCCGGGTGCAGCATTTGGAACCGGTTCCCATGAGACAACCAGATTATGTATCGGACAGTTGAAGAAATATATGAAAGAAGGAGATCTGGTTCTTGACTGTGGAAGCGGAAGCGGGATTCTTTCCTTTGTATGCAGTAATCTTGGCGCAAAAGAGGTTCTTGGAATTGATATAGATGAAACTGCGGTTCATGTCAGCATCGAGAACAGGGAGATCAACCATATTACTGAAGATCAGGTTCAGTTCCTCTGTGGCAATGTGCTCGCAGATAAAGAGCTTGTCCAGTCGATTGAGCCGAAATATGATATCGTAGTTGCGAATATTCTTGCAGATGTAATCATCCCACTTTCCGGTGTTGTACAGCAGTTTATGAAGGATGATGCGAAGTTTATCTGTTCCGGAATTATCAATACAAAAGAAGATGAGGTCAGACAGGCACTTCTTGACAATCACTTCAGAATAGTGGATACTGTCTCTATGAAAGACTGGATCAGTTTTGTAGCTGAGAAGGATAATTAGTCATAAAGAGACAGGATTGGGAAGATGAATCGTTTTTTTGTAGATTTTGATGGACGGGAATTTGATAAGAGCATTGATATTACCGGTGAGGATGTCAATCATATTAAGAATGTTCTTCGTTTAAAAGTAAATGATGAGATCATAATAAGTGATGGCAGGGGTAGAGATTACCGCTGCCAGATTTCAGTTATGGATCATGAAAAAGTGGTTGCAGATATTCTGGATGTATGTGATAATTTTGCAGAACTTGAAACAGGGATTACGTTGTTTCAGGGATTTCCAAAGGCAGATAAAATGGAATGGATCATCCAGAAGACGGTAGAACTTGGTGTGACCAGGATCGTACCGGTTATGACGAAACGGACGGTTGTCAAGCTGGATGCGAAGAAAGCAGGAAAGAAGACGGAACGTTATCAGGCAATCGCACTTGCGGCGGCGAAGCAGTCGGGCAGAGGCATAATCCCGGAGGTGACGGCTCCCGTAACATGGAAAGAGGCTCTTGCTATGGCAAAGGAGCTTGATATGAATATGATCCCATATGAGGAAGCAGAAGGAGTCGCATATTCGAAAGAGGTCTTTGCATCGATCAAAGGAAAGAAAAGTCTTGGTATATTTATAGGTCCGGAAGGTGGATTTGCCAGAGATGAAGTCGAGACAGCGGTAGCTATGGGCGCGAAGATGGTCACACTTGGACACAGGATTTTGCGTACAGAGACGGCAGGAATGGCGGTTATGTCGATCATAATGTTTGAACTGGAAGAGGATAGATAGAGATGGAAGCATATTTTGATAATGCAGCAACAACAAAGGTATTTCCGGAAGTGAAAGATCTGGTAGTAAAATTAATGGAAGAAGATTATGGAAATCCTTCTTCCTTGCATCAGAAAGGTCTGGATGCAGGACACTATATCAAGGAGACGAAAGAGATTCTTGCAAAAGAATGGAAGGTAGACAGCAAAGAGATCGTGCTGACTTCCGGTGGAACGGAATCCAATAATCTTGCGTTGATCGGAGCGGCACTTGCGAATAAAAGAAGTGGTAACCGGATCATAACTTCTAAGGTGGAACATGCATCTGTATCAAGTACGATGGCATTTTTGGAGAGCCTTGGATTTGAAGTTGTATATCTGAATGTAGATCACCAGGGAATCGTGGATCTGGAACAATTAGAACAGGAAGTGAACGAGGATACGATCCTTGTATCTGTTATGTATGTAAATAATGAGATTGGTGCAGTAGAGCCGATTCAGGAGATTGCAGAGATTATCAAAGAAAAGAATCCGAAGACGCTCTTTCATGTGGATGCGATTCAGGCATTTGGCAAATATCACATTTACCCGAAACGGATGGGTATCGATCTGATGTCTGTAAGTGGTCATAAGATACATGGACCAAAAGGAACGGGAGCATTGTTTATCAAGAACCGTACGAAGGTGAAGCCAATCATATACGGCGGCGGACAGCAGGATGGAATGCGGTCAGGTACAGAAAATGTTCCGGGATTTGCAGGATTTGGACTGGCAACAAAGATAGTTTATGAAGATCTGGAAGCCAGAATTGTTCGTATGCGGGCGGTAAAAGACCGTTTGACCGAACGGCTAAAGGCACTTCCGGATGTATATATCAATGAAGGGGAAGCGCCACATATCCTAAGTGTATCATTTGTTGGTGTTCGAAGCGAAGTGATGCTGCATGCATTAGAAGAACGGCAGATTTATGTTTCTTCCGGATCGGCATGTTCGTCGAATAAACCGGCAGTCAGCCATGTATTGTCTTCGATCGGTTTGCAGAAGAATCGGTTGGAATCCACGATCCGTTTCAGTTTTTCGGCAGAGAACACAGTGGAACAGGCAGACTATGCAGCAGATGTGATAGAGGAGATCCTGCCGGTTTATAGAAAATATGTCAGAAAAAAGTAGTATCAAACGAATGGAAAGTTTGTTTATAATAGTAAAAAACAGGTGAAGAATAAATAAACAGGATGAAAATTGGAGGTTGAGAGAAGTATATGCAGTATAAGGCATTTATGATCAAATATGCTGAGATCGGTACAAAAGGAAAAAACCGGTATATATTTGAAGATATCCTTGTAAAAAACATTAATCGTAAGATCAAAAATTATGGTGATTTTTATATCCGCAAGGAACAGGGAAGGATCTTTATTGAAGCAAAATCAGACTATGATTATGAAGATGTAGTGAATGCACTGACCAAGGTATTCGGTATCGTTGGAATCTGCCCGATCGTGGTAGAGGAGGATACATCGTTTGAAGCGATCAAAGGAAAGGTGATCGCATATGTGGATCAGGCATATCGTAAGAAGAACTTTACCTTTAAAGTAAATACAAGAAGAAATGATAAAAGCTATCCTATGACCTCAATGGAGGTAAATGCGGAGCTTGGTCATTATCTGTTAGAGGCATTTCCGGATACTTCCGTTGATGTTCATGAACCGGATGAGATCATAAATGTAGAGATCCGGAAGACGGTATATATTTATTCGATTACGATTCCAGGCCCGGGAGGACTTCCGGTTGGTACAAATGGCAAGGGAATGGCATTATTATCCGGTGGAATTGACAGCCCGGTTGCAACTTATATGATCGCAAAACGTGGAGTTCAGATGGAAGCGGTATATTTCCATGCACCGCCATTTACCAGTGAACGTGCCAAAGAAAAGGTAATTGATCTGGCATGTCTGGTTGCGGATTATGCAGGTGCGATCAAGCTGCATGTTGTAAACTTTGCAGATGTTCAGATGGCAATCTATGATAACTGTCCGCACGAGGAACTTACGATCATTATGAAGCGTTATATGATCAAGATAGCAGAAGAGCTGGCAAAGAGAAATGACTGTCAGTGTACGGTGACGGGAGAAAGTATCGGGCAGGTATCCAGCCAGACGGTATTCAGTCTTGCTGTTATCAATGATGTCAGTACTTTGCCGGTATTCCGTCCATGTATCGGACTGGATAAGCAGGAGATCGTTGACATATCAGAGAAAATCGGAACCTATGAGACTTCGATCCTTCCTTATGAGGACTGCTGTACAACATTTGTAGCAAAGCACCCGGTAACAAAACCGATATTATCTGCGATCGAGAAATCGGAAGCAAAGCTTGCCGGTATTATCGAACCGTTATATGAAAAAGCGTTAGAGTCTGTAGAAACTGTAATGTGCAGATCACAGAGATAAGATGAAAAAAGCTTGCCACTACAAAGGCGGCAAGCTTTTTTATGCAGAATGACTGTCGGAACGGGCATTCTGTATGTATGCAAATAGTCGGTTATGATTATTCAACAACGTAAGGCTTGATTGCTGCAAGAATATCAGCAAGATCCTTGTCATCAGCGTGAATGTTTAATTCAATTGGCTTTGAAATATCAAGGCTGAATATACCCATAATTGATTTTGCATCAATAACATAACGTCCTGAGATGAGGTCGAATTCTGCGTCGAATTTTGCAATTTCATTGCAGAATGCTTTTACCTTATCGATTGAATTTAAAGAAACCATTAATGCTTTCATGATTGCCCTCCTAAAAGTTAGATTATCCGGAGTCATAATGACCGCGGATGTTTATATATTTATAATATCTTTTGGAGAGGGAAAAGTCAATAATAAGAAAGGAAAAATAAGGAATGCTGAAGGGAAAAACAGTAGCCCCTCTGACACTGGGCTGCAAGGTAAATCAATACGAGACAGATGGTATGATCGAACTCTTAAAAGAGGCTGGTATGACGGCTGTTTCCTTCGAAGAAAAAGCAGATGTGTATCTGATAAATACATGCTCTGTTACCAATATGGCAGATAAAAAGTCCAGACAGATGATACACAGAGCCAAGAAGCTGAATCCGGATGCGGTTGTAATAGCAGCGGGCTGTTATGTGCAGGCGGCAAAAGATAAGCTGATGGAAGATGACAGGATATCTATTATCATCGGAAATAATAAAAAGAAGGACATTGTGCAGATCCTTGAAGACTATCTGGAGATCGGAGTGACGGACGAAGGCATGCTCGATATTGCGGCAGAAAAGGAATATGAACCGCTTACGATCAACAGTACCTTAGAACATACACGGGCATATGTGAAGATTCAGGATGGATGTAACCAGTTCTGCTCTTATTGTATTATTCCGTACGTTAGAGGAAGAATCCGGAGCCGGGAGCTTGCATCGATTACAGAAGAAGTAGAACGTCTGGCACAGACCGGAGTAAAAGAGATTGTTCTGACAGGTATCCATATCTCATCTTATGGCAAGGATAAGGAAAATGAGGTAGGACTCGCAGATGTAATTGACGCAATCTCAAAAATTGAATCAATTGAACGGATCCGTCTTGGTTCTCTGGAACCGGGTATCATTACAGATACATTTATAGATCGTATTGTGGATAATAAAAAGGTATGTCCGCATTTCCATTTAAGCCTGCAAAGTGGCTGCAATACAGTATTGAAACGGATGAACCGGAAATATACTTGTGAAGAATACTTTGAAAAATGTGAGATGCTTCGTAAGGCATTTGATCGCCCGGCTTTGACAACAGATGTGATCGTAGGCTTTCCGGGAGAAACGGATGAAGAATTTCAGGAAACGGTTGACTACCTGACGAAACTTAATCTGTATGAAATGCATATATTTAAATTTTCACCGAGACAGGGAACGGTTGCGGCCGGTATGAGGGATCAGATCGGACCGGAGATCAAGAATCAGAGGAGCGATGTGCTGCTGGCATTATCTGAAAAGAACAAACATGCATATGAAGCTTCTTTTCGGGGAGAAACTCTGGAGGTTCTGATTGAAGAAAAAGTCCGGAGAAATGGAAAAGACGGATACCGTGGACATACAGAACGCTATATAGATATTTTTGTAGAGAAAGAATGTATGCATAGGATTTGTGGACGAGAAGTGGATATCATCAATCATATAGTGCAGATTCCATATGGCATGGAATAGACAGCCGGTGGGGGAAAATTATGCATGAATTGCGTGGAACATATACAAATATGCGGCTTTAGGTTGAATTTTGCGTGATTTTATATTATTATAGGGTAAGATTTTTTTGCAAAGATGCCGATGGCACTTGATAAAAGTAAGGATGTGAGTATATGAATAATAGAGAAAATACACAACATATTGCACAACTGAAAGATAATACAATAGATGTAACACAGATCATTGGACAGGTTTATGAGGCTTTGACAGAAAAAGGATATAATCCGGTCAGCCAGCTTGTTGGTTATATTATGAGTGGAGATCCTACATATATCACCAGCTATAAGAATGCAAGAAGTCTGATCATGAAGGCAGAACGGGATGAGATCATTGAAGTTCTGTTTGAAGATTACATCAAGAATAATCTGATCAAGTAGATGAAGAGTGCATCAGAATAATCGAATCAGGTAGAGAGAAGAACAGGATAAGAGTATGCGGATAATTGGATTGGACTACGGAACAAAGACAGTAGGAGTTGCGGTCAGTGATGCGCTGATGATCACGGCACAGCCACTTGAAACAATAGAAAGAAAATCAGCAAACAAGCTTCGACAGACACTTGCGAGAATAGAGAGTATCATTGAAGAATATCAGGCGGAACGGATCGTTCTCGGATATCCGAAGAATATGAATAATACGATTGGAGAACGGGCAGAAGCGACCGAACAGTTTAAAGAAGATCTGGAACGCAGGACAGGCCTGGAAGTGATCCTGTGGGATGAAAGACTCTCTACGGTAGAAGCAGAACGGATTTTAATGGATACCGGAGTCAGAAGAGAAAACCGGAAGCAGTATGTGGACAAGATGGCTGCTGCGGTTATTTTGCAGAATTATCTTGATAGTCAGGCTCATGAAGGGCAGACAGAATAGTCGAAAGGATTAAACAGAATGGAAAACGACAGCATAGTATTTACAGATGAAGATGGCAATGAGGTTGCTTTTTCTGTTATGGAGCAGACAACTCTTGGCGGAGTGAATTACCTGCTTGTTACAGAAGATGGAGACGATGAGGATGATGGTTCTTTCCTGATCCTGAAGGAGAATGCTTCAGACAGTGAAGGTGAGATGGCAGCGTTTGATATCGTTGAAGATGACAAAGAATTAGAAGCAGTTATGAAGATATTTGAAGAACTGCTAGAGGACGTAGATTTGGAGGTATAGAACATTGAAAAAATTGAATAGTGATGCAGTAAAGATCATTCCATTGGGCGGATTGGAACAGATTGGAATGAACATTACTGCAATAGAGTATGAGGACTCTATTATAGTCATTGACTGCGGTCTGGCATTCCCTGAGGACGATATGTTAGGAATCGATCTTGTAATACCGGATGTCACTTACCTTAAGGAAAACGCGGACAAAGTCAAAGGACTTGTGGTTACCCATGGTCATGAGGATCATATCGGAGCCATTCCTTACATTGAGAAAGAACTCAATATGCCGATTTACGCAACAAAGCTTACGATGGGACTGATCGAGAATAAACTGAAAGAACATAATCTGATGAACAACACCAGACGTAAGGTTGTAAAATATGGACAGAATATCATTCTTGGAAAATTCCGGATAGAATTTATTAAGACGAACCATTCGATTGCTGATTCCGCAGCATTGGCGATCTATACGCCGGCAGGACTGCTTGTCCATACCGGAGATTTCAAGATTGATTATACACCGGTATTTGGAGACATGATCGATCTCCAACGTTTTGCGGAACTTGGAAAAAAAGGCGTTCTGGCACTGATGGCAGATTCCACAAATGCAGAACGTGAGGGCTTTACAAAGTCAGAAAAGACAGTAGGAAGAACCTTTGATAATCTGTTCAATGATAATCAGAATCATCGTATTATTATTGCTACATTTGCATCGAATGTAGATCGTGTGCAGCAGATTATCAATTCGGCATATAAATATGGCAGAAAAGTAATCATCGAAGGAAGAAGTATGGTGAATATCATCAGCACAGCTTCTGAACTCGGATATATTGATATACCGGACAACACGCTGATCGATATCAGCCAGATCAAGAATTATCCGGATGAGAAGCTGGTTCTGATCACGACAGGAAGCCAAGGTGAAAACATGGCTGCCTTATCAAGGATCGCAGCATCGATCCATAATAAGATTTCTATCATGCCGGGAGATGTGGTCATATTCAGTTCGCACCCAATCCCTGGTAATGAAAAAGCGGTATTCAAGGTGATCAATGAGCTGGAAATGAAAGGTGCTCATGTAATTTTTGAAGATACACATGTATCCGGACATGCATGCAGAGAGGAATTGAAGCTGATCTATGCACTCACAAAACCAAAATATGCGATACCAGTACATGGTGAGTACAGACATCTGAAGCGCCATGCAGAGCTGGCACAGGAGATGGGTATTCCAAAAGAGAATATCAAGATCCTGACAACAGGAGATGTTCTGGAAGTCAGTGAGGATAAACTGGAAGTAACCGGAAAAGTTCCTGCACAGGGAGTCTTTGTTGACGGACTTGGAGTTGGAGATGTTGGAAATATCGTTTTAAGAGACAGACAACTTCTGTCGCAGAATGGTCTTCTGATCATCGTAGTGACACTCGATAAATACAGTAATAACCTGATTGCAGGACCGGATATCGTTTCCCGTGGATTTGTATATGTCAGAGAATCGGAAACATTGATGGAAGACTGCCGTGCCGTAGTAGAAGAAGCACTGGAGAAATGCCTGCGGAAGAATATTACCGACTGGGGCAAGATCAAGACAACCATCAAGGATTCCTTAAGTGAATTCCTTTGGAAGCGGACGAAGAGAAGCCCGATGATCCTTCCAATCATTACCGAAGTATAAATTGTCCTGAAAAATAGTGTCCATGCACAGATGCAGGTTAAGAAGAAAAGAGGAAACAGACATGAGTGATGTTGTTGAACTCAGCAAAAAACTGAATGAAACGATAAAGGAGTCAGAATTCTACAGAAATTATCTGACCTGCCGTGAACGGCTGTATGAACATCCGGATCTTCTCCGGGGACTGAATGAATTCAAGAAAAGAAATTCAGAGATCCAGAACCGTGGCTCTGTGGATAATCCATACGATGAGGTGGTTGCACTGTTTGAGGAGTATGACGCAATCGTTCACGACACGATCGTGAATGATTTTCTTCGGGCAGAACGAAAGCTGTGCAGGATGTTGAAAACGATGTATGATGAGATTGCAGATGGTCTGGATGTTGACATAAAGCAGTAGGATATGATAAAACAGTTACGAGAAGTGTCTGGATGGACACCGTAAGATAAGGAGAACAGATATGGCTATAGATAGTGCTGTAACAATGAAACGGATATTGCGGTTTGCGATAGGCTTACTGGTAAATGTATTTATCCTGTTTATACTTGTGAAAGTGTTTGCGTTTGGCTTTAGCTTTGCCTATGATGTATTTGCCAGCAATAGCTGTAAGGATAAATCTGATACAAAGGTAGTCACAGTCACAGTTCTGCCGGATTCTTCGATCAAGGATGTATGCGAGACTCTGGATGATGCCGGAGTTGTAAAAAATGCATATGCACTGATGGTGCGTATCCGAATCGGATCTTATGCAGCAAAGATAAAACCTGGAACATATGAGATCGCACCAAGTTATACAAATGATGAGATCATAACGATCATAACAGGTGGAACTCTGGATAGTGACAGTAAGAAAAGTGGAGATAATAAATGATAACAGATGAGAGAATTGCATCCTTCATAAATTCATTCAACAATGACTATGATGATGCAATAACTGCTATCAGAAAAGAAGCAGAAGAGCAGGGGGTTCCTATCATACGAAGAGAGGCCGGAGAATTTATCAGGCTTCTTCTGAGAATGAAGAAACCGGTAAATATACTGGAGATAGGAACTGCGGTAGGCTTTTCTGCTATTTTTATGAGCAGGTTTATTGCAGAGGGTGGACATATCACAACAATTGAAAACTATCAGCCGAGAATTGATCGGGCAAAAGAGAATATAAAGCTGGCAGGTGCAGAAAAGAAGATCACTCTGTTAGAGGGAGATGCAAATGAGATCCTGCCGACATTGTCGGATCAATATGATCTGGTCTTTATGGATGCTGCAAAAGGTCAGTATGGAAGCTTTTTCCAGAAGGTGGTTCCTTTACTTGCGCCGGAAGGAATCCTGCTATGTGATAATGTGCTGCAGGATGGAGATGTACTGGAATCGCGGTTTGCAGTAACCAGAAGAAACCGGACAATTCATGCCAGAATGCGGGAATATCTGTATGAATTAAAGCATGATGAACGGCTGGATACAGCCATCCTGAATATAGGAGATGGAATGAGCCTATCGGTGAAAAAAACGGCTGATAAAAAGGATCATTGAAAAAGTAGTGGATCAATGAAAAAACAAGAAGATATTAACAGGCGGATGGCAACAGACTAAAAGGTGATGTCATCTGTACGGAAAGAAAAGAAGAGGGTTTTGAAAGATATGGCAGAACGTAAAGTGGAACTGCTTGTTCCGGCAGGTAGTCTTGAGGTATTAAAGGTTGCAGTAGATTATGGTGCGGATGCAGTCTATATTGGCGGACAGGCATATGGACTTCGTGCAAAAGCAGATAATTTTTCGATTGAAGAAATGAAAAAGGCTGTGAAATATGCGCATGCAAAGAATGCAAAGGTATATGTGACAGCAAATATATTTGCACATAATTATGATATTGAAGGAATGAAGGCATATTTTGAGCAGTTGAAGGATACCGGTGTCGATGCGGTTCTGGTATCAGATCCGGGTATTTTTATGCTGGCAAAGGAAATCATGCCTGATATGGAACTTCATATCAGCACCCAGGCAAATAACACGAATTACCTGACGTATAATTTCTGGTATAATATGGGGGCAAAACGAGTGGTCACAGCCAGAGAACTGTCACTTGTGGAGATTAAACAGATCAGAGAACATATTCCGGAGGATATGGAGATTGAGTCCTTTATGCATGGAGCAATGTGCATTTCCTATTCCGGACGCTGCCTGCTCAGCAGTTATTTTACAGGAAGAGATGCAAATCGTGGAGCATGTACACATCCATGTAGATGGAAGTATCACATTGTAGAAGAAACAAGACCGGGCGAGTACATGCCGGTCAATGAAGATGACAGGGGTACTTATATTTTTAATTCCAAAGATCTTTGTATGATTGAGCATATCCCGGAAATGATCGATGCCGGAATTGACAGCTTTAAGATTGAGGGAAGAATGAAAACGGCACTATATGTTGCAACGGTAGCAAGAACCTATCGTAAAGCAATTGATGACTATATGGAATCTCCGGAGCTGTACCGGTCAAATATGGAATATTATAAATCAGAAATTGCAAAATGCACATACCGTCAATTTACAACTGGATTTTATTTTGGAAAAACAGATCAGGATTCTCAGATCTATGATAATAACACATATATTAAAAACTGTACTTATATAGGCAATGTACAGGAGGTTACAGAGGACGGACTGGTTGCATTTGAACAGAAAAACAAATTCTCAGTCGGAGAAGAGATAGAATGTATGAACTTTGATGGAACCAATACGGTCTGCCGGGTTGAGGAGATCTACAATGACCGGATGGAACCGATGGAATCAGCACCGCATCCAAAGATGCAGTTGTATGTAAAGCTGGACCGCCCGGTATCAGCGGGAATGATACTCAGACGGCAGGAGCTTTCGGAATAGGTCAGGCTTCAAGCTGCCTGCGGATCTTCTGTAATGCCCGTTTTTCGATTCTGGAGACATAGGAACGGGAAATCCCCATCTGGCTGGCAATCTCTTTTTGTGTGCGTGGAGGGTGACCGTATAGACCATAACGACGGATGATAAGGCTGGCTTCCTGCTCGGACAGACAGTGCTTCAGACAGTATGGAAGACGGTTTATGTGGTAAGCATGCACCATAGAATCCAGAATAGTTGCTTCATCCTGACTGATGATGTCGATCAGATTGATCTCATTTCCTTCTTTGTCGGTACCAATCGGTTCAAACAGGGAGACTTCGCGGGCGTATTTTCTGGAGTGACGGAGCATCATGAGCAGCTCGTTGTCGATACATCTGGAAGCGTATGTGACCAGACGGTTGCCTTTGGCATGATCGTAGGAATCGATCGCCTTGATAAGACCGATGGTTCCGACGGAGAGCAGATCATCATTGTCAGCGGTTCCAATGTATTTTTTTGCAATATGGGCGACCAGACGCATATTGGATTCGATCAGAATCCGCCGCGCATCGGCATCCCCTGCCCTGCATAATTTCAGATAATATTCTTCCTGATCCGGTAAAAGGGGTTTTTTAAATGCCTGCATAGAAAATAGACCCCTAGCGATTTGTATATATTTTATGATTAAAATGTGGAAAAAGTGCATATCCCAAAAAATAAAATTGGTAAAATGTGAAAAAAATTAAAAAAAAATGACTAAAATCTGTTCAAAATGTTTAATTTTTTATTAGATTGTGCTATACTCTGTAAGTAATGCTTGTATATTTCAGAAATGTAGGAGGGACAGACCGGTATGCGATTAGGAATGGGTCGTAAAAAGATTAGAATAGGTGATATTCTCGTAGCGGCAGGAGCTATTACAGAAGAACAGTTACAGGAGGCTCTGGCATATCAGAAAGAGAATGGCGGAAAACTCGGAAATGTTCTTGTTGATCTTGGTATGATCAGTAATGAGATTCTGATAACGCTTCTGACACAGCAGCTTGGCATTGATTACATAGAATTAAAGGGAGCAAAGATAGAAGAGAAGGTGCTTCATCTGGTTCCGGAGAATATGGTAGCAAAATATAAAGTTATTCCTATCGAGATCGATCCGGATAACCCGAATATTTTAAAACTTGCCATGTCAGATCCGATGGATATCAATGCGATCGATGATATTGGACTTGTAACCAATATGCAGGTGGAGCCTATGCTTGCAACAGAGGATCAGATCAATGATGCCATCGGCAAGTATTACGGAAGCTCCAAAGCAATGGAAGCGGCTGAGATGTATCGTCAGGAACAGGCAGATGCACTTGGCGGCGGAGATGAAGATGAAGTAAATGAAGATATAGATAATTCTCCTATCGTTTTGCTTGTAAAACAGATCATAGAAGGCGGAGTTCGACAGAGAGCGTCCGATATTCATATTGAGGCATTGGAAAGCAGTGTCCGTGTCCGCTACAGGATCGATGGTGCATTAAAACAGGTTATGTCCTACGACTTAAGTATTCTTGCGGGTATCACAGCCCGAATCAAGATCATCGGTGGTATGGATATTGCAGAAAAGAGAAAGCCACAGGATGGTCGTATCACGATCTTTGTAGACCGCAGAGAGTTTGATGTCCGTGTATCTATCCTTCCGACTGTATATGGAGAGAAGACGGTTATGCGACTTACCTCCAAGGACGGACTTACAAAACCGAAGAGCGGACTTGGTCTGGATGAGGATGAGATCAAGGTATTTGATGGAATCCTGAGTAATCCACACGGAATTATCCTTGTAACAGGACCTACCGGTTCCGGTAAATCAACGACACTGTACACATCCTTAAGTGAGCTGAACAAAGAGGATGTAAACATTATCACAGTAGAAGACCCTGTCGAGGCGAATATCAATGGTATTAACCAGGTACAGGTAAATAATAAAGCAGATATGACATTCGCAGCAGCCTTAAGATCCATTCTTCGTCAGGATCCAGATATCATAATGATCGGAGAAATTCGAGATGGTGAGACTGCTCAGATCGCGGTTCAGGCCGCTATCACAGGACACTTGGTTGTATCAACACTCCATACAAACTCAGCAGCAAGTACGATCACCCGTCTGGAAGATATGGGAATCGAACCTTATGTTGTAGGTGATGCGGTTGTAGGTGTTATTGCACAGCGACTTGTAAGAAGACTGTGCCCGACCTGCAAACAGCCTCGTCTCGTAGAAGATGAAGAGAGAATAGTACTCGGCGTGCCGGAGGATGAAGAAGATGTTATCATTTATGAGCCGTCTGGCTGCCCGTTGTGTAATGATACAGGCTATTCAGGACGAATCGGTGTATACGAGATGATGCCGGTATCCAAAGCACTGCAGGCGGTTATCTCGACCGGAGCGACAGCGGATAAGATTGAAAAACAGGCACTTGCAGAAGGTATGCTTACTCTGAAGATGGGTGCTGCCAAACATGTGCTGAATGGAATTACTTCCATGTCAGAGATGAAGAAGATCGTATATACAACAGGTGATGAATATTAAAAGATCCGGTCCGGTGATAAACCGGCGTGGATAAAAAAGATTTTTAGCAGAGAAGAATATGTGATCAGGCTCTGTAAAAATAAAATTGAAATTATGAATGCAACAAAGAAAGGAAGGAAACAGTATGCTGGATATGAAAGAGCTCCTGGCATTCTCGGTTGAGGCAAAAGCGTCGGATGTACATATTGCCGTAGGCATACCACCGAAACTCAGAATCAATGGACGACTGACAGAAGTTGAAGTTCCTCCGCTTACACCGGCTGATGCGGCTGAAGCAATCGGAGCAACGATGAAAGAGAGACATGTAGCAATTTTAAAAGATAGAGGTGAGGTCGATTTCTCATTCGATTCACCAGAAACCGGTCGTTTCCGTGTAAACGTATATATGGATCGTGGTAATATGGCTGCGGCATACAGACGAGTAGAAACACAGATCCCAAGACCAGATCAGCTCGGTATTCCGAGAGAGGTTGTTGAATTATATAAGAGAAAGAGAGGTCTGGTACTTGTAACAGGACCTACCGGTTCCGGTAAATCAACAACACTTGCTTCTATTATTAATAAGGCAAATGAAAACCTGACCGATCATATCATTACACTGGAGGATCCTATCGAGTATATTCACCATCACAACAAGGCAATCGTTAATCAACGAGAAGTTGGTATGGATACACTCAGTTATGCGAATGCTCTTCGTGCAGCGCTCCGTGAAGATCCTGATATTATTCTTGTAGGAGAGATGCGAGATCTTGAAACGATTTCAACAGCGATCACTGCAGCCGAGACCGGACACCTGGTATTCTCGACTCTGCATACGATCGGTGCGGCAAGTACGATCGACCGTATTATCGATATCTTCCCGACAAACCAGCAGCAACAGGTACGAGTACAGCTTGCGATGGTACTGGAAGGTGTTATTTCCCAGTCACTGCTTCCGACAGCGAACGGACAGGGACGAGTTGCAGCATTTGAAGTAATGCTTGCATCACCGGCGATCCGAAGCCTGATACGAGAAGCGAAGACACATCAGATCCAGTCGACGATCCAGACCAGCAGACAGCTCGGAATGATCACAATGGATGATGCATTGTATGATCTGTTCTCGTCCGGCACGATCACCAGAGAGATGGCTATGACATATGCACAGGATCAGCAGTATCTCAGAAAGAAGATCAACGGACAATAAGATGTACAATCCTTTTGTGCAATTCTTACAAAAAAAACTGCAATCATAAGAAATTATTGAATGTGGTTGAGAAATATAGTAATATAACAGGTATAGTATATGTAAAAGTCCGTGAATTTACGCGCACTTTTAGCTGGTAATAGTAGAAAACTATTACTAAAAAGAAGAAATATGACAGGGTCGGAGGAGAAACAATGGCAGTATTTAACTACAAGGTTGTTGACAAAAATGGTAAGAATAAAAAAGGTACCATTGAGGCCCCGAACAGAGATGGAGCGGAGAAGAAGCTGAAGGCAGATGGTTATGCGATCATGAGCCTGACAGAGCAGAACAGTCCATTTTCAGGGGGTTTGATTAAGAAGAAGGTAAAATCAAAAGATTTGGCAGTCTTCTGTAAACAGTTTTCAGCAGTTATAAGAGCTGGTGTTACGATTATATCAGCACTGGAACTGATGGGAGACCAGATAGAAAACAAAACACTGCAGAGAGCAGTTATGGATGCAAAGACATATGTTGAAAAGGGTGGAACGCTTGCAGATGCACTTCGTGTAAACTCAGAGGTATTTCCACCGATCATGATCAACATGGTCGCAGCCGGAGAGTTATCCGGTAACCTGGAGATCTGTCTCGACAGACTGACAGAGCACTTTGAAAAAGATAACGCGTTATCAGCAAAGATCAAGGGTGCGATGACATATCCTATCGTAGTATTCATCGTCATGATCATCGTAGTAATCGTGGTAATGGTAATGGTTATTCCTAACTTCTCAAGTATGTTTGCGGAGATGGGAACACAGCTTCCGCTGGCAACACGAATTATGGTAGCGGCAAGTAATTTCATTATACATAAGTGGTGGCTGTTGATCATCATCGTTGCAGCTATCGTTGTTGGCTGCAAGGCATTCAAGAGAAGTTCTGTTGGCGAACAGCTTTTCGCGAATATGGCGATCAAGATGCCGATTTTTGGTAACCTGACAATCAAGTCAGCATGTTCCAGATTTGCAAGAACAATGAGTACACTGATGGCATCCGGTATTTCCATGATCGATGCTGTTGAACAGGTGGCAAAGATGATGGATAACAAGATCATTCGCGATGGTCTGTTAGATGCCAAGACGCAGGTAGCAAAAGGTATTCCACTTTCCAAACCATTAAAGGATATGGAGATGCTTCCACCAATGCTTTCCGCCATGACAAAGATCGGTGAAGAAACCGGTGATATAGAAGAGATGCTTAGTAAGGTTGCTGACTACTACGATGAAGAGGTAGAAGAGGCAACAAACAAGCTGACAGCAGCAATGGAACCATTAATCATGGTAGTTCTTGCATGTATCGTAGGAATGATTGTTGCGGCTGTATACGGTCCTATCATGAGTATGTACAGTGCACTTGACCAGTACTAATACAAGTCCTGTTACATATTATAGTATTGATTAGATCCGGCAGTACGAGGATGCTGGTTTTAATATAGCATCGGAAGATGCATCAACAAACAACAAAGAATATCAATTTAAAAGGAGAGAACAATTATGAAGAAGAACAACAAAGGTTTCTCATTAGTAGAGTTAATTATCGTAATCGCTATTATGGCAATTCTTGCAGGTGCTCTTGCACCAGCCCTTATCAAGTACATCAACAAGTCAAGAAGAAGTGCTGATATTTCAAATGCTGACACAATCCGTACAGCATGTCAGACAGCTATGTCAGACGAAGATGCAATGGTTGCAATCGGAACAGGCGTTACAGGCGCAAGCGTTTCAGACTTGAAGTCAAGCTACGGTGCATTCAGCACAGAGATCAGCAGCATTCTTGGTAACAGCACAATTACTTCAAAGTACTTCGACAAAGGAAATGAATTCACAGTTGATATCAATGTAGCTGGTAACACAGTTATCGTTAAAGCTGGTTCTCAGCAGGTTTCACCTCAGCCATAATAAAAGGCGGGCATAGTGAACAGATGTAAGGATCTGATGTTAAACAGATAATCATTACATCAGTCAGACATCAGAAGGGTGATGAATAAGTTGGTAAGAATCCTCGTTTTTCGATCTTGTTTGTCGCCCTTCAAAATTGTCTAACAACATGAAACGTCAACATGTATGAAAAATATGCATGTTGGCATCTCTTTCATGGTCACACGTTTTATATAAGCTTTATATAATAAGAAGAGATTTATATAACATACGAGTGACTATTTTGCAGTCAGCGGTTTTATATTGTTTGTGTCTGAAACGAATAAATGTAGAAAGAAGAAACGCGAATGACAACGGCATTGAACTAATGGCGGCAGCCGGCTTACAAAAAAGCTGGAAACTGAAAAATAGGCATGAAAGATGAACGGGTCAATCATCCGTGTGCTTATGATTAAAGGTGACAGATTGTTTACCTTTCAGCCTGTACATACAGGCATATTGTATTTTATTTTAAGTGGGGTGAACAGCTTGTAGGCTGGTACTCAGGCAATTGGAATATACATATTCCACAAAAAACTACTGATTAGCGAGGGAGGCTATTTAAAATGGCGAGTAATAACAAAGTCTTAACAATCGACATCACAAATGAAAGTATTACTATTACAGAAGTAACAGCTTCTGAAAAAAAGACTTCCACAGTTCATAATGCCATCATCTTCGAGACACCGGAAGATGCTTATGAAGATGGTTTCATTAGAGACAAGGAAAGAATTGCAGAGGCGATCAAATCACAGCTTGCTGCAAACGGAATCACTAACAAGAACGCAATATTCGTTCTTACCTCTACAAAGATCGTTAACAGAGAGGTTCTTGTACCTTTCGTTAAGGAAAACAAAATTAAAGGAATTATTAATGCGAACTCATCAGAGTATTTCCCTGTTAATATAGAGGATTACACAGTATCCCATTCTGTATTAGAGACAGTTACTGATGAAGAAAATAACAAACAGTTAAGAGTTCTTGCAGTTGCAGCACCAACCAGTATGGTTCGTTCATATTATGAAGTTGCAGCACTTGCAGGACTGAAGGTAGTTGCTCTTGATTACATTGGAAATGCCATGTTGCAGTTGATCAAAACACAGACCAGCGAGAACATGACGACTATGGTAATCCAGTTAGGTAGCGAATCTACTGTACTTAATATCGTAAAAGGAGATATCCTTCTGTTACAGAGAACTGTACCATATGGTACCAATGTTGTTGTAAATGAAGTAATGGATGCAAAGGGTGTTGATGCTACAACAGCAATGACATTACTCCAGAATGAAAGACTGATCACGGTTGATTTTGATGATAATGCGATCACAGGATCTTTCCGTTACCTGATCAACAACATTGGCCGTGTAATGGATTTCTTTGCATCAAAGAATCCTGATAAGCCGATCGATGATGTATTCCTGACAGGCGATGGCGCCCTGATCAAGGGAATTGATGGTCTTTTCAAGGTACAGCTCAATGTTTCAACAAGAGTTATGGACAGTTTATTCAATATCAAATTTGACCCAAAGATTGATTTGAAGATATATAATCCTGTATACCTTATGGTTCCAATCGGTGCTGCTTTTGCACCTATGGGATTCACAATTTCAGAAGGCGGAGCTTCCGGCAAGAAGGAAGGTCAGATGGATACAACTCCACTGGTAGTTGCATTCCTGATCCTGGCTGTGTTAGTGGCAGGCGGATTAACGGCTGTGTCATTTGTATTAAAGAATCAGGCACAGACAGAGCTGGATGATGTAAATAAGAAGATCGCTTCTATCCAGGATATTGAGACGATCGTAAAGGATTATGAAAATGCAGAAAGCGTTTATGTTGATGCCATGAGCATGTACAGCTACACAAAGAACTTGAATGAGAATGTTGTAACATTTATCACGGCTTTGGAAGAGAAGATGCCAAAGGGAACTGATATCACAGCATTTGAATCCGATTCAACAGGTGTTTCAATTTCAGGAACAGCAGCAGAATATGATGATATTGCAGGACTTGCGATCAGCTTAAAAGAAATTGACTGTATTGATAACTCATTCATTGGAAGTATCACAGAAAATGTAGATGAAGACACAGGTAAAATAACATATGATTTCACAGTAACGTGTATCTATGTTGACGCATCAGCGGCAGATGCTGATACAACTGAAACAGATGCTACATTAGCTGAGTAAGGGAGGGCATAGAACATGGATGCAATGACAAAAGGACAAAGAAATTTATTATTATTTTTACTCGGTGTTGTTATTTTATTTGTGCCGATCAGATTTGTGGCATTAAGCAATTTTGATGACCGTAAAGAGCTTGTTTCAAAGAAGGATGAACAGCAGGTTTATTATAACAGCCTGAAAGCAAAAGATGTAAACAGAGATCAGTACATCAAGGATACAGAGAACTATAAGAAAGAATATGAAGCAATCCTTGCAGAATTTCCATCAGAGATCTATCAGGAAAATACAATCATGTATTTACAGGGGATCAAGGACGAATATAAGTTCCGTTTCACAGATGTATCAATGGGAGAGGAACAGCTCTTCTATACACTTGGAACCGGTGCTGTTGGTGATGCTACATTAGATGGTGCAGCAACAGGAACAGCTTCTACAGATGCAAATACTACAGCAGCTACAACAGCAGCTACAACAGCAGCTACAACAGAGACTGCAGCCGCTGGCACAGATGCTACTGCAGCAGTAGCAGGAGAAAATAATTTCAACTGCTATTCAGCAAGCTTCCCGGTTACATATTCAGGTTCTTATCAGTCTGTTAAAGATGTTGTTGATTACATCGAGAAGAGCGATTTCCGTATGACAGTTGACTCTATCTCAATCGCATTTGATGAGGAGACTGGTGATTACACAGGAGATATGTCATTCTCTGAATATGCTGTTACAGGTGGAGACAGAACCACAGATCAGGTTAACGTAAATGTTCAAACCGGTAAAGATAACATTTTCGGAAATCCAACCGTAAAGAGTAGTACGACAACTACAACTACAGATAGCAATCAGTAGGATGTAGACTTGCAACCCGTAGATTCGATTTGAACGGAGTGAGAAGTAAGAATGGCAAAGAATAATAACAAAGGCTTTAGCTTGATTGAAGTAATCATAGCTGTAGCAGTATTTGCTATATTAATTGCTCCCCTTACCGCCCAGTTGATTTCAGCGATCAATGTCAATACGAAGTCAACAAAGAAACAATATGCGATTGAAAAAGCTGAAGAGATCATGGAAAGCTTTAAAACTGCAAATATGAAAGAAAGTGCCATCAGTATCCCTGATGGCAATTCTACAGGTAATTATGAGTTTGGTCTGGATGATTCCCAGACACAGACTTATACCCTCCCGGAAAGTGCGGGAACTGTAGATTATCACATTAATACATATTCATGCAGTGGAATATCGCTCGGGGGAGAATACGAGAAGTATGATTGCACAGTAACTGTAAATGATATTGCACATGCAGTTGCAACAAAGGGATATGTATGGGATGCCAATACAAATGACCTGAAGAAAGACGGTTCTGAGTATGTCCGCCTTACATCAGGTGTTGGTACAGTACGTAATCTTGATAACAAGCAGTCAGCGATCATTGCTGGAGCAACCTATATGGGAGCAACCAGTGGTATAGAAGGAAACAGTCTGGATAATCAGGCAGCGGCATATTTTAAAGATGTGAAAGTGGATATCTTAAAGAGATATTCCGTTTTATATAATCAGTATCTGTCCGGTGCTACCTATCTGGATAATGATTCGTTCCAGAAAACAACCACGATTAAGGTTTCAAAGACTTTATCCGGTTATATGGTACAGTGTTTTGTAGAATATCAGGATAAACCATCGTTTAATCCTATCATTAAGGCATACGCGAATGGAATTGCAAGCGATACCTATAAACCGGATGGAAAATATGGAGAGGGAATTGTATATCAGAAGGAATACAAGACACTTCCTCCAATCTATCTGTTATATGCACCTGCAGTGTGTAATGGTGTATATTGTAATAATGATTATATCAGAGTTGAGACATCAGGACTTGCTGATGATGAAAAAGCAAAGATCTACTTATTTGAAACAATTGCTTCAATTGATCCGAAATATGAGGAGATCATTTGCGATACACTTGGCGTAAGCAGTATTGACAGTCTGGTTTACCAGAGCACTAGTCATACAAGCTCACCATCTTCTGTTAAGGTATATGTGAACCGCACTGGTGATGATACCAAGGGAAAGATTGAGGCATATTCAAACTTCGGAACTGAGTATGATGAAACAGATGCAACTGCTATTAAAGTTAAGAACACATCAGATGATACAAGTGATGAAACATACCTGTATGATATTCATGTTACATTGACAGATAGTGATGGCAATAAGACAGAAGTATCAGGAACAAGGGGGAAATAAGAGATGCTGAAAAAGTTAAAAAACAAGCTTAAATTAGCGGATAACCGCGGCTCGAGTTTTGTCCTTGTTATTGTATCAGCAACTTTCTTAAGCATACTGGTGTCAGCATTGTTAATGGGAACTCTTTTGGCATATAAACTTCGTTTTTATAAGCTGAATTCCCTGAATAACTTTTACAGTGTTGAAAAAGCCATGGATGAGATATATGCCGGAATTGGTGCAGCGACAAATGAGCATTTGTATTCCGCGTATACGACAACGGCTGAGATTGTTGTGTATTACAAGGATGGTCAGTATAACAATCTGACAGAAGATGAAGCAAATGATCTGTTTAAGCAGTTCTTTATGCAGGGTATCAAATCAGATAAGACATTCAGCAATATGCCAACTCTGATCGAAACCTTAAAGGGCTATATTACAGATCCGGATGTATCACTTGCCTGTGACAATCTGAGAATTGTATTCAAGGATAAAGAAGGTCGTGAAAAGTACATCAAATATGTAGCTGGAAAGAATGGAAAAGTTACAGGTGTAGCAAGTGCCAATACGATCGATGAGAATAATATCGAAGAGATTACATTCAGAAATATTGGTGTAAAGCGTACGATCACATTAAGCAGCACAGATTCCGCGAGCGGAGCAATGGCGCCTGGAACTTATGTACAGACGATCACAACAGACCTTGTATTAAAGAAACCGGAATATAATGTTTCTTTTGATATGGCAGGTGCAAACAGTGACAGCTTATATAATTACGCATTGCTAGCTGATATGGGACTTCAGGTATCCGGAACAGCAGCAGATACAGAAGTAAATATAAAGGGTAACATTTATACCGCTTCTGACTATTACAATAAAGATTATAACGGAAAAACAGATACAAAGGTAACAAATGAATACAGCCGTACAGTTGAAACCAAATGGGGATCAACAGATGAGAGTGCATATTCCGGTATCTTTGTACAGGGTGACAGAGCGAATCTGACACTGAATTCCGATATTATCGTTAACTCAGGATCTCTCGCAGCTTTTGATGGTGCGGAGATTAATCTTTCAGGACGTACATCCCTGTTATCAGAACTCTGGACCGATAACATCATCATCGGAGGTGATGAGGGCGGACAGATCAAAGCGGCAGCAAATGCTTATGTATATGATGATACAGAGCTGAATGCAGAGAAATCTGAGCTTACATTTACAAGAGGAACTTATTTTGGATACAGCTATACAGCAGATGACGTAAGAAGCATTAACCTTCTTCGTACATCCGGTAACCTTGCAACAGGATTCAAATTAAAATCACACTTCAGTGACAGTGCGATCATTGTCAATGGAAAGAATTCAACTCTGGATCTTTCAAGTCTGGAATCTCTGTATATTGCAGGTAAGTCCTATATCGAATTCTCCAAGATCGCAGCAAATACGATCACAGATGAGAAAGAAAGAAAAAACTTTGGCCTTACGAAAGATTCTGATTATGCATTCACAGCATTAAACGATTATTCAACCGGTCAGTCTCTTGATGTTAAGTCCAATCAGTTGATCTTCCTGACACAGTGGGATCTGTATGATAATACTGAGGTTGTGGATGAGAACGGTTATACACATGTAACATTAAAGTTCCCTAAGACATTTTCAAATGATGTCCAAATTAACAAGCTGTATACTGATTTCGTAAAACAGCTCACATCTAATAATTATATTGTAGAAGCAATCAAGGAGACAGTTTCCGGACATGATTATTATTATCTGTACATTCAGGATGGTGATAATAACAAAGATGGAGTAAATGATGCAGAAGAATTTGTAGAGAAGTATTATGATCTCTTAAACACAGGCATCGACGAAACGAAAAAGAAATTGTACAATGTTGCTAACTATGAAAATTTTGAAGTTAAATTACTTCTGCCAAGCAAAGATGGTGATGTGGATGGAAGCAAGATTAAAACAAGTGGAGCTGTAACTGCTCAGAACAGTGACAATTCATTATTTGTTAAGGCATCTGCAGATACATCTCTGCAGGTTGATACAGCATTAAAAAATGCAACAGGATCAAAGACATTCTCAGTGTTACTTGGTAATAAGGGTACTACAGAGAATAATAATACATTTGCAGATATTAAAAAGAATTCAGAGGCACTTGGTGATCAGACCGCTCTTAGCAAAGAGGAGAAGGTCAGCAATCAGATCAATTATATGTATATCAATATGAAAGATCATCTGTCTGTAGTAGATAAAAAGGATGATACAGATACAGATGTTTCTGCATGGGAAGTGGCCGGATATACAAAGAACGGAAGTACATACACATACGCTCCGATCAAAGGATCTGACGGAAAGAACCTTGATACATTTGATTACAACTACAGTCTGACACCTCTTACCAAATATGTTGATTATGATAAGATCTTCTCCAAAAATCTTAGTATCAACAAGGTAGAGCCAGAGACAAATGCAGTTGTTATCATCAATGCAAATGATGTAACATTAAAATCCACAGCCGCTGATGGTGCTTTACAGGGTATCGTTATCTGTGGTGGTAATGTAACATTTGATAAGAGTGTAAAGTCATTCCGAGGAATGATCATATCAGGTGCAAAGATTATCTGTAACAGCAGCGTAGATATCTCAGCAGACGCATCCTTTACAGCAACTGTACTGGAAGAGTGTTCCAAGAGTGATGTAGAAGATCTGAGTCTGATCACAAGAGAGATCTTAAAGAACTATGTTAAAGTAGACGATAAAAACAATTCAGAGGTTTCTGGTTCAAGCTTATCAGACATCTCTTATAGCGACATTCTTGCATTCCAGAACTGGAAGAAGAATGTAGAGTAGGAGGGGTGAATATGATAAGAAAAATAAAAAATGATTCCGGATATTCCCTTGTTGAATTGATTATTGTTCTTGCTATCATCGCAGTTATGTCAGGACTTGCGGCAGTGTCGATTTCTTCGATACGGACAGCTCGTGCGACTTCATCAAAGGAGTCGTTCAATCAGGAATTGTCAACTCTGCAGTCCCTGACAAAAACACAGGAAAGCGATTGGGCAATGAAACTGGAAAAAGTAGATGGAAAATATAACCTGGTATATGGTAAGAGCAAGAATGGATCGGATTTCACAGAAGATACTTCAAAGGATCGTGAGATTCTGGATCGTGTAACGATTTACTATTCAAATAATGGTTCTTCCGCAGGAAGTGAAGTTTCATCTATGATCATTAAGTTTAATAAGTCAGATGGTTCTGTAAAAACCGGAAGTGGTGTATATACCTTTTATAAGGACGGATCCAATGATGCCGTTGGAAAGGTAACACTGAATCAGGCAACAGGCAGCCATTACACAGGATCATGAGGAGGGGTGAAGCGTGAAGAAAAATAATAATAAAGGTTTCACTTTCATTGAATTAGTACTGTACATTGGAATTTTAAGTGTGTTCATGGTTGCGGTAACCTCACTTGTTGGTACAGTGGTATCCTCCAATAGAAAGATGACAAATAGAAAGAAAATACAGAACGAAGCCGGTGAAACATATGATACCATATCAGATATGATCATGGGTGCGACTGATGTGAAGATATTGGGAAGTGCATATGTGGCTACTACATCAGCGGGCGTCACATCTTACAGCCCGGTTTCCGGAGTATTTATTGTTCCGGATGATACAGATACAAAGGGCAGCGGAGGTGAATTAATGTCTGCTGGTGGTATTGGAAGACGTACTGTTTATATCGAGAAAGCGGGTGGAGCTGGTCTTACACCAAAGGGTCCATGTTATGATATTGCAGATATGAAGTCGTTTGGTGATGTCACATCACCATCGACAGATGACACGACATATATTATTCCGGATGATTCCGGGAAGTTATATCTGAAAGTAGATTATGCATCTGCATTACAGAGTAACGGTGACAGTGTTATCACGACCTGTACGATCACATATGATAAGACCGAAAAAAAGCTTTATGTGTTTAAAACACCGCAATCAGATAGAATCACTGATGCAAGTGAAGCAGATGGCACTGTTCTTTGTAAGGATGTAAAGGATTTCAAATTACAGATCAATCCGGACGAGGACAGTATTGCAATTACACTGGAACTTGAAGATTCAACAACGGCGGCATCTTATAAGATAAATGGTGTTGTTGGCATTCGAAATTCATATGTGCTTAAAAAGCATACATGGGATTAAGGAGGAAAGAAATAGTGTTTAAGAACAGAAAAGTAGTATTATCATCTGTAGCGATAATATTTACACTTATAGTATGTGCTATATTCGTAAACTTTACGTTGGCTAATTCTGGAACTCCTGTTGAAAAAAGTGAAGCGGACACAAGTGGCAGTTCAACATTGGTGGGCAGCTCAAACATTGATCAGGCGATTCTTAACTCAAACGATTCCAGTCTGAAGAAGACAGGCGAGGATAAGTATCACATTGTTCAGATCCTTCCGGATGGTTTGGGATCTTATGCAACAGCAGATACATCAATGACAGAGATTGTGACTGCTTCCGGTTACTCAGGAAAGATCAGTGATGAAGCAGGATATAAAGGCACATCTGATCTGTGGAAATATGTATATGATGGAGAATACTTCAGATATGCAGTTTTCAATGGTTATAAGAATATTAAAGATGATATGGCACCGGGTGCAGTTCAATTGACGACTAAAACAGTCAGTGATCTGAACGGCATGGGTACAGAGGCACAGGAAATACTTGCAAATGCGGATTTTATCTATATCGTTGCAACAACAGCAAATGATTATGCTGCAGGCGGTACAGATATCAGCGAAAGCTTATATAACTGGTTGGATGTATATGCAGGAAAGCATCCGATCATCTTTGATCGATATGCGTTATGTACAGCAGAGCCTGAAACGATCACAGGTAATAATGACCAGTATCGTATGGGATCTCTGGCATACAAATATGTAACAAAGACATTAAAGGGAAGAACAGATAATGTTCTCTGTGTAGAACCTGGTTTCTTCAATGTCCTTTATAAAGAAGCAAGTGGTAACAAGTCAGATCCAATGACAAATACCACAAAGACAATATCGGATTTCATTCTGACTGCTGAACGTTCTGCAACAGAAGGCGGAAAGGATTATATCAACAAGAACAGATATTATAAATGGTATACAGATGATAAGATGGAAGCATTCTTAAATAATAAGACGAATAAGGTCGATTCTGCATACGCAAAGATATCTGGAAATACGCAGGGTATATCAGGTTCCAGACATGAATGGAAATTTGATAATGCAAATGTTCTGGTGATCACAGATGGTACATCAAACAGTATGTTCTCAGAACTGGCATCAAAGAATGATGCACCGCAGTGCTCTGCAGAAAATTATGTATATAATAGTAAAACAAAGAAGTGGGAGTCTGTTGTAAAAGCTCCAAACAGCGACTTTACAAGTGATGCTTATGCCGGTAAGGGTTATAAGTTTGTTCCAAGTGGAGCAAATATCTATCAGATTCAGAGTAAGGATCTGTTAAATGCGGTTGACAGCTCAAAGGGAGCAAAGTATACAGCAAATGATCTTGCTAAGACTTATTTCCAGGATGTTGCTGCAAAGCAGATTACCGGTACGATCAAGTCTAAGGGAGATCTTGCAGGCTCTGTTGTTTATCTGGTTGTAACTCCAAAGGGAGAAGCAAGCAAACTGGCTGGTAATACAGATGGTACAGTTCTGGCATGTGAACTTACAACCGGTGAAGACGGAAATGGATCATATGATGAAGAGACAGGTATCTATACATATGAATATGGATTTCCTAAAGTAAATGCTGATTATGATTACAGTGTTCTTTTGGAGGCAACAGTGGATCCATCTTCATATGAAGACAATGGAGATGATTCTGATACATCAGGCGATAACGCAGGCACAGGCGATAACGCAGGTACAGGCGATAATTCCGGTACAGGTGATAATTCCGGCACAGGAGACAACGCAGGTACAGGCGATAACGCAGGCACAGGAGATAATTCCGGTACAGGCGATAACGCAGGTACAGGCGATAATTCCGGTACAGGCGATAACGCAGGCACAGGCGATAATTCCGGCACAGGCGATAACACCGGCACAGGTGATAATTCCGGTACAGGCGATAATTCCGGCACAGGCGATAACACCGGCACAGGCGATGGCTCTGATCCGGCAACGAATCCGGATGCAATTACCGAGGATTATGTGATCGGAAGCAACGGTAATGATTTCATCGTTTCTGTAAAGGGAGAAAGCAAAGATGGTGCTTACGACTACACAAATGACTGCGATGAATATAAAGAATATGCAGACAAGTGTACAGCAGATCCGACAAACTATACAACAGATGTATATACAGATGATCTTATCTTTGAGACATCAGAACAGGTATATGCTTATGTAGATGCTCAGTATAAAAAGTATAAAAATGATGTCCTGTTGCCAAAAGTTACAGGAACGAATGTAATTGATTTTACAGAGTATGATTTTATCTTTATTGAATCAGGTGATTATAAAGATGAGATCGGTGATTCAGCATACCAGAAGTTATGTTCAGCAGTAGAAGAGGGTGTGTATGTAATCGCAAGCAGTGAAGCCGGAGACGGTATTGGATCCGGAAACAATAATGGTGGTGGATCAGGTGATCCAGATAAGATTATTATCAACAGTCCATCAGCAAAGGTGATCGCAGATATTATCAATGCCGGTGTATACCGAAGAGGCAGTGATAATAAATTCAGAGTTCTGGAAATTCAGCCGGATTATCCAATTGATGAAGAACTCGCAAGATCTTCATCGGTTAAGAATGGATCCGGTGCATGGACAAATGGTACCAATACACACGGAGAAAAAATCTATGGTAATTATTATACCGTTCCATCGGATGTAGCTGAGGGCTATGCAGTGGAGGAGCTTTCACCGGGCAGTGAGTATTATGATTTTGATCTGACGAAGGCAAAGATTGCATATGCGATCGATGGTATCTCATATTCAGATATTGAGCTTACACAGGTTTCATCAGAGGCACTGATCGGTATGACAGATGATATCGCTGCTACATATGACCTTGTATATATCGGTGGAGATATCAGCGCTCTGGACAGAGATCTGAGTAAGATATACGATTCCAGTGTATTTGCTTATATCGGACCAAGTGCAGAACAGTTAGTATCCGCAATTCCTACATTTGTTATGTATTACCATACAGGTGTTCTGAAGGAGATGGGTGGTACCGGTTCTTACAAGATGACAAGATCAATCACAGGTTCTGAGCTTATGGCAACACCGGTGATTGGCTCAACAAAGTATAAGACAACATATGTTGTTGAAAATGGTAATGACCTGACAAAGAATAAGTATGATGAGCTTGTATCTTACGTTAATCTTGGAAGACCGATCATGGTTGGCAATGAACTGACTTCGGTATTTGAAAAGGTAAATGGAACAGATGCAGACGGCAATGGTCTTACAGATGCGCAGAAGAGTCAGGGCTACTGGTATAATGCAGGCAAGCTGGAAAGAAAGAACTTCTATCTGGATCCATCATCCAGAATGTATGACCTTTTGAATGTGATCAATAACAGAAGATCCAAAGGAACAAATGTATTATGGGGCGTAGATGCAACCGATACACAGAAGATTGATAATTCAAATAAGCAGTATGGTGATACACTGTACACTTATAAGATTGCTGAAAAGCAGACAATGCTTGATTCAGAGGCACAGCAGAAGACATGGTATAAGGATGCAACAGATGAGACGGCTATCAAGTCGTATGCAACAGTATTCTCAGAGGATACAAATGCAGCGATTAACAATCTTGTTAAACAGTCTACATCAAGAGCGCGTCTTACAGTTACAAGTGCACCGGTTGAATATTCAGAGGGTATTACAAGCACATATCTGAAGACAACCAATTTATCATTTACCTTCTCTGTAGCAGGATCGGAAAAGAGTTATAAATATTCAATCTGTATTGACAAGAATAAGAATACACAGTTTGATCATGATAAGACGATTGACTATTATGTAACAGGTGATATAGATACATCAACAGGAACATCCGGTTCTGCAGTAAAGAATAAGACAGTAAATATTGCACTGGATCAGGATTTCTTCGGTTCTGCATACTGGCAGATCCTTATTATGGATAGTAAGGATAATATCATTGCAGAAGAGCGTGGTATCTGCAAGATCGTAAACAACACAGACGGAATCAGTGATATCAATGTTTTACAGGTTCAGACCATGTCAGAAGGACAGGGAGCAACATCCTGGGGAGCAACAGATACATTGTACTTTGATATTCAGTCACAGACAGCACATAAGATTCTGAAGTATAACACCTATGCAAATCAGACAGCACTTGATACAGCAGATGTTGCACAGTATAAATGTCTGGGACGTCATGAGAATCGTTTTGGTATCGTTCCATATGACACAGATCTGTTCTATGGTTCACAGAAGGGTAATGATGATTATCTTTCAAATTTTGCAGATACCTTAGCAGAGGATTACGATATCAGTCTTGATATGGTAGTAGCTTCAGCTGATAAAGCTGCCTTTACAACAAAGGATAATCAGGCAGACACATATGACTGTCTGGATACCTGGGTAGAAGAGGCAGATAAGCTGGAGAATGGCGGTACAGTAGAAGGTAGAAACAAGAAGCAGTATGCAACAGATGCAACAATTGCTTTGGCAGCTTATAACAAATATGTATCTGAGACCGTTAAGCCAAAAGAAGACCTGGATAGCTACATCAAGGGTGCTATTCAGTCCTTACAGGGCACATATACAGGTTCTACAAATTATGGAGCAAGAGGTACTTATAATACGTTCCTTGGTGGTTTCAAGTCATCTGTTTCAAACAGTGACCTGATCGATCTCCTTAATTATACGATCGATACCGGTGAGTACTATATGGTATTCTGGCCTGTATACAGTACAAATACAGATATTACATTTGCCAGCGGAAAGATTTCATCTACAATGTTCGGCAGTGAATTTGTAGAACTGTATGAGAAGTACAGAGATGCAAAGGATAAAGAATTAGATGCATTAGATGTGTATAAGAAAGATTTAAGACGTTCTTATGGTAAAAATTTCATGAAGAAGCAGTATTCAATTCTGGTTCTTGGTCCATCCGATTCTTTTGGTGGATTCAAGGTAGACTTGAAGCAGCGTACTTGTGAATACATTCTGGATTATGTATCAAATGGTGGAGATTTATTCTTCTTCCATGACACAATGACACCGTATGCAGATGCAGGTGCTGTTAATCTGACAAAGTCATTACTTGATATTGTTGGAATGAACAGATTCCATGTAGATCTTACAAATAATGCCAACACATATGAGGTCGTAAATGACGGATATGTTACAGGTGTTACACGGGAAGGCCTTGTAAAGGGAACATTGACAGAAGATGGATATATCTATACAAAGCAGAATTCATCTGGTTCACCAGCCGGAATGATAAAGGGAACTTTGGCAGAAGATGGATATATTTATGAGCCGGAATCATATGGAACAACACATGATTGGAAGGGTCCGTTGAATGGATGGGAAAAAGATAATGCTTACATGGATTTAACAGCAAATTATACCCGTACATTCTATAAAAAGAAAGCTACAGCAGGAACGTCCGGATACATTTATCAGGATGCAGTAACATATGACCAGTATTCATATATCAACGACTGGGGCGGTGTAGATACCGGATATTTTACAAAGACAGAAGCAAAGGCTGGAACCTCAGGATACATTTATCAGGAGGGCGGCAAGCCAACGTATTCAGACAAGAATACATCACTGGCATACAAGTCGGAGGACGCTGACCTGTATTATCTTACACCATATGTAAATAATTCAATCGCAGGAAAGAGTCTTGTAAACAGTATTAATGCTAATATGACACAGATCGCATCCAGCTATAACAAGGTTGGAAACATTGGAATGTATGTAAGTGCATTGTCAATGACCAGTTTGTACTATGATAAGAATGGTGGCGGTGGTGCAACATACACCTTACCATATGTATATGCACAGAGTGATTTCCAGAGTGCGACAGCATGGTCAGCATCATCAACAGCTGATCAGTCAGCAAATTCACAGACTGTAAAGGCAAAACAGTTAAATGAAGGTCTGATCACATTGTATCCATACAAGATTGGTGATTCCCTGAATATTTCAGGTACACATCAGCAGGTATATGCACTTGATCTGGAAGCAGGCGATGTAACTGTATGGTATACACTGGCAGGTTCTAACAACTCAAGTGATGCGAAGAAGAGATCATCCCTGTATGCAGCAGATCCATATGATGGAATGGAGAACTACTACATCTACACAACATCTTATGGTAACGGAGCAATTACATACTGTGGAGCCGGTCATGGATCGGTTACAGGTCCTACAACAAGAAATAATGATGAAAGAAAGCTCTTCATCAACGTTATTGTAAACAGTGCAGAAGCAGTAAAGGAAAAACCTACATTATATGTTTATGATCCTGATACAGATTTCAAGAAAGAAATGGCAAAGGACGAAGAGATATCTGAGTCAATTGGTAAGACCGTATATTTGGATGAAGTAGCAGATAAGACAACATCACCGGAATTCGACTTCAAGATCAATGTTCCAAATGATGTAACAGTGGATGCAATTAACGTATACTATGATCTGGATTATGATGATACAGATATGGCAAACAATCGTCCAGCATATGCAGAGGGTACAGATCGTATGATCTGGAATACACCGGCATCCGATAAGGAAAAAGCAGGCATTGTGGAAGATAGTGCATCGACAAAGAAGATACAGATTAAGGATAAGTTTACAGATTCCAATAACCTGAAGCCAACAGATGAACTGTTCGCACCATATGGTGGAAACTACACCTACATAGTTGTAGAAGTATACTACAATGGTAAGACAAAACCGATCTATACAATGATCAAGGTAAAAGCATCTGATCCATTGTTCAATCTGACACAATCAGATAGTGCAATTCAGGTTGCAGCAAATGATGTAGCTTATACGAAAAAATTTGTATTGGCTTAACAAATATAAGAATTGACAAACAATCTTATATATTACAAGGCGGGCAGTAATGTCCGCCTTATTTCTGTATATTTGGAATAATTCTTGTAAGAACAAACAGAAGATGCTACTATGTTAATGTTTCCTTTTTATTACATAATGCGGTGAGAGGACATATGTATATGAGCGGAAGAAAGAGAAAAAAATAAGCCATTTTGGTTAAGACAGATCATAAGGAGAAGAGGTAAATGATGATAGATGGAAAGACAAGAACGCTTGGTCTGTTAGGAGATCCGGTAGAGCATACAATGTCGCCGCTGATCCACAATACATTAAGTGAAACACTTGGACTAAATAATGTGTATGTACCATTTCACACAAAAGCAGAAGACCTTGGAGAGGCAGTGAAAGGAGCTTATGCACTGAATATTCTGGGCTTAAATGTGACTGTACCGCATAAGAATGAGGTTATGAAATATTTGTCAGAGCTGGATGAAGGGGCACAGGCGATCGGTGCTGCTAATACCCTGGTGCGGACAGAAAATGGATATAAAGGCTATAATACGGATATGCTGGGGCTTCTTCGTGAGGTGAGATCTTATGGAGTAGAACTTGATGCGCATGATGTCATTATTTTAGGAGCCGGCGGAGCTGCAAAGGCTGTAGCCTATATGTGTGGGGCAAATGGAGCAGGACATGTATATATCTTAAACCGTACGGTATCGAAAGCACAGGCAATCGCAGATCATATGAATGATTTCTTTGGAAAGCAGAATATGACTGCTATGAGCATTCAAGACTATCACAAACTTCCGGAGAAAAAATATATTGTATTCCAGTCAACTTCAAAGGGTCTGTATCCGCATAGTGATGAGGTAATAATTGAAGATCCGGCATTTTACCAGATGGTATCAGTGGGAATTGATCTGATCTATAAACCATTCTGTACCAGATTTATGTCTTTGTGCAGACAGGCAGGAGCAAAGAGTTATAATGGTCTGAAGATGCTGTTATATCAAGGAATAATTGCATATGAACTGTGGAATGATATATCGGTGGATGAGAAAACAGCAGATATGATCTATCAGAAACTGTTGAAAAAAACACGGGATAATATTATTTTGACAGGATTTATGGGATCCGGAAAGACAACAGTTGGACAGCTTTTATCTGAAAAATATGGATATACATTTATAGATACTGACCAGTATATAGAAGAAAAATGTGGCTGTACGATCGCAGAATTATTCAGTAAAAAGGGCGAAGCATATTTCAGACAATTGGAGACAGATACATTAAAAGAATTAAATACGTCATTGACACACGCGGTACTTTCGACCGGCGGAGGACTTCCGCTTCGAGAGGAGAATGCTGTAGAGCTTGCAACTCTTGGAACAGTCGTTTATTTACAGATCACTCCGGAAGAAGTCATATCACGATTATCCGGTGACAACACCAGACCACTTCTGGCAGGCGGCAATCCGGAACAAAAGGTACGAGATCTCTTAACCTACCGCACCCCGTTATATGAACGTGCGGCAGATCTGACAATCCCTGTCACAGAATTGACTCCTGAGCATATAGTGGAAGAAATAATAAGCAAAATATAGTATAAACTATGTACTTAATTAAAAGCAAAAACTAATACGCAATGTTTTGTTTTTAAAATAATAGAGCGTAAGCGACTTATGAAAGAGACATATCACGGCCACCAATCGTCCGGGAATCCGTGAATTGGTAAAAAGTAGTTGAAATATTCTGTAGAATATTATAAAATGTCACAAGAAGTTCATATCTTAAGGAGGAAAAGAAAATTATGGCAGAGATGATCTCAGCAGGTGATTTCAGAAATGGTGTTACGATTGAATTTGAAGGAAATATTTATCAGATTATAGAGTTCCAGCATGTAAAGCCTGGTAAAGGTGCTGCATTTGTAAGAACAAAGCTTAAGAATATCAAGAGTGGTGGTGTTGTAGAAAAGACATTCCGTCCAACAGAGAAGTGCGAGAAGGCTCATATCGAAAGAAAAGATATGCAGTATCTGTACAATGATGGTGATCTTTACTACTTCATGGATCCGGAGACATACGATCAGATTCCATTGAATAAAGCAGCAATCGGAGATGCATTAAAGTTCGTTAAGGAGAACGAGATCTGTAAGCTTGTTTCCCATAATGGTTCTGTATTTGGTGTAGAGCCACCATTATTTGTAGAATTACTGATCACAGAGTGCGAGCCTGGTGTAAAGGGTGATACAGCTACAGGTGCTACAAAGCCTTGTGTAGTTGAGACAGGAGCAACACTCTATGTTCCTTTATTTGTAAATGAAGGAGATACGATCAAGATCGATACACGTACAGGCGAGTATCTTTCAAGAGTTTAATTCGATCAGAATATAAGAGAGATAGTAGGAGCTGGTCATATATGATTAGGCTCCTATTACACTTTACAAACATTTTTCAGGAGGAAATGACATGGCAACAGCATATAATCATAAAGTTGTTGAGAAGAAGTGGCAGAAGGTCTGGGATGATAACAAGGCTTTTGCTGCAACAGATGATTACAGTAAACCAAAATATTACGCATTAGTTGAGTTCCCATATCCATCCGGACAGGGACTTCATGTTGGTCATCCAAGGCCATATACAGCACTCGATATTGTAGCCAGAAAGAGAAGAATGCAGGGCTATAATGTTCTTTATCCAATGGGTTGGGATGCATTTGGACTTCCGACCGAGAATTATGCGATCAAGAACAAGATCCATCCAAAGGAAGTAACAAAGAATAACGTAGCAAGATTTAAGGCACAGCTTCATTCCCTTGGATATTCATTTGACTGGGATCGTGAGATCAATACAACGGATCCGGAATATTACAAATGGACACAGTGGATCTTCCTGAAGTTATTCAAGGCAGGTCTGGCATATAAGAAAGAAATGCCGATCAACTGGTGTACATCCTGTAAGGTTGGTCTTGCAAATGAGGAAGTTGTAAATGGTGTCTGTGAGCGTTGTGGTGCACCGGTTGTCCGTAAGGTCAAATCTGAATGGATGTTAAAGATCACAGAATATGCAGATAAGCTGATCGAAGGTCTCGATACTGTTGATTATATTGAGCGTGTGAAGGTATCACAGAAGAACTGGATCGGACGTTCTACAGGTGCAGAAGTGGATTTCCAGATCAAAGGAAAAGAAGATAAGCTTCGTATCTACACAACCAGATGTGATACATTATTTGGAGCAACCTATATGGTTGTATCACCGGAGCATCCATTGCTTGATAAATATAAAGATGAGATCAAGAACTGGTCTGAGATCGAAAGCTACAGAGAGCAGGCTGCCAGAAAGTCTGATTTTGAGCGTTCTGAGCTTGCAAAGGATAAGACCGGTGTAGCTATTGATGGTCTGGTAGCAATCAATCCTGTAAATGAGAAAGAGATCCCGATCTGGGTATCCGATTATGTACTGATGTCATATGGTACAGGTGCGATCATGGCGGTTCCTGCACATGACGAAAGAGACTGGGAATTTGCAAAGAAATTCAATCTGCCGCTGATTCAGGTTGTAGCAAAGGATGGAGAAGAAGTAGATATCAATGAAGCAGCATTTACAGATGTTGCAACAGGTGTTCTGATCAATTCCGGCTTCTTAAATGGTTTACAGGTAAAAGATGCAAAAGAGAAGATGATCGAGTTCCTGGAAGAAAAGAAAATCGGTAAGGCAAAAGTTAATTATAAGCTCCGTGACTGGGTTTTCTCCCGTCAGAGATACTGGGGCGAGCCAATTCCGATCATTCATTGTGATAAATGTGGCTATGTACCTCTTGATGAAAGTGAACTTCCGCTGATGCTTCCGGAGGTAGAGAGCTATATGCCAACGGATAATGGAGAATCTCCACTTGCAGCTATGACGGATTGGGTAAATGTGAAGTGCCCATGTTGTGGAGGTCCTGCAAAGCGTGAGACAGATACCATGCCTCAGTGGGCTGGTTCATCGTGGTATTTCTTGAGATACACGGATCCAAAGAATACAGAGGCACTTGCAAGCAAGGAAGCATTAAAATACTGGCTGCCGGTTGACTGGTACAATGGTGGTATGGAGCATACAACACTTCATCTGCTTTATTCCAGATTCTGGCATAAATTCCTGTATGATCAGGGCGTTGTTCCTACACCGGAACCATATCAGAAGCGTACTTCCCATGGTATGATCCTTGGTGAGAATGGCGAGAAGATGAGTAAGTCCAGAGGAAATGTTGTAAATCCGGATGATATTGTAAATGCATATGGTGCAGATACATTAAGAACATATGAGATGTTCATTGGAGCCTTTGATCTTGCTGCATCATGGTCAGATGATGGTGTAAAGGGATGTCGTCGTTTCCTTGAGAGAGTATGGAAACTGCAGGATATCGTAGTAGATGGTGATGCTTACTCTAAGGATATGGAGACAAAGATGCATCAGACGATCAAGAAGGTTTCAACTGACTTTGAGAATCTGAAGTATAATACAGCTATTGCTGCTATGATGGCACTTGTAAATGATTTCTATAAGAAGAATGCAGTGACAAAGGGTGAGATGAAGACACTCCTTACATTATTGAATCCGGTTGCACCACATATCACAGAGGAAATGTGGAGTATTCTTGGTTACGATGGATATCTTTATCAGGCATCATGGCCAACATTTGATGAGGCAAAGACTGTTGAGTCTACAGTAGAGATTGCAGTCCAGATCAATGGTAAGATGAAAGCAACTCTTTCAATCAATAAGGCTGATCCAAAGGATGATGTTATTGCAAAGGCAAAAGAAGCTATCGCAGACAAGCTGACTGGCAATATCGTAAAAGAAATTTATGTACCGGGAAGAATTGTAAACATTGTGATGAAATAAATCTGTCAAGCAAATAAGCAGTGTGCCTGCAAGGCAGGCAAAGCTGCTTATTTATTTGACGGAAAAAACAACATAAGCATGTAGAGCGGATGCTCGGAATGCGCATGTTGTGGGATGAGTTCGGGAGTTCGAAGAACGTAGAAATCATATTATTTCATAAATATAAATACAAAATAAGCAGTGTGCCTGCAAGGCAGGTAAAGCTGCTTATTTTGTATTTATATTTTACAGGAAATTACGGAACATGGCGATCTTCTGGCGTTCAGCAGGGGAAGCCTGTTCCATCATAATATCCATGATGAGATTGGATTCCTCTTTTGAGAAAGAAAGATTACGTTTTTGAAGCTCCCGGTTTAACTGCATGATCTGAGGAAGCATCTGTTCCATAGTAGCATTGTGGGAACCGTTTGCAAGTTCCAGAATAATCTGACGTTTCAGGGGCATAAGGTTTTTCAGACGGGGATCGTTTTCAAATTGATTCATGGCAATGGATCGTCCTTTCTGTTTTATAGGATTTATTTTGATTCCGGTTATATGTATTTATAATCTATAATGACCGGTCAGGTTGCAGACCGGGTGTTTGTGTCGTATTCCTGTAACAACTGCATGATGTGATCTATGGAATTGTCGCTATGTTGGGATAATGATTGATCAGTCGTACTGGTATTTTTCGTGTTTTCATGTGTGGAGGAATCGTGAATTTTCTCATCTGTTCTGTTCCCCTGTATGGACGGATTATTATTTGTATATTCTGTATCTGTGGATATAGATGTGTTATCTGGCTCAGCTTGAACGGTTTGGTCATAAGACTGGAAAATGCTTTGAAAATCCGAAAACTCAGAATCGGTCCGGTTCATGGCATTCATAACCTGCATCATATTCATTGCCTGCTGCATATTTTTCATCTGATCGGCGATATCCGGAAAGCCACACTGGGCCAGCGATGCCAGAATATCATTTTGATTATGAAGATCACGGTTGAAATCACACTGACGGATATAGGACTGATTGTTGATCACACGCATGATCTGTTGGAGTTCCATCATTTTCAGATAGATAACGAGTGGCATGCGCATAGGTCCTTCCACAAAGGGTAGGATTGCTTCCAGAAGAAACAGACGGTCATCCGATATTAATTTGTCAAGTGGATGGGAGTGTGGAATCTGATTCATGGAAACCTCCTTATGAGTACTGTGATACGGATGTTTCCGGATGGTTAGCCGGTTACCCGTTTTCTGTTATAAGTTTCATAGTGTTATTTATGAATAGTCAGGTGTAATTATGCATAATAAACAGAAAATGGATGCTGCAAGAATAACCGGAACTGCCAGCGGTAAGGCATGGGACAATTCCGGTAGCATGCTTGTTATATTGGTGAAATGGTCACTGATCGCATTTCATATGTTCCCGCATCATTTTGAAATGAAAGGGAATGGTTGCTGTTAGCATCCACAGCCACAACCGCAGTCATTTCCATTGCCGCATCCACCACAGCAGCAAAGGAGAATCAGGATAATCCAGATGCAGTCACAGCCATTACTTCCGCCGCCACAGCCACAGTCATTTCCAAAACCATTTCCGCAGCAGGAGAAGAGAAGAAGAAGGATGATGATGCAAGAGCAGCTGCTGCCTCCACCAAAACCAAACATTCCATTTTTTCCACAACCGCACTGTGTTGCTGATAAATCACTCATGGTAAATACCTCCAATTTTCTTTATGCTATAGAGTATTCCGGGGAAAGACAAATGTGACAAAAATACAAAAACAATATAGGAAAAAACCATAGATATGATATAATGATGAAAAATCGCTTGCTTGCAAGGACGATTTTTCGAATGCATTGAGTGAGTTATGCTCACGAAATAATGAACGCAAAAGCGCTTATAAAGGGGTAAAAACAGGAGGAGATAACAGTATGATTTATAAATGTGTAAACTGTGGTGGAAATGTTGTATTTGATCCACAAAGTGGACATATGAAATGTCTGAGCTGTGGTGGAAGTGACTGTGAGCAGAGTATACCGTCGGAGACACCGATGATCTGTCCGTCCTGCGGATCACAGATCACATATCGGAATGAATATGGTTCAGCAGGAAAATGTCCAGCCTGTGGTACATTTCTGATCAGAGATGACTTTGTGGTGTATCCGTATGGACCGGATATGATCCTGCCATTTAAGTTTTCAAAACGTCTTGCAGAAGAGAAACTAAAGGAAGAATTTGGAAAGAAGTTATTCCTGCCAGCGGACTTTTTATCGACAAAGACACTGGAAAAGCTTCGCGGAGTATATGTTCCATTCTGGATATATGATTTTGATTCCAATGTTGATTATACCGCAATAGGTACGAAGGTGCGGACATGGACATCCGGAGATACGAGATACACGGAGACATCTTATTTTGATGTATACCGGAAATTGCATATCAAATACAACGGAATTCCGGTTGATGCATCAGTCGAGATGCCGGATGGAATTATGGACCTGATGGAGCCTTATGGATATGATGCGCTGTTAAAGCATGATAATAAGTTCATGTCAGGCTTTGAGGCAGAGGTTTATAATTATACCCCAGATCAGTTATCCGGACGTGCGGTTAAAAAGATCAACGATACATCCATGGAGTGGGCAAAAAGTGAAGCCAGTGGATATAATTCGTTGTTGACTAAAAACATGAATGCCAATAATCAGTTGCTTGGAAATAAATTTGCTTTGATGCCGGTGTGGATTTATGAATATCGGTATCAAGGACAGAATTATATGTTTTATGTAAATGGCCAGACTGGAAAGTGTGTTGGAACTCCGCCAAGAAGTGTCAGCCGTGCAATCGGACTGACAGCAGCATTTGCTGCATCGGTTGCGGCTTGTGCCAGTGGAATTGCTATGCTTCTGGAGGTGTTGTAAATGAAAAAATTCAGGATAACAGTTCTTATATTATTTGCGATCGGTATTGTATTTATGATCATGGGACTGATCGTTTCAAACAGCAATCTGAAGCATGATGCACGGAGTAATACGGAATGCAGGACAGATCAGCGTGTGTTTGATTATGCAGATAAACTGACAGGCAATGAGGAACAGTCACTGGAAAAAAAGATTGCAAAATGGGAAGACAAAACAGGCATGGATATCGTTGTAATGACGATCGATAATGCACAGGCACAGAGTATGTTCGGTACTTATATGGACGATACTTATTATGAAGAATTTGAGGCAATCAAGACAGTTGCCAAGAGCTTCAGTGAGCAGGAACGCTTTGGTTGGGAAAACTGGGAATACAACCCACAAAGTAACCGGAGCACCAGCGATGGCTATGTACCAAGCGACAGCATCATTATAGCTGCAAATTATGAAGCTGGTGATGTATGGATGAGCACAACAGGAACAAGAGTCAGAGCAAGGATCAGTGATTCCAAAGCATCCAGCCTAACAGAGAAAGGTGGCAAGTACCTGAGAGAGGATGCAGAGAAGGGGTTTGCAACTATGATCCAGGGGGCGGTACAGTGTATGAAGAGCTCCAGTGGTGGCGGCCTGAAGATTCCCCCATTTTATATTGTGATTCTGGTGTTGATCTGTGGAGCTATATTCTTTATAACGAATATGTCAAAGAAGGCAGGCGAAACGACAACTAATCTGAATACATATGTAAATGGAAATGCGCAGGTACTGGACAGAAGGGATATATTTGTCCGCAAGGAAGTTACCAGTGTTAAGATCGAATCATCCAGCAGCGGCGGAGGCGGCAGCAGCGGTGGAGGAGGCGGCAGCCACGGTGGTGGCGGAAGCCATTTTTAAAACGAAATGCTAGAGAACAAGAAGTTAAATATATTATTATTAAAGAATACAGGAATGTCATTACTGCCTACGATCGTGATCATGTTGTTGATCGTTGGCGGTATGCGGCATTTTCATCTGTTGAATAATCTGGATTTTTATCATGTGGATGATCCGCAGCAATTAGGAGTCTTATATGATGCAGGCACCACTAATGTAGAAATGCGGTTTCAGAAGCTGACCTATATGGGATACGATTATGAGATAGATGGAGAACGGGTAGGCGGTTATTATTATGTCTGGGTAAATGGTAAATTTATGGTTGTTCTGCTTGACAGTGATGAGACGATCATCTGTGATTATCTGGTGCAGGGACAGTTGAAGAAGGATCCTGCGGCATATAATTATATATTGTCAGAATGTGCGGAGAGTGTAGGAATCGAACAGCAGCAGTTAGAGACTATCACATACGATTATCTGATCAGTGAGGTGGATTATCCAAAGACATTTTATATGATCGTAAAGGCTGCGTTGATCATTGCATTTGCAGTGATTATATTATCGATCATTGAGGGAATTGTATACTGGTTTTATCCATGGAAGCATCCACAGATCCGTCAGATGAAAGGATATCGTGACAAGAAGCTGTTAACAGGAGATATTAACCGTCAGTTGCATGATGCACTGGTTTATGAAACAGGAAATTGTTATGTGACCAGAAAATATCTGGTAATCTGGACCCCATTCCGGACGGATATCATTGTGCTGCGGGATATCGATGTGGTTTCCAGACATAAGGAAACAAAGAAAATACTGCCATGGATGCCGCCGCGGGATGTGTACAAGCTGATCATTTCAAATGCAAATGGTGCAATATTTGAGCATGATTTTCATGATGAGAAGATCTTGGATACAATATTGCCATATATACAAAAGAAAAAACGGGACAGATAGGATAACACAGTGGAGTGTTACTGGGTCTGCCCCGTTTTTTAATAGCTATACTGCAAAGCAATCATTTGGTGATGTGCTTATACATCCAGTTTGTCCTGTTCTTCGATCACATCGAGATCCTCTGATACATCGGATAAGCCTTCATTTTCATAAAGAATCGGGCTTTCAATTTCTTCTGTAACAGTGGCTGCTTCTTCAGTGGAATGTTCTGTTTCCTCCGGTTTGGCATTATCTGCCGAAATGTCAGAGGTGTTTTCTGACTGCTGATCGATTGTTCCTTCCACAGGAGCATCATCTAAAGAGAAATAATTACGCTCCGGTTCTTCCTTTGCAGGCATTTTTTCTTTAATCGTATTTTTTACTTTCTCTACCTTGTCATCCATATCCAATGACTGGTATACAGTAGAATTTTTAATCTTATCCCGGAATACATAGCAAACACCGCCGATCGCAGCGATCGTAGCAGCGGCTTTGAATAATTTACCTTTTCCCATAATACATAATCTCCTTTATATATGATGTAAAGTCGTTATAAATAACGTTTCCATAATTTTAATATGTATACACGGAAAAAGCAAGAAAACAATGATAAACAAAAAGGGAATGCAGGCAGATTTCACGAACTTTTAACATTTGCCTGATAAGATGAAGTATGCTATAGTTTTGAAAGATATATGATCGTATATTGATCAGCGTGAGGATTTTCCTGGAAGAGGATTGAAAGGACATATATGAAGATAAAATTAAGAACAAATAAAAATAGCAGAGATCAGAGGGGGAAGAAAAATGGGTCGATTTAAGACAGAGTTAGAAGATTTAAAAAAGAGACAGAAGGAGCTGGAATATAGTTATTCCAATATTGGTACAATCCGGTTCCTGATGTTCCTTGTGATGCTGGGCGGACTGATCGTCGGACTATATGATTCCAATATACCGTTTCTTGCAGTAGGTATCGTGGCTGTCGTTATTTTTGTACTGCTGGTGTTCCGGCATGGTAAGCTGAATGAGGAACTGGAATATACGAAAGCAAAGGTGATCGTATATGAGCGGTATATGAAACGTTATGATGATAGTTGGAAGGAGTTCGCAGAAGATGGCTCCGAGTATCTGACCGATGATGATCTTGTAGCAAAGGATCTGGATATTATGGGAAAGAATTCCATCTATCAGTTTATCTGTGTGGCAGGAACAGAGGATGGCAGGCAGATGCTTGCTGAAACGTTAAGACAGCCTGAATTTGCGGCAGAGGACAGAACGAAACGTCAGATCGCGATACAGGAGCTTGCAGAGAAGCATGACTTCTCCATGGACTTTGAGACATTGTGTGTGAAGTCAGAAACCGGAAAGAAGAAAAAATATTCATCCGATGAATTTGTTGCCTATTGTACCAGTGATGATCATATACCGGAGATTTTCCAAGTGCTTCGTTTTCTGCTTCCGTTGATAACGATCGTGCTTCTGATTCTGGGTATTATGGGAAAAGTCAATCTGGGATATTCCCTGATCTCCTTTTTTGTAGTTTTGCTGTTTGCATGGATCACATCAGGTGTTGCAGGACAGGCGGTTATGCCGATGATCTCATTTGGATATGTGATCAATGACTATATCCGGATGTTTGAACTGGTCTCCGGTGAAACATTTGATTCAGAGTTGTTGAATGATATCAAGAATACAATCTCTACAGATTCCGGAGCACTGAATGCTGTAAAGAAGCTGGAGCGTATCAGCGCAGCATTCAATATCCGTTATAATCCAATCGTACATCAGGTATTATGTGGATTGTTTTTATGGGATTTTCATCTTGGAATTATGATGGATAAGTGGAGAGACCAGTATGGCAGTCAGGTGAAGGACTGGATCCATGCGATTTCAAGAATGGAGGAATTGTTATCCTTTGCAGTACTTGCCCGTACCAGAGAGGTGTCCTATCCGGAGGTGACAAGACATGAGAAAGTAGAAGTATCAGCAGAAAATTTGCGTCACCCGTTGATCAATCCGTCGAAGGTAGTTCCAAATGATGCAGCCTTTAAAGGGGGAGCTACGATTATTACCGGTTCTAACATGTCCGGCAAGACAACATTTTTACGAACCCTTGGCATCAACCTGATCCTTGCATATGCCGGAGCTCCGGTATGCGCAGAGAAAATGCATGCAGATTACATGAAGATATTTACATCCATGCGCGTGACGGATGATGTCAGTAATGGTATATCAACCTTTTATGCAGAGATACTCCGGATCAAGTCGATGGTTGAATATAAGAAGAATGAAATGCCGATGTTATGTCTGATCGATGAGATATTTAAAGGTACAAATTCGGCAGACCGTATTGTAGGAGCAACCCAGGTGATCCGAAAGCTGTCGGATGATCATTCCATGACACTTGTATCTACGCACGATTTTGAACTGTGTGAGCTGAAGAGTGAGAGCGGAGTGCCGGCAGCAAATTATCATTTTGAGGAGTACTATGAAGGTGATCAGTTAAAGTTTGATTATAAGAAGAAGGATGGCAGATGTACAACGACAAATGCGATGGCAATCCTTCATATGGCAGGACTTGATTAGTAAATACTGACAAAACGATTTTCAATTCATAGGATTTGTATTTTCAGCAATTATGCACAATGACGATTTGTAGAAATTACCAAAAACTGATTGAAGAGTAAAATGCTTTGTGATATAGTTATAAATATGAAGGAAATTTTATCGAAAGCATACAAAGAATAGACAAAAAAGGAGGAATAGAATATGCTACCAGCTAACATTGCATCAGACAATGATAATAATGTTCTATCCATAGCAGCATCCAATAACAAAGGATTACTGATCAGATTTTTGAACGAGCAGGTTGAGGACGGTTTTTATGCACTTGTTATTGATTATCTGAAAGACAGTAATTTTGATTTATCATCCATGATGGTTGATGATGAAGTAAAGGCTCAGTGTACAAAGTTATATGAGCTTGCTGAATTCGTTGATTTTAATATTAAGGCAACCGGACGTTATGAGATTGAAGAGTGGATAGAGCCATTATTTAAATTTATTTATGGTGATATTGATCCATCAGACATCGATGCACCTATCAGTGCAACTGGTATTTACAGATACAGCATCTGGTTGATCTATCTGTATCAGACAGAGAAGTTCCCGGAGGCTATGCGGCTGATCGGCGAGCGTATCGCACCATTACTTATCAATGTAAGTTATCAGATCTTAGAGGATGACGACAGACCAAAGAACTTTGATAAGGCAGTGATGGGATATCTGGATCTGATCAATGTTGTAATGGAGATGGGACTCCCACTTTCATCAGCAAAATCAGATGCATACATCAACAATCTGGAAGTTCTCTTTGACTATGTAGTGGAAGATCCACATGTTGGAAATGATTATAAGATTCAGTTCAGCATTGGCTTGTTTAATGCATATATCAATGACAAGAATTATGGAAAAGCATTTGAATTCTACGGATTAAATGCAGAATACATTCCAATTGACAATCTTGCGGTATATGAGAATTTCAAGGAGCTGATTCGTAACTGTAACAGTGCACAGAGTACAAGTGTACTGTCCAGAAGCGTTGTATCTGCTATCTCCAAGCAGGAGATTTACAACAAGAGGATCGATACTCTTCTTGCTGAGGTTTCAGGATTTATCAAGAAGGTATACAAATATATCGAGGATGAACCGGAGATGAAGAAGAATCTTCAGACACTTGGAACCGGTTCTCAGTTGAATGGCAAGACAAATATCTTTGAAGGTCTGTATGAATATAACCTTGTATTCTACGAATGTGGTATCAAGGCAATCGTAAATCAGGATATGTCAACACGTTCATGGGAAGAAAAGTATGAGATGCTTGAACTTCTCTATACAACATTAAATGTTGTATTTGACGGATACAATGTATATGAGATTTCAAATAAGATCGAGCATCAGTACATTGAATTAACATGGATCAATAATTATGTAAATGCAAATCCAAATCTTCTGAAGCAGTTCTTCAGTGTAAAGGAAAAGATCAAGGCATTTAAGGTTCGTAAGAATTCAATCCTTGAGAAGAGCAAGACCAACTATGAGATCAAGAAGATGATCGACGACAGACAGAAGCACCTGTTATTTATGGCTGCTGAAGATATGATCGTTAATGGACTTGGCGGTGGTAAGCTGCAGATCATCAGCTCAGGATATGATCTGAATACAGCAAAGAAGTATTTACAGGAAACTTATGCAAAGATTGTATTGCCTGCAAAGTACGGTCAGGAGACACAGACATCCGGTGGTGGTTTCTTCGGAAAGAACAAAAGCTCAGCGGCTGATGCAGACCTTGCAAGATTACTACGTGATGCATCTGTAGAAGAAATGTTGTGTAAGTCTGAGTGGTTATGGAATCAGCATAATGACAAGGGGCTTGAGAAGCCAACCGCAGAAGAAGCAACTTATGCTGTTGCATGTCTTGTAAAAGTAATCCACAGAATGCTTGACAAGAAGGGAACTTCAAAGGCTGCAAGTGCTCCAAATAAGAAGGTTATCATTACCAAGACTGGTAAGGTTATTGAGTTATCCGATGAATCCGGTCAGGCACCTGTAAAACAGCAGGAGTCCGGTGTGATTGAAGCAATCGATAACATCGTAGTCCTTCTGAAAGACAAGTCAGAAGAAAACGTAAAATATGTAAAGGCGTATATCGAAGATCTGTTAAATGCATTGATGAAGACAAAGTGGGACAAAGATACCATGCTGTCACAGTTTGATGCAGAAGAGCTTCGTGCAAAATCCTTCCAGGTAATCAAACGTCTGAACATGGATATGTTAGTTTAGTATAAAAGCTTAGACAATAAGAGCAAATAAAAAGAGGTATACATTCCAGATGAAAAACTTAGATCTGAAATGTATATCTCTTTATTGTTAGAAAAATGAGAACTGATACTATTATTATGGAACAAGCCTGCCTGATTTACCGTACAATCTGATGTTTTTTCAGGTAGGAATGCAAGATCCATTTTTCAGGGATCCGCTTCAGGACAATCTGAATCTCTTCTTTTTTATCGATTGGCATCACTAACAGTGACGTGATACCGGTGTTATTTGCGCCCCAGAGATCTGTAAACAACTGATCGCCGACAAAGAGGGTATTTGCTGTATCAGTACCAAGAAGCTGCATGGCTTTCTGGTAACCGGCACGTTTTGGCTTTCCGGCTTTATAAATGTACTTTACACCCAAAGGCTTGTTGAATTCCGCAACTCTGGGCTCTTTGTTATTGGATACCAGACAGATACCAAATCCGATCTCTTTTAACTTCTGGATAAGTCTGATTGCTTCTTCTGTTGCCGGAGCATTATGGGGAACAAGGGTATTGTCGATGTCAAATAAGATGCCGCGATAGCCCTTTTTATAATATTCGGCAAAATCAATTACATAGGTTGATGTATAATATTCTGATGGATAAAATTTCTGAAACATGTTAAACTCCAATAGTATAAGATAGTGAAATTATAAATAGTGTAAAACGGATTTGTCAAGAAATATACAGGAAGTATATAAGAAACAGATAATGGTCAGATAAGAAATACGAGGTTAGACAGTATGCAGGAAATATATATGAGGAGAGCCATTGAATTGGCAAAAAAAGGAATCGGAGCGGTAAATCCGAATCCGCTGGTTGGAGCAGTGATCGTAAAGGATGGGCGGATTATTGGTGAGGGATATCACAGAAGATACGGAGAGCTTCATGCGGAGAGAGATGCATTTGCACATCTGACAGAGGACGCAGCGGGCGCGGAAATGTATGTGACGCTGGAGCCCTGCTGCCACTATGGCAAACAGCCTCCGTGCGTGAATGCGATCATCGAGCATAAGATCAGCAGAGTCTATGTCGGATCGGATGACCCGAATGCGCTTGTATCTGGAAAGGGATATCAGATACTACGGGATGCAGGGATTGAAGTTATCACACATGTATTAAAAGAAGAATGTGACAGCCTGAATCCGGTATTTTTCCATTATATTGTAAATAAGACACCATATGTCGTAATGAAATATGCAATGACTATGGATGGGAAGATTGCAACATACAGTGGAAAGAGTAAATGGATCACTGGCGAAGAAGCAAGAACCCATGTAATGGAGCAGAGAAATGCACTTACAGGTATCATGGTCGGAAGCGAGACCGTGATAAAAGATGATCCGTCACTTACCTGCAGGATAGAGGGAGGAAGAAATCCGGTTCGAATTATCTGCGACAGCAGCCTTCGGATTTCAATGGATTCCCAGATCGTTAGAACAGCATCGGAAGTACCGACGATTCTTGCAGCCATACAGTCAGAGGATCAGGCAGATAAGAAGCAGAAGCTGATCGGGGCAGGCGTTGAGATCATCGAGACGGAGAGTGTGGATGGTCATGTGGATCTGCAGGAACTGATGAAACAGCTCGGAGCAAGAAATATAGACGGAATTCTGCTTGAAGGTGGAGGCACTTTAAATGAAAGTGCATTAAAAGCAGGCATTGTAAAAGAGGTCGATGTCTATATAGCACCGAAGATTTTTGGTGGAAGTGCAGGCTATACGCCGGTCGGTGGTGTGGGAGTAGAATCACCGGCAGAAGCCTATCCGTTTGAGCTTGGTTCCATTCAGAGGTTTGGAGCAGATATTATGCTTCAGTATTTTCAGATAACAGCTTGACAAACATAACAAACTGTGCCAATATAACCATGTTGAAGTCTTCAGGGCGGGGCTCATTTCCCCACCGGCGGTATACATAGTAATCTATGTGAGCCCGCGAGCCGTAAGGCATGATTTGGTGAGAATCCAAAGCCGACAGTAAAGTCTGGATGAAAGAAGAATGCAGAGAGAATTTCAATAGCAAATTGAAATTAAAACATGAATACGGACATGATGGAATGTGTAGTTGAATGTTTTACAATATGCTGTTGAATGAAAAAATATTAAAGAAATCTGCAACAACATTTCATAACAAACAACCCGCCGGAGACATAGTTCTCTGGCTTTTTTTATGTTAAGTTATATAGGAACTTAACATGTTAAAAGAAGTAATTCAGCGAGTAAGTTGTTAATTAATTAGGTTGACAGTTTTTTTGTAGAGTCAATGGGGTGACGAAATGACTGTTTGCAAAAAAACGTCCCCGAAAAGGAGGCAGTCATGTTCACAGGCATTGTGGAAGAGACAGGCACGATAAAGAAGATAGAAAAAGGTACATCATCCGGTCGCCTGACCATAGAGGCAGATAAGGTTCTGCAGGGAAGCGAGATCGGTGACAGCATAGCTGTCAATGGGGTATGCCTGACGATCACAGGAATGTCGGGGCATTTGTTTACGGCAGATGTGATGGCAGAGACGATAAGAAGAAGCAATCTCGGAACCTTAAGCTCCGGCAGCAGGGTAAATCTGGAACGGGCGATGGCGGCAGATGGAAGATTTGGTGGACATATCGTATCCGGACATATCGACGGAACCGGGGTGATCACAGAGTACACTAGAGAAGAAAATGCAATCTGGGTTACAATAACATGTGATAAAAAGCTGTTAAAGTATATCATCGAGAAGGGATCGATTACGATCGATGGAATCAGCCTGACGGTTGCTTATGTCGATGATCGCTGCTTCAAGGTTTCGATCATTCCACATACGGCGGAGGAGACAACGCTGATCCGCAGGCAGACCGGAGCAGTGGTCAATCTGGAAAACGATGTGATTGGCAAATATGTAGATAAGCTGCTCCATTTTAAAGACAAAGAAGAACCGGATGCAGGGAAAAAAGTAGATATGAATTTTCTGGCAGAAAATGGATTCTTATAAAATAAATGTTCCTATGGAGGTAAAGACAGATGGAATTAAACAGTATAGAAGAAGTATTAGCAGATCTGGCAGCCGGTAAGGTGGTCGTTATGCTCGATAACGAAGACAGAGAGAACGAAGGAGATGTCATTTGCGCATCTGAATTCGCGACCACGGAGAATGTGAACTTTATGGCAAAATATGCAAGAGGCCTGATCTGTATGCCGATGGATGATTCTTATGTGGAGAAATTAAATCTTCCGCAGATGTGCATCACAAATACAGATAATCATTGTACTGCATTTACAGTTTCTGTTGATCATGTAAGCACTACAACCGGAATCTCAGCGTATGAGCGTGGCATTACAGCCAGAAAGTTCGTAGAAGAAGCTGCAAAGCCGGAGGATTTCCGCAGACCGGGTCATATGTTCCCATTACGTGCTGTTCCGGGCGGAGTGATTGAACGAGGCGGACATACAGAGGCAACGGTTGATCTGTGCAGACTTGCAGGCTTGAAGCCATGTGGTCTGTGCTGTGAGATCATGAAGGATGATGGTACAATGGCAAGAAAAGATGATCTGCTTGCATTTGCTGAGGAGCACAACCTGAAGATCTCCACGATCGAAAAGTTAGTTCAGTATCGTAAGGAACATGAAGTATTTGTAGAATGTGTAGCAAAGGCAAAGATGCCAACCAGATATGGGGAGTTCACGATCTATGGATATATCAATAAATTAAATGGCGAGCATCATGTGGCACTGGTAAAGGGTGATATCACGGATGGCGAGCCGGTATTATGCAGAGTTCATTCCGAATGTCTGACCGGAGATGCACTTGGTTCAGCCCGTTGTGACTGTGGCCAGCAGTATGATGCAGCGATGAAGATGATCGCAAAGGAAGGCAGAGGCGTGCTTCTGTACATGAGACAGGAAGGACGTGGGATCGGTCTGATCAATAAGATCAAAGCATATCAGTTACAGGATCAGGGTTTAGATACCGTAGAGGCAAATCTGAAGCTTGGCTTCCCTGAGGATGCAAGAGATTACACGATTGGAACACAGATCTTAGTAGACCTTGGTGTCAGAAAGATGAGACTGCTTACGAACAATCCATTAAAGGTATATGGTTTGTCAGGATACAATCTTGAGATTGTGGAACGAGTACCGATCCAGATGCAGCCGGGCAAATTTGATGCATTTTATCTGAAGACAAAGAAAGAAAAGATGGGTCATATACTTGATCTGTAAAGCCATATGGACTGGGAATTATATGCATAATGATTTAGTGGTAACAGAGAATAAGCAATTGTAAATATTGAGATTGAATCAATAACAGGAGGATAATAAAATGAAGAAGATTGAAGGAATGATCGTAGCAAATGGTGCCAAGATCGGTATTGTAGCAGCAAGATTTAATGAATTTATCGTATCAAAACTGGTAAGCGGTGCAGAGGATGCATTATTACGTCACAGCGTAAATCCGGATGACATATCTGTTGCATGGGTTCCGGGAGCATTTGAGATTCCGGTTGTAGCCAAGAAGATGGCGATGTCAGGAAAATATGATGCAGTGATCTGCCTTGGAGCAGTTATCCGTGGAGCAACCAGTCATTATGATTATGTATGTAATGAAGTGTCCAAGGGAATCGCATCTGTTTCACTTGAATCCGGTATTCCTGTTATGTTCGGTGTTGTAACAACAGAGAATATTGAGCAGGCAATCGAGCGTGCCGGAACAAAGGCAGGTAACAAGGGTTACGATTGTGCAATGGGCGCACTTGAGATGATTGACCTGATGAAGCAGTTATAAAAATTGCATAGCATAAACGAAGGTTCAGGGTTTTATGATGCAAAGGTCATAGAACCCTGAATGTATTCATACTGCGTGGAGCGTTTTTGTTCTTATGCGATAATAAACGGAGGAAATAGACATGAATAAGACAAGAAAGATTCTCTTTTTTGATATCGACGGAACTCTGATCACGGATGATGGAAAACGGTATTTTCCGGACAGTGCAAAAGAAGCAATACAAAAGGCAAGAGAGAATGGACACCTGGCATTTATAAATACGGGAAGAGTATTCTGCAATGTGACAGAAGAGATCAGAAGCGCAGGCTTTGATGGCTTTGTCTGCGGCTGCGGAACGCATATTGTTTATAATGGAGAGACATTGTTTCATCATGATACACCATATGAGGTCTGTGCAGGTGTGATTCGGAAATGTCGGGAATATAAAATGGATGCCGTATACGAACATGCGGACAAGGTATTTACCAGCGCTGCTTTTTCCGATAATGAGCATTTAAAAGAACTAATCAGTTATTTTAAAGCGACCAGTACCTATATGGAGAATGATGATCCGGCAAACGATCAGATCTTTGATAAGTTTTGTGCATGGTATGATGCAGATACTCCGTATCTGGAAGCATTTAAGAAATATCTGGAAAAAGATTATATGTATATCCAGAGAGAGGGAAATTTTTGTGAGGTTGTGCCAAAGGGATATACAAAGGCAACCGGTATCCGGTATCTGCTTGATTATTTTGACCTGCCATTAGAAAATGCCTATGCATTTGGAGACGGAAGTAATGATGAACCTATGTTGGCATATGTGCCAAATAGTATTATAATGAAAAAAGGTCCGGAATATCTGAGAAAGAAAGTCCGTCTTGTAACGGATGATGTCAGAGAAGACGGAATCTATAAAGCTATGAAAAAAATGGAGATTATTTAATGGACGAAGAATATTCAAAAGTAACGATGGTCGATCAGTTAGCTATCGCAGTATCCAGCCCGAAAAATTATAAGCATCTGACGAAGTTAAAAGCGAGCAAGACGGTAGGATTTATGATATTGATCGCTTTTATCCTGACCTTTATCGAGTTTGGAATCGGTGTCATTACCTTTATCATGCATGTGGGAGGGTTAAATAACCTGATCACGAATAAGGTTCCGCAGTTTGTGATCGAGGATGGTAAGCTTACGGCAGAATCAGAGATGTCACTGGATATTGGAAATGCAACGATATATATGAATACGGATTATGACAGAATTACACTTGATGATATCAAGACAAATGGCGTGTATATTGCATTTGGCAAAGAGAATGTAGTCATGGGAATGATAAACGGCGGACAGACGTATGAATATTCAACGATGGATCTCGATAAATTATTCTATGATGGGTTTAACAATGATCAGCTTGCATCCGCAGTGCCAGCGTTCTATGTGGCTATTGTCATTATGTACATTGCAATTATGTTCGGAAGTGTAATAAAGATGATCTTCCTTGCACTTGTATTTTCGATCGTTGCACGGACACTTGCGAAAGGTCTTCATACAGGGCTGTCCTATGGAAATGTATTCCGGGTATGTCTTTACGGACTGACTTTACCGATGCTGCTGACATCCGTGAATACCTGTCTGGACTTCCTGATTCCATCATCGATCATGTTTGTGATCACTCTGATCCTGGCATTTTCCATGATAAACAGAGGTATCGCAAGTCATGTGGGAACAACAGCACCACCGGAGGATTGGTTATAAAGGGCGATATAAAAGGAGGCTTTTATGGAGATCGAAAGAAAATATCTGATAAAAGAGATACCGTTTTCACTGGAAGCGTATCCATATAAGGAACTGGAGCAGGGGTATATCTCGACCAGCCCCGTCATCCGTATCCGAAAGGCAGATGAACAATATATTCTTACAGTAAAGTCAAGCGGATTACTGGAACGACAGGAATTCGAGCTTCCGATGAATGAGACGGATTATAAACGGTTGCTTGGTAAGGTTGATGGAAATCTGGTGACGAAACGTCGGTATATCATCCCGCTTACGGATACAGAGGGAACAACTGGCGATAAGGAAAAGGATGCAGGACTTAAGATTGAACTGGATGTCTTTGAGGGGCTGTATCAGGGGCTGATCTATGCAGAAGTCGAATTTGAGACAAAGGAAGATGCAGATAATTTCGCAGCACCGGATTGGTTTACCAGAGATGTATCTATGGATGGAGCGTATCATAACAGCGCATTAAGCAGTATGAATGAAGAACAGAGACTTGCATTTATGGCAAGAGTTTTCGGACATTAAGAATGGAGGAAGAAGCATGAAAGTCAGAATGTTATTTGAAACAGGATATGAAGAAGTAGAAGCATTGACCGTTGTAGATCTGTTAAGACGTGCAAAGGTTGACTGCCTTATGGTGGCAGCAGACGATCAGGATACGGTTACAGGTTCACATGGAATCACAGTAAAGATGGATGAGAAAATCAGTGAACTTGCAGATGATGCAGATATGATCGTACTTCCGGGTGGTATGCCCGGTGTGACGAATCTGATCGCAAATGAGAAGGTAAAGAATCTTGTATGCGGACAGTATGAAGCAGGAAGATATGTTGCAGCAATCTGTGCAGCACCTACTGCTTTTGGAGCATTTGGTATCTTAAAGGATAAGAAGGCTACCTGCTATCCGGGAATGGAGGCGGGACTTCATTGTGCGGAAGTATTATATGACAGTGTAGTAACAGACGGTAAGGTAATTACAAGCCGAGGTATGGGAACAGCTATTGATTTTGGTCTGAAGCTGGTTGAGATCCTGACAGATCAGGATACATCAGAGAAGCTGGCAGCAGCTATTGTTTACAAATAAGAATTATGGAATTTAAAGTTTCGGTCAGGCATATGGTAGAATTTATATACAGATGCGGCGATATTACAAGCAGCAGTAATGGGACTCTGTCAAAGGAAGCGATGAATGCAGGAAGTAAGATGCATCGGAAGCTTCAGAAAATGGCAGGGTCTTATTATGATGCAGAAGTTCCTTTAAAGATCACGATGAAGAAAGGGATTCATGATCTGGATGTTACGGTAGAGGGCAGAGCAGATGGGATCATAGATCTGAGAGGTGAAAAGAACCGAAGCAGGAAGAAGAAGGAAATTGAGCGGCAGGTGATCCGGGTAGAGGATAGATATTGGAACCGGCTGCTGCTCAAAAAAACGGAGAGTCTGGATCTGGAAGTCGGTGAAGACTTCATGGAACAAAATTCTGCCGGAACGATTGGTCAGATGCAGGAAATGAATGAGCCTGCGGATGTTACGATCGACGAGATCAAAGGTGTATACAGAAAACTTGCTGATATCGAAGTGCCGGAAACAGTTCATGTAGCACAGGCAATGTGCTATGCCTATATTTATGCAAAAGAGCAGTCTTTGGATCGGATCAATGTACAGATCACATATGTGAATCTGGAAAGTGAAGAAGTAAAACAATTTTTTTATGTGTTTTCTTGTTCATTTCTTGAGAAATGGTTTCATAATACAGTGGATGAGATGATGAAATGGGTTGATCATGCTATATCACATGCAAGAAGCAGAGATGCGTCAATTACAGAACTGGAATTTCCATATGAATATCGGAAAGGACAAAAGCAGATGGTTGCCTGTGTGTATAAGGCGATTGAAGGGGAGCGCAGATTGTTTGTGCAGGCTCCAACCGGAATCGGGAAAACGATGGCAGCGATGTTTCCTTCCGTTAAGGCATTTGCAACCGGGCTGGTATCGAAAATCTTTTATCTGACCGCAAAGACGATCGCCGGAACCGTGCCGGATCAGGCACTTACATTGCTACGGGAACGTGGAGTAAAGTTTTCTTCCGTTATGTTGACTGCCAAAGAGAAGATATGTCTGAATGAGACGATGGAATGTGATGCAGAGCACTGCCCTTATGCGAAAGGACATTTTGACCGGGTTAATGATGCATTATTTGAATTGATCACTCAGGAGGAAAAAATGGATCGGGAGATCATCCGGGCTTATGCGGAAAGGTATCAGGTCTGTCCTTTTGAGCTGGGACTGGATGCAAGCCTGTTTGCAGATGCTATTATTGGAGATTATAACTATGTGTTTGATCCGAGAGTGAATCTGAAGCGGTTCTTTTCACAGACAGCATATGATACAGGACGGTATGTATTTCTGGTAGATGAAGCACACAATCTGGTGGACCGGGCATCGTCCATGTACAGTGCCACGCTGTATAAAGAAGATTTCCTTGCTGTAAAGAGGCTGGTAATGCCGTACAGCAAAAAAATGGCACGGAGTCTGGAATCCTGCAACCGGGAGCTTCTGGAATTGAAGAAAAAATGTCCGGAGCATGGATATCAGATCTTAAATGATATCGGGGTTCTATATCTGAAGCTGCTGCATCTTCATACGACGATGGAGGCTTTTTTAGAAGATTACAAACAGATCCCGGAACGTAAGGAGATACTGGAGTTTTATTTTGCACTTACGACATTTTTAAATATTGCGGATCTGATCGATGACAGCTATGTGATCTATGATGAGCTTAAGTCGGATGGCAGATTTATGGTTCGGTTATATTGCGTCCATCCGGCGAATAATCTGAAGCTTTGTCTGGATAAGGGTGTATCGACTGTTTTCTTTTCGGCAACGATCCTGCCGGTAAAATATTATATGGAGATGCTGTCCGATACGGTGACCGATCAGGCTATCTATATTCCTTCTCCGTTTGATCCGGAGAAACGACAGATCATGGTTGGTGTGGATGTATCTACGAAATATACCAGACGGTCTGTAAAGGAGTATAAGCGCGTGGCTGAATATATCAGGCAGTTGTTTAACGCACATTCCGGAAATTATATGGTGTTTCTGCCATCCTATAAAATGCTTCAGGAGGTCTATGAGCAAATGATAGAGGGTGATTGTTCTGGCATGGAGCTGCTCTGTCAGGAACAGAACATGAAGGAGGCAGACCGGGAAGCATTTTTGGATCATTTTTCAGCGAAAAGAAATGTGGTTGCCTTTTGTATCATGGGCGGGATCTTCTCTGAGGGGATTGATCTGACCGGAGAACGGCTGATCGGATCGGTTGTAGTAGGTCCGGGACTTCCGCAGGTGTGCAATGAGAGAAAGATCATGATGGACTATTTTAATGCCAGAAAGAGTATGGAGGCAAATGCTGGCTCATCGGTTGATGGTTTTAAATATGCATACCTGTATCCGGGCATTAATAAAGTATTTCAGTCAGCCGGACGCGTGATCCGGACAGAAGCGGATGCCGGAGTGATCCTGTTGCTAGATGAACGATTTGGAACCGGGGAATATAATTCGTTATTTCCGGTGGAGTGGCAGGATGCGGTCTTTGGAAATTTTGATCAGATTTCGCAGAGCATAGAACAGTTCTGGTCGAATCTTAATCTTTCCTGAAAACGGGAATATAAATACAAGAATACTGGAAATTCGCATATACATGTGATAGAATGGACGCAGGCATTTTTTACAGCCTGCATGCAGTGCATGCTTTTATATAAAATTATGAAACTGTTCTGGAAAGGCAGATAGGGGAAAAATGGAAAATATTACAGTAAAAGATATTGTGAAAGCAACAGGAGGTTTCCTGCTTTGCGGCGATGAAGATACACCGATCACAGGCCTGTGTATTGATTCCAGAAAAGCACAGCCGGGAGATTTGTTTATTCCTCTGTTGGGTAATAAAGTTGATGGACATCGTTTTATTGAATCCGCTATGGAGAAAGCGTCTGCAACTCTGACATCGGAGCATGATAATGTTGTTATTTCAGAGAAGCCGTTTATCCGTGTTGATGACACGATGAAAGCACTTCAGGCAATTGGAATGGATATCCGTGACCGGTATGATATTCCGTATATCGGAGTGACAGGAAGTGTAGGAAAGACAACGACCAGAGAGATGATCGCAGCGGCTGTCAGCACAGCAAAACGCTGTTTTCAGACAAATGGAAATGAAAATTCACAGATTGGTGTACCGATGACACTTTCCAGAATGACAGATGGATATGATGCAGCGGTGATCGAGATGGGGATCAGTGAACCTGGTCAGATGGAGATATTGTCTGAGATTGTAAAGCCATCGATCTGTGTGGTGACGATTATCGGTGTTGCACATATTGAATTTATGAAAACCCAGGAGAATATCAGAAAAGAGAAGCTGTCTATTATCAATCATATGAATAAGGACGGCCTGTTGCTGTTAAATGGAGATGATCCATTACTGCGTGAGATAAAAGCGGATATGCCATGTCGGACACTTACTTTTGGTATAGATGAAATTTGTGATTTTCAGGGATCCAATGTAAAATGTGGAGAGCAGGGCATGGAATTTGATTGTACTCATAATGGTGAGACCGTTCATGTTACCATGGATATCCTCGGAAAACATAACGTGAGAAATGCACTGGCAGGTATTGCAGTTGCATATCAGATGGGAATTCCGATAACAATTTCAGCAAAAGCCTTTGAACATTTTGAAGGACAGAGACAGAGACTTATCCATATGGAGAATCGATACACGATCCTCGATGATACCTATAATGCAAGCCCGGATTCCATGAAGGCAAGCATTGATGTGCTTTGTGATATGGACTGCGAGGGAAAAAAGATCGCAGTACTGGGAGATATGTTTGAGCTGGGAGCTGACAGTGCCAGCTATCACTATCAGATCGGAGAATACCTGCGGGACAAGAAGATCGATGAGGTTGTGGTAGTCGGAAAGGAAGCTTTGGAGATTAAAAAGGCACTGGATGTCTGCGACACAAAGTATGCAAAAACATTTTCATTTATGGATAATGAAGAAGTGGCACTTTATCTGATGGCTATTATGAGACCGGAGGATGTTGTTTTGATCAAGGGATCACACGGCATGAAAATGGACGAAATTGTCAAAATTCTTACGAATTAATTATACAAATTATACAAAACAACCATATAAACTACCAAATTTCATAAAATTTGGTAGTTTTGTTTGTCTAAAATGACTTTGATTTTCATAAAAAAAAACACTCTGTGGTACAAAACGGAGAAAAAACAGTACTTGTATTGAAAAAAAAAGGAAAATGGAGTAATATCAATCCTAGCTTGAATAAAGAATACATACATGAATTGTTACATAAGTAAAGTGATAGAAATTAGTTTTAAAACGGAGGGTGTTAATCATGGCTACTAAGAAGACTGAAGATGCAAAAAAGGTTGTTGCAAAAAAGGCAACAGTAGAAAGCGTTGTTGCTAAAGCTGAAGCTGTAAAGAAAGCTGAAGCTGCTAAAGAAGTAAAAGCAGCAGTAAAGGCAGAAGTAAAAGAAGAGAAAAAGCCAGCAGCTAAGACTGTAGCAGCTAAAACTGAACCAGCAAAGACAGAAGTTAAGGCTGAAGCAAAGAAGCCAGCAGCTAAAAAGCCGGCAGCAAAGAAGCCAGCAGTAGCTAAGACAACAGAGACAGTTTTTGTTGAATATAACAATGGACAGATCAATGTTTCTGACATTGTAGCAAAAGCAAAAGAAGCACTTGGCAATAAGGCAGTTAAGGAATTGAACGTATATTACCAGCCAGAAACAGGTATGGTATACTATACAGCTGATGGAGAATCAGGTTCTTACAGTCTTTAATCTATAAATAGTTGGAAGGGCAGCGTTCTTAACATAAGGATGCTGCTTTTTCTGTATAATTAGAAAGGAAGAAGTGAAATATGAAGATTGGTTTTATTGGCTGTGGCAATATGGCAACATCGATCATAAAGGGAATTATCAGAAAGCAGATCATAGATGCAGAGAATATCATAGCATCTGCAAAGACGAAAGCGACACTTGACAGAGTTCAGAAAGAGCTTGGAGTAAAGGTATCAACCGATAATCTGGAGGTAACAGAAAACAGTGATATTCTGGTTCTGGCGGTAAAACCACAGTATTATCCGGAGGTGATCGCTCAGATAAAGGACGTAGTCCGTAAAGAGCAGATTGTGATCAGTATAGCACCAGGAAAAACATTAGACTGGTTACAGGAACAGTTTGGAGGATCTGTGAGGCTTGTCCGGACAATGCCAAATACACCGGCACTGGTTGGTGAGGGTATGACAGGAGCATGTCGGAATGAATATGTTACCGATGAAGATTATGCAACAGTTCTTCAGATTCTTGGAAGCTTTGGTGAAGTAGAGACAATACCGGAAAATCTGATGGATGTATGTGTATCGGTCAGCGGAAGTTCTCCGGCATATATTTATATATTGATCGAAGCTATGGCAGATGGAGCAGTGGCAGATGGTATGCCAAGAGCACAGGCATATAAATTTGCAGCACAGTCCGTGCTTGGAAGTGCAAAGATGGTACTTGAAACGGGAAAACATCCGGGTGAATTAAAGGATCAGGTCTGCTCACCTGGCGGAACAACGATAGAAGCTGTTCGCGTTTTAGAAGAAAAAGGCTTCCGTTCCTCCGTGATCGAAGCAATGAAAGCCTGTGTCCGCAAAGCTCGCGGAATATAACAGCCGCTATAAAAGCCTGTGCTTGTGGTAGCTATAACTTTATTTCGCAGAACACTTGCATTTGATTCTTACGTAGCTGTTATACAAATAAATCCGCTGTGCTATATTACACTGTTATGAAGCAAACCTTGTCCGAGGCCGGTACTTAAGCTACGTCTTTTGCAGCTTTATGTACCGCTGCTCGAGGACTAGAACGAAAGTGTTTTGCGTAATAACAGGTGTGGTATAGCACAGCGGATTTATTTGTATGACAGGTAGATGTTATAAGGCGGTGTCACCGTGTTCGCCGGTACGGATACGGATGACATCGGCAACATCATAGACGAAGATCTTGCCGTCGCCGACTTTTCCGGTTGATATCTTTTCACATACCTTAAAGATGATGTTATCGGCAACATCATCCTTGACGATGGTTTCAATCTTGATCTTCGGAATCAGGTTGACCACATATTCACTTCCACGGTATGTTGTTTTATAACCCTTCTGATTACCATATCCCATAATATTTGATACAGTAGCACCGGTGGATCCGCATTCGTCCAGAATGGCTTTTACATCATCCAGTTTTTCAGAACGGACAATAATTGATAATTTCTTCATGTATAACCCTCCATTCACATATACAACTAAAAATATGATACCATATTCTCGGTTTCATTTCTACAAGTGGAACAGAATGGGAGATTTTGTATATTATCTGAAGAAAAAACAGGAAAACAGGGAGAAATGAGAGTAGCTGTACTTAATTTAATTAATCGAGGGTGGTAATAAGAAAATTATTTAGAAAAATTTAACCGTTTTACCAGAAATAATACTGTTTTCATATGGGTGGAATCTGTGGTATCATGTAGCAGAGTTATATCATTTAATATAGATAGCTGTTTTAGACAGGAAACAAAAGTATGGAGGATGAAGATGTCTGATTATAGAAATGATGATGAAAATAAAGAACTGACCAGTCAGACGGTGACTGATGATCATAAAACAGAAGACAAGCGTGAGGACGAATACGAGAAATATTGTTATCTCTGCAGAAGACCGGAAAGTGTTGCCGGAAAGCTGATCGATATGCCGGGCAATATACATATCTGTGCAGACTGTATGCAGAAGACCTTTGATAATCTGAATCAGGGCGGATTTGGCGGAATGCAGTTTCTGGATCTCTCCAATCTTTCCAATATGGGAAATATTGACATGAGCAGACTGATGGGAATGAATGATATACCGGATAAACAGAAGGTGAAGAAGAAAGCGGCAAAGCCGAAGAAAAAAGAACAGGAAATGACACTTGCAACGATCCCTGCACCACATAAGATCAAAGCAATGTTAGATGAATATGTGATCGGTCAGGAATATGCCAAGAAGGTAATGTCTGTTGCAGTATACAACCATTATAAGCGTGTGCTGACAGACTCCATGGATGATATCGAGATCGAGAAATCCAATATGCTGATGGTAGGACCGACAGGCTGTGGTAAGACTTATATTGTAAAAACGATCGCAAAGCTGTTGAATGTACCGCTTGCGATCGCAGATGCTACCACACTTACGGAAGCAGGTTATATCGGTGATGACGTAGAAAGTGTATTGTCAAAACTTCTGGCAGCCGCAGATAATGATGTCGAAAAGGCAGAAAAGGGAATCGTATTTATCGATGAGATTGATAAGATCGCAAAGAAGCAGAACAGCAACAGCCGTGATGTGAGTGGAGAATCTGTTCAGCAGGGATTGTTAAAGCTTTTGGAGGGGGCAGATATTGAGGTTCCGGTTGGTTCCGGAAGCAAGAATGCAATGGTGCCTATGACAACGGTCAATACAAAGAATATTTTATTTATCTGTGGCGGTGCGTTCCCGGCGATAGAAGATATTATTAAAGCAAGATTGAATAAACAGTCCTCGATCGGTTTCCGTGCAGATCTGAAGGACAAATATGACAAAGATCCGAACATTTTAAAGAAGGTGACCAATGAGGATCTCAGAGAGTTCGGTATGATACCGGAGTTTTTGGGAAGGCTGCCTGTTTTATTCACATTGGATGCTTTAGATAAGGAGATGTATATCAAGATCTTAAAGGAACCGAAGAATGCGATCCTGAAACAGTATAAGAAGCTGCTGGCACTGGATGAGGTAGATCTTCAGTTTGATGATTCTGCATATGAAGCAATCGCAGAAAAAGCACTTGAAAAGAATACAGGAGCAAGAGCGCTCCGGGCGATCATTGAGGAATTCATGCTGGATATCATGTATCAGATCCCAAGAGATGACAGCATTGGCAGGGTGATCATAACCGGAGATTATGTAAATGAAAAGGGCAATCCGATCATCGAGCTTCGTGGTGTAGAACCGATGCAGATTGAGGCCTGTGCGACAAAACAATCATAATAATTGATACTATAAGAGAAAATATTGTAATTAATAAGGCTTAAAGATTGTATACAGAAAATATACGGTCTTTAAGCCTTTATTATATGGATCATAATTTTCAGATCGTGAAATCATATGGCGGAGCGAAGACGGAAAAATACCGGAGCTTTTGAATTATTGTATTGCGTCGGCATCAGTATGTAAATGGTTATCTCTGGGTAAAATAAAAGGAAAATACAGATGTATTGCAGGAGGGCGGTCTGGGAATCTTCCGATGATACCGCAGCCTTGTATCAAGGTAGTCCTTGATGGTCTGGGAATCCTGTGATACTATGAAAAAAAGCGAAAAGGAGCAGGGTATGTTAAAAAAGAGATTATTACGAACCTGTAAAAATGTAATGGCTGCGGCTATCTGCATTTCTCTTGCGGTTGGATTATCTGCCTGTGGGGAGACACAGGGAGAGCGCAGACATCTGAATGACAAAAACGATACAACTGAAAATACAGAGAGGGCGCAGGAGTCTTTCTCCGAGGATGCGCTGAAGGAGCAGCAGGAATTTGAACAGTATCTGGATGATTATTTTAAGGATGTTGTTACGGACGACACGTTGACGTATAATTATACGATCAGGGATGGTGCGGATTACGGTCTGGAAGAACCGGAGGTCACACTGGGAGACCCGGGAATGACAGCAGAGGAGATCGGACAGGATAAGGAAGAGTTTGAAGGCTGGGTAAAGAAGCTGGATGCTATTGACCGTTCCTGCCTGACAGAGGATCAGAAGCTGACCTATGATGTGCTGGATGAGTATTTTGAAGTGTCTGCGGGAATTTTTGATAATGTATATCTGTATGAGCCGTTTTCCCCGATGCGTGGACTTCAGGCCAATATTGCAACGAATTTCACAGATTACCGATTTGATGATAAGGGAGATGTGGAACGTTATATTGAACTGCTTGGTCAGATCCCGGATTATTTTGCAGAGTATCTGGATTTTGAACAGGAAAAGTCAGAAAAAGGTTATTTTATGAGTGATGCAGTCTGCGATAAAGTCATCAGTCAGTGCAAGGATTTTGTTGCAGATAAAGAAAATCATTTTATGGTAACAACATTTAATGATAATATTGACGCACTTGATTTTCTGACGGATGAGGAAAAGGCAGAATACAAGGAGGCTAATAAGCAGGCAGTTGTGAATTCCCTGCTTCCGGCATTTGAGAATGTTGCAGCGGTGCTTTCCGGTCTGAAGGGAACCGGAACCAATGATGGTGGTATCTGCAACTATGATGGTGGCAAGGAATATTATGAATATCTGCTGAAAAATTTTGCAGGAACAGCCAAGTCGCCGGAAGAGGTAATCGATATGCTGGATACAGAGCTTCAAAAACTCATGGTATCGTTATATCAGTATTATTTGGGAAATCAGGCGGCATATGAATATTTTGCTGCCAATTATGATTCAATATTTGCGGAAACCGATCAGATGACAGCTTCGGAAATGGTCGATAAAATGATGGAAACGGCATCAGAGCATTATCCGGATGCAGGAACGATAAACTATAAGGCAGAGGCGCTGGATAAGAACCTCGAAACGATCATGGATGATGTACTGGCTTATTATATGGCGCCGGCAATCGATGATCCGGATAATAATCTGATCCGGGTGAATGGTCTGCATACGGATGGCATGTGGACGACACTGGCACATGAGGGATATCCGGGTCATATGCTGCAAAATGCTTATTATATGTCAACGGATCCGGAGCCGGTCCGGACTTTGATGAACTTCTTAGGATATAAAGAAGGATGGGCGATGTATGCATGTTATGATTCTTTATATTACTATGAGTATGAGGAACCGGAATATGGAGACACCATTGCAGCCCTTTATCAGTTGAATGATGAGATGAGTTATCTTATGATGGGAAGAGTGGATCTGGGAATCAATTATGAGGGATGGACGTTGCAGGATACAGCCGATTATCTGACAAAGAATGGAATGGATGGCAGTGCTGCACAGGAGCTGTACACGACAATGGTCGGAGATCCGGCAGTATATCAGAGTTATTCGACCGGATATTATGAAATGAAAGAACTGCGGGATTATGCAGAAGAGAAAATGGGAGATGACTTTGACCTGAAAACATTTAACACGATTATTCTGGAAACAGGTCCATGTCAGTTTGATATACTGAAGGAACAAGTGGATAAGAAGCTGCAGGGGCCGATCATATAACAGGTGCAAAAAAAGGTATAGAAAGAAATCAGACGGAATAGACTGTATACGAAAAGCATACGATGGGAATCGAAATGGAATGTGAAAATGTAGCGTACAGGGAAGATTATGCAGACTATCTGATTGAATACAACGAAGAGCGGGAAACTGTTTTGGATATTTACAAAGAAAGCGGCTGCCTGCTCTTTATTGATGAGCGGTTTGCTGTTTTATACAGGGAGAAGCCGGAGAATTATATGCAGATCTTTTCCAGACTGGAATATACACTTTTCCCCAAATTGTATGGGCTGATGGATACCAGTAGTGTAGAAGCAGTCGGAGCTGTGAATATACAGCAGGAATCGATCCTTGGACTTACCGGAAAGGGAATTCTGATCGGAATTATCGATACCGGGATTGATATTCGGAATGATCTGTTTCTGGATGTTGCCGGAAATACAAGAATTCTTGCAGCATGGGATCAGTCCGTGCCGGGACCGTCAGATCAGGAAGAAAATCCCGGATATGGAACGGTATATCAGCAGGAGGATATTAATGAAGCCATACGAAATGAAGCGGATATCCTGACAGATGCAAATGGACATGGAACCTTTCTTGCAGGGATTGCAGCAGGAAAACGGACAGCTGATTTCACAGGAGTGGCGCCGGAAGCAGAATATGTGATTGTAAAATTAAAGCAGGCAAAGAATAATCTGCGAGGATTATATGGTGTGCCGGAGGACGTAGAAGCATATCAGGAAAATGATATTATGATGGGGGTAGCATTTCTGCGGAGACAGGCAAGCAGACTTCGGAAAAATATATCAATCCTGATTGGAGTTGGTTCGAACAGTGGGAGCCATACTGGTTCTTCTGCATTAGAAGCACTGCTTTCAAATGTTGGTATCATGACCGGAGTTGCTGTGTCCGTTCCGGCAGGAAATGAGGGAATTGCGGGGCATCATTTCAGAGGCAGGATCGAAGGGGGAAGCGCTTATACGGAAATGGAGATTAATGTTACGGGAAATAACAGCTTTACACTTGAGATCTGGGGAGCGGTTCCCAATACATATTCTGTGGCATTTGAGATTCCGGGTGGGGAGTTTGTAAGTCAGATTGCTCCCCGCTTTGATAAAAGTGAAGTCATACGTCCGGTTTTTGGTGGTGGGATCATATATATCGATTATTTTCTTGTAGAGGATCAGTCGGGAGAAGAACTGATCATGATGCGCTTTTTTGATCCGCCAAATGGTCTGTGGCGGATCCGGGTATATGGAAGCGGTGATACCGAGAAGACCTTTCATGCATGGCTGCCGATCACGGCATTTCTTTCCCCGGATACCCGGTTTATAAGACCAACGCCTGAAACAACGCTTGTGAATCCGGCTACAGGAGTAGTTCCGATGGGAGTGGGGGCATATGATCATTATTCGGATACACTGTTTCTGGATGGAAGCAGGGGATATACGGCGGCAGATGATATCAAGCCGGATTTTGTTGCTCCGGGTGTTGATGTATATGGTCCGGGCAGAGCAGGAACATTTGTCAGGAAAACGGGTACTTCTGTTGCAGCAGCGCATTGTGCTGGGTGTGCGGCATTAATCCTGCAATGGGCAAGAGACCGGGATCTGGCACGGTTTGTAAATGGAAATCAGATCCGTAATTATTTTATTCGGGGAGCAGTTCGTCCGGGAACGGCAGGAAGTCCGTTTTCATATGTCATGAACGATACAGAGGGATATCTGTTTGCAAGGGAATATCCGAACCCGGAGTGGGGCTATGGAATCCTGAATGTGTATAATACCTTTGATTCGCTCCGGACCTGACACTGTAAATGTAACAAAAATGTAAAAGATTTATAATTTTTCGTAAAATGATTTTACAGATTTTGTGCGGTGTATTATACTATAAGACGTGTTTGTAACCAACAGGTAAAGGGCATGTATAAAATGTGCCAGAATGGATAATAATAGTCGGAGGTACATATGGATAAAAAGATTCATACGGATAACTCAGAAATATTTGAAACAGAAGATATAGATGAAGTAAGTGAGATCACAGAGACAGAAGATATAGATGAAACCGAGCCGGAAGAGACAGATCAGACAGATGTTCCGGAAACGGATGAAGTTCCTGCAAAGAAACGGTTCTGGAGGAAGGATAATATACTGAAGATCATAGTTGCAGTGCTTGCTGTACTTATCATATGTGAATATACCTTCTTTGGTGTGTTCTTTCAGACAAATAAAGCAAAATATGAAAAGGCAAAGCAGGAGACGCAACAGGAAGAGAGTTCTACTGAGGAGAAGAAAGTAAATATTGTTACAGAAGAGCCTTTGCCAACTACAAATATTAATGACGATTCCGAGAATGAAGAAGAAATAGAAGTAACATCGGAATATAATACTTATGATTCACACACATCTTACTCTACGGAAGCCTCTACGACGTATGAGGCAACAACGGCAGCGGGAATCGAAGATGAACTTCCGGTTGTAACGACCGAGGAACAGAAGCCGATTGTAACTGAAGAGCCGTCAACGGAAGAAAAGACGACAGAAGAGAAGACAACCGAGGAGGAGACAACCGAAGAGAAGACGACTGAGGAAAAGACGACGGAAGAACGCACGACCGAGGAAAAGACAACCGAAGAAAAGACAACGGAAGAAAAGACGACAGAAGAGCGTACAACGGAAGAGAAAACGACGGAGGCTACGACAGAAGCGACAACGGAGCCATCCACAAAAGCAGATCAACCGATCGACCTTCCATTTATTCCGGCAGAATAAGAATATAAATAAAAAGCAGTCCAGTCTGGATGGTGAAGAACAGATCACCGGAGACTGAACTGCTTTTTTAATTGGTATGCTGTTCCAGATATTCCTCTAAACAAAGATGCTTCTGGTACATTTCTGTAGCAGCTTCAACACCAACATAGCGGTAATGCCAGGGTTCATAAGAGATTTCTGTTATATCGGATTTATCTGCCGGATAACGGAGGATGAAGCCGTATTTATAACAGTTTGCCATCAGCCATTGCTGGGTGGCGGTATCTTCCTGGGAGGAATCCAGCTCCTGGTTGCCAATGGAACAGATATCAACGGTAAGGCCGAGCTGGTGTTCGCTGGTACCGGGATAGGCAACCCAGGTAGCAGCAAGGGCTGTAGCATCATCTTCGCTGTAACCCTGCTCCAGATAAGAATTCTTTTTATTTGTATAGAGCCGTTCCTGTGTTTCATTTGTACGGTAGGAAGAGCAGATCAGAGGGTCAAGACCTTCGGCTCTTGCATCGTCCATCATTTTTTGAAGCCCGTCATAAGCACGGCGGTCAATCGACTGATTGTTTCGCAGTTCGACCAGATCAACGGTCCAGTCGGCTGGCAGGGTATGAGACATATTGACCAGTGTCAGCAGCCCGTTGTTTTTTGCTTCTGTTGCGGAGGCAAGCGTTTGTAAAACGGATGCAGTATCAAAGGAAGAATAGCTGCCGGAGGATGCTTTGGTTTTCTCGGTGGAATCTTCGGAGACAGAAACCTGTTCTGTTGTGATGGGTCTGGAGTCTGACTGGGAGACCTGTTCCTGAAGTTTCATTTTTTTCGCCTTTCCTGCAAGGATCACAAGTATCAGTAACAGTATATAGATGATCCCCAGAATTATGACCTTCTTTTTCTTAATTACAGTTCCAAATATATGCAACATGATGTTTGCTCCTTTGTCTTTTGTTTATGTACAGAAGGATACGCCACAGAAGCATACAAAAATTCTCAAAAAAGCATCGTTTTTGCATATTTATCATCTTTCTTTTTTATTTTGCAATGGTATAATGGGGAAGATACATTAGAAAATGATGAGGAATAACTGTGAAGAAAATAGAACATTTAATTACGGTAGTCTATCCGGGCTCCATTGCAGAAGAGATGGAAATAGAACCGGGTGATTATCTGCTTGCAATCAACGATAAAGAAATAAAAGATGTATTTGATTATCGTTATATGATCAAAGATGAATATATAGAGGTGTTGATCCGTAAATCATATGGAGAAGAATGGCTGCTTGAGATCGAGAAGGATTATGATGATGATCTTGGGATGGAATTTGAAAACGGTCTTATGAGCGATTATCGTTCCTGTACCAATAAATGCATGTTCTGTTTTATTGATCAGATGCCGCCGGGGATGAGAGAGACACTTTATTTTAAGGATGATGATTCCCGGTTGTCTTTTTTGCAGGGCAATTATATCACGCTTACAAATATGACAGATGAGGATGTGGATCGTATCATCAAGATGCAGCTTGCACCGATCAATATATCGGTTCAGACGACCAATCCGGAGCTTCGCTGCAAGATGTTGCATAATCGTTTTGCAGGTGACCGGCTGAAATATCTGGATCGTCTTTTTGAAGGGCATGTAGAGATGAATGGGCAGATCGTTCTCTGCAAGCGTGTAAATGACGGGGCAGAGTTGGAACGGAGTATCCGGGATCTTGGAAAGTATCTGCCATTTATGCGGAGTGTATCCGTTGTTCCTGCCGGACTTACGAAATTCCGAAAAGGTTTGTACCCATTAGAATTATTTACGAAGGAAGAAGCGGGACAGGTTATCGATCTGATCGAGAGTTATCAGAAAAAATTCTATGAAAGGTATTCGCTTCATTTTATTCATGCAAGTGATGAGTGGTATATAACGGCCGGACGGGAATTTCCGGAAGCAGAACGCTATGATGGTTATATCCAGCTTGAAAATGGCGTTGGAATGATGCGTTTGTTTTTAGAGGAATTTGATGAAGCCTATCAGGAGCTGCTGGCTTCACCGGAATATCAGGAACAGAAAGGAACATTCCGCCGTACGATCTGTATGGCAACCGGAAAACTGACATATAGTACGGTTGTAGACTTTGCAGCAAGGCTGATGCAGGCATATCCAGGACTTACGATCCGTGTATATTGCATCCGGAATGACTTTTTTGGAGAAACAATTACAGTATCCGGACTGATCACAGGCATTGATCTGACGACCCAGTTAAAAGAGCGGCAGGCAGCAGGAGATGATCTGGGAGAAGCGCTGCTCATTCCATCGAATATGCTGCGAATGGGAGAACAGGTATTTTTAGATGATATGACAGTTGCACAGGTAGAGAAGCAGTTGGGCTTAAAGGTGGTACCGATCGAATCCGGAGGTGCAGATTTTATACAGGCAGTCATCGATCCTTCCTATTCGATGGATCGAAACAATGAAACCGTTGGATATATTCAGGCATTTGATGATACAGAAGAGTAAAAAAGATGCTCTTTTTGGGTAATTGTAATTTCATTCTATAGTGGTACAATGTGAGCAAAAATTTTGGTACAGAAATATCAGAGAAAATGAATGGAGGATACGTATGAAACAGTTAATGCTCAAACCAACGATTTATAAGTATGACACATGTAAGGAATTTGCTGATGAATTCCATATCGAAAAAGGTGATCTGGTAATTACAAATGAATATATCTATGAACCGTTTTTTGGAAAGATGGATCTGGAATGTGATGTTATCTTTCAGGAAAAATATGGTGCAGGTGAGCCTTCAGATGATATGGCGGAGGCAATTTATAAGGATATAAAGGGTGAACATAAAAGAATTATAGCAATCGGTGGAGGAACGGTAATTGATATTTCAAAGCTGTTTGCATTAAAGTATGTATCCCCGATTCTTGATCTGTATGATGGCAAGCTTCCGATAGAAAAAGATAAAGAACTGGTACTGGTCCCAACTACCTGTGGAACCGGTTCAGAGGTAACAAATATAGCGATTCTTGCATTAAACAGCAGGGGAACGAAAAAGGGACTGGCAGTCGATGAGATGTATGGAGATTCTGCGGTCCTGATACCGGAGCTGTTAAAGGGCCTTCCGTTCCGCTTCTTTGCAACCAGTTCGATCGATGCACTTGTCCATGCTGTAGAGTCCAGTTTGTCTCCGAAAGGAAATGAATATACACGTATGTTTGGCTATAAGGCGATCGATATGATCCTTCATGGATATATGGAGATCCGTGAGAAAGGACCGGAGGCAAGAATTCCATTGTTAGACCGTTTCCTTGTAGCTTCAAACTACGCCGGAATCGCATTTGGCAATGCTGGCTGTGCGGCAGTACATGCCTTAAGCTATCCGCTTGGAGCAACCTATCATGTTGCGCATGGAGAATCGAACTATGCCATGTTTACCGGAGTCATGAAGAATTATATGGAGATCAGACAGGATGGAGAAATTGCAAAATTAAATGCATTTATTGCAGATATCCTTGGCTGCGATGTCGAAAATGTCTATGAATCTCTGGAGGATCTTTTAAATATTCTGATTCCAAAGAAAGCATTGCATGAATATGGGGTAACGGAGCAAGATCTTGTCGAATTTACCGATTCCGTTATGACGAATCAGGGTCGTCTGATGGCGAATAACTTTGTAGAACTTGACCGGGACAGAGTTTACAAGATATATAAAGAACTCTTTTAATCCGGACGGAGCCTAGGCGGGCATAGAGAAAAAAGGAAGATGGAACATCATCTTCTTTTTTATTACACAGATCAGACATAATTCTACGGAGTTCTGCTTGGAAAATGTCGAGATGGTACAAAATTGTTCCACAGAGGCGAAAAGCTGTCGCAACTTGCGGAGAGAAGTATATTCCAAAGCAGGTATCATAGAGATATAATGTTGTCCAAGGCAGAAGAGCAGGAGGGACATTATGAATTATGTAAAAATAATGATAGTAAAGCGCGACAAAAGAGAAGTGGAACAGCTTGTATCTATCGTGAAGTCGATTCCGGGGTATGAAGTTTCGGGGATATGTGACAGTGGACAGGAAGCCGTGAAGAAGATTCTGGAACGGGAACCGGATGTTGTGATCATGGATGAGGTTTTGCCGGGCAAAGATATACTGGAGATAACAGAAGAAATCATGCACTATAAGAATCTGAAGAATACAAGGATTCTTCTGTGCGGATCGAAAACACATAAAGAATATCTTGACTTCATCTACTATAAGATCGCAGACCGCCTTGTATTGCGAATTCTTGATGTGCCATATGATGAACGAAAGATCCGGGAGATTATTGAGGATGTTATGAAGGCTAAAAGAAATGATAATTATCAGAAATTGGTGGAAACAGGTTCGGATGGAAACATGCTGGAAGCCGTAGTGACTGATATCATACATGAGATTGGCGTCCCTGCACATATAAAAGGATATCAGTATCTTCGCAGTGCGATCCTGATGGCAGTTCACGATATGGACATCCTGAATTCAATTACAAAGCAGTTGTACCCATCGATTGCAGAGGAATATGGAACGACAGCCTCCAGAGTGGAACGTGCGATCCGTCATGCAATCGAGGTTGCCTGGGGTAGAGGCAGTATGGATACGATCAATGAATTATTTGGATATACGATCCATGCGGGAAAGGGCAAACCGACAAATTCGGAATTTATTGCATTGATTGCAGACAAAATTCGACTGGATAATCGCAGTATGCTTCAGAAAACGGAGTATTCCCTGCAAAGTATTTCTTAGAAATATGGTGCATTCCATCAGGTGACGACGAAATATGTCGAAAAATGGATAAAAATTCACTTATCAGAGGGGGTTCTGTGAACCTGGTAAGTTCTTGACATTTGTCGAAATCACAAATATACTTTAGAAACAGTCGATTTTTCAAACAAAAAAGATTAAGGGGGATTGAATAATGAACAATCAAGAAATCAGTATTATTATTGCTGATAGCGACTGTGAATTAATAGCACGTCAGCTTACAGCAGCGAACACAAGAACAGGGATGAGGGTTCTTGATAAGGTAAGTGATGGGGAGAGTGCGATCGAATCAATAAAAAAATATCAGCCAGATGTTGTACTTTTAGATATCTGTCTTCCGGTTCTGGATGGATTAGGGGTAATGGAACAGATCCGGGAATCAGGCGAATGCCCAGATACATTATTTGTCATTGTAACATCGGTTGGTTCGCAGAGACTGATACGGTGCGCATTCGAACTGGGGGCATCTTTTTATGTATTGAAACCATATAATTCTGAGCAGCTCATTGCAAGAATTCATCAGATTTACAACAGAAGAAAAGAGGTTCAGACTGAGATCTCAAAAGATCTGATCTGCATCCAGAATAGAGAGGGACTGTCTGGTGCAGCGAATAATATTGAGAGTGATGTAACGGATATTATCAGGGATATAGGGATTCCGGCTAATATAAAGGGTTATCAATATATTCGTGAAGGAATCATTATGGCAGTAAACGATGTCAATATGTTGAATTACATAACGAAGCTTTTATATCCGACGATTGCAAAGAAATATAAAACGACATCATCCAGCGTAGAACGTGCGATTCGTCATGCGATCGAGGTTGCATGGAGCAGAGGACAGATCGATGTGATCAATGATATTTTTGGATATACGGTGAATGCTGGTAAAGGTAAACCAACAAATTCAGAATTTATTGCACTGATCGCAGATAAGCTCCGGATCGAATATCGAAAAAGGGCATGATGTGTATAAAAAGTTCCTTGTTTGTTGACGTATAACGAGAGAAACGTGTATAATAGATAAGGTGCTGAAATAAAAGATGGAAATCCTGTATAAGACAAGGATCCTAATAAATAAAAAACAAAACAGAGCGCCATGGGGGCTCTGTTTTTTGCTGTAAAGGAAGAAGAAATGATAGAAACAGTAGCGTCAGCAGATATGCTGATCGATGAGGTAATGCGGGTAAAGAAAAATCGTCTGGCTCCCGATTTTGCCACAGGAAAAGAAAAAAGATTAAGTATTGTATCCGGTGTACATGGAGATGAAGTGGCAGGACAGTATATCTGCTATGAGGTGATCCGACGGATCAAAAAGGATTTTGATAAATTAAAAGGAATCGTGGACATATATCCGTTTATTAATCCAATGGGTTTAGAAGCACAGGTGAGAGATGTTCCGGTGTTTGATATTGATATGAACACATTGTTTCCGGGTTCTACAGAAGGAACGGTCGGGGAGTATACGGCGGCACTTGTGCTGCAGGATATTAAAGGTTCGGATATCTGCGTTGATCTGCATTCCAGCAGCGTATATTTAAAAGAGCTGCCACAGGTACGGGTAAATTCGGACATTGCAGATGATATCCTGCCATATGCTGCAAGAATGAATACCGATGTTGTATGGGTGCATCCATCCTCTACCGTTATGGAAGGTAGCCTTGCATATTCTTTAAATGAGATCGGAGTCAAGAGTATGGTCGTAGAATCCGGTGTCGCACTTATGATCGATTACGACTATGCAGATCAGATTGTTGAGGGCCTGTTTTCATTGATGGAATATATGGGAATCTGGGATGGCTGTGCTTATAATACACATATGCCGAAGATCGCCAGAGATACGGATGTCTCTTTTGTGAATGCGGAGAGCAGTGGAATCTTTATACCAAAGGTAAAGCACTCAGGCGTAGTTGAAAAGGGAGATGTGATCGGACAGATCGTCAATGTACTGACCGGTTCTGTCGAAGAGACGATCCTGTCACCAAGAAGAGGCGTCGTATTCTCACTTCGTGCTTATCCGGTGATCGAGGAAGGTTCGCTGGTTGCCAGAATATTTGGAGGTGTGACAAATAATGCGTAAAGAGATCATATATACGATGAACACCGCCTATCGTGGAGAATATTCCATTAAAGGCTTCAGCTTCGGAACAGGAGAAAAGGCGGCATGTATCATGGGCGCTATGCGCGGAAATGAATTCCAGCAGTTATATATCTGCTCCCTGCTGTCGAAAAAATTAAGTGAACTTGAGACAAGAGGAGCAATCGTATCGGGAAAACAGATACTGCTGATCCCATCCTTAAATTACAGTTCCTTTAATGTCGGTAAGAAATACTGGATCTCTGATAATTCTGATGTGAACCGTGCTTTTCCGGGAAATCCGGAGGGACAGGCGACCAGCAGGATAGCGGCAGCGGTTATGGATCATGTAAAAGATTATGCGTATGGAATACAGTTTGCAAGCTTTTATATGGATGGAGAATTTATCCCGCATGTCAGAATGATGGAGACGGGAAAGCAGAGTACCAGTCTGGCCAATCTGTTTGGTCTTCCTTATGTTCTGACAGCAGAACCGAGGGCATATGATAAGGCAACTTTAAATTATAACTGGCAGATCGGAGGAACAGAGGCGTTTTCTGTGTATTCCGGTGTGACGGAGAAGATTGACAGTGAGAGTGCAGCACATGCGGTTTCAGCGGTACTCCGATTCCTGACCAGAATGGGAATCATCCGGTACAACTGTCATGCAGGTTATATATCGACTGTTCTTGATGAGGAGGAACTGCTGTCTGTAAAGTCAGATAAATCCGGTGGTTTTTTAAAGCGGTTTGTAAGTCCGGGAGATGAAGTGGTTCGGGGAAATGTTATTGCAAATGTTATAAATCCGATGACCGGAGAGATCGCAGCCGATATTTACGCACCGACAGATGGAATTATTTTCTATGCGCAGAATGCACCGATGATCTATCAGAATTCAGTGGTATTCAAGCTTATCCGCAGACTGCACAATTAAAGATGGCTGTTTTGAGGTTTATTCGGTAAACAGCAACAATTTAAAAAGAAAAGCTGAAAAAAGCTATTCAATGAATTTCAAAAGTGGTATCATAGGCGTTGTGAAACGCTTGTAATAATATGAATTCCCGCAATATGGGAAAAAACATATGATAAAAATGGAGGTTTTTATGAGCACAGTTAAGAGAGTTTATGTTGAAAAGAAGCCTGACTATGCAGTTAAGGCAAAGGAACTTCATGACGAGATCAAGAACTATCTGAATATCGATGCCGAGTATGTAAGAGTACTGGTTCGTTACGATATTGAGAATCTGTCTGAAGAAACATACAAAAAAGCACTGGTTACAGTATTTTCAGAGCCACCGATCGATATGATCTACGAGGGAGATAATCTTCCAATGGCAGATACAGATAAGGTATTTTCTGTTGAGTTCCTTCCGGGACAGTTCGATCAGAGAGCAGATTCAGCAGAACAGTGTGTTAAGCTTTTAAATGAAGATGAAGATCCTATCATAAAGACAGCCACAACATATATTTTATCCGGTAATGTAACGGATGAGCAGTTAAAAGCAGTTATGGAATACTGTATCAACCCGGTAGATTCCAGAGCCTGTGGTATGGAGATCCCTGAGACACTTGTTACCGAGTATGAAGAACCGGCCGATGTTATTGTCTTTGATGGCTTTAAGGATATGGCAGAGGACAAGTTAAAGGAGTTATATGATTCCCTCGGACTTGCGATGACATTTAAGGATTTCCTTCATATCCAGAAGTATTTCAAGGGTGAAGAGAAGCGTGATCCATCTATGACAGAGATCCGTGTGCTGGATACATACTGGTCTGATCATTGTCGTCATACCACATTCTCAACAGAGCTTACAAATGTTGAATTTGATGATGGTGATTATAAGGATATGCTTGAGAAGACATTTGATGCTTACCGGGCAGAGATGAAAGAAATGTACAAGGACAGAGATGATAAGTTCATCTGTCTGATGGATATAGCCCTTATGGGTATGAAGCAGTTAAAGGCAGCGGGCAAATTAGACGATATGGAAGTATCCGATGAGATCAATGCCTGCAGTATCATCGTTCCTGTAGAAGTAGACGGTGAGACAGAGGAATGGCTCGTATTCTTCAAGAACGAGACACATAACCACCCAACTGAGATCGAACCGTTTGGTGGTGCTGCTACCTGTCTTGGTGGTGCGATCCGTGATCCGTTGTCAGGTAGAGGATATGTATATCAGGCTATGCGAGTAACCGGAGCAGCAGATCCTACAAAGTCTTTAAAGGATACTCTTCCTGGAAAGCTTCCACAGAGAAAAATCGTTACGACCGCAGCAGCAGGTTACAGCTCATATGGTAACCAGATCGGTCTTGCAACAGGACTTGTAAATGAAATATATCATCCGGATTATGTAGCAAAGAGAATGGAGATCGGAGCAGTTATGGGTGCAGCTCCAAGACGTGCGGTAAAACGTCTGAATTCTGATCCGGGAGATAAGATCATCCTTCTCGGCGGACGTACCGGTCGTGACGGTTGTGGTGGAGCAACCGGATCATCCAAGGCACATAACAGCCAGTCTCTTGAGACCTGTGGTGCAGAAGTACAGAAGGGTAATCCTCCAACAGAGAGAAAGATCCAGCGACTGTTCAGAAGAGAAGAAGTTGCTTCTATCATAAAGAAATGTAATGACTTTGGTGCCGGCGGTGTATCCGTAGCAATCGGAGAACTTGCACCTGGTCTAGTTGTAGATCTGGACAAGGTTCCAAAGAAATATGCAGGTCTGGATGGAACAGAGCTTGCTATTTCAGAATCTCAGGAGCGTATGGCTATCGTAGTAGATCCAAAAGATGTAGATACGATGCTTAAGTATGCGGATGAAGAGAATCTGGAAGCCGTTGTTGTAGCAGAAGTAACAGAAGAACCAAGACTGGTTCTGACATGGAGAGGAAAAGAGATCGTAAATATCTCCCGTGCATTCCTCGATACAAACGGCGCACATCAGGAAACAGATGTTAAGGTAGAGATTCCTGCAAAGGCAGATAATTATTTCGATTCTGTAAAAGAACCGGAAGATGTAAAGAAAGCATGGATCGACACATTATCAGATCTGAATGTATGTTCACAGAAGGGTCTTGTTGAGATGTTCGACAGCTCGATCGGAGCAGGCACAGTAACGATGCCATATGGTGGAAAGTATCAGCTTACACCGACACAGACAATGATCGCAAAGCTTCCTGTTATGAAGGGTAAGACCGATACGATCACAATGATGAGTTATGGATTTGATCCATATCTGTCAAGCTGGAGCCCATATCATGGTTCCGTATATGCAGTTGTTACATCTGCAGCAAAGATCGCAGCAGCCGGTGGTGATGTATCAAAGATCCGTCTGACTTTCCAGGAGTATTTCAAGAGACTCGGAACAGATCCATACAGATGGGGTCAGCCATTTGCAGCCTTGCTTGGTGCATATGATGTTCAGGTCGGACTTGGACTTCCATCTATCGGTGGTAAAGACAGTATGTCAGGAACCTTCAATGATATTGATGTTCCTCCGACACTGGTTTCCTTTGCAGTTGATGTTGCAAGCTACATGAACGTAGTAACACCAGAGCTTAAGAAAGCAGGCAATGTGCTTGTTAAGCTTGATATAGAAAAAGATGAAAATGATATCCCGGTATATCAGAATGTACTTGCCATGTACGATCTGTTACATCAGGCAATCCTCGCAGATAAGGTAGAATCTGCTTATGCTGTAGGATTTGGCGGTATGATCGAAGCTGTCAGCAAGATGGCATTTGGTAATAAGCTGGGTGTAGATATTGATACCTGTATTACAAAGAGAGAACTGGTTTCCAAGGATTATGGTTCAATCATCCTTGAAGTGAAGCCGGAGAATATAAATACACTTGGTATTCCGGTTAAGAAGATCGGTACTGTAAATGACAGCGCAGCATTTACCTATGGTGATGTAACAGTTACAATGGATGAAGCACTTGCTGCATGGACAAAGACACTGGAGAAGGTATTCCCTACAGAGTCCGGTGTAGAACAGAAGAAGATCAAGACCGGTCTCTTTGATGCAAAGACCGTATATACAGCAAAGAATAAGGTTGCAAAGCCAAAGGTATTCATTCCTGTATTCCCGGGTACAAACTGCGAATATGATTCTGCAAAGGCATTTGAACGTGCAGGTGCAGAGGTTGAGACGATTGTATTCCGTAACATGACAGCACAGGGCATTCGTGATTCTGTAGATGCATTTACAAAGGCAATCAGCCAGTCCCAGATCATCATGTTCCCGGGTGGATTCTCCGCAGGTGATGAACCGGATGGTTCCGGTAAGTTTATCGCAACAGCATTCCGTAATTCGAAGATCGCAGACGAGGTTATGAAGCTGTTACAGCAGAGAGATGGTCTTGCACTTGGTATCTGTAACGGATTCCAGGCACTGATCAAGCTCGGACTGGTTCCTTATGGTGAGATCCGTCCACAGACAGATGATTCACCTACATTGACGATCAACAGCATCGGTCGTCATCAGTCCAAGATGGTTTATACCAAGGTGGTAACAAACAAGTCCCCATGGTTAAAGGAAGCTGATCTTGGCGGCGTATACACAATTCCGATCTCACATGGTGAGGGAAGATTTGTTGCAAGTAAGGAATGGTGTGAGAAGCTGTTTGCAAATGGTCAGGTTGCAACACAGTATGTTGATATGAACGGTAACCCGACAATGGATGAGTACTACAATGTCAATGGTTCTTACTATGCGATTGAAGGTATCACAAGTCCGGATGGTCGTGTACTTGGTAAGATGGGACATTCAGAGCGTACCGGTCGTGCGGTTGCAGTCAATATTTATGGCGACCAGAACCAGAAGATCTTTGAAAGTGGTGTAGATTACTTCAAGTAAGAGAATAATAGATCATAAATGAAAGCCCGCATGATAGGATTGAGGCATAACCGTTTGGTGGCTGAGAGAGGATTGTGCGGGCTTTATTATTTATCAAAGCCCATATAAGTGGATGATTTTGACAAGTGCTATGGTAATTCGGAAAATGGGAAAAGGTTTCTCATGGGTTCGGACGTAAATATAAAGGAGGTGGGGACTATGGATTTAAAAGAGAAAGGGTACAACAGAAGAGAACGAATGGAATGGCTGGTTATAATGCTGGTCGTCAGTCTGCTGTGCATGATACCATGTATGGGGAAACTGCTTCCGCAGGGAGACGATATGACTTTTCATATTCTGAGAATAGAAAGTGTTTATCATGCAATAAAGACCGGACAGGGTTTCCCTGCATATATTTATGATAAACTGCTGGAGGGGTATGGTTATGGAGCAGGAATCTTTTATCCGGATATCCTGCTGCTTCCTGCAATCCTGCTTCGTTTTATGGGACTGTCACCGGCAGGAGCCATGAAGGGATATATTTTCTTGTTGCTGTTACTGACCTGTTATACATCATACCGGGCAGGAAAAGTAATTGGAAAAAGTCATTTTGTGGGGCTTGTTACGATGGTATTGTATACAATGGGACATTATCATTTGGAAGATATATACAGACGGTCGGCAATGGGAGAAGTTGTCGCCATGGCATTCATTCCTCTGGTATTTCTGGCATTGTATGATTATACAGAACGGGAAGAACGGAGAAAAGGGTTGTTATGTCTGGTATTTTCCGGTTTGCTGCTCTGTCACACGATCAGCTTCGTGTTATGTGTTGGAATCGCTGTGGTATGGGTGCTGCTCCGTATCCGAAAGGTATGGGATAAAAAGCATATTCTGGGCGTGCTGGCTGAGATTTTAGGTTGTGTACTGCTGACTGCATTTTACTGGATTCCGGTATTGGAACAATTTGCGGATGGAACATTTTATGTCAGTACGAATCCGGCATTTGAGACACAGGATGAGATGATGACGATGCTTGGTATTGTAAGTGGAAGACTGTCAGTTTCCTTTGCAGAGCTTGGTATTTTCCTGTTACTGGTAATGCTTGGACTACGGTCACAGATAAAAAATAAAAAGGCAATTCTGTGCCTTTGCCTTGCAGTTGGTTTGTTACTCATAGAAACACGGTTGTTCCCATGGAAATTAATAGATAAAACACCGCTTATCAGTCTGCAGTTTCCATGGAGACTGAATATGTTCACAGAATTTTTTGTAGCATTTGGAATCGGAAACCAGTTATATGTATTATACAGACACAGTCTTTTATCCGAGAAAAACTGCAAACTGTGTTTTGTGCTCTGCGTATTGGCCGGTGTCTTTAATCTGAGTGTCGTATGGCAGGTGGAGATCCTTCGGCACATGGATTATTCATATGACTATATCGAGACACCAGCAAATACAAATGAGATCGGCTTTTGTGAATGGCTGCCATCAGAAGCGGACAGAGGACAGACAGTGTTCAGTGATAACAGTGGAACGATATGGTTGTATGGAGAGAATGAGAAGACGGAGACAGGTGAGTATCATTCAGATGGAAGCTATTCCTTTGATGTAAATGGTACTTATGACAGTTGTGTTGTTCCGAAATATTACTACAAAGGATATGAAGCAACTGTAGCCGATCCGGCCGGCAGTCAGGAACTGCTTCCGGTTTCCAAAGATCCGGATACCGGACTGGTCAGACTGGAACTGAATGGGAAAAGCGGAACGATTTGTGTCTGGTACGGAAAAACCACAATGCAGACAGTATCGAAATGGATATCTCTGCTTAGTCTGTTGCTTATCGTTGCTTTTGGTGTGATCCAGTTCCTTACAAAGTATAAAAGTGGACGGGAAAATACAGACACACAATACATCTGATTTTGTGGAATGCATTAAGTGATGAAATCACGAAATATTACAATAATCTAAAAAAGTACATAACGCTTTTGACTGGTGTCGGTTTTGCAGATAGGCGAAGCCGACACTTCTTTTTGGAATAGGTGTTGGAAGGGGGATTTCTACGATACGTCCATCCTTCAGGTAGCTTTCAGAGAATTCCCGGACAACACTGGCGATTCCCATACCGATCGCTGCGAAGTCAAGCAGGAGATCCATGTTATTGATCTCAAGAAGCTGGTTACAGTGGAATGAATGTTTATTCAGATAGTTATCGACATGGGTTCTGGTTACATTTGCCTCCTCTAACATCATAAGTGTAGAGTGGCGGAAGATATCCCGGATATGATCTTCGGTCAGGACTTCAGAATCCGAAACGGACTGCTGTACATTCATAAGCGGGATCAGGTTCCCTATGATCGAGCCGGAAAATATCGAATAGCTGGCAGCTTCCGGTTGTGTATCGGCGGTTTCTTCGCCTGCTTCCAGACCGGCTTCTGTTTCCCGGTATGGAAAATTATCGATATAATCACTATTTGCCACGAAAATATCATGGATGGAGCGTACATGGGAATAAGTGATATTTTTAGGTAGTTCCGTTTCGCAGATCAGACCGATGTCGATTTCTTCATTTTTTAAGAGCCGGATCGTATTTTTGGTAGAGTGGCAGTCGATGCTGACCTTGATATTCGGGTTATCTTTGATGAAGGGCTTCAAGTAGTCCAACAGGATATGCTTGCAGAGAGAGGTGCTGACACCGATACGGATATGACCAATTCCAAGTTCGTTGTATTTTTTCAGACTTTCTTCTCCCTTTACAATGTTATCCAGCGCGCGCTCGATATAGTCATACAGGATCGTCCCCTCTTCGGTCAGGGCAACGCCCCTGGAATTGCGGACAAAGAGTGCAATCCCTATGCTTTCTTCCAGATTGCTGATCGCCTTGCTGACTGCGGGCTGGCTGATATAAAGCTGGTTTGCGGCACGGCTGATGCTGCCAGTCTTTGCAACCATGTAAAACACATTATAATAATTCAGATTATTGATCATAGCGTCCCTCCGATGTATAAATACAAGTTATACAATGTATTACTATTATATATTGTAATTATATCAGCCGGTGTGGTAAAATCAATAAAAATATTCAATAACAAAATGCGTGAAATAGCGACAGTTATTTACAAAATAAGATTTAGGATCAGGAGGACAAAGCACATGGGTATGACAATGACTCAGAAGATTTTAGCTGCACATGCAGGACTTGACAGCGTGGAAGCCGGACAGTTGATTGAGGCAGATTTGGACCTTGTACTTGGAAATGATGTTACAACACCTGTAGCAATTCATGAGATGGACAAATTCAATAAGAAAGAAGTATTTGATAAGAATAAGATTGCACTTGTAATGGATCACTTTACACCGAATAAGGATATTAAGAGTGCAGAGCATTGTAAATGTGTCAGAGAATTCTCGGCAGAGAACCAGATCAAGAATTTTTTTGATGTAGGTTCTATGGGTATTGAGCACGCTCTGTTACCGGAGCAGGGACTGATCGTTGCAGGCGAGACCTGTATCGGTGCAGATTCTCATACATGTACATATGGTGCACTTGGTGCATTTTCAACCGGTGTTGGAAGTACTGATATGGCAGCCGGTATGGTGACAGGCAAAGCATGGTTTAAGGTACCATCTGCGATCAAGTTTAATATTGTAGGAGAGAAAGCACCTTGGGTCAGCGGTAAGGATGTTATCCTTCACATCATTGGTATGATCGGTGTAGACGGCGCATTATACAAATCTATGGAATTTGTTGGTGACGGTATTAAGAACCTGACCATGGATGATCGTTTTACTATCGCAAATATGGCAATCGAAGCAGGTGCCAAGAACGGAATCTTTCCGGTGGATGAATTAACAGAAGCATACATGAAGGAACATTCCACAAAGGCTTACAAGAAGTATGAAGCAGAAGCAGATGCAGTTTATGATGAAGAGTATACGATTGATCTTTCTACACTTCGTCCAACAGTTGCATTTCCACATCTGCCGGAGAATACAAAGACAATTGATGAAGTTGGCGATATCAAGATCGATCAGGTTGTGATCGGATCCTGTACAAATGGACGTATTTCCGATATGCGTATTGCAGCAGATATCATCAAGGGCAGACAGGTAGCACAGGGGGTTCGTGTCATCGTGATCCCCGGAACACAGGAAGTATACTTACAGTGTATCGAAGAAGGACTCATGACGATATTTGTAAAGGCAGGCGCTGTAGTTTCCACTCCTACCTGTGGACCATGTCTTGGTGGTCATATGGGTGTTATGGCAGCAGGAGAAAAAGCCGTATCCACAACCAACCGTAACTTTGTAGGACGTATGGGTCATGTTGATTCAGAAGTATATCTGGCAAGCCCGGCTGTTGCAGCAGCATCAGCGATCACAGGCAAGATCAGCAGTCCGGAAGAACTTGGATTATAATTAAGGAGGGTACGCAGAATGAAAGCATATGGTACAGTACACAAATATGGTGACAACGTAGATACAGATGTTATTATCCCTGCAAGATATCTGAATTCATCAGATCCTGCGGAGCTTGCAAAACACTGTATGGAAGACATAGATAAGGAATTTGTAAACAACGTAAAAGCAGGAGATATCATTGTGGCAAAGAAGAACTTTGGCTGTGGTTCCTCCAGAGAGCATGCACCGATCGCGATTAAAGCATCCGGTGTAAGCTGTGTTATCGCAGATACATTTGCAAGAATTTTCTATCGTAACTCGATCAATATCGGACTTCCGATCATTGAGTGCCCGGAAGCAGCAGAAGGTATCGAGGACGGTGATGAAGTAGAGATCGATTTTGACAGTGGTATCATCTACGATAAGACAAAGGATACCCGGTATAAGGGGCAGGCATTTCCTCCATTCATGCAGGAGATCATTAAGAATGAAGGTCTGATTAACTACATTAACAACAAGTAATGCACATTTGAATAACTCTATGCTATGCAAGCTTGCTTGCATACAGCATAGGAGTTATTCAAATGTATAGTGCGCAGCACAAACCGAGCCGAAAGGCGAGGTTGCATTACTTGGTAAAGAAAAGGCATATGCCAATAACTCTATGCTATGCAAGCTTGCTTACATATAGCATAGAAGTTATTCAAATGTATAGTGCGCAGCACAAACCGAGCCGAAAGGCGAGGTTGCATTACTTGGTAAAGAAAGGCAGGAATAAAAGATGAAATGTAATTTAGCAGTGATCAAGGGTGACGGTATTGGCCCTGAGATCGTAACAGAAGCAATGAAGGTTCTGGATAAAGTCGGTGAAGTATATGGTCATACATTTGATTATGAGCAGATCCTGATGGGTGGATGCTCGATCGACGCAACCGGAGTGCCGCTTACAGATGAGGCAGTAGCAGTGGCAAAATCAAAGGATGCCGTATTGTTAGGCTCCATTGGTGGAAATACTTCTACCTCGCCATGGTATAAGCTTCCTCCAAATTTAAGACCGGAAGCAGGACTTCTTAAGATCCGTAAGGAGCTTGGATTATTTGCAAACTTAAGACCGGCAAATCTTTATGAGGAGTTAAAGAGTGCCTGTCCGTTAAAGGAAGAGATCGCAGATCGTGGATTTGACATGATGATCATGCGTGAACTGACAGGTGGCCTGTATTTTGGAGCAAGAAGTACAGAGGAGATCGATGGTGTGTTAACTGCACATGATAACCTTGTATATAATGAGAACGAGATCCGTCGTATTGCAATCAAGGGTTTTGATATTGCAATGAAGAGAAGAAAGAAAGTTACATCTGTAGATAAGGCAAATGTTCTGGATTCTTCCAGATTATGGAGAAAGATCGTAGAAGAAGTGGCAAAGGATTATCCGGAAGTAAGCTACGAGCATATGTTAGTTGATAACTGCGCAATGCAGCTTGTAAAGGATCCTGCACAGTTTGATGTTGTATTAACAGAGAATATGTTCGGTGACATCCTTTCCGATGAGGCATCCATGATCACAGGTTCGATCGGTATGCTTCCGTCTGCATCCTTAAATGAGACGAAGTTTGGTATGTATGAGCCAAGCGGTGGATCAGCACCGGATATTGCAGGACAGAACAAGGCCAATCCTATCGCAACGATCCTGTCGGCAGCTATGATGCTTCGCTTCACATTTGACTTGGATAAGGAAGCAGATGCAGTAGAGCAGGCTGTAAAACAGGTACTGGTAGATGGTTACAGAACATGTGATATCATTTCGGAAGGAATGACACCGGTAAGCTGTTCTGAAATGGGAGATTTAATTGCAGAACGCATAAAATAAAGGAGAGTATAGAGATGAAGAGTGATAATGTAAAAGTCGGAATGCAGCAGGCGCCACATCGTTCCCTGTTTAATGCACTCGGTATGACAAAGGAAGAAATGGAACGTCCGCTGGTAGGTATTGTATGTTCTTACAATGAGATCGTTCCGGGACATATGAATCTGGATAAGATCGCACAGGCAGTTAAGATGGGAGTTGCTATGGCTGGTGGTACACCTGTCATGTTCCCGGCAATTGCAGTCTGTGATGGTATCGCTATGGGACATATCGGTATGAAATATTCATTAGTAACCAGAGATCTGATCGCTGATTCTACAGAAGCAATGGCAACTGCACATCAGTTTGATGCACTGGTTATGATCCCGAACTGTGATAAGAATGTTCCCGGTCTGTTAATGGCTGCAGCAAGAGTAAATGTACCTACCGTATTTGTATCCGGTGGCCCAATGCTTGCAGGTCATGTAAAAGGTCATAAGACCAGTCTTTCCAGTATGTTTGAGGCTGTTGGTTCTTATTCGGCAGGAACCATGACAGCAGAAGATGTAAATGAATTTGAATGTAAGGCATGTCCTACCTGCGGTTCCTGTTCCGGTATGTATACAGCGAATTCCATGAACTGCTTAACAGAAGCACTTGGTATGGGACTTCCTGGAAACGGAACGATACCTGCGGTGTATTCTGAGCGTCTGAAGCTTGCAAAGCATGCAGGTATGGCTGTTATGGATATGTACAGAAAGAATATCAGACCAAGAGATATCATTACAAAAGAAGCAATCATCAATGCATTAACCGTTGATATGGCGCTTGGATGTTCTACCAACTCCATGCTTCATATTCCGGCTATCGCACATGAGATCGGATTTGATTTTGATATTTCCTATGCAAATGAGATCAGTGCCAAGACACCAAACTTATGTCATCTGGCTCCTGCAGGTCCTACTTATATGGAAGATCTGAATGAAGCCGGTGGCGTATACGCTGTTATGAATGAATTAAAATCCGCAGGTCTGTTAAATGAAGACTGTATGACAGTAACCGGTAAGACGATCGGTGAAGCTGTTGACGGCGTAGCAAATAAGAATCCGGAAGTTATCCGTACACTGGATAATCCATATAGTAAGACCGGTGGCCTTGCAGTATTAAAGGGAAATCTTGCACCGGACGGTTCTGTTGTAAAGCGTTCCGCTGTTGTACCTGAGATGATGGTGCATGAAGGACCTGCAAGAGTATTTGACTGTGAAGAAGATGCGATTGCAGCGATCAAGGGCGGTAAGATCGTACCCGGTGATGTCGTTGTTATTCGTTATGAAGGACCGAAAGGAGGCCCTGGTATGCGTGAGATGTTAAATCCAACATCAGCGATCGCAGGTATGGGACTTGGATCATCAGTAGCCCTGATCACAGACGGAAGATTCTCAGGAGCCAGCCGTGGTGCATCCATCGGACATGTTTCACCGGAAGCAGCAGTTGGTGGTCCGATCGCACTCGTAGAAGAGGGAGATATCATCAAGATCGATATTAACAATACTACGATCACGTTAGATGTACCGGATGATGTGCTTGCACAGAGAAAGGCTGCATGGAAGCCAAGAACACCGAAGGTAACAACCGGTTATCTTGCAAGATATGCCGCTATGGTAACATCAGGAAATCGTGGAGCGATCTTAGAGGTACCAAAGGCTGATAAGTAGAGAGTATTAAAGGAGCAAAAGGAAAATGGCAAAGAAGATATCAGGTTCTGAGATAGTAATTGAATGTTTAAAAGAACAGGGTGTTGATATTGTGTTCGGGTATCCGGGGGGCGCAATCTTAAATGTCTATGATGCTTTATATAAGCATCAGGAAGAGATCACGCATGTACTTACATCACATGAGCAGGGGGCAGCACATGCCGCTGACGGATATGCAAGAGCAACAGGTAAGGTCGGTGTCTGTATGGCTACATCCGGTCCTGGTGCAACAAACCTTGTAACGGGAATTGCGACTGCATATATGGATTCCGTTCCGATGGTTGCGATCACCGCAAATGTCGGAGTAAATATGCTTGGTAAGGACAGCTTTCAGGAGATCGACATTGCAGGTGTTGTAATGCCGATCACAAAGCATAGCTTTATCGTAAAAAATGTAGAAGATCTGGCACCGACGATCCGACGTGCATTTAAGATCGCAAAGAGTGGAAGACCAGGTCCTGTCCTTGTTGATATTACAAAGGATGTTACGGCTGCAGAGGCAGAGTATACATATGAAGAACCGGCAGTGATCGAGCGTAAGACAGATACAATCCGGGAAGAAGATATAAATAAAGTGATCGAGATGATCAAAGTATCCAGAAGACCATATATCATGGCAGGCGGCGGAGTGATCATTTCAGGAGCTTCCGAAGAATTAAAAGAATTTGCCGAGAAGGTAGATGCACCTGTATGTGATACACTTATGGGAAAGGGCGCATATGATGGTACAAGCGAGCGTTATACCGGCATGATCGGAATGCACGGAACCAAGGTATCGAATCTTGGAGTATCCAGATCCGACCTTGTGATCGTGGTAGGAGCACGTTTCTCCGACCGTGTCATTGGAAATGCTTCCAAGTTCGCACCAAATGCAAAGATCATTCATATTGATATCGATGCAGCCGAGATTGATAAGAATATTCCGGCAAATGCAAGCATTGTGGGTGATGCTAAAGAAGTTCTGACGATATTAAACAGTAAACTTCCAACTCAGTCAAATCGTTCCTGGATGGCAGAAATCAAGGATTTAACAGAGAAAAATCCGGTCACATACGACATGGATCACTTAAATGGACCGGCAACTATCAAAAAAATCTATGAAATTACCGAAGGAAATGCTATAATCACTACTGATGTAGGTCAGCACCAGATGTGGGCGGCACAGAATTACACTTATAAGGAGCCAAGAACTTTCCTTTCATCAGGCGGACTTGGTACTATGGGATACGGTGTCGGTGCAGCTATCGGCGCAAAATATGGCAGACCGGATAAGACTGTAGTAAATATCGCAGGAGACGGATGCTTCCGTATGAATATGAACGAGATTGCGACAGCAGCCCGTTATAAAGTACCTATCATTCAGGTGGTATTAAATAATCACGTTCTCGGAATGGTAAGACAGTGGCAGAATCTGTTCTACGGACAGCGGTATTCGAATACAGTATTAGATGATTCTGTTGATTTTGTAGCAGTATCAAAAGCACTTGGGGCAAATGCAAGTAAGATCACATCGATCGAAGAGTTTGAAACAGAGTTTAAGAAGGCATTGACAGCAGATGGTCCGACCGTACTGGATGTTATGATCGATTCCGATGATAAGGTATGGCCTATGGTAGCTCCGGGTGCTGCAATCGACACCTGTTTCACAGACAAAGATCTTGATAATTAAAAATAACAATAATAAAAAAGAAGGAGATAAAAAATGGCAAGAGTATTTAACTTTTCAGCAGGTCCATCCATGCTTCCTGAATCTGTATTAAGAGAAGCAGCAGAAGAAATGCTTGACTACAGAGGAACAGGCATGAGTGTTATGGAGATGAGTCATCGATCGAAAGCATTCGATACGATCATCAAAGAGGCAGAACAGGATCTTCGAGATATCATGGAAATCCCTGATAATTACAAAGTATTATTCTTACAGGGCGGTGCTTCCCAGCAGTTCGCTGCGATACCTATGAACCTTATGAAGAATGGTGTAGCGGATTACATCATCACAGGTCAGTGGGCAAAGAAAGCGTACGAAGAAGCTAAAAAATATGGAAAGGTAAATGCTGTTGCTTCATCAGCAGATAAGACATTCTCCTATATCCCGGATTGTTCTGATCTTCCGATTGATGAGGATGCAGATTATGTATATATCTGTCACAACAATACAATCTATGGAACTACATATCACAAGCTTCCAAATACAAAGGGTAAGATTCTGGTAGCAGATATGTCATCCGACATTCTGTCTCAGCCGGTCAATGTATCTGACTATGGTATGATCTACTTTGGCGTACAGAAGAACGTAGGTCCGGCCGGTGTAGTAGTTGCGATCATCCGTGAAGATCTGATCCGTGATGACGTTATGCCATTTACACCAACCATGTTAAAGTATAAGACACAGGCAGATGCAGATTCTCTTTACAATACACCACCATGCTACGGTATCTATATTTGTGGCAAGGTATTCAAATGGGTAAAAGAGATGGGTGGTCTTGCAGCTATGAAGGAGCACAATGAGAAGAAGGCAGCAATCCTTTACAATTTCTTAGACAGCTCCAAGATGTTTAAGGGAACTGTAGTAAAAGAGGATCGTTCTTTAATGAATGTTCCATTTGTTACAGGTGATGAAGAATTAGATGCCAAGTTCGTAAAGGCTGCAACAGAAGCTGGTTTTGTAAATCTGAAGGGACACAGAACGGTTGGCGGCATGAGAGCATCAATCTACAATGCAATGCCGATCGAAGGTGTTGAGAAGTTAGTAGAATTCATGAAGGATTTCGAAGAGAAGAATTCATAATAAGAGCATTCTGCATGCAGTCCTTTGGGATTGCATGCGGAGGCGGATATAAAGGAGAGTTAAATAAAAAATGGCAGTTAAAGTGAATTGTTTAAATCCGATCGCTGCATGTGGCATGGAGCTGTTACCGGATACATATGAAATAACGGATAATTATGCAGACGCAGATGCGGTCCTGGTAAGAAGTGCATCCATGCATGATCTGGAACTTTCAGACAAACTCCTGTGTGTTGCAAGAGCAGGTGCAGGCGTAAATAATATTCCACTTGATAAATGCGCAGAAAAGGGCGTTGTAGTATTCAATACTCCAGGTGCAAATGCAAATGGTGTTAAGGAACTGGTTGTAGCAGGTCTGCTTCTTGCTTCCCGTGATCTGATGGGCGGATACAACTGGGTAAAGGACAATGCTTCTGACGAGAACCTTGCAAAAGCAGTTGAGAAGCAGAAAAAGCAGTATGCAGGTAATGAGATCGCCGGCAAGAAGCTCGGCGTTATCGGTCTTGGTGCGATTGGTGCCAAGGTAGCAAATATCGCAGTCAGACTTGGAATGGAAGTATATGGTTATGATCCGTTTGTATCCGTTGATGCAGCATGGGGCTTATCCAAATACATCAAACATATTACAAATGTAGAAGATATCTATAAGGAATGTGATTATATCACAATCCATGTTCCGGCACTTCCTGCAACAAAGGGAATGTTGAACGCAGATGCATTTGCCATGATGAAGGATGGTGTCAGAATCCTGAACTTTGCAAGAGATGTTCTTGTAAATGATGAAGATATCAAGGCAGCACTTGCAAGCGGCAAGGTAGCAAAATATGTAACAGATTTCCCTAATCCGGCAATCGCAGGTACAGAAAATGTAATTGCATTACCACATCTTGGTGCCTCTACAGAAGAATCTGAAGATAACTGTGCGATCATGGCATGTAAAGAAATCACAGACTTTATGGAGAATGGTAATATCAAGAACTCCGTAAATTATCCAAATGTAAATATGGGCGTATGTGGTGATACTGCCAGAGTTACAATCTGCCATAAGAATATTCCTAACATGCTGACACAGTTTACAGGCGTATTTGCAAAGCAGGGCGGAAATGTATCGGGAATGATCAGTCAGGCAAAGGGTGAATATGCATACTCAATCCTTGACATTGATAAGGTTCCTACAGAAGACGATATCAATGCGTTGCTTGCAATTGATGGTGTTATCAAGGTTCGCGCGATCTAAGAAAAAAAGATTAGGAGATTAGTAAAAATGAGTGATAAACTGAAAGTTGGTATTCTTGGTGCTACCGGTATGGTAGGACAGAGATTTATAGCATTATTAGAGAATCATCCATGGTTTGAGGTTGTAACAGTGGCTGCAAGCCCAAGAAGTGCCGGAAAGACATATGAAGAGGCAGTCGGCGATAGATGGAAGATGGATACTCCGATGCCGGAGGGCGTTAAGAAGCTCATCGTTCATAATGTAAATGAAGTAGAACAGGTTGCTGCAACTGTAGATTTTGTATTCAGTGCAGTTGATATGTCAAAGGAAGAGATCAAGGCGATTGAAGAAGCATATGCAAAGACAGAGACTCCTGTAGTATCCAACAACTCAGCACATCGCTGGACACCGGATGTTCCTATGGTAGTACCTGAGATCAATCCGGAGCATATGAAGGTCATTGATTTCCAGAAGAAGAGACTAGGAACAACCAGAGGCTTTGTAGCAGTAAAACCAAACTGCTCCATCCAGTCTTATGCACCGGTTCTTACAGCATGGAAAGAGTTTGAGCCATATGAGGTGGTTGCTACCACATATCAGGCAATCTCAGGTGCAGGTAAGACCTTTAAGGACTGGCCGGAAATGGTTGGAAATATCATTCCATATATCGGTGGAGAAGAAGAAAAGTCAGAGAAGGAACCACTTCGTATCTGGGGTAAGATCGAGGATGGAGTGATCGTTCCTGCAACAACACCGGTTATCACATGTCAGTGTATCCGTGTTCCTGTATTAAACGGACATACAGCAGCTGTATTTGTTAAGTTCAAGAAGAATCCTACAAAGGAACAGTTGATCGAAAAGTTGGTATCATATAAGGGCGTTCCTCAGGAGCTTGAGCTTCCAAGCGCACCAAAGCAGTTCATTCAGTATCTGGAAGAAGACAATCGTCCACAGGTATCAATGGATGTTGACTTTGAACATGGTATGGGAATCAGCGTTGGTCGTCTTCGTGAAGACACTGTATATGACTGGAAGTTTGTTGGTTTATCCCATAATACAGTCAGAGGTGCAGCAGGTGGTGCTGTCCTTTGCGCAGAGTTATTAAAAGCACAGGGATATATCACAAAGAAATAAATGTTCATAAAGCAATAAGTTGAAAAAAGGAGGTTCTTTTAGAATATACAAAAAGAGCCTCTTTTCTTTCATAACATAATGCAAGATTTGTATGAGGAGGATAAAATGCTGGGGGTCTGGTTTATTATATGTGTTATTTTTCTTACAGTGTTTCGTTATATATGGAAAAGAAAGGAAAATAATCCATGTATGTTATTTTCGTATTTTTTATATTTGTATGATGTGACTGGATTGTTTTACTATGTGCTTGTTGGTAAATGCCGTGTAAAAATACTGTATCTGCTAATTGTTCTTTTCATGGTTATTCTTCAAATAGGATTACCATTCCTTTTCAATCATATTGGAAGAGATAATCGGGTAATTAAAGTGCTGAAGAACTGGCATGAACAAGTGATGAGTTCGTTTATGTTTTGGGGAATGTTGATCCTGTTATATCTTCCAAATGGCGAATGGGGGATCAGCGGGGGATTCTTTATTATGTCATATCTGGTAAATGCTTTCTTTATGGTGATGAAAAAGCTGCGGGAATCCATTTGGGAAATGCATATGCTTCAGAATATTGCAGGCTTCTTTGCCTTTATTATATGTATGATCGTTGCAAGATCAGATGATTTTCAATATTTTTCAAATTGGCTGTTTGCTTTATTATTGATCATCTGGCTTGTTTTATTATGTTTGTTTACCTTTGGAGCAGTTGATAAAAATCCGGGAATGTTATACTGGCTGTTTACAGAAACAGCAGAAAACCGAAAAGTACAGGTTGTTCGATATAAAAGAATTATAAAAAGATTTTTTAATATCTTCCTTTCCCTGTTTTTGTTGATGTTTTGGGTATTTATAGAGAATACACTGGAATTTTATTATACCAATCGAAAGACCTTGGAATTTAACTTATCTGATTTCTGGGGTAGTATGATCGTGCAGTCTTTTTTCTTATCCGTTATCATATCTGTTCTGGTCAGTTTATTGAAAACGAATGTAACAAAGATTATCAGTTGTTGTTTATGGGGATTAGCGGTAGCTTCCTATATTCAGGTTATGATATTTGATCGTGACCTTGGTATTACGGATGCTTATGCAATTAAATGGAGTGATTATTCCGGCAAGATGATCATGACCGGAATTGTATGGGGAATCTGTATTGTAGTTCCGGTTATTTTGTTTGCAAAATTTAAAAATAAATTCTTTAGTATTTTGAAATATGTAGCAGTGTGTTTATTATGTATTCAGATATCGGCAACTGTATATCTGGTTATAAAATCCGGAGGTTATAGGAATACTTCAGAAGCAGAGATTACAAATTACTATGTTTCAGGCAAAAATGAATATACAGTATCGGAAGAAAAAAATATTTTTGTATTTGTTCTTGATACATACAGCAATGATTTTATTGACGAAATGACAGAGCAATATCCGGATGCGTTAGAGCCGCTGCATGATTTTACATATTATGATAATTATGACAGCAAATATGACGGAACAGCGCTGGCAATGAATTATCTGTTAACGGGACAGGAATTTGATAATACGATTCCTTGTCGGGAATATTCTAAAGAAGCATTTCATTCAGAAAAGGCTGTCGAATTTTATAATACACTAAAAGAACAACAGTATTCTTGTAATATATATACGGATAAAGCAACAGTTAGTTTTCTTAATGCAAAGAATCTATATGAATATTATGATAATGTACAGGAAAATGCAGATGGTGAGATCTTAGTCGATTACCACGCAGTCCGGAAAAATATTATAAAGGGGGCAATGTATAAAGTATTGCCGCTGGCATTAAAGAGATTTTCTTTAGTTGTTACCAGTGATTTTGATGGTGCGGTCAGTTCTTCCGGCGGAGGGGAAGATTCGCCGGACCTGGATGATGATTTTTATTTAAAATTACAGACACAGGGACTAGAATATAACAGCAGTTCTGGAACATTTGCAATTTACCATTTTAGCGGAATGCATGATTATGGGGATGGAAAGGGAAAAAATCTGCCAGAAGCGGCTTACGATAATCTAAATGATGTGTACGTTTTTCTTGATGAATTGAAAAATATGGGAGTTTATGATAATTCAACGATCATAATAACGGCAGATCATGGAAAAATCATGACGGTAGATGGTATTCAGCCTATTTTCTTTATCAAAGAACCCTATAAAAAGAATGACAGGCTTGCAGTTTGCAGTTCTCCGGTAAGTGCGGAAGAGTTTATGCCAACGATCATGAAGCTTATTACAGGTGAAAGCAAAGATAAAACCATTTATGATTATGAAGCGGATGAAAATCGGTCAAGAAGTGTATATATACGACAGTACAAGGAAAATATATCCGATCTTCTGAAAAATGATTCAGCAAATTATGCTTGTTTGTATAAGTATACATATCAGGGAGACAAGGATGAATTAAGGAAATATGCAGGTGCAAAACCGAAGCAGAAGATACCGTTGATCGATTTCTGGTATTAAAAAACAAGAAAAGGAGATAGTATGATGTTTAATGAAATGAATTTATTAGTACAGGAATTTCCAACAATGAAATTATATATTGATCCGGCGACGACAAGTTATCTGATCCAGATAATTGCCGGAGTAGTGATCGCAGCAGGTGCGGTAGCAGGAATTGCATTCAGTAAAATAAAAAGAGCATTAAAAAAAGGAAAAACAGAAGAACAGCCCGTAAAAAAGACAAGAAATGAAGAAAAGAAAATTGTTACTGCAGATGATTTGTTAGATGATGAGGAATAGAAGTGAATCAGATAATTAATTATGTTTCGGATTTTTTCGGGATCATAATGAGATGGTGCTATGTTTTTGTAAATAATTATGGATTGTCAATTATTGTGTTTACGATTTTTACAAAATTTGTATTATTTCCTATTTCATTGATTACACAGAAAAATTCGATAAAAATGGCACAGATGCGTCCGGAACTTGATGCTTTAAAAGTAAAATATGTGGATGATAAAGATCGGTATGCAGATGCACAACTGGAATTATATAAAAAAATGCAATATCATCCATTACTGGATATGATACCACTGCTGATCCAGATTCTGATCGTTCTTGGATTGGTGGGTGTTATGTATTGCCCGCTTTCATATATCCTGCGGATGCAGGATCCCGATATCGCTATGCTGCAAAAATGGTTTGAGGGGCTTGGATGGACATTGCAGGATAATTCTTACCAGTTGACAATGATCCATGAAATACAGAATGGTATTAGCGGTGTGCCTGAAAACCTTATGGGACTGATAGAAAAGATATCAGATTTTGATATGAATTTTATCGGATTTAATTTATCAGAGAAACCACAATTATCATTACATAATAAACTGGTTTTGATTCCTGTTTTATCGGGTGTGAGCGCATGGCTCATGTGTGTTGTTCAAAATAAAATAAATGTGCTGCAGTTATATGCCGGAAAATGGAATAAAATAGGAATGACGGTATTTATGATAGCATTTTCCACATATTTTGCGTTCCTTGTTCCGGCTGGAGTCGGGGTATATTGGATCTTTGGAAATTTGTTCGCAATTCCTTCCATGTATCTGGTAAATATTGTGATGCCGCCTGAAAAATATATTGATATGGATTACATACGGATCTTGAATGAAACAGCAGAGGAAAAAGAAAAGATACGAAAAAAGTATGGGAGAACAGAGAAACAGGATTATCATCGGTTTGAGAAGACTGAAAAGAGAATTGTATTTTATGCAGAGGGCCGGGGCTTTTATAAATATTATCAGCCGATCATAGAGTATCTGGCTGAACGGTCTGATTATAAAATAGATTATGTTACCAGTGATCCGGAGGATCCGATCCTGAAGCAGGAGCAGTCGGCAGTCCGGGCATATTATATAGCACAGGACAAGTATCTGATTCCTTTGTTTATGAAATTGGATTGTGATATCTGTCTGATGACGATGCCAGATCTGGAAAAATATCATATCAAGCGTTCCAAGGTAAGATCAGATATTGAATATATTTATGTAGCACATGGGATGGGAAGTAATGCACTTACATTACGGAAAGGTGCATTAGATTATTATGACACGGTTTTTTGTGTAGGAATCGATTCGGTACGTGAAATACAGCAAATGGAAGCGCTGTATGTGACACAGCCTAAAACTCTGGTTGAGACAGGATATGCGTTACTGGATCAGATGATCGAGCAGTATCAGATTGAAAACAGAAAAGAAAATGAAAAGAAAAAAATACTGATCGCACCATCGTGGCAGCCGGAAAATATTATTGATCTGTGTATTGAGCAGATATTAGATAAATATAAGAATACACCATATGAGGTCATTGTACGGCCGCATCCGCAGCAGGTGAGACATCAGATGGAACGGTTTGTGGAAATGCAGGAGCGATATGCAAAGGATGATAATATAACTATACAGACGGACTTTTCTTCTAACAGTACGGTTATGGATGCTGATCTGCTGATAACAGACTGGTCAGATATATCATTTGAATATGCATTTACAACATTGAAACCAGTGCTGTTTATTGATACGCCAATGAAAATCATGAATCCTGAATATGACAAGATTGAGCAGAAGCCAATTAATGTGACATTGCGAAATGTGCTTGGGAAGGCGATATCTGTAAATGATATTGATAATATACTTGAAATATCTACAGATATGTTAAAGCAAAAGGACATGTATAGAAAGCAGATTGCGGATGCCAGAGAGAAACATATTTTTAATATCGGAAAGAGCCGGATATTAAGTGGAAAATATATTATGAAACGGCTTATGGAATAGAGAGGGGTAGGAGAATGCAGGGTATAATATTAGCAGCAGGAATGGGGAAACGATTAAAGAATATTACAAAGAATAAGACTAAATGTATGGTTGAAGTAAATGGAATATCTCTGATTGAAAGAATGCTGAAGATCCTTGACAGAAAAGACCTGTCAAGGATCGTTATAGTGACAGGGTATCAGGAAGAGACATTAAAGGAATATATTGCGTCATTAACAATACATACACCGATCATATTTGTGGAAAATCCAATATATGATAAAACAAATAATATTTATTCCCTGTCTTTAACAGCCACTTTTCTGGAGGAAGAAGACACCCTCTTGCTGGAATCAGATCTGATTTTTGATGAAACGGTAATAGATCTGATATTATGTGATCCAAGAGAGAACCTTGCACTTGTTGATCGGTTTGAAAGCTGGATGGATGGTACATGTATGCTTTTGGATGAGAATGACTGTATTGTGGATATGGTCGCAAAAAAAAATCTTCATTTTGTAAATGCGGATCAATACTATAAGACAGTGAATATATATAAATTCAGCAGGCATTTTTCCAAGTATACATATGTGCCTTTTCTAAAGGCGTATGCAATGGCAATGGGAAATAATGAATATTATGAGTCTGTTATCCGCCTGATCGCAATGCTTGACACGAAAGAGCTGCAGGCCAGACGGCTTAACGGTCAGCGCTGGTATGAGATTGATGATATTCAGGATCTGGATATTGCAGAAAGCCTGTTTACAGATAATACAGAGGAACAGTATAAAAAAATAACTGCCAGATATGGTGGCTTTTGGAGATATCCTAAATTGGTCGATTATTGCTATCTTGTAAATCCGTATTTCCCAACAGAACACATGTTGGAAGAAATCCGTGCCAACAGTGACCGCCTGATCATGCAGTATCCCTCTGGTGCAAGAGTGATACGGTTATTGGCAGGCAAACTGTTTGGCATATCAGATAAGAAAATTATAGTTGGTAATGGAGCAGCGGAATTAATTCGTGAAATGATGCAGGAAACGAATGGAAAAATAGGTTTTGTGACTCCGACATTTGAGGAATATATAAATTGCTGTAAGCAGGAACAAAGAGTTATTATGGATACCAGAAAAATGGATTTTTCATATTCTGGACAGGACATTCAGGATTATTTTGAACAGAAGCATATTCAAATGCTTGTGCTGATAAATCCGGATAATCCTAGTGGGAATTATATTGATTCCAGAGAAATATATGAATTGATCCATTGGTGTAAGAAGAAAAAGATATGTCTTATATTAGATGAGAGTTTTTCGGATTTTTCGGATGAGGCAGAATCTTGTATAGCTGATTCGTATCTGGAACTGTATGATGAGTTTTATGTAATAAAAAGTATTTCAAAATCATATGGGGTTCCGGGCTGCAGACTGGGAATATTAGCTGGAAAAAACAGTGAAAAACTAGATCAGATCCAGCGCAAATTGCCAATCTGGAATATTAATTCTTATGCAGAATTCTTTTTACAGATCATAGAAAAGTACAAGGAGGATTACAGACTGTCACTGGATCGTCTTAGAAAGTCCCGTGAGATTTTCAGGAAAGAGCTGGAAAAAATCCCATATATGAAGGTATATCCATCGCAGGCAAATTATGTTATGTGTGAACTTTCAGATGGAGTGAAAAGCAGGAAACTTGCATCATTTTTACTGGAAAATAATATTTTGATCAAAGTGCTGAATGAGAAATTAAATAACCAAAAGGAAATGATCAGACTTGCAGTTCGGACGGATGAAGAGAATATGCATCTGATTGAATTGTTGGAAAAATTTGGAGGTGAATATATTGAATAACTGGAAAGCAATCTGGAATAGAAGAGAAGCGGATGAACGTTTTTTGCAGTCGCTTGAAGATCCTAAAGCAATCTGGCGGGAGCTGAAACGAATTGATGGATTTGATGTGGATCTGGGAGATTCGGCAGATGCATATTATAATGCATTTTATAATAGCTGGGAAGAAGAATGTGCACTTCTGGATATGCATGTTGGTCTGTGGAACAGCATTTTTGAAGTAGGATGCGGAGCAGGAGCAACCTTATATTTATTTTCCAGACAGAATAAAAAGATTGGTGGAATTGATTATTCCAGACAGAGTACAGATATTGCAAAAATTGTATTAAAAGAAGCGGAGATAGCATGTATGGAAGCGGACCATATTTCAACAGATGAAAAATTTGATGTTGTGATGGCTGATTCTGTATTTGCATATTTTCCAGATGAAGCCTATGTATCTGATGTTCTGGAGAAGATGTATGAAAAAGCGCATAAGGCTGTGCTGATCACAGAGATATTTGATAAAGAGCTGGAAGATGCCTGCATGCAGTATAGAAGAGCTAAAATACAGAATTATGATGAAAAATATAAAAATCTTGATAAGTTATTTATTTCAAAATCCATGTTTGAAATGTTTTCACAAAAGCATGGTTGTGAATTGGTATTTACATCTGTTGAAAATCCATATTACTGGAATAGTCAATTTATGTACAATGTATTAATTATTAAGAAATAAGAAATAACACCAAATTCGCTAACAAATTCTTGCTACCATCATACAATTGTGCTAAAATCAAACAGGATTGAGATAATGAGAAAAATGGAGGCACACACATGAAGAAATTAATTTTAGTTACATCACCACCAGCCTGTGGAAAGACATTTATTTCCAAACAGGTGGCAAAGGCACTGCCAAATTGTGTATATCTGGATAAGGATACATTAATTGTTCTTTCAAAGCAGATTTTTGTAGTGGCTGGTGAGGAATATAACCGTTCATCCGATTTCTTCCAGAAAAATATCCGCGACTACGAATATTATTGTGTACTGGATCTTGCATTTGAAGCACTGGAATACAATGATACAGTTCTTATAAATGCACCATTCACAGATGAGATCAGAGATGACGAATATCTTGACAATCTCCGTGCAAAGCTTGCAGAAAAAGGTGCAGAGCTCTTTGTGATCTGGGTAAATACCAGAAAAGATGTCTGCCACGAAAGAATGATCAAGCGTGCATCAGACAGAGATACCTGGAAATTGGAGCACTGGGATGAATATATCAACAGTCAGAACTTCAATCCGCCAACAAATATCAAAGAGCTCTTTATATTTGAGAATTCTTCCGATGAAGAATTTAAGGCATCTATAGATAAGGTTGTTAAGGCAATCAGAGGTTGATAGTGATTTTGAGTATTGCAACAGGAATCAGCAATGTTTTCTGTTGCAATATTTATATAGACAAACAGAGATCAGGAGGAACAGAACATGGCAGCAATCAGATGCTTTAAAGCATTCAGACCAAGACCGGATATCTGCGACAGAGTGGCAGCATTACCATATGATGTGTATAGCAGAAAAGAAGCCTGTGAAGAAGTACGTCGGGAACCGATGTCATTTTTAAAGGTAGATCGTGCAGAGACATCATTTGATGACAGTGTGGATACCTATGCACCGGAAGTGTATAAGAAGGCAGGAGATCTTCTGCATGAGATGATGGAGGATGGTACTTATATTGAGGAAGAAAAGCCGGTATACTACATATATGAATTGATCATGGATGGACGTCATCAGACAGGTCTGGTTGCCTGTGCTTCGATTGATGACTATGTGAATGGTGTGATCAAGAAACACGAGAATACCAGAGAAGACAAAGAACAGGATCGTATCCGCCATGTAGAAGCCTGTGGTGCGCAGACCGGACCAATCTTCCTTGCCTATCGTTCGATTGATATTGTAAATCAGATCATTGACCGGGTAAAGACAGGAGAAAAGTTATATGGCTTTACTTCACCGGATGGTATCACACATAATGTATGGATCATTGATGAAGCAGATGATATTCAGATAATTCAGGAAGCATTTGCAGGTATCAACGAGATTTACATAGCAGACGGACATCATCGTTCTGCTTCTGCTGTAAAAGCAGGCCTCCATATGAGAGAACAGCATCCGGATTATACCGGAGAGGAAGAATTTAATTATTTTCTGTCCGTTCTGTTTCCACATGATCAGTTGATGATCCTTCCATATAACCGTGTTGTAAATGATCTGAACGGTATGACTGATGACGAATTTTTAAAGAAACTGGAAGACAAATTTGAAGTAAAAGCATGTGATGCGGCTGTTTCACCGGAGAAGAAAGGCAGCTTTGGCATGTATATGGATGGCAGATGGTATCAGTTAACGGTAAAGGACGGAGTTGTTCCGGAGGATGTTGTCGGCTGTCTGGATGTATCTGTGCTTCAGGAAAATGTTCTGGCACCGATGCTTGGCATTGGAGATCCGAGAACGGACAAACGAATCCAGTTTGTCGGTGGTATCCGTGGACTTTCCGAGCTGGAACGACTGGTGGATGGAGGAAAGAAGGTAGCATTTTCCATGTATCCGACTTCCATTACAGAATTATTTGATATTGCGGATGCAGGCAAATTGATGCCGCCGAAGTCTACATGGTTTGAACCAAAGCTTCGAAGCGGAATCTTTATCCACAAGATAAACGAATAAAGATGAACAGTCATATGCAAATGAGAAAATTGAACAGGGAAACGGTGCAGCTATTTCGTATTTTGCATATAGAAAAGAATACACATGAGGAGAATGGGTTATGACAAAGAACACAGAGATTTTCGTTCTGAATCAGGATGAGGTTATGGCGATCACGGGGGCGAGACATGGCAATCCACATCACATACTTGGTATGCATGCCTGTCTGGCTGATGTATATGTGAATGCATTTCTGCCGGATGCAGCAGAAGTTTATGTAGTGGATGAAAAGGATCAGACAGAATATCCGATGCATGTAGAATACGCCGATGGATTTTTTACAGTAAAGATTGAGAACCGGCAGCCATTTGCATATCTGCTAAAGATTGTCCGGAAGGTATGGGATGCAGACGGAGAAGAAGCAGATGAAGTCAGTTTGATAAAGGATGCATACAGCTTTTCCTATTCTGCGGATCTTGAAAAAGTAATGCAGGTGGTAAATGGAGAAGATGACGTGGAATCAGGCTTCCGGATCAAAGAATTGTTTGGAGCCAGAAAGCTGAACTTTGATGGCACAGAAGGAGTGGCATTCTGTATTCAGGTTCCGGGCTGCGTCAGAGCCAGCGTGGTCGGAGATTTCAATAACTGGGACGGCAGAGTGAACCAGATGCGGAAGATCGAGTATACCGATCTGTTTGAACTGTTTATACCATATGACATTAACCAGACCAGATATAAATTTGAAGTATTGTATGAAAATGGAGAAACCGATATTTTCTCCGATCCATATGCAACAGCATTTGAACCGGTTCCGGGCAATGCGTCCTTATTTACAGAGCTGACATATGACTGGATGGATGCGGCATATATGACAGACCGAAAAAAGAAGAATATCAGCATGGAACCTGTGAATATCTATGAGGTACATATGCAGACATTTAAGACCGACAAAGATGGAGAACGGCTTTCCTATCAGGCATTTGCAAAAGAAATCGCAGCTTATGTAAAGAGCATGAAGTATAATTACATCGAGCTTATGCCAATCATGGAATATTCCGGTGAGGATACATGGGGATATGATACGACGGGTATCTATGCACCAACGTCCAGATTTGGTTCTCCAACTGATTTCATGGCAATGGTTGATTATCTGCATGCAAAAGGTATTGGTGTGATCCTTGATATGGTGCCTGTGATGGATATTGACTGTATGACTTACTGGTTGGAAGAGTATCATCTGGATGGCATCCGTCTGGATAATAAAGAGCTGATCCGTTCCTTCCGAAAGGTGACCGGAGACAGATATGCGGATGTTATGGTGGATCTTACATGGAACACAATGGGCGTTTCAAAGCTTACAGAGTATATGAAGACTGCGCCGGATCGCAGAGAGAACTTTGTAGACTATGTATCTTCTGTAACCGGATTTATATCCGAGCATCAGGAGGTAAGTGCATTATCACATGATCAAGTGGCATATGGTCAGGGAAGCTTTATAGAGAAGATGCCGGGTGGCTATGAAGACAAATATGCAGATCTTCGTATATTTTATGGTTTGAATATGTTCCTTCCTGGTAAAAAACTGATGTTTATGGGACAGGAGATTGGAATGTTTGGCGGATTTGATGGCTATCATGTTATTGATTGGAGCGTTCTGGAGTTTGAAGCAAATAAATATCTTCAGAAGTATGTAAAGGATCTGAATGCTTTATATCTTGCAGAACCGGCATTTTATGAAGCAGACAAACTTCCATTTATATTTGCAGGAGAGCAGGAGCCACATACTGTATGCTTCACAAGAACAGACAGTAAGGGTTCTGCCTGTTATGTAGCTGCGAACTTTGGAACTTCAGATCAGAAGAGCTATGTATTACAGACCGGAGCTCCGGGAACTTATAAAGAGATCTTCTCCAGTGATGCGGCAAAGTATGGTGGAGAAGGTAATAACAATAAACAGCAGAAGGTGACGAAGGACGGTGATATCGAGATTGTTCTCCCGGCACTTTCAATCACAGTATTTAAGAAGGTGAAATAATTAAGTGATAGGTATAGCATTGACGGAGAAGCTGGCGGATACTACAGAGTCAGCATCAGAAACGGCATCGGAGATCGTACAGGATGCAGAACAAAAAGCTGGATTGCTCAGACAGTATATGACAGATCTGCTGGATTGGTGCATGTCAAAGGTTGGAAGCCTGGTAGTGGCGGTTATCTTTATGGTGATCGGATTTCGGGTTGTGAAATGGATCATCAAGCTGATAAAGAGAACCTTTGACCGGTCCAATATGGATGTCAGTGTCGTAGGATTTTTACTGTCTGCCATCCGTATTCTGATGAATTTTATAATATTGATAACAGCGGCATCCATTGTCGGTTTTCAGGTTACTTCATTTGTTACATTGCTTGGAACGGCGGGTGTGACGATCGGTCTTGCGTTGCAGGGCAGCCTGTCCAATCTTGCCGGTGGTGTGCTGATCCTGATATTGAAACCATTTCATGTAGGTGACTATATTATCGAGAATAATACCAAATGTGAAGGCGAGGTTGTATCGATCGATATATTCTATACAAAGCTTAAGACGATCGATAATCGTTCCGTAGTCATACCAAATGGAAGCATATCGAATACATCACTGGTGAATGTTACTTTACATGATAAGAGGCGGGCAGAGATCAAGCTCGGTGTCGGTTACGATGAAGATCTGGATAAGGTAAAGCGTGTGGTACTGGATGCGGTAAAGACAGTTCCGGGATATCTGGAGGATGAAGTCGTGGATTTCTTCATTGATGAATTCGCAGATAGCAGCATTGTGGTCAGTGTTCGGTTCTATGCGAAGATCGACCAGTACTGGGATGCACTCTGGTCGGCAAGATGGAATATCAAGAAAGCATTTGATGAAAATGGCATCGTTATCCCATACAATAAACTGGATGTCAACCTCGATTCTTGCAAAAAAACAGATAATCGAGTATAATAATCGGTTGTGATATGAAAACTAGATAATTGTGTGATGAGTTTACTATCACACAATTATCCGTACATTTAATAGATTAGGAGTGATTTAGAAATGACAAAGATTGATATTATTTCCGGTTTCTTAGGTGCCGGAAAAACAACTCTGATCAAGAAGCTGATCGAAGAAGGTTTTAAGGGCGAGAAGCTTGTGCTGATTGAGAATGAATTTGGCGAGATCGGTATTGATGGCGGATTCTTAAAGGATGCCGGTGTACAGATCACTGAGATGAATTCCGGTTGTATCTGCTGCTCCTTAGTTGGAGATTTTGGTACGGCTTTAAAGAAGGTTATTACAGAATATGCACCGGACAGAATCATTATCGAGCCATCCGGTGTTGGTAAGCTTTCAGATGTTATCAAGGCTGTAAAGGATGTTGCAGAAGAAGTTGAAGTACAGCTTGACAGCTATACAACAGTTGCAGATGTATCCAAATGCAAGATTTACATGAAGAACTTTGGTGAATTCTTCAATAATCAGATCGAAAGTGCAAATACGATCGTACTGAGCAGAACACAGACAGCTTCCCAGGATAAGATCGAAAAGGCAGTTGCCATGATCCGTGAGCACAATGCAGATGCTACGATCATCACGACTCCATGGGATGATATTGACGGTTCTAAGATCAAAGAAGCTATGCAGAATCATAAAACCGTTAAGGACGCTTTATTTGAGGATGAAGATGAGCATGAGCATCACCACCTTCATCACGACCATGATGACGAATGTGGCTGTGGCGATCATGACCACGATCATGAACATCATCATCACGACCATGACGATGAATGTGGCTGTGGCGATCATGACCACGATCATGAACATCATCATCACGACCATGACGACGAATGTGGCTGTGGCTGCCATGACCACGATCATGAACATCATCATCACGACCATGACGACGAATGTAGTTGTGGCTGTCATGATCACGATCATCACCATCACCACCATGCAGATGAGGTATTTACAAGCTGGGGTAAGGAAACTCCACATAAGTTTAATGAAGATAAGTTAAAAGAGACTCTGGATGAGCTTGCTAACACAGAGGAATATGGTATTATCCTTCGTGCAAAGGGTATCGTTCCAAGTGATGGTACAGACTGGTTATACTTTGATCTTGTACCGGGTGAGTATGAGATCCGTAAGGGAAATCCGGATATCACAGGTAAGTTATGTGTGATCGGAAGCAAACTGGCAGAAGACAAGCTTGCAGAGCTGTTTGAGGTATAGGAGAAAATGATGGCAAGACAACAGGAAACAGAGATTCCGGTTTATGTATTTATGGGCTTCCTTGACAGTGGTAAAACTACATTTGTGAAGGAGACATTATTAGACCGGGAATTCACCGGAGGCGCCAAGACACTGCTTCTTGTATGCGAAGACGGTGAAGAAGAGTACGATGAGAAAGACCTGAAAAAGAAAAATATTTTTCTGGAATTCATAGAAGAAGATCAGTTGAACACAGAGCATCTGTTAGATCTGCAGGACAAATATCAGCCGGAGCAGGTTATGATCGAATACAATGGTATGTGGAAGCTGGACAAGATCTTTGATATCCGTGTGCCGAAGGGATGGACCGTTGTCCAGGTATTATCCTTTGTAAATGCTGAGACATATGATGTATATCAGCAGAATATGAAAGCAACAATGATGGATCAGGTTAACAGTGCGGATATGGTTGTATTTAACCGTTGTGATGAGAAGTCCAAGCGCGCAGAATGGCGCAGAGGAATCAAAGCAGTCAACCGACGGGCACAGATCATCTTTGAGATGAAGGATGGTTCGATCGCACCGGATGAGAATGACGAAGAAGATCTGCCATACGATGTAAAGGCTGACGTGATCGAGCTGAACGATGAGGATTTCGGTATCTGGTATGTGGATGCCTCCGATCAGCCGGATCGTTATGTCGGTAAGAAGATTCATTTCCGTGGCATGGTATTCAAGCCGAAACAGTATGGTAAGAATGCATTTGTACCGGGACGTTTTGCGATGACCTGCTGTGTAGAGGATATTACATTTGTAGGCTTCAAATGCTATTACGATGGCTCTAAGAATCTGATTGACAGACAGTGGGTAGATGTAACAGCAACGATCAAGAAAGAATACTATCCTGACTTTGAGGGAGATGGTCCGGTTCTTTATGCAGAGAAGGTTGTGCTGACCGGTCCGCCGGAAGAAGAGGTTGTATACTTCAGTTAATATAAAAATGCATTTGACTTTTTGTATGGATACAGGTAGTATAAATGCAGGCGTATAAAAAGCTGCCAGGTGGCAGCTTTTTGTTTTCGCTGATTCTGTTCAGGCATGCTCCATGGAGAGACGGCAGAAATGTCGAAAGGAGCAGATACAGATGTACAGTAAAGTAACAAGTGGAGGAGTCCTTGGAGTAGAGGGACTTCTGATTCAGGTGGAAACAGATATCAATGACGGACTGCCAATGTTTCATATGGTAGGCTTTTTGTCTGCATGCGTAAAGGAAGCCGGAGAGCGGGTGAGAACAGCACTCAAAAACTCTGGATTTCAGATACCACCGAAAAAGATCACGATCAATTTATCACCGGCAGATATCCGGAAGGAAGGAACTGCCTACGATCTTCCCATTGCCATAGGAATTATGGTATCTATGGGGCTTATTCCAAACGATAAAATAGAAAATACCTTGATTATGGGTGAACTGGGGCTGGATGGCAGGATCAATGCTGTATCAGGAATACTCCCGGTTGTTCATCATGCAGTAAAACAAGGAATCACACGCTGTCTTGTTCCGGCGGAAAATGCAGAGGAGGCGGCACTGATCCGAAATATAGAAGTGATCCCGCTCCGGACGTTGTCAGAAGCGGAATCTTATCTGAATGAAAAAGCGGTGATCGAGCCTGCATTTGTAGATGTGGAGGCTCTGCTCGACCAGGAGGATATGGGGGAACTGGGAGATTTTGCAGATATTAAAGGGCAGGAAATATTGAAGCGCGGAATGGAGATCGCAGCAGCCGGAATGCACAATATTCTGATGACAGGAGCAGCAGGTTCAGGAAAGTCCATGATTGCAAAATGCCTGCCAACGATCCTTCCACGTCTGACATTTGAGGAGAGTATTGATATTACCAAGATATACAGTGTGGCAGGTCTGCTGAAAAAAGGACAGGCGATGATAACAAAGCGTCCGTTCCGGGCACCGCATCATACCGTATCTGCCATTGCTCTGACCGGTGGCGGAGCAATACCGAAGCCGGGAGAGATCAGTCTCAGTCATAATGGGGTGTTGTTTCTGGATGAGCTTCCGGAATTTGGCAGAAATGTTCTTGAAGTAATGCGGCAGCCGTTAGAAGATCGGGAAGTAACGATCGCAAGGATCCAGGGTAAATATATATATCCGGCAGGATTTATGCTGGTTGCGGCACGAAATCCCTGTCCCTGCGGCATGTATCCGGATCTGAATAAATGTACCTGTACCTGTAGGCAGATCCGACAATACAATGCAAGGCTTAGCAGACCGCTACTCGATCGTATTGATATCAACGTAAATGTCCGCAGGATTGACTGTTCTGACCTGTTAGAGGATAAACGGGCAGAAACTTCGGCTGAGATCCGGGAAAGGGTGCTTGCGGCGCAGAACATACAGAAGGAGCGTTACCGTTCAGAGTCGATAAATTTTAATTCCCAACTGGATGGAAAGAGAACAAAGCAATATATTTCCCTGGGAAGGGCAGAGCAGGAGCTGGTGCGGGAAGCGTTTGAACATACAGAACTTTCTGCCAGAGGCTATAACCGGGTACTTAAGATCGCAAGGACGATCGCTGATCTGGCAGGAAGTATCGGGATCCATGAGGAACATTTAAAAGAGGCATTGTTTTTCCGGTATCAGAATCTTACAGAAGAGACAGAGGGAAATATGCAGTACAAAGGAATGAAAGGGGGGGACAGATATGGAGTATGATCTTATAAGGCTGTGGCTGGGGATGATATCGGATATGGGGAATGCAGCACTTGGCAGGATCCTTGATTATTTTGGAGGACCTGAAGAACTGTGGAATGTTCCAGAACATGTGCTTCGGGAAACGTTGACAGAAAAACAGAGTGAACGGATCCTGTGCACACGGGATGAAAAGAAAATAATCGTCTATAAAAACAGACTAAAGGAGCGGAATATTACATATATATATCCAGGACATCCTTATTTCCCGGAAGTCCTGCGGGAAATTCCGGATTGTCCGTTTCTGCTGTATGCAAAGGGGTGTGTGGAGACGCTTAAAACAGACAGAACCGGTATAGCGATCGTAGGTGCAAGAAAGGCCTCCGCATATGGGAAAGAGATGGCGGAGCAGTTTGCTTCTGTGCTTGCAGGATATCGGACTGGTATTATCAGCGGACTTGCAGCAGGAATCGACGGCGCCGCCCAGCGTGCGGCAATCAATGTAGAAAATGGATTTACAGTTGCAGTACTAGGTTGTGGGATCAATATCTGTTATCCGAAGGAAAATTACAATTTGTTTGAACGGATTGGGCATCAGGGTGTGATCCTGTCAGAATATGGGTTGGATATAGAGCCTGCGGCATGGAGATTTCCACTTAGGAACCGGATCATCAGTGGACTTGCAAAAGGGGTGCTGGTTGTAGAAGCACAGAAGAAAAGCGGATCTCTGATCACCGCCGATCAGGCGCTGGAACAGGGGCGTGAGGTGTATGCAGTTCCGGGACGGATTGGAGACAGAAACAGTGAGGGCTGCAATCATCTGATCCGGCAGGGGGCTATGCTTGTGACGGATCCTGAGGATATTGTGGAGGATTTAAAACTTGAACGGAGGATCCTTGCAGCAGGGAAAGCAGAATTTCGGGAGGACAGCCGGCTTACCGCTCTGGAACAGAAGATATGTGCCTGTATGGGGCGGGAAGTGCTGCATATAGAGGAAATCTGTGCCCGCGTGGATCAGCCTCCTGCAAGAATCCTGACAGCGTTATTTGATATGGAAAGAAAAGGAATAATTCGGCAGCCGGTACGGTATTATTTTGCTGTTACACAGGGATGAAAACAGAATCCGGGGCATTTTTTCAGAAAATTGTAATAAAATATTCACTTGCATGGCAGGAAAAAATGGTGTATAGTTTGTGTCGTTTAAACGAACAGGAAAGGAAAGAGTACATGGCTAAATATCTTGTTATTGTAGAGTCTCCGGCGAAAGCCAAGACGATTAAAAAGTTTTTAGGCAGTAATTATGAAGTGATTGCGTCGAATGGTCATGTGCGTGATCTGCCTAAAAGCCAGATGGGCATTGATGTTGATAATGATTTTGAACCGAAATATATAACGATCAGAGGAAAAGGAGATATACTCGCACAGCTTCGAAAAGAAGTAAAGAAAGCTGACAAAGTGTATCTTGCAACTGACCCCGACCGTGAGGGTGAAGCGATCTCCTATCATTTATCAAAAGCACTGAAACTGGATGATAAGAAGTACAAGCGAATTACCTTCAATGAAATTACGAAAAATGCGGTAAAGAATTCAATTAAGCAGGCACGCGATATCGATATGGCACTTGTGGATGCACAGCAGGCGAGACGTGTATTGGACAGACTGGTTGGTTATAAGATCAGTCCGCTTCTCTGGGCAAAGATCAAGAGAGGTTTAAGTGCCGGACGTGTACAGTCAGTGGCATTGAAGCTGATCTGTGACAGAGAAAAAGAGATTAACGAATTTATTCCAAAGGAATACTGGACACTTTCTGCTATGCTGGCACCGGAAAAGGCAAAGAAAAGCATTGAATTCAAATACATGGGAAATGGAAGTGATAAGGAGGAAATATCTTCCAGAGCAGAACTGGATCATATCATAGAAACGATCGGAAAGCAGTCCTTTCAGATCGCATCGATCAAGGACAGTGAGCGTCATAAGAAAGCACCACTTCCATTTACAACCAGTACGTTGCAGCAGGAAGCTTCCTCCAAGCTGAACTTTGCGACATCCAAAACGATGCGTATCGCACAACAGTTATATGAGGGTGTGGAGATCAAGGGCAGAGGTTCCATCGGTCTGATCTCTTATCTGAGAACGGATTCTACCAGAATATCGGATGAAGCGGCAGCAGCAGCCAAGGATTATATCATAAAGAATTTTGGAGAAGATTATACAGCGGGAATACCTCGGGCAGACAAACCGGGTAAGAAGATCCAGGACGCGCATGAAGCAATCCGTCCGACGGATATCACACTGTCACCGGCAGCTATCAAGGATCAGTTAAGCAGAGAACAGTTCCGTCTGTATCAGCTGATCTATAACCGCTTCCTTGCAAGCCAGATGGCAGAGGCAGTATACAGCATTAAGACCGTAAAGGCAGAAGTAGCAGGCTATCGGTTCCAGACCTCAGTATCAAAGATTGCATTTGCAGGATTTACAACGGTTTATAATGTGGACAATGAGAAGAGTGAGCATATTGCCGGCATTAAGGATCTGAATGAAGGCGATCTGTTAAAATTAGAAGATTTTGACGAGAAGCAGCATTTTACACAGCCGCCGGCAAGATATACAGAAGCACTTCTGGTAAGAACCTTAGAGGAGCTTGGCATTGGAAGACCAAGTACTTATGCACCGACGATCTCAACAATATTGAATCGTCGTTATATCACAAAAGAGAATAAGAAATTATACGTAACAGAACTGGGAGAAGCCGTTAATCAGATTATGGAACAGGCATTTCCGGTTATTATCGACGTGAATTTTACAGCGAATTTGGAGTCCCTTCTCGATAAGATCGGTGAGGGTGCTATCGAATGGAAAGTTGTAGTAAGAAACTTCTATCCGGATCTCGATGCGGCGGTTAAGAAAGCAGAGAGTGAGTTGCAGTCCATTAAGATTGAGGATGAGGTAACGGATGAGGTGTGTGACGAGTGCGGGCGCAATATGGTCGTAAAGTATGGTCCACACGGCAAATTCCTTGCATGCCCAGGATTTCCGGAATGTAAGTTTACCAAGCCGTTCTTTGAGAAAACTGGAGTTCCTTGCCCAAAGTGTGGCGGTGACATTGTAATAAAGAAGACCAGAAAGGGCAGAAGATACTATGGATGTATCAATGCTCCTGAGTGTGATTTTATGTCATGGGCAAAACCATCAAAGGAAAAATGTCCGGTATGTGGCAGTTATATGGTTGAAAAGGGTAATAAGTTACTTTGTTCAGCAGAAAACTGTGGATATTCCAGAGATAATACCGAAAAGGAAAAACAGGCATAAGTGATCGGATGAAGTTGTCCGGCCTGCCATATAAAAAAAAGTTGTTTTTAAATATTAAATCTCTCGTTTGACAGGAAAGGCTATTGTTATCTCCAGACCATTGTGATAGAATGTCAAATAGTGTAGATTTTTTTATGCAAAAACAACTTTTTTGTATTTTACATACGGAGGAACAGAAATGAGTGTTCAATTATTAGATAAAACACGAAAAATCAACAAATTATTGCACAATAACAATTCGCATAAGGTTGTTTTTAATGATATTTGTGATGTTTTGAGTGATATTTTAAAATCAAATGTACTGGTTATCAGTAAAAAAGGTAAGGTTCTGGGAATTAAGAACCGTGAAGATATACCTGAGATCCATGAACTGATCGAGGATAAGGTCGGTCTGCTGATCGACAGTATGCTGAATGAGAGACTTCTCCTTGTATTGTCAACAAAGGAAAATGTAAATCTGACTACGCTCGGATTTGACAGTGATAACATAGAGAAATATCAGGGACTTCTACTTCCAATTGATATAGCAGGAGAACGGCTTGGAACGTTATTTCTGTATAAGCTGGATGCACAGTATGATATTGATGATATTATTCTCGGGGAATACGGAACAACGGTTGTAGGACTTGAGATGATGCGGGCTTTAAATGAAGAAAATGCAGAAGAAGATCGTAAGATCGCAATCGTGCGTTCGGCGATCAGTACTTTATCATTTTCAGAATTACAGGCGATCAAGCACATTTTTTCGGAACTGGATGGAAATGAGGGAATCCTTGTTGCAAGTAAGGTTGCAGACCGGGTCGGAATTACCCGTTCCGTAATCGTGAATGCACTTCGAAAGTTTGAGAGTGCGGGTGTTATAGAAGCAAGATCCTCAGGCATGAAGGGAACTTATATTAAGGTTCTGAATGATGTTGTATTTGACGAATTAAAAGCCGTATAAAATTTTGCAAAGGAGAGTAAAGAAATGATATTACCAATCATAACATTATTAGTTGGCGTAGCAGTTGTAGGTGTAAGCTTTTTTATTCTGGATAGTCATAATTTTAAAGAGGAAGATGAGATATATAATGAAAGCTCAGAAGAATTAAAACGAAAGATCACGGAATTATGTGATTCTCTTCTTGAGCAGAGCAAGACATCGTTAGATGAATACAGCGAAGATGTCCGCAAGAAGACAGAAAAGGAACTGAAGGAACAGATTGAAAAATGGGCATCCAAGTTGTCTGAAAAGGCAAAGAAGGAGATGATCGATTATATCAATCAGAGCCTTGCAGAAGCCTATGAAGAATATAATCCGGATGCAGAGAAAAAACCGGAAGCGGTTACTTATGAAGAACTTCTTGAAATGGAAGTAAAGGAAACCGAAGAAGAGATCGCAAAAGAAAAAGAACAACAGGCTGAAAAAACTGTTTCGGAAGAGAAGCAGACAGAAGAAGCTCCCAAAGAAAATGAGCAGACAGAAGAAATCGAAGAAGAGCCGGATGAGAATTCTCTCGGAGCATTAGAGGCAAGTGAGACGGAGACAGTTATTTCCGGTGATGCAGTTGCAAATGGTGATATAACCGAAACTGTACCGGAACAGGATGTTGAAGAGAACACAGCAGAAGATGATGCGGAGGAACCAAAGGAAGAAGTAGAGGAAGCTGTTGCAGAAGAAGTTGTTGCTGAGGAAGCCGAGAAAGAAGCGGCAGAAGAAAAATCCAATGTTGTTGCCTTTAAGAAAGCAGAAGAGCCTGCTGTTGAGTCAGAAGCAACCGAAATTACAGAAGAAACAACAGTCGTAGAAGCAACCGGTACTGAGCCTGTACAGAAGACAGAACAGCCGGCGGGAGGCAACCGTTCCAGAAAGAAGAACCGCAAGAAGAACAGAACAAACAGAAATCAGAATCGTGCACAGGAGGCAAAGAAAGAAGCTCCTGCACCGGAAGAAATCTGGGATGATGAGAAAAATATCGATGAAGAAGTGGCAGAGCTTTACAAGCAGGGATTTGAAATTATGGAGATCGCGAACCAGCTTGGAATCGGTGTTGGTGAAACCAAGGTGATCATTAAAAATATTGAGAATCAGAAGCAGTAAATTGAAATTGTTTTATACGATAGGAGAAACGGCAGTATGAAGAAAAAATATTTTTTCAGAGGATTAGGCTTTGGACTTATCATTGGTGCGCTCGTTATGATGGTTGGAATTAAGTCCGGAAGCTTTGCAGATACAAAGAAGAATGATCCGTCAAAAGGAGATGCGGTAGAAGTTGTTGCATCAGAAGAAACTACTGAATCAGCGAAAACGACAGAGACTGCAACGGAAACGACAAAAGAGGATGCAGCTAAGGCAACGACGGAAGCTACAACAGAGGCGACTAAGGAAACCACAACGGAAAATACAACCAAGGCAACCACGGAAGCCACAACCGAAAGTACAACCAAGGCAACCACGGAAGCTACAACAGAAGCAACTACGGAAGCTACGACAGAGACGACGACAGAAACAACTACGGAAGCTACGACAGAGACAACTACAGAAGAAAAGAAAAAGGGTGGTTCGATTACGATCAAGCCGGGTATGTATGCAGAGGCAATCTCTCAGGCATTATATGATATCGGAATGGTAGACAGTGTACAGGATTTTTATGATTATCTTGTAAGCTCCGGTAATTCCATGAAACTGATGTGTGGAACTTTCACATTCAAGGGTGATGAAACCTACGATGAGATGATCACCATTATGAGAGATGGACGATAGTTATAGCATGAATTGAAACAAAATATGAGATAATGAGCATTGCGCTGGAATGTGCTCGCACATACCAGCATAATGCGAAAAAGACATGGAACTGTTAAGTGACATGAGATTATAAAAAGAAAGTGCTTGCATGCACTTTCTTTTTGTGTTATTATCGATTTTGTGTGTGGGCTTGAATATAGCAGGCTCATAAAAAACAATATACATGCTGATTGATTCCTGAAGTGGTGCCTATAGCTCGGGTGACTCGGTGAAAGAGAGATCAGCAGAAGAATATAACCATGGAGGTAGAAAAAATGAGCGTTATTTCAATGAAACAGTTATTAGAAGCAGGTGTACATTTCGGACACCAGACAAGAAGATGGAACCCTAAGATGAAGCCATACATCTACACAGAGCGTAATGGTATCTACATCATCGACCTTCAGAAGTCAGTAGGAATGGTTGACGATGCTTACAATGCAATCGGTGACTGCGTAGCAAATGGTGGAAAGATTCTTTTCGTTGGTACAAAGAAGCAGGCTCAGGACTCAATCAAGAGTGAAGCAGAGCGTTGCGGTATGTACTATGTAAACGAGAGATGGTTAGGCGGTATGCTTACAAACTTCAGCACAATCCAGACAAGAATCGCTACTCTTAAGAAGTACGAAGCTATGGAAGCTGACGGAACATTTGATGTTCTTCCTAAGAAGGAAGTTATCCAGATCAAGAAGGAGATGGAGAAGCTTCAGAAGAACCTTGGCGGTATCAAGGAAATGAAGGAAATTCCTGACATGATCTTCGTTGTAGATCCTAAGAAGGAAAGAATCTGTATCCAGGAAGCTCATTCACTTGGAATCAAGCTTGTAGGTATTGCTGATACGAACTGTGATCCGGAAGAATTAGATTATGTTATTCCTGGTAACGATGATGCTATCAGAGCTGTAAAGCTTATTGTTTCAAAGATGGCAGATGCAGTTATCGAAGCTCAGCAGGGTGCTGATGCAACAGATGCTGAAGAAGTTGCAGATGAGGATGCAGCAGTAGAAGAGTAATATTTTAGAATATAAATACTAGAATTTTGGAGGTTATTACGATGGCTATTACAGCAAGCATGGTAAAAGAGTTAAGAGAACTCACAGGTGCTGGTATGATGGATTGTAAGAAAGCACTTACAGAGACAAACGGCGATATGGATGCCGCTGTGGAAGTACTCAAAAAGAGTGGTGCAGCTAAGGCTGAGAAGAAAGCAGCAAGAATTGCAGCAGAAGGTATCGCTAAGGTTGCAATTGATGGTAATACAGCAGTAGTTGTTGAAGTTAACTCAGAGACAGACTTCGTTGCAAAGAATGCAATTTTCCAGGAGTTTGTACAGGCAGTTGCAGATAAGGCACTTACAGTAGATACAGAAAAGGCTGGAGATGGCGAAGACGTTGTTTCAATCCTTGATATGAAGGCTGATCTTGATGATAAGATCCTCAAGATCGGTGAGAAGATTTCCATCAGAAGATTTGAGAAGGTTACAGCAGATGTTGTTGCTTCTTATATCCATGGTGGCGGAAGAATCGGTGTTCTTGTAGCCGGTAACGGTGCTTCAGATGATGCAGCTAAGGAAGCACTTACAAACATTGCAATGCAGATCGCAGCTATGAACCCACAGTACATCTCAAGAGACGAGATCTCAGCAGATGAGCTTGCTAAGATGAAAGAGATCACAATTGACAGTGCATTAAATGATCCGTTCTCACTTCCAAAGCCGGTTCTTTCCAAGTTGATCGAGAAGGCTGTAGCCGGTGTATGGAGCGCAGAAGATGTAGCTATCTACGAAGAGAAGAAGTCAAACATGAACTTCTTACCTAACTTCCTTTCAAAGGAAGCTAAGGCTCAGTTAGCAGAGATCGCTTGTGCTGATAAGGAAGAGATCTCAGGCAACAAGATCTTCTCAGGACTTGTTGAAGGACGTATCTCCAAGCAGATGAAGGAAATCTGTCTTCTTGATCAGGTATATGTTAAGGCTGAAGATGGCAAGCAGACAGTTGCAGCATACCTAAAGTCTGTAAATCCTGCTCTTAAGATCGCTAAGTTCGTTCGCTTCGAAGTTGGTGAAGGTATGGAGAAGAAGAACGAAGACTTCGCAGCAGAAGTTGCTAAGCAGATGAATGTATAATTTTATTTGTTGAATGATAATAAAGTATTTCAAGCCCTTGAAAACATTATGTTTTCAAGGGCTGTTTTACAAATACGCGAAAAAGAAGCGGAGAAGATAACGATTATGAATGATACAGGGAATAAGCAGAAAATATTAAGATTACTGGAAATAACAGCCGGTGCATTTGGTCTGTTTGTTGCATTTGGTTGGTCTTTCTTTGATATGCTTGTTCGTTGCAAAGGGAAAAAACGACAGAAAAAAAAGAAATGGTTTCAACTGTCTCATATAAAGAAAAATCATCCAAGAGACAAATATGAAAAAGAATATGAAGAAGGAAAACTGTGGTGTGCTGAACAGCAGATGAAGGATTGCTTTATCAGAAGCAGAGATGGACTGTATCTGCATGCTTATTATCTTCCGACAAAAGAAGCGAAACGTTTTGTTTTGTTAAGTCATGGATATAAAGGTAGCGGCTTTGGCGATTTTGCATATACAGCACGTTTCCTTCATGAGAATGCGTGTAATTTATTGTTTATTGATCAGAGATGCTGCGGTTTGAGCGAGGGTGAATATATTACATTTGGTGCAAAAGAGCAATGGGATGTACAGCAATGGAGTTATTATATTGCTGCAAGAAACAGAGAGAAGCTCCCAATCTATCTTTATGGAGAATCCATGGGGGCTGCGGCGGTGCTTATGGCTTCCGGACATAAACTGCCGGAAGAAGTGAAAGGCTTGATTGCAGATTGTGGATTTTGCTCGATGAAGCGTCAGCTTCAGGATATCGCAGCTAACTGGTTCCATTTGGGCTGGGTAGAGCTGCTTTTGTTTCGTGTAGATCTGTTTTGCAGGATGTTTGGCCGATTTCGTATGAGTGATGCTGATACGATAGAAGCAATGAAGAAAAATAAACGTCCGGTTTTGTTTTTTCATGGGGAAGCAGATACCTATGTAGTTCCGGAGAATTCTGTATATAATTATGCATTATGCGGTGCTCCCAAAGAACTGGTCATTATACCGGAAGCACGGCATCTATGTGCGCCATATGCAGCTCCGGGGCTTTACCGACAAAAGCTGCTTGATTTTTTTGATAAATATGATAATTAAAATAGAATCACCGGAAGTAACAGGATCCCTCTTAAGCAGATAAGGTAAATGCCGAATCTGTTTAAGGGGGATTTTTATATCAGGATAATTCTGATCTATAGATTACTTTTAAAGTTTCGGTCAATTTCATATAAAGTGTTTGTTAAGTTGTACAAGGGGTGGAATTCAAAAATGAAATGTGATAAGTTCACAAAAGAATAAAGAATACAGGAGGTTATCCATGATGATGAAACAATATCCCTTAACAGCAGCACAAAAAATGCATGATGACTGGATAAAAAAATATAAAACACAGCAGGTGTCCGGTGTCAGTGTTGTGGCATCTTTAAAAGCAGAACTGGATTTCGGGCTTTTAAAAAAATGTATTCAGTTGGAATATGAGAGATATGGATGTATGCGTATTCGTTTTACGAAACGTGATAAAAATGGTGATGTGAAGCAATATCTGACTGAAAAAGAGACCCGTGACATTCCTTTAAAAGATTTATCAGGAATGCGTATGGAAGAAGCAGACAATCTAATGCAGCAGTGGGCATATGAGACATTTGACGGAGATGATATTCCGCTTTGCGATATAGTGATGGTAAAACTGCCGGATGGATATAATGGTTTCTTCATCCATATGGATCATAGATTGATTGATTCCTGTGGACTGGTTGTGATGATCAATGATCTGATGCAGCTATATACGCATTATAAATTCAATACACCATATCCGCAGAAGTTGGCTGATTTTGAGGAAGTGCTGGTTAAAGATCTGAATCGTGCAAATAATGAAAAACGTTTTGCCAAAGATAAAAAGTTCTGGGATGATCAGCTGGATGCATGGGGGGAACCCCTTTATTCTGATATCCAGGGTTTAGATGTACTGGAAGCATCAAGAAAGTTACATAGGAATAAAACACTCAGGGCTGCCGATATAGAATTAGATCAGTTGTTTGTGGCAGTAAAGGATTATCAACTGGAGCCGGAGCCAACGAAAAACCTGATAGATTTTTGTATGAACCATCAGCTTTCAATGACAAATCTGTTGTTGCTTGGTATTCGTACATATCTGTCAAAGATGAATCATGGACAGGAAGATATTACGATAGAAAATTTCATTTCAAGACGATCTACCCATGATGAATGGACCTCCGGTGGTAGTCGGACTATTATGTTTCCATGTAGAACTGTGATTTCGGCAGATACTGATTTCCTGTCTGCAGCATATGAGATCCAGAATATGCAGAATCGGATCTATATGCACAGTAACTATGATCCGGCGTTGATCAGAGAGGAGATGCAGAAACGATATCATACACCGAAGAATACAGCCTATGAAAGCTGTTACCTTACTTATCAGCCGATGCCGGTAAAATTGGATAATCCTCATCTGGTACAAATTCCACAGCATGCAAAATGGTTTGCAAATGGTGCAGCTACAAAGAAAATGTATCTGACAGTATCTCATACAGATAATGGAGGTATGAATTTTTCATATCATTACCAGACCGCACATTTGGCAGAACATGATATGGAATTGTTATATTACTATATGATGCGGATACTGTTTAAAGGAATCGCGGAACCTGATATGAGTATCGGAGAAATCATGGAACAGGTATAAAATAAAACATATAAAGGAGAAATTATTATGACACAGGAAATGCAATTTAAGAAAATCATAGCACAGTATTGTGATGTTAAGCCGGAGGAGATGACAAACGATATGAAGTTCAGAGAAGATCTGGGCTTTAGTTCGCTTGATTTTATGTCTTTCTTGGGAGAAATCGAAGACACATTTGACATTGAACTGGAGGAAGACGATGCACTGCATGTATTCACAATTGTAGAAGCACTTGATCTGTTAGAGCGATTACAGCAGGAAACTGTATAATCAGAGAATATAAGTATATGATCGCAGCAAGTATGTGCGGAGGTATAATAAGATATGTTAATTCGTGATATTTTGGAAGAAAGCGAAAAAAAGTTTTCAGAAATAAAGGCAGTGCAATGGTTGAAGAAAAAGGAAATCTGTGATAGAAGCTACCGGGAGCTGATGGAGAATGCCAAGTCTGTCAGAAAAGGATTGTGTGAGGAAAGCTTTCAGGGAAAGCATATAGCATTGATCGGTAGTAGTTCTGTGGAATGGATAGAAGCTTATCTGGGAATTATAACAGGTCAGGCAGTAGCCGTTCCTCTTGATGCAGGACTTCCGGTAGAGGATTTGATAGATCTTCTGAATCGTTCAGATGCGGAAGCACTCTTTTTAAGTCCTAAAATTCAGACCTTGTCGGAACGGATACTGGAGGAATGTCCAAAACTGAAAAAAATCTGGATATTACAGGAAGAAAAAATCGAAACAAATCAGAAAAAAGTTGCATCTGTAGCAGAATTAATGACGTCAGGTATAAACGGTACAGATGATTTTGCAGCACCGGATCCGGAAGATATTGCTACGATCATTTTCACCTCCGGAACTACAGGAAAGAGTAAAGGTGTTATGCTGACACAGAGAAATCTGGCAGAAAATGTAAAATCTGTTAATTATACTGCAGAGCCCGGAACCATAGTATTAAGTGTTTTACCGATTCATCATGCATTTTGCCTTGTTATGGATTGGCTCAAAGGTTTTTCCTTTGGAGCAACGGTATGTATTAATGATTCTCTGTTGCATATGGTAAAAAATATGGGCGTCTTTCATCCTGATATTATGCTGATGGTACCTTTGATGGTAGAAACAATCTACAAACGTCTTTCGGCAATGAACCCGTTGATCCCAAAGAAAATAGTTGCAGCCAAGGCATTTGGGGGAAAGCTGAAAACAATATTTACAGGTGGAGCACATCTGGATCCGTTTTATATTGAGAAATTTGCAGAATATGGTGTAAATATTTATGAGGGATATGGAATGTCGGAATGTTCTCCTGTTATCAGTAGCAATGTACCGGAAGATCATAAGACCGGTTCTATAGGACGACCGCTTTCCAATGTTGAGATTTCTTTTGAGGATGGCGAGATTCTGGTACGGGGCAGCAGCGTTATGAAGGGTTATTATCAGATGCCGGAAGAGACTGCAGAAGCCTTAAGAGGTGGATGGCTGCATACAGGAGATAAAGGATATCTGGATAAAGATGGATTCTTATTTATAAATGGAAGAATAAAGAATCTGATCATTCTTTCAAACGGAGAAAATATATCACCGGAGGAAATAGAAAATAAGCTGGCTCTTGGAAAGTTGGTGGGGGAGGTGATTGTGACAGGAGAGAACAATGGTCTTATTGCAAGGATCTATCCGGATCAGGATGCTGTCTCGGCAAAACGGATGAACGAGGAAACAATCAGATCAGAGCTTCAGGCATTTATCGACAGTTATAATAATACGCAGCCGACCTATCGTCGGATTACGGGGTTGATTATTCGTAAATATCCATTTATCAAGAGTGCGACTAAGAAGATAAAAAGGCAGGAAGTTCTGATTGATGAAGCACTTTAAGACAGATAAGGAAGTATACCTGTGAGAAATGACTGTGTCAGTATTCCGGCAATGATTTCTTCGGAACTCTCAAAATTTTCTCTTGTCCATTTATGGAGAACACCCAAGGTACTGCCAATGCTGCATGCGATCATATATGAGACCTCTTCTTTGGAGTGCATGGAAGGCGTTGTTTTCAGGGTGGCATCTGTTACATAACGATGGAACATAGTTAAAGCCTTTTCAAAGAATTCATCGCCTCTTGGACTCCGGAGAATATTTGCCAGAAACGGATTCGTTTTGGTATAATTACAAATTGTCAGAAAGAAAGATTTGCATATATCCTGATTGTTTTCAGGATGAAAGTCTTCCATGAGGGTGAAAATATCCTGGATAGTTTTATCTTCAACAGCAGTTATAAGAGCTGGAATATTTTCGTAGTGGTTATAGAATGTACTGCGAACAATTCCGGCTCTTTTTATGATGTCGGTCACGGTTATTTTTTCTATTCCTTTTTCTTTCAATACCAATAAAAATGCATCACAAATGGTATCTTCAATAAAGCAGTAGCGTTCATCGGATATTTCATGCAACATAGTGGTCTCCTTTCTGATGTGTATTTATTTTATCACAGTTTTTATACAACCGGGTAAAAATGTAATGAAAATAGCCCCTTTTTCTGTATTTATGTAAAAAAAGTTTATAATATCTTTATTTCCCTTACGAAATATGGTAACATATGAAAGTAAATTCGAAAACAGAGGAAAAGCAGATGAAGTACAGATGCGTGGTTTCAGATTTGGACAGAACGATTTTAAGACGGGATGGGATTTCCCATAGAACAAAGGAAGTTCTTGAAAAACTGGCAGACAGCCACGTTATTTTTATTCCGGCAAGTGGAAGATCTGTTTATTCCATTCCAGAATGCATCCGGGAGATTCGGGGTGTCCGGTATGCGATCACATCCAATGGGGCAGCAATCTATGATTTATCAGATGATCATTCAGTATATAATTTAAAATTACGACCGGAAGTACCGGAGCAGATATTTGATCTGGTTACGGATAAAGATGTATTCTTTGAATGTTTTATAGACGGTAGAGGATATACATCTGAGATATATTATGAGAATCCAATGAATTTTGGAGAGTCAGAGGATATCAGTGCTTATGTAAGAAGCACCAGAACGCCGGTGCCTGATATAAGGCAGTTTATTTTACAGCATAATACGGAGTTGGATTCGATTTCGATTGTAGGACCGACAGAGAAAAAATACCGTATCATGCATGAATTAACACAAAATATCCATACTGTTTATGTAACATCCGGAGCGCCGCGATTGATCGAGATATCTGATCGTCATTCCGGCAAACATAATGGGTTAAAGGAAATTTTACGATTCCTTGGAATATCAATGGAAGAAACAATTGCTTTCGGCGATGGAGATAATGACAGTGAGATGTTAGCAGAAGCCGGACTTGGTGTTGCGGTTTTAAACGCGACAGAGTGTTGCAAGAAAGCGGCGGATCTTGTGATCGGTGATTATCTGGATGACAGTGTTGCCGAATTCCTGGAAGAAACAGTGCGGTAACGGCACACAGAATTTTGATTATAAAGCATGGCATATATCTGTAGTGAGGGACAGGTAGACAACCAATGCTTTTAATAAGAATAAACAAAAGAAAGGAAGGGAAATATGGATAAATTTTTCCACATTTCAGAGCGCGGTTCTAATGTTCGTACAGAGATTATGGCCGGACTCACAACATTTTTTGCCATGGCATACATTGTCCTGGTAAACCCAAATCAGGTAGCAGCAGATGGTAAGGCTGGATGGCTTGTTGCAGAAGGCGCAAGCGCAGCAGAAGTAGGCAGGGTATGGAATGCAGTATTTATCGCATCCGTTCTTGTGGCTGTTATCGGTACACTTCTTATGGCATTCCTTGCCAGAATGCCGTATGCACAGGCATGTGGTATGGGACTGAATTCATTCTTCTGTACCTCATTTGTATCCGGTGCATTCTTTGCAGGTTGCAGCGTGATTGAAGGTTATCAGTCGGGTCTTGTTATCATTCTGTTATCAGGTATTGTATTCCTGATCCTATCCGTAACCGGACTTCGTAAGTACATTGCGACAGCCATGCCGGAATGTCTGAAGAAATCAATACCGGCCGGTATCGGTTTGTTCATCGCATTGGTTGGTTTAAAGGGCTCAGGTCTTGTACAGGCGAACAAGTATACACTGGTACAGATCTTTGATTTCCATGGAGCAATTTCAGGCGCAGAGACACCGGCAGCTGCATGGAAAGCAGTTATTCCACCGGTTGTAACTATCATCGGTATTATCCTGATCGCAGTTCTTGCAAAGTTAAATGTAAAGGGAAATATCGTAATCGGTATCATTGTTTCCACAGTCCTTTATTATGTATTTAATCTGGAGACACCATCTTTTGATGTATCCAGCATCGGTCAGTCTTTCAAAGACTTTGGCGAGATCGGTTTCCTTGGATGCTTCAAGGCGGATGCATGGAGAAATGCATTTGAAAGCCCATATGTTGGTGGCGTATTCTCAGGTATCATGCTGATCGTTGCATTCTGTCTGGTAGATATGTTTGATACGATCGGAACCTTATACGGAACCGCATCACAGGCAAATATGTTAGATGAGAATGGTGACCCGATCAACTTAGATAAGAGTATGATGTGCGACTCTATCGGTACAGCAGCAGGTGCTATTCTTGGTACATCGACATGTACAACCTTCGTTGAGTCTGCATCCGGTATCGCAGCAGGTGGTAGAACAGGTCTTGCAAGTTTAGTTACAGCAGCCTGCTTCGCAGTATGTCTGTTCTTAAGCCCAATCGCAGGTGTGATCCCAACATGTGCAACAGCTCCGGCACTGATCTTTGTAGGTGTATTAATGGCTAAGAACTTTGCCAAGATCGATATGGATGATATGCGTTCAGCAGTTCCTGCGTTCCTTACCTTCCTTATGATCCCATTAACCTATTCTATCTCAAATGGTATCGGTGTAGGATCAATTTCATACGTTCTGATTACCTTATTCACAGGTAACTACAAGAAGAAAGATATCGTTGTAACGATCATCGCAGCGTTATTCGTTGTAAAGTTCATCTTTGTTACAATGTAAAAATATCATCATTTTATTAAAAGAAAATACCGGCAGCCACATTCCTTTTAAGTGGCTGCCGGTATTTTTATGCATAAAAAATATGCACCAGAGTGGAATCGAACCACCGCACACGGCTCCGGAGGCCGTTGCTCTATCCACTGAGCTACTGGTGCATGACTTATATATAATACAATATTTCGCTGAAATAATCAAATATTTTCTTATATTTCTTCGCTGAATTATGAATACTTCCTGGATGAACTTGCAAAATACAGAACAGAATGGTAGAATTTTGTCGATATAAAATATGAAAAGGAGCATAGGAAAATTGAATCATAAAAAAAACAGTTTTCTTGGTGATACATATATAAAGACAAAAGAAGGAGAGATCGTGATCCGGGCTGGAATGAAGCTTGCGATCGGCTGGGTGATATTTGCATTATTGTGTTCCTGTTATGTGTACGCATTTTTTATCAGAAAACCCAAAATTGTGCCGGGAGAAAATAATACGGTTGAGCTGACGATTCCGGAGAATGCATCATATAAGAAAAGTGATGTTTCAGAGATTAATGATCTGGTTAGTAAGTATCTTACGGCAAAAGCAGCCTGTGATCAGGCAACGTTACAGTCACTGGTGACGGATCCAACCGAGTTTGATGATATGTCAGTATTGGAAGACTCTGCAAAATACCTAAAAGGTTTTGAAGATACGACCTGTTATCTGGCAGATGGTTATGCAGAAGGAGAATATGTTGTGGTTGAATTGTCCTATATGGACATTGCGGACGTAGAATCAAAGCCGCTTGATATCGTGACCTTCTATATTATAACAGACCAGGACGGTTCATATAAGATCGCTAATGGGGAGCTGTCAAATGCACAGCTTTCTTATCTGAACAGCTTTAAGGCATCAAAGGATATTCAGGATATCTATGTTCATGTAAAAGAGAATACAGAATATCTTCTGGATACAGATAAAACATTCCGGGCATTTTATGATTTGATCAGCAAACCGGCTACAACAGAGAATACTGCAGCTACACCGGAAGATGCACAATAGGAAGGATATTTTAGCTGATTCTGCAAATGTGTGAACCAGTTAGCAGTAGGTTTGTAAGCAGATATCAAGACATAAAAAAGTTCCATAAAAGAATTCTTCGGATATGACAGAATTCTGATATGGAACTTTTTTGTTTTATTATTTGCCTTATATAATATAGAAGTTACAGACGACCGTCCGCAGATATACTAGATAGCATTTTCTTCATTTACAGGAGATACAATACCGATGTCGATTCCACGAGTTTGAACAGGAGTGGAGAATACGATCTGTGTTTCTGTATTTCCGAATCGCTGTAGCTGGCCAATGAAAGAATCCAGTTCCATTGTGCTTGGGAAACAGACCTTCATCAACATAGAGTAGGCACCGGTCACACAATTACATTCCAGTACATTGGGGCAGGCATCGATAAAGGGATAAAAGGTTGGTTTCTGTTTTGGATCGAGTGCCATGTGTATAAATGCGGTAATGTGATACCCCAGAGCTTCCGGGTTGATGCCTGCATGGTATCCGGTGATCACACCTGCCTTTTCCAGCCGGTCGATTCTTGCGGATACCGCAGGAGAGGAGAGAAATACTTTATTTGCCAGATACTTTAAAGGGGTTCTGGCATTGTGCTGTAATAAATGTAATATTTTCTTATCAATATTATCCATATATTCACGTCCTTTATAAAATGTTATAACTTCAGCTTCTAAATTTAAATATAAAAAAAGGTGCGTTTCCGTAGAAACACACCTTTGCGTTTGCCTTATTATACGTCGGAAAAAGAGAAAAAACAAGCCCCGAAATTGAAAAGTTGTAATTGTTTACTTTTAATGATCAGAATGGTATGATTAAAAAGATATGGTTATAAAGAAAACAGATAAAAAGAGCGGCAAAACAGTCGCAGCAGAGAGACAGAACAGGAAGGGTCATGATATGGCAGAAGGCATTCGAATTAATAAATATCTGAGCGAAGCTGGCATTTGTTCCAGACGTGCGGCAGATGAATATATATTAAAAGGCAGGATCACAATAAATGGGAAGCCTGCGGAAATGGGACAGAAGATAGAGGCAAATGACAAGGTAATGGTCGATGGAAAGCCTGTAAGAAAGCGTGAAGAGACAGTTATTCTTGCATACAATAAACCACTGGGACTGACCTGTACGGCAAGTCATGATGATCCGGATAACATCTTTGATCATATTAAGTATCCGATCCGATTGCAGTATGTAGGAAGATTAGATAAGGATTCACAGGGATTACTGCTTTTGACAAACGATGGAGACCTGTCAAACAGTATCCAGAAGTCAGTCAATAATCATGAGAAGGAATATCGTGTCCGTGTGAATAAGCCGATCACGGACGAATTTTTAACACAGATGGCGGCAGGTGTTCCGATTCTTGATACGGTGACAAAAAAATGTCGTCTGTATAAGATCGATAATTATTCCTTTAAGATCATAATTACACAGGGGCTGAATCGCCAGATCCGCCGAATGTGCGAATATTTTGGATATAAGGTCGTAAATCTGAAACGGCTTCGAGTGATCAATATTCGTCTGGGGAATCTGAGACCGGGTGAGTACCGCCATTTGACAAAGGAAGAAGAAACAGAACTCAGACGTTTAGTGGAACGAAAAGAAGAAGTAAAAACAAAGCGGGAAGAAGCACAGCCGGATAATAAAAATGAACAGAATGTTGTTGGAAATAAGAGGTATGTCAGTTGGAAAAGAGAGACAGAATCAAAGAATTAGTTGAAAAACTGAATGAGGCATCAAAGAAATATTATCAGGAAGATACCGAGATCATGAGCAATCTGGAATATGATGCCTTGTATGATGAACTGGTAGAACTTGAAAAAGAGACAGGAATTGTAATGTCGAACAGTCCGACGGTTCATGTCGGATATGAGATTGTAAGTGAGCTTCCGAAAGAGGCTCATGAGCATCCAATGCTTTCTCTGGATAAGACCAAGAGTGTGGAAGCACTGGTAGCATGGCTTGGCACACATCAGGGTGTGATCTCATGGAAGTTAGATGGTCTTACCGTTGTCCTTACCTATGAGAATGGCACGCTTGTAAAAGCAGTAACCAGAGGAAATGGCTTAGAGGGCGAGGTTATAACGAACAACGCAAGAGTATTTGCAAATATTCCGAAAGAGATTCCATATAAGGGTAAGCTGACGATCCGTGGAGAGGCAGTTATCAAGTATTCTGATTTTGAGAAGATAAATGAGCAGATCGCAGATGCAGATGCAAAATATAAAAACCCGAGAAACTTATGCAGCGGCTCTGTCAGACAGTTGAATAACCGCATTACAAAAGAGAGAAACGTACATTTCTTTGCCTTTAATCTGGTGGATGGAGAAGATGTGGACTTTAAGAATTCCTTTTCCTATGAATTAGACTGGCTGGAGCAGCAGGGCTTTGATGTCGTAGGGCATTATTTGATCGATGCTGATAAGCTGCCGGAGCGTGTAGCAAAGTTTGCAGAACAGATTGAGCAGAACGATTTTCCTTCGGATGGTCTGGTACTGGTGTTAGAAGATCTTGCATATGGAAAGAGCCTCGGTAGAACAGCGAAGTTCCCAAGAGACAGTATGGCATTCAAATGGGCGGATGAACAGGCAGTGACCCATCTGCAGTATGTGGAGTGGAGCCCTTCCAGAACGGGACTTATCAATCCGGTTGCAGTATTTGATCCGGTGTCCCTTGAAGGAACAACAGTCAGCCGTGCAAGTATCCATAATGTCAGTATCCTTCGGTCGTTGCAGCTTGGGATCGGAGATGAGATCTCGGTCTATAAGGCAAATATGATCATTCCGCAGATTGCCGAAAATCATACCAGAAGTGGAAATGTATCGATTCCGGAATCCTGTCCTGCCTGTGGTGGTCTGACAAAGATCGTGACGGAGGGAGAGGGTGTAGATCAGGTAGAGACCCTTTATTGTACCAATGAATTCTGCCCTGCAAAGAAGTTAAAATCATTTGCTCATTTTGTATCCAGAAATGCTATGAATATTGACGGTCTCTCAGAAGCCACGATAGACAAATTTATTGAACAGGGATATCTGGATCATCTGGATGATCTCTATCACCTGAATCGTCATGAAGAAGAGATCGTTGAGTTGGAAGGCTTTGGAGAGAAGTCTTATGCGAAGCTGATTCAGGCTGTTGATACATCCAGACACACAACGATGAACCGTTTTGTCTATGGCCTTGGAATTCCTGGGGTCGGAGATGCAACAGCGAAGCTGATCTGCAAACATTTTAAAAATAACCTGGATCAGATCATGCATGCGGATGTAGAAGCATATACAGAGATTGATGGAATCGGAACAGTGATCGCAGAGGAAATTGTAAGATATTTTAAAAATCCGTCGAATTGTGCTATTATAGATAGGTTGCTTCGTGAATTAGAGTTTGAAGCAGAGACTGAAACGGTACCACAGACGCTTGCAGGTATTACCTTTGTAATAACCGGAAGTCTGGTACAATTTGCAAACCGGGATGAGATGAAGCAGTATATCGAAGACCGGGGCGGAAAGGTAGCAGGTTCTGTATCTTCAAAGACCGGATATCTGGTCAATAACGATGTGACATCCACATCTTCGAAGAATAAAAAAGCACAGAGTCTGGGAATACCGATCATTTCAGAAGCGCAGTTTCTGGAACAGTTTTCCTGATAATATAGAAACAGAAAAATGGCAGTTGAAACAGAAAGGACTTGATAGAAAATGCCAATTAGAGTTGACGATGATTTACCGGTAAAGAAAATACTGGAGGATGAGAATATCTTTGTGATGGGTTCAGACAGAGCCATCCGTCAGGATATCCGTCCGCTTGATATATTGATATTGAACCTGATGCCTTTAAAGCAGGATGCAGAATTACAGCTTATGAGAAGTCTGTCAAATACGCCGCTTCAAGTGAATATTTCCCTGATCCGTACGATGACATATGAATCCAAGCATGCACCAAAAGGCCATCTGGAACGGTTCTACACCGATTTTTCCAGCATCAAAGATCGGAAATGGGATGGATTCATTATCACAGGAGCACCGATCGAGAAGATGGAATTTGAAGATGTAGAATACTGGGATGAATTAAAAGAAATCATGGACTGGTCGGAGAAAAATGTAACCTCCACGATCCATATCTGCTGGGGCGCACAGGCAGGTCTGTATTATCGGTATGGGGTGCAGAAGCATGAGCTGGATAAGAAATTATCAGGAATCTATATGCATCATACCTTCCACAGAAAGACACCGCTTGTTCGTGGGTTTGATGATATCTTTTATGTACCGCATTCCAGGTATACAGGTGTAGACAAAGATGAGATCGTAAAAAATCCGCATCTGGAGATCGTAGCGGAGTCCGATGAGGCAGGTCCTTATCTGATCATTGGCGATGAAGGAAAGAATATATTCGTAACCGGACATCCGGAATATGATATTCTGACGCTTGATAAAGAATATAAGCGTGATCTTGCAAAGGGACTGAATCCGGATATTCCGGTAAATTATTATCCGGACAACGATCCAAGCAAGACACCGATCAAATCTTGGCGCTGCCATGCTAATACATTATATGCCAATTGGCTGAATTATTACGTATACCAGATAACCCCGTATTTATGGACAGAAAAGGCGGATAAAAAGAAAGATGAAACAGCAGAATAAACGATTAATACTTCTATGTATAGCAGCTTTGTTGATATTGTTTATGGGAGCAGGGAAAAATACCGGAAATGTGCAGGCTGCGGAATCAGTAAAGAAACAGGAATTATCACAGGACGAGAACACACATACATTTTCAAATGCCAGTGACGGTTCCTTCCAATATGATTATGCAGTAAAGTCAGATTACTATAAAGGTATGGGTGTAGATGAGAGCACCGGACTGAAATATGCACTTGTAAGCTATGATGAGAAGCTGTGGGCGGTTGTAGTAACTAAGAAAAGTGAGTTTAATGGTTCCTATGATACCAGCTCTTATACAGGCAAGATGTCATTGAAATTTAAGCCGGCAACGACAAAGACCGTGCTTCGGTTTTCAAAAAATAAAACCGGAAACACAGCTCTTGAAAAATGCTTTTACTATAGTGACGATTATTCCATTCTAACAACCGGTTTTTCAAAGGATATATATTACATTGACGGAACACCGGTAAAAGGAATCAAGAAGGTAGCAGGAACGTATTATTTCTTCCGGAAAGGAAAGCGGGTGGATGAAACCGGCTGGTATCCATATGGAAGATCACAGGTATATGTAAAGGATGGAAAGGCAATATTCCGCTTTTCAGGAGATGCCTGTTATTCATTTACAAATGGCAAGAAACAGCGTGTAACGGATCGTTACATCAGCGTTAAAGGCACAGTGTACTGGTTTGATGCAGCGGGTGCACTGGCACAGGGAATGAAACAGGCCGGCGGAGAATATTATTATCTGCGGGATGGTGTAAGCCGTCGGAACTATTATAAAAAGGTTGATCGTTATGGCTATTATTTTGGCGAAGATGGCAAAGCAGTAAGAGATACATGGGTAAATGTAAAAAATGCCATGATGTATTTTAATGCAAATGCACGTAATACAAAGACCTATTATCTGGATGGATATAAGGACAGCGAGCGGATCGGAATGTATAAGATCTACAGTAAAAACAAATGGAATTTTGTAACAGATGGCATTTATAAGATCGATGGCTCATTTGTATATTTTAAAAATGGAAGACATTATACATCAACCAGATGGTATAGCTCAAATGATACGACCATGTATTATATCCGAAAGGGAGAAGTGCTCTATAAACGAAAACAGTCCGGAAACGGATATGTGCTGTATCAGGCAAATGGAGTCAGATGGAAGAAAGTTTCCAGTATGTGGGCGCCATATAATAAAGGAAAAACCTTTTACTATGATAAAAATGGAACAAGTCTGTACCGGTATTTTAATGCCAGCTATTCAAAGAGCAAATACAGGAACACAGTATGGATTTATGATGCAGGAAGTTCCGGATGGCAGCAGGTAACAGATAAATTATTAAATATTCATTCGGATTATTATTATATACCGGAAGATGGCGTGATAAAGGCAGAAGAGGGCTGGCAGACCATTGACAAAAAAACTGCAGTCTATACGGATGCTTCCGGAAAAGTATCAAAATACATATATTATGACAAGACCGGAAAATATTCCATATACAGAGAAGGACAGAAGCTGGATCAGATCGTTCCGGGGATTGTTACTGTCCAGATCAATGGCAAGACGGTATATTACATGATGAATGAACAGGGACAGAGTGTATCTGGAAGTCAGTCCGTGGATGGATATCTATATGACTTTGACAAATATGGACGTGCATATAGCAGACGACTGGAAGGTTCTGTTTACTGGGATACGGATGCATGGATGAAGCGCGTGATCCTGGCATATCTGGGTAAGACAAATATATATTGCAATGTATTTGTCGATCAGGCATTTGCACTTGCTGGTGGAGATGATCCATCGCAGAAACTTGCGGTTCAGTATACAAGTCCGGAAAAAGGCGGTATCCTGTTAGATCGGATGTATACCGGAACGGAATGGGGCGGTGCCGGAACTGTGACCGGAAAAGTTGTTCTGTCAGATGGGAAAAGCTGGATGAAACAGGATTCGATTCAGTTGAATTCAGATATTGTAGATTTCTCATATGATGCATTAACTCCGGGAGACGTGATCGTATATTATAAAAACGGAGAGACAGAGGCAAGCCATGTTTCCCTGTTTCTTGGTAAGTTTAAAAATGCGGCAGCGGTTAAGAAATATCTGATCCGGATGGGTGTTTCCAAACAGTTGGCGGAAGCCTGTGTCAAGGACTGGGGCGCTTATTATGATAATGATGGAACTTACTGGTGTATTCACGGTGGAATGGGAAGCAGTAGTCAGGTCTATATCAGTAACAGTACTTATTGTATTCCGGCATCCGGCAATACATATACATATGGAAGAAAGATCATAAATGTGATCGACTGATAATACAAAAGCATTAGAATGCGGATATTGCATGGTTGTATGTAACTTACAACAGCAAATTGTCCGTATCTAATGCTTTTTTAGATGTTTATTCCTCAGAAGATAATTCTTCCCACTGTTCATACATCGTGTTCAATTCTTCTTCTACAGAATTTCGTTCTTTTGTCAGATCATTTAACAGTGCAACATTTGTTGCATTTTCAGGAACCAGAAATTCTTCATCAATTTCAGCCAGACGGTTTTCAAGCTGTTCGATCTTGTCTTCCAGCTTTTTCAGATCATTTGCTTTTTTCCGAAGTCTTGCCTGTTCGGCTTTGCTTTCCTTCCAAGAGAGCTTTGCCTGGGATTCTGTCTGTTTTTCCTGAGAGACAGTATCAGATACTGGTGCAAATGCCTGCTTTCCGGTGGAAGCCGGCTGGGCTCTGTGGCTTTCGTAGTAATCATAGTTTCCAATATAATTGGTTAACTGCTTATCCTTTAATTCGATGATCCTTGTTGCTGTCTGATTGATAAAATATCGATCATGGGATACATAAAGGACTGTTCCGGTATAGTTCCGTATCGCTTCTTCAAGAATCTCCTTGGATGTGATATCCAGATGGTTGGTCGGCTCATCGAGAATCAGGAAGTTTGCAGATGAGAGCATCATTTTGGCAAGGGATACACGCCCTTTTTCGCCACCGCTCAAGTCTGCGATCCGTTTGAACACATCCTCTCCGGTAAATAGAAAGGCGGCAAGAACGTTTCGGATCCTGGTATTGGTTAGGTCAGGATAGGCGTTGCTGATCTCGTCAAATACCGTATTGTTCATATTCAGGACCTGATGCTCCTGATCGTAGTAACCGATCTTGACACGGGAGCCTAAGATGACAGTTCCGGCATCCTTTGGAACAAGCTTGTTGATGATCTTTAAGATCGTAGTCTTACCGGTTCCGTTTCCGCCAATCAGGGCGACATGCTCACCACGTTTGATCTCCATATTCAGATCGGAAAACAGATTATACTGTTCAAAGGCTTTGGACAGCCCTTCGATCGTAAGTACATCTTCACCGCTGATAACGGATGGTTCCAGCGTCAGCCGCATTTCACTGTTTAATTCGGTTGGCTTGTCCAGACGTTCCACACGGTCTAACATTTTTTCACGGCTTTCTGCCCGTTTGATTGATTTTTCACGATTGAACTGCTTTAATTTTGTGATAACTTCTTCCTGATGCTTGATATCTGCCTGCTGGTTTAAGTAGGCTTTCATCTTATTTGTCCGGATCTCGGCGCGCTTTTGAGAGAAGTAGGTGTAGTTTCCGTTATATACGGTGCTGTGTCCACGATCAAGTTCTACGACCTTTGTTACGATCTTATCCAGAAAGTAACGGTCATGGGAGACAAGAATCACACTTCCCTGATAGCCGGTTAGAAAGGTTTCAAGCCAACTGATCGAATCCATATCCAGATGGTTGGTCGGCTCATCCAAGATGATGATATCCGGTTTTGTAAGAAGAAGTCTGCCGAGTGAAAGACGGGTTTTTTGTCCGCCCGATAAGGTATCGGTATGACGGTCGAAATCTTCTTTGGAGAAGCCGAGACCTTTTAATACTCCGGTGATCTCACTTTCGTAGGCATATCCGTTTTTATATTCAAATTCATGTGTATAGCGGTTATAGGTTGAGAGGGCGGCTTTCAGTTCGTCGCCGGTCAGTGTTGTCATATCCTGTTCCAGTTTGCGGATCTTATCCTGAAGCTCGATCACAGGCTTCATGGCATCCTCCATCACGCCGTATACCGTATCGTCATAGAAAATATCCTGATGCTGGGAGAGGTAACCGATCGTACGGTCTTTTGATAAAACAATCTGTCCGGAATCTGCTTCTTCTTCCTGCATAATGATCTTTAATAATGTTGTTTTGCCTGCACCATTGATACCAACGATCGCCATTTTTTCCTTATCTTCAAGATGAAAGGATACATTGTCGAGAATTACGTTGGTTCCGAATGCTTTACTTATATTTTGACAATCGAGAATCATAAGATTCCTCCTTATTTTCTTATATCATGTCAGATCTCATAACATTATATCGGTGTGTCAGAAAATAAGCAATATCCATTGAAATAGAATTTTAATAAAAAGGGAATATTTTCACATAAAATTTAGAAAAAGGTTATGTCATAAAAATTGACTGACAAGGGAATAAAATGGTATCATAATAGTGTATTTTTGTGCGCTTTTTACGGGTGAAAGTTATTTGAAAAGCAGGTGGTTATATGGAACGTAATAATGAGTCTCTGGCACTGATCAGTGACAAAGATATTCAGGAATTGAATGATATAAGAACGAAGCTGGAACAGACGTTGATGACGAAGCTCAGAAATGCCGGAATCTATTTTCACAGTATGTCGAGAGTGAAGACATTGACGTCATTACAGCGTAAGTTAGATACAGGGAAATATGGCACAGGAAAAGATGATAAAAAGATTCAGGATCTGATCGGTATCCGTATTAATTTATTTTATACAGAAGATATCAGGATCAGTGAAGCATTGCTTGAAGATACATTTATGGTAGATAACTGGTCGAAGACGGCATGGGAAGAAAACAGGTTTGAAGCACAGAAGTGTAATGGTGTATTTAAGATCCCAAGCAAATATCTGATCAACATATCCGATCAGTTGTGGGAGCAGCCATTTGACCGGACCTTTGAGGTTCAGCTCAGAACGGTTCTGTTTGAGGGCTGGCATGAGATCGAGCATGAGATGCGGTACAAGTATAAAATGGATGAAGGCTTTGATGATAACAGAAGCAGTTTGTGGGATGGACAGGAAAAGGATGCCCGCATGATGAACAGCATCATCGCAAACCTAGAGCTGTGCGACTGGTCAATCGTGCAGATCTTCGATAATCTGGCAAGAGACCAGTATATTAAGAAAAACTGGGAAAATGCGATCCGAAGCAAATACCGGTTAAAAATCACACAGGATAAGATTAAGCCTGAGGTTCGGGCATATTTTGATGAACATCCGGAGGTTGTAGAGAAGTTCTGGGCGGTATCCAAGCAGCAGCTTGTAAATATTCTGCTGAATAAAAAATATCAGAAGGTATTGTCGCCGAACCGGGTAATCTACCTTATCAATAAAGAAGTGGTAAATGATGAATTCATATCAGCACAGCTTGACAGAGAACAGTTCGGCAGAGTGCTGAACAAAGAGATTAAGCAGGAGATCCGTCCATTGGTATCGGATCTGGTATTTGACCAGAGAATTCGGATACGGGATGACGGATTTGACCGGGCAAGTGAGATCATATATGAATGGGCATATCAGCATATTTCCCTGATATTCGGACAGATGCCGAAAAAACTGGAATCCGTTTCATATGAAGTGATGGGATATAAGTTAAAGGTCGTTGCAGAGAAAGCATATTTCCTTATGGATATGCAGACAATCAGCAATGAAGAAGCCGGTATGATCTGGCATGTGGTTGCAGAACTTCGAAAAGACAATGATGGACTGTATCTGACCTGCCGTCATATCTGTGAGAATATCTATTCCAGAGAGCGCCGGTATAATCGACCGAAGTTTATGCGGGATATATTTAATCAGGTCGGATTCTTGGATGCGGACGTATTTATGGATGAAGACACCGAAGCGGTTCCGATATCCGCAGACCAGCTTAAAAACCTTCTTTCACATGCTGGTAGAAGTCTTCCGGTGATCCTTGTAGATAAGCCGGAGCAGATTCCGGACTGGGCGCAGGATTTTGACGGATATACGATCAATGCAGAGGTTCTCTGTAAATCATTAGCCGGTATCTGTCATGTGTTCCTGGGAGATGAGAGCTGTATCAGCCGGATGCAGGAGATCTATGGAAATGAGAGTGTTGATGGCGCGGTATTCTACTGGGGCAGAGATGATGAAAGCCCTACGATATTTACACAGGAGGCCATCCGAAAAGCTTGTTTTGAAGAGGTCAATCACAGCGTTGATGAAGACGAGGAATACGAGAAAGCTTTCCGATATCGTCTGCGAGAACTGGTCTGTCAGGAATTCCATTAAAAACCGGGTTGCAAAGATCAGAAAATGGATGTATGATTTGAGCGGAACAAATTTGAATGAAGTGGAGACAATATACAAATGGAAATCAGAGATATAAATGAAATACGGTCAGCGATCAAGTACATGGATTACAAGCCTGTAATGCTGGCAAAGTTTTATGATATTAAAAGCTTATTGTTTAAAGAGATTTTAGAGAACGAAGACTATTACAAGGTTGCCAGCATATTACCGAATCCGGGCAATGACAACAAGATTGTAAAGTGTGTCAACATTCTGGATAAGAAATACATGGCAGGACGGGAAGTTGTAGACTGCACGAAGACACCGGGAGCAATACCGGCTGAAGCTGCAGAGATTCTGAAAAGCATTCGTACGACAGAAGATCCTGCATCCGTAAAGCTTTCCTTCGGTAAAGAAATGAAAGCAGAGGTATATATGAATATCCCAAGAGGTAACAGTCTTACGATCTCAGATATGACGATCACACCGGAGACAGAGCTTACAGTGATGAATCTGTATAATACATATTATACAGAGGGCTTTATACTTGCACTTCACTTTGATGAGTTTGCAGTAGCGATAGAGCCATCTGCCTTAGACGGAATCAAAGGTCAGGGTGATGTATTTGTCTATGCGATGACAAAGAATGCCATTTATAAAGATTTTGGAAGCAGATACTTTGATGTAGAAGCAATCCTGAAATATTACAGAGGATAGAAAAAGGTGCAGAGCGAGGAGCTTTGCAGACAGAGACAAAAAGAGAGCTGGAACCGTGGTTGGCAACAGCTCTTTTAATTTACGCGTGGGATGTTCCTGTGAACAGGTTTGCAAAGTATGTTTATGCCTGTATTGGCTGTTATATATGGAGGAATAAATGCTTTGAAGAATAAACTTGCATTATTATCAGGTATATTATGTATCGGGCTGGTAATTGCGTTTATCTTTTATACCGGAAAGGATAACCAGAAAAAAAAGGGGTATACGACGACCGGATTTGCCATGGGAACTGCAGTTACGGTATCGGTCTATTCGGATCAGGGCAGACAGGATGCGGATGCAGTGATCGACTGCGTAAGCAGACTGGAGCGTGAACAGATCTCATGGCGGATAGAAGGCACAGAGGTATACCGTGTGAATCATGAATATAAGGCAGGAGAGCCTTATGAGATAAGCTATGACCTGGCATCTGCGGTCTTGCAGGGAAAAGAAGTAAGCGCGGCAGGAGATGATCTACTGGCACTCACGATCCGTCCGTTAGCGTCCTGCTGGGGTATCGAAGATGGGAAGAAAGAAGTACCGGAGACTCAGAAGATAGAAGAAGCCTGTTCGGTAGTTAACGATTCGAAAGTGCATATCGTAGACGAACAGGGAAAAGAGCTGACACAGGTAAGTGAGCTTTCAGAGGATGGAACATGGTATGTGCTGTTTGATGAAACAGGCTTAAGCCTTGATTTCGGTGCGATGGGAAAAGGCATTGCTTGTGATCGGGTGGCAGAAAGCCTTGAAGAAAATCAGGTGGAAGGCGCTTGTGTGGCAGTCGGCGGCAGCGTTTTATGCTACGGCGCAAAGCCGGATGGTTCCGGTTTCCGGATCGGTATTCGTGATCCGAGAGGAAATGAAAATGATATGATGGGAACCGTAGAAGTCCGGTCAGACAAGCATCCGGTCTATATATCAACATCCGGCGATTATGAGAAGTATTTTATTCAGGATGGAAAAAGATATCATCATATCTTAAATCCAAAGACCGGATACCCGGCAGACACCGGAACGATATCAGCGACAGTGATCTGTGAAAGCGGTGCATTAAGTGATGCCTTATCAACGATGTGTATTCTACTTCCGGCGGATCGGGCACTTAAGCTTGTAAAAAGCTTTGACGCAGATGTGATCCTGATCGATAAGGATAAGAATATATATATGACAGAGCAGGCAGGAAAACAGTTCACGATAACAAATGGAGACTATAAAGTAAAATGATAAAAAAAAGAGACATCATTCTGGCACTTGTGCTGATCCTTTTAGGAATCGTCTGCTATGGAGTCATCCGGCTGGGTCAGAAAAAAGGCAGTCAGGTTATTATATATGAAGACCAGAAAGAGATTGGCAGATATGATCTGAATACAGATACCACGAAAGAGATTCAGACCGCAAAAGGAATGAATATTCTGGAAATAAAGAATGGAATGGCATATGTAACAGAAGCAGACTGTCCGGATCAGGTATGCATCCGTATGGGGAAGATATCAAAGACAGGAGAAAATATCGTCTGCCTGCCGCATAAGCTGGTGATTCAGGTGGAGGGTGATGTTGGACAGAAATCAGAATATGATAATCGATAAGGGCTATTCATAGTATAGCAGGAAAGGCATATATAGAAAGAAAAGATGAGGAAGAAACAAAAAAATTCCAAAAAAAAATCTACAAATAGGAAGATACAGAAAAAGGCTCATAACAGCGCAGGAACGATAGCACAGCTTGGAATGTTTATTGCGGTTGCAATGGTGTTTTCATATATCGAATCCTTTATCCGGATCGATATCGCAGTACCGGGAATCAAGCTCGGACTTGCCAATATTGTAACTATTGTAGTGCTGTGCAAGCTTGGACTTGCGGATGCGGTTTTGGTATCCGTACTCCGTATCTTCCTGTCGTCTTTATTATTTGGCAATTTTACCGTTATGATATACAGTCTTGCCGGAGCAGCAGTCAGCATGCTGTTTATGTGGATCTCTGTTAAGATTGGTTTTTTTTCAACAACGGGAACGAGTATTCTTGGAGGCGTCGGACATAATGTTGGTCAACTTATCGTTGCATATCTGGTGATAAAGAACCAAAATATCCTGATATATGCTCCGGTTTTACTGGTCTCTGGAACGATCACGGGAGTTCTGATCGGTCTTGCGGCAGTATTTGTCATGCGGGCGGTTGGCGGCCAGATTGGCAAGTTTTAGGGTTGTTTTTGACCCTGTGAAGTATTATTATATGATTAGTTTTTCTCGATAACAGAGAATGAATTGATAAGAATAACGAGAGAAAGAGGTATGCAGATGGGTTTATTAACTTTTTCGGGTGGTATTCATCCATATGAAGGCAAAGATCTAACAAAAGACAAGCCTGTCAGAGAATATCTTCCAAAGGGAGAGTGTGTTTATCCGCTCAGTCAGCATATAGGTGCACCGGCTGTTCCGATCGTAAAGCGTGGCGACCGTGTACTGGTAGGACAGAAGATTGCAGAGGCGGGAGGATTTGTTTCGGCAAATATCCATTCTTCAATCTCAGGAACGGTAAAAATGATCGAACCGAGGATGACAAGTGGCGGTAATAAAGTAAATTCAATCGTAATAGAAAATGACGGTTTATTTGAGACGGTTGATTTCTCAGAGAATGTGCGAGATCTCTCCACACTTTACAGAGAAGATATCAAGGATATGATCAAGGAGGCAGGTATCGTTGGAATGGGCGGTGCAGGTTTTCCGTCTCATGTAAAGCTGTCACCGAGAAATGAAGATGATATCGAATATATCATTGTAAACGGTGCGGAGTGTGAACCGTATCTGACTTCTGATTACAGAAGAATGTTAGAGGAGACAGATAAGCTGATCCTTGGACTTCAGATCTGTGTAAATCTGTTTGATAAGGCAAAGGGAATTATCGCGATTGAAGACAATAAGCCGGAAGCAATTGCAAAGATCTCAGAGCATCTGGCTGATAACGATAAGATCGAGGTAAAAGTTTTAAAGACAAAATATCCACAGGGTGCGGAACGTCAGTTGATTTATGCAACGACAGGAAGATATGTGAATTCCAAGATGCTTCCTGCAGATGCGGGCTGTATCGTACATAATGCAGATACGATTGTTTCCATCTATGAAGCGGTGATCGAGGGTAAGCCACTGTACACCAGAATCGTAACGGTTACAGGTGATGCTATCGTTAATCCATGTAATCTGCTGGTTCGTAATGGTACAAGCTGTCGGGAGATCATAGAAGCGGCAGGCGGTTTTAAGGATGGCAAGCTGCCGGAGAAGATCATTGCAGGTGGACCTATGATGGGTAAAGCGATGTTCTCGCTCGATGTTCCGGCAGTAAAAGGTCTGTCAGCACTTCTTTGTATGACACATGATGAGGTTCAGGACTGGGAGCCATCTGCATGTATCCGTTGCGGAAGATGCGTGGATGTCTGTCCGGGAAGAATTATTCCGTCAGATCTTGCAAAATATGCAGAACATGGCAATATAGATGCATTCTTAAAGCATGATGGCATGGAATGTTGTGAGTGTGGCTGTTGTTCTTATGTATGTCCTGCCAAGAGACATTTGACACAGACAATAGCCGGAACCAGAAAGAGTATTCTGGCAAGTAAGAAGAAGTAGGAGGTGGAGACATGGAAGAAACAACATTGAGGATTTCTGCATCTCCGCACGTCAGAGATCGGAAAACGACATCATCCCTGATGCTGGACGTGATCATTGCATTACTGCCGGCGAGTGTGTTTGGTGTATATAATTTTGGAACAAAAGCATTTGTGCTGATCTTAACCTGTATAGCATCTTGTATTTTTTTTGAATGGGGCGTGGAAATGCTCCTGCACAGAAACAGTACAGTAAAAGATTTCAGTGCAGTCGTAACAGGCCTGCTTCTGGCATTGAATCTTTCGCCGGAGGTTCCTGTATGGATGGCGATACTCGGAAGCGCATTTGCCATTATTATAGTAAAACAGTTATTTGGCGGTCTGGGTCAGAACTTTATGAATCCGGCACTTGGAGCCAGATGCTTCCTGTTAATATCATTTGCGGGAAAGATGACTACATTTACATATGATGGAGTTACAACAGCGACCCCGCTTGCAATTTTAAAGAGTGGCGGAACAGTAGATGTATTAGATATGTTTATCGGAAGAATTGCAGGTACGATCGGTGAGACGTCTGCGATCTGTCTGTTGATCGGTGGTTTATATCTGATTATTCGTAAGGTGATCAGCCCGATCATTCCACTGGTTTATATTGGAACATTTTCCGTATTTATATTCCTGTACTCCCTTGCATCCGGCATGGGATTTGAACCATTATATCTGGCAGCGCACCTTTGTGGTGGTGGTCTGATGTTAGGCGCTTTCTTTATGGCGACCGACTATGTGACTTCACCTATTACAAAGAAGGGAAAAGTGGTATTTGGTATTATCCTTGGACTTTTGACCTTCCTGTTCCGAATCTATGGCGGCTCGGCAGAAGGTGTATCCTATGCGATCATTATTTCGAACCTTCTTGTTCCGTTGATCGAACGGTTTACACAACCGAAGTCATTTGGTAAGGGCGCTGAGCTTCAGAAGGAAGAAGGCGGCTCGGCAGCAGACAGCAAGAAGATGGATAAGAAATCAATTGTCATCGCAACGGTAGCAATCCTTGTCATTACACTTGTTGCCGGCGGTGTGCTTGCATATGTACAGCAGATCACAAAGAAGCCGATCGAACAGGCGGAACAGCAGGCAAAGGAGGACGCATACCGGGAAGTATTTACAGATGCGGATGCCTTCCGGACGGTAGATGGCTTCGACAGTGAGACTGCATCTACATGGCTTTCGGATAAAGGCTATAAGGCAGATATAGATGATGCAGTAACTGCCTGTGACAAAGATGGAAATGCACTTGGTTATGTATTTGTTATTACATCCCATGAGGCATATGGCGGAGATCTTCAGCTTGCTCTTGGTGTAGCAGAGGATGGAACTACAAATGGTATCTCCTTCCTGTCATTAAGTGAGACAGCAGGTCTTGGTATGCAGGCAGATACAGATGAGTTCAAATCACAGTTCGCAGGCAAGAATGTAGCACAGTTTAAATATACAAAATCCGGTGCGGCATCGGATGAGGAGATCGATGCATTAAGTGGTGCGACGATCACGACAAATGCAGTCACGAATGCAGTAAATGCGGGACTTTCCTATGCAGATTATCTGAAAGGAGGAGCAAACTAATGGGTAAATGTACAGAACGTTTATACAATGGTATCGTGAAAGAAAATCCAACCTTCGTACAGATGCTTGGTATGTGTCCGACACTTGCGGTTACATCATCAGCGATCAACGGAGCAGGTATGGGACTTTCTACAACCTGTATTCTGGTGTTGAGCAATGCGTTTATCTCACTGCTTCGTAAAGTGATACCGGATAAGGTCAGAATACCATCTTATATTGTTATCATTGCTTCTTTTGTAACGGTTATTCAGTTTTTAATGCAGGCATACCTGCCGTCCTTAAATGACAGTCTTGGAATCTATATTCCACTGATCGTAGTAAACTGTATTATTCTTGGACGTGCAGAGAGTTACGCTTCGAAGAATAAAGTTCTTCCGTCAATCTTTGACGGACTTGGAATGGGACTTGGCTTTACGATCGGTCTTACCTTGATCGGTATGTTCCGTGAACTGATCGGAAAAGGCTGTGTATTCGGATTCCAGATCATTGGAGATGGTAACCTTCTTCAGAAGACATCAGGAGCAGGAAAAGCAATCGGAGATGTGCTTGCAGCATATACGCCGATCACAATCTTTGTACTTGCACCGGGAGCATTCTTTGTACTTGCTTTTATTATTGCAACGATCAATAAGAGAAATGCGAAGAAGGCAGCAAAGGCACTTGCAATTGGAGAAGAGATCCCTGCAAGCTGTAAGCCGGAATCCTGTATGGGATGTGCAAACATCATGTGTGCAGGAAGAAAGGCTGCTATGCAGGATACTCAGGTTAATGTTCAGACAAGTGCCGGCAAGGCATCCGCTGCACAGACTTCGACAGCACCGGCACCACAGCCGAAAAAGGTTGTGATCCCAGACAAGATAGCAAAGAAACCGGTAGAGCAGGAAAACGGACAACAAGTGCAGTCGGTACAATCAGCGCAGCAGCCGGTTCCAGAGCAACCAGCACCAGTCGTACAGCAGGCTGTTGCTCAGAGTACACTGCAGCCACAGATAGCAGCTTCATCAGAGACTACGACTACTCCGGTTTCACAGGAGCCACAAATACAGGTAGCACAGGTAGTACAACCAGAGCAGCAGCCGGTACAGGAAAAGCCAGCGTCAACCGTACAGCAGACTCCGGTTCAGGTGGCAAAAGAGATGTCTGACAGACCGAGAATCCATATTCCGGCGAATCTGAATAGAGTACCACATGCAGTTGTTCTCTCAGAGACAGACAATCCGGTTTCAGAGCCAGAGAAAGCGGAAGCAGTATCGGAAGAATCCGATATGGTTGACACATCAAAGCTTGTAAGACCAGATGTTGCAAGTGCAGATCAGGTAAACAAATATCAGGAATTTGATGAGAAACCGACAGATAAAAAGAATAAGAAAAGGGGAGGTAGAAAATAATGCATATTTTATTATTGGCAGTTGGAGCAGCCCTCGTAAATAATGTAATATTAAGCCAGTTCCTCGGACTGTGTCCTTTCCTTGGCGTATCAAAGAGTGTAAACACAGCAACCGGTATGGGCGGGGCAGTTATATTTGTAATGACGATCGCTTCAGCGGTAACGAGTATTGTTTATTATGGAATCCTTTCCCCGCTGGGATTAGATTATCTGAATACAATCGTGTTCATCCTTGTAATAGCGGCACTGGTACAGTTTGTAGAGATGTTCTTAAAGAAGAATATGAAGTCTTTATACGAGTCACTTGGAGTATACCTTCCCCTGATCACAACAAACTGTGCAGTTCTTGGTATCGCACTTTCAAATGTACAGAATGAATATACGATCCTTGAGAGTATAGTAAATGGTTTTGGTTCAGCAGTAGGTTTTGCGATCTCAATTACGATCCTTGCAGGTATCCGTGAGAAGTTGGAATACAGTGATATTCCGGAAGCATTTAAGGGTACTCCGATCGTTCTGATCACATCAGGTCTGATGGCAATAGCGTTCTTTGGCTTTGCCGGATTGATATAAGGAGGGATCGTTATGGATATTACAACAATTCTGATCGCAGTTGCTGTTGTAGCAGGCGTTGGTGTCATCATTGGTATTCTGCTCGGTGTAGCTGGTGAAAAGTTTAAAGTTCCGGTAGATGAAAAGGCAGTTATGGTGCGGGAGCTTCTTCCCGGAAATAACTGTGGTGGATGTGGATATCCCGGTTGTGATGGTCTTGCAGCAGCCATTGCAAAGGGTGAGATGCCGCCATCTGCATGTCCTGTTGGAGGTGCAGCCGTTGCAGAGGCAATCAGTGCAGCACTCGGCGTAGAGAATACAGCAAGCACTAAGTATGTAGCCTTTGTCAAATGCGCAGGTGACTGTGAGAAGGCAAAGGATGTCTATGACTATGTTGGACCAAAGACCTGTGTTCTTGCACAAAACAGCCCAAATAACGGGCCAAAGGGCTGTACATATGGCTGTACAGGATATGGTTCCTGCAAGGCAGTCTGTGAATTCGGTGCGATTGATATTATAGATGGCATTGCGGTTGTAAATGAGGAAAAATGTAAAGCGTGCGGAAAGTGTGTAGATGTCTGTCCAAGACATCTGATCGAGCTGGTTCCATACGATGCCCCTCATCGTGTCAGATGTAATTCAAAGGAAAAAGGAAAAGAAGTAAAGGCAGTATGTTCAGCAGGGTGTATCGGCTGTTCACTCTGCGTCAGATCCTGTGAATTTGATGCGGTATCGGTAGATCAGAACCTTGCACACATTGATTATGATAAATGTACCCATTGTGGCGCATGTGCCAGAAAGTGTCCGGTCAAGATCATAAGCTGATCAATGTGATCGGATTCAGAATCTGACTGCTGTGACTGATTCATAGGCAGATCGGTGAAACCGATAATTTATATGTCTAAATATATTCTCTGCTTCATATTATGATACGGAAGGTGGATTTTGTTGAAAAGGGAATATAGATGAGATTTTGTGAATTAAAAGAAAAAGAAGTAATAAACTGCAAGGACTGCCAGCGGCTTGGCTTTGTTGCAGATATTGAATTTGATCCCTGCTCCGGAAGAATTGAGGCGATAATTGTTCCAGAGCAGGGAAAAATTTTCTGGTGCTTTGGATCTTGCGAGGAGTATCGCATTGATTTCTGTAATGTAGTAAAGATTGGGCCGGATATTATTTTAGTTGACATTCCACCCCGAATATGTAAAAGTTAGTAGCAGAGAAAATAGAGGGGATAAAATAATTTTCCCTGATTTACGGAGGCAAAAACATGAGATGTCCATTTTGTTATGTTGATGATACAAGAGTTATAGATTCCAGACCGGCGGATGACGGTTGTTCGATTCGAAGAAGAAGACAGTGCGATGCCTGTGGCAGACGTTTTACGACGTATGAAAAGGTTGAGACGATCCCGCTTATCGTAATCAAAAAGGATAAGAACAGAGAGACTTATGACAGAAAGAAGATCGAATCCGGTATCATAAGATCCTGTCATAAAAGACCGGTATCTGCGGAACAGATATCCAAGTGTATCGATGATATCGAGAACGAAATCTTTAATCTGGAGGCAAAAGAAGTAGAGAGTACAACAATCGGTGAGATCGTTATGGATAAGATCAAGGATCTGGATCAGGTAGCTTATGTAAGATTTGCTTCTGTATACAGAGAGTTCAAAGATGTGAATACATTTATGAATGAGCTGAGTAAGTTATTATCTGCAAATTCTGACAAGAAATAGACGGGAACAATCATGGTAGATTCATATAACACAATACTGACACCGGGCATCGATGAGATAGTTGAGAAGAAATCCAGATTTATCGGTTATGCACAGCCGGTTTCTTCAGAAGAAGAAGCATATGCGTTTGTAGAAAGTGTCAAGAAAAAACATTATGATGCACGACACAATTGCCATGCATTTGCAATCGGAAAAGAGAATACCCTTTATCGTTTTTCAGATGACGGAGAACCGCAGGGAACAGCTGGAAAACCGATATTAGAAGTGATATCGGGAAATCAGGTAACAGATATTTGTATTGTGGTTACAAGATATTTCGGTGGTACTCTGCTTGGAACAGGAGGGCTTGTCCGGGCATACACAGAAGCCGCTAAGCTTGCCCTTGCAGATGCCGGCATTCACCAGATGCAGCGCATGAAGCTTATGGATATCACCTGCTCCTATAATGATTCCGGCAAAGTACAGTATCTCTTATCAACAAATGAGATCAGCATAGAGAATACAGAATATGGCGCAGACGTAACCTTCCATACAGCAGTCCCTGTCTCCGATGTATCTATGATCGAAAAGAAGATTACAGAAGCAACAGCAGCCCGCGCTGTAATCGACGAAAAAGGCGAGAAATTCGTATAAACAAGGCTCATTCTTTTTGCGCCAATTAATTTAAAGTAAATATAAAATAAGCTTGCCTGTAGCGTCATATAGCGTCACAGGCAAGCTTATTTTTGTTTTCCCTAAAAAAAGGTCGGCGGAAAAAGGTAGGACAGATACCGCAGGATCGGCGCATAATCCTCCAGATGCAGGAAGATCGGCGAGAAGATCAAAGTGCAGATTACAAGAACCGGCAGAGCCGATACAAACGGCTTATAATGTCGGAAGATAAGCAGACAGATAAAAGTGAACAGCAGACACAGCAGTATATATCCGGACATCTTTAACAGAAATGGCAGGATGGCTTCCGGCTGCTCATATAAGTAGAGCGTAACTACACTGACCAGCCATACCGGTGTTATATTAGCAAGAATACCGGTCAGACAGAAACGCAGTCTTTTCCGTTTGGATACTCTGTCATAGATGTGTTCATCCTGATCCTTCAGATAGACCAGCAAACCGACCAGAGAAGATAAGAACAGAAGAAAACCGGTAAATGCATGAACCGGGAACAGATCTACGCGGTCGGTTGTTCCGTGGTAGGCTCCTGTATTATTGACAGATAACCGGAAGACAGAATCACTGTTCATATAATTTCTGTATTGATCTTCCAGATATGACTGGAAAGAACTCCGATAAAAGCCTTTTGTGGCAGAATTCGATGCCAGATAGTTGACGGCAATAGCCGGCGAGAAAGTATCCAACAGCCGGTCGAATAATGTTTCGGAAAAGATTGTCTGGAACATCGAAGATGGGGAAGTGTATAAGCGAATGTGGCAGTTCTTGATATCATGTATAAATGCGTCAGAAAATCCATTGTCAAACGCAAATCCACAGTCATACCGCCCGGATGCAACCTGATCCTTTAATTCCTCCATAGAACTGCATTTCTCGAAAGTAAAGCAGTCCTGATGTCCGGAGAGCTCCTGCTCCACCTGTGCCAGGTAACTGTTTGATTCTTCCATATAATATCCACAGATGAATACCGTGCTTTTTTCTTCCACCGGCAGATTTTTTATATAGAATGCCGTGAACGGAATGATCAGCAGCAGAAGAAGATTGATGAATTTTTTTGAAGTCCGTTTTAACAGGATTCTGTATTGACGTAACAGCATAAGCAGTTGTCCTTTCATCGATTAATGGTAAAAGCCATTACATAAGTGGTTTAACAGTTGATAATACGGGGTATGTTCAGCAAAATTCTGGATGAAGTCAGGCAGAAGTCTGACCGGAACAATACCGCCTCCGATATAAGCCAGTAAGAAAGCTGTCAAAAATAACAGCAGGCATGCCCCGGAATATCCGGTTGGCAGATACCCGATCAGCAGGATAACGAATCCGATAAACAGGATCGCGGGTATTCCGGCAAAGAATCCCGATATATGAAACTGCAAAGGGGCAAAATGACCGATCGTACCTCCGGTCATACAGCTAAAGAACAGTATCGTATAGATCATAAATAATGTGATCGTAAGTGTCAGATACTGACTGATTATAATATGCGCTCCGGTGATTCCGTGAAGCTTCAGACGAAGACGTAATGTATCAGAATTCCCTTTTATAAAAGATAAAAAGACGATTCCGCTGAAGAACAGCATAAGTAGCAGCCCGGATACTATATAATACTGATAAGGGGTATAAGCTCCGGTAAGCTGTAAGTCTTCTCTGATATAAAGCTCTGTTCTGGATAAAACATAATCCATGTAGAGATTATCGGCATCCGTTGCAATTTGATCCAGTGCAGTATCCGGGAGCCCCATTTGATATGCTCCCTGATAAATGATCGTAGTTGCAGCCTGTGCAGTAGCAAGCATTGATGAGGTGGATTTGAATACCTCATTTAGGGTGTATGTCTCTAAAGTACCATCCTGATTATAAATGACCGTGATCGGATTGTCTTCTCCGTATATAATGCTGTTGATGATATTATCAGGAATGATGATCAGCGCCTTGATCTGGTCGTTTGCAAGCATCTGTCTGCCGTGATCTTCGGAAGCTATCTCGATGAAATGGCAGGTAGCCCGGTAGCTGTCCATTTCACTTACCATAGAATATGCCATCTTGGCATAAGGAGAAGATGCATCGGCAACCAGCCCGACATTGACCGGTTCGATGGTCTGCTCATTATATAATAACCGGTTCGACAGCAGAACGACGACAGAGAGTCCGACCGCCAGAATGAGAGTGATCAGGACAAGCGGAAGAAACCGCTGCTTTATTCTTTTAAGGTCTGTTAGAAATAATCGAAAAAACATAAGAACATTCACATCCAATCTGAATCAGGCACGAAGCATGGCTGCGTAATCTGCACCATTTGCTTCCTGTAGTAAACCATCCTTTAATATATAGATGCGATTACAGATGGAGAGCGCATCTTCTTCATGTGTTGCAACGATAATGCTGCCTCCATTACCGGTATATTCCTTCAGATAGTCCAGAATTCCTTTTTTACAGAGAAGATCTAACGCAGCAAGTGGTTCATCCAGTAATAAAAGATCCGGTCGCTCCAGCATACAGATAGCAAGGCTCAGACGTTTCTTCATACCACCGGACATTGTACTTACCTTCTGATGAAGAAAAGCATCTACACCGAGTTTTTTTAAGATAGAGAGGCTGTAGGTGCTGTTTAGCTCGGCAAATCTGCCGGAGTACCAGAGCTTCAGATTATCCAGACCGGACAGCTCCGGAATCAGTGGATTTTCCTGTGGAAGAAAACTGACCGTATTATCCGGTTCGTCAAAAGAATAAGTGCCATGATCCTGTCGGAGTCCGCCGGACAGAATACCAAGCAGCGTTGATTTTCCGGAACCGTTGATTCCCAGAAGCCCGATACATTCACCGGGTGCAACTTGCAGGGAGATATGATTTAGTACCATTTTCTTTTTATAATTTTTTCCAATATCATTTACAGTAAACATATTAATAATCCTCTTCAATAACCTGAAAATCCAGATAGTCGAATTCAATCGCTTCCACGAAATTATCATGATTGAAACGTGTTCTTGCGTGGAGAATAAAATCATTTTGATTTTTCTTCAGCCAGATCGGTTTTGCAAGATCAAATTCATAGCACATTTCCTCTAATGCTTTGTATACCTTTTTTGTTCGTGTCAAAGACGCATCATCTATACAGACAACCGTATCCTTTATCAGCCGGTTATCCTTCATTATTTTACCCCATACTCGGAACATAAGTTAAAACCTCAATTTCTATATAATATATGTAAAAATATTGCATACCACAAAAATCATTCTGTAATCTGTCATAAAAAACTGTATTTCAATTTCCATATGAAGTCAAGCATAAATAAATGTAAGTTGTTCAAAATTTTTATACACGAAAAACACATTTCTTCTACATGGAAAACACACTTCTTACACAATTACAGATTATAGTATAACCTGTAAATAAGAAAGAGAGCAGTAAACAAAAGAAAGCTGCTGTTACATAGAAAGAAAGGATGATTGATTATGGATGAGAATTTTAGAGAAGAACAGGATCGTCAGTTCAACTCAGAAAGCCAAACACAGGAACAGACACAGACAGCTTCCGAACAGACGACGGAACAGATGAATATGCAGAATGAGAATAGCTCCTATGGACAGAACTATGGAAGCAGCAACGTATATGGACAGACTGGTGCAGAACAGAACGCAAATGCATATAACCGGCAGAATGCACAGAGTAGTATGTATCATGGAACACCGGGACAGAATATGTATTTTGGCGGTGCATTTTACTCCAGCAATCAGCATGCAGGATATAACAGCCAGACCGGCTATACATCAGCTTACACGAATCCATCAGGAAATGCTGCACAGGGTACAGGTGCTTCCACGCAGAATATGAATGGTTATTCCGAAAATGTAAATAAAGCAATGCAGAAGGCTGCTGAGAAGGAAAAGAAAAAATCAGAAAAGATGGTACGCTCGGCAAAGAAGAAAGCAGATAAAAAAGCTAAGAAAGAAATGAAGAAAACAAACGGTGGTAGAAGTACAGGAAAGAAGGTAGCAACGACTATAGCTGCGGCAGTTGTCTTCGGACTGGTTGCAGGCTGTGTCTTCCAGGGTGTCCGGTATGGAAGCGATAAGTTCTTAAAGAAAGAAAATCAGACGGTTCAGATCGGATCAGATACAACTACAAGCTCCGCTTTGCTCGATGCAAATGCATCCGGAAGCACCGGTGACTACAGTGTAGCAGATGTAAGTGCAACTGTAATGCCATCCATTGTATCCATAACAGGAACATATGTAACAACATATCAGTACTGGTTTGATACCTATGAGCAGGAGCAGTCAGGAGCAGGCTCAGGTATCATAATCGGAAAAGATGAAACAAGCCTTTATATCCTGACGAACTATCATGTGGTAAAGAATGCAAAAGAATTATCAGCAGGATTTATAGATGGTGAATCAGCCGGTGCAGAAGTAAAAGGCTATGACGAATCAAATGATGTAGCGGTTGTAACCGTTCCGTTAAAGAAGATCAAGGACGACACATTAAGTCAGATCAAAGAGATCACAATCGGTTCATCCGAGAACTTAAGAGCCGGAGATCCATGTATCGCTATTGGTAACGCGCTTGGATATGGACAGTCGGTAACAGTAGGATATATCAGTGCTCTTGACCGTGAAGTCAGTGTAGATGACGGAACTGTAAAGGTTCTTCAGACTGATGCAGCTATCAACCCTGGTAACAGTGGTGGTGCTCTTGTAAATATGAAGGGCGAACTGATCGGTATGAACACAGCGAAATATGTAGACAGTACAGTAGAAGGAATGGGCTACGCACTTCCTATATCCGATATACAGGATATCATCAACGATATTCTTGCAGGCAAGAGTACAACCAAATCAGGATCAACCTATCTTGGTGTAACCGTTAAAAATATCACATCTGAATATGCAGAAGGACTGAATATGCCGGAAGGAGTATATGTATATTCGGTAAGTGAAGGATCTCCGGCAGAGAAATGCGGACTTCTTACAGGTGATATCATTGTAGGTATTGATGGAAATGATATTTCAGACAGTACAGATCTTCAAAGCCAAATAGCAAGTGGAAAGGTTGGCGATGAGATCGAGATCGAATTCTACAGAAATGAAAAAGGCGAATATGTTAAGAAAACTGTAAAAGCAACTCTGGAAGCAAAGACAGAAGATTTGACCCAGAATAACTAGAAGTTTTAATATATACAGATAGAGAATATCAGACGGAAGCCTTGAATATGGACAGTTATATATATAAGTATAACAGCCATATTTGGGGCTTTTTTCAGGCATAATAAAAAAACACAAAAAATGTCAAAAAAAGTGTTGACATCTGACGTCTGATTTAGTATTATATCAACTGTTCGCGGTACGAAACACCGAACGAACAAAGATCACAACTTACATATTTCATGATGATTCTCATCTGGAAAGCATGCAGAACATCAAAAAAGAAATTAAAAAAGTTGTTGACAAAGAACACTGAATGTGATAACATATAGAAGTTGTCGCTGATGAGTTCGACAACAAAGAACCTTGAAAAATTAACAACATGACAACCCTGAAATTCCAAATAAAGAATTTCAAAAAGAACGTAACAGACGCAAGTCTGATACAAACCAAGAACAGTAAAGGGTATAGATAATGACCAGAGTCATATCTGAACCCGGGACAAATTTTTAATGAGAGTTTGATCCTGGCTCAGGATGAACGCTGGCGGCGTGCTTAACACATGCA